>OBUW01000030.1_pt1 | contig 126455 bp, 132 predicted proteins | sample 1475761 | NCBI WGS metagenome assembly OBUW01 (sample SAMEA2579908, study PRJEB22360) | human gut metagenome | biome: human gut; feature: human-associated habitat; material: faeces | place: Denmark | collected 2008/2010
TTCGTTACATTATTGGAATTAACGTTGACATATTGTCATTCAGTTTTCAATGTTCGTTTTTCGCTTACAATACCTTATTATATCGCGTTTGTTTTATGAAGTCAACAATAAATTTAAATTCTTTTTTAAGAACTTTGTTATTAATGACTCAACAAAATCTATAATATAATGTTTGAATTGAAAGTTCAATAGTCAAAATTACACTTTATCAACATTTACTTTAAAAAGTTAATGAAATCTTTTCAAATAGTTAATATCGTTTTGACGACTTTTTTATATTACCAAGTAATTATATTAACGTCAACGCATTTCAACTATTTAATTTGTAAAAATTTACTCGAAGTATACCTTATTTTAATTTAAAGTGAACTATCATTTTTTAAAGTGTAATCCTCATCTCAAAATTGATCCCTATTTTACAATAACTCTTCTTCCGTATCTGACTTAAGTTTCCTAAGTACATGTTATATTTTTTTCATATAAAACATTTACATTACTTTTTTATTCTTTTAAATATATAAAAACCATGTTTGACTATTATGAGTCAAACATGGTTTTTAATTATTATTTACTATTGATTTATCTTTATGAGTATATGATGCCTATTCTTCTTTATCTTTGCATTCTTTACATATTCCATAAATTTCCATTCGATGATGTGTTACGTCAAATTCAGTAACATGTTGTGCTAGCTGTTCCACTTCGTCTAATTGTGGATAATGGAAGTCAACTATTTTACCGCATTTTTCACAAATAATATGGTAATGATTGTGAGTATTGAAATCAAATCGACTTGATGCATCACCGTATGTGAGCTCTTTTACAATGCCTATATCTTTGAATACTCTTAAATTATTATATATTGTCGCAACACTTATATTAGGAAAATCTGGTGAAAGTGCTTGATAAATTTCGTCGGCACTAGGATGTGTTTTTGAAGAAATCATGAATTTCAAGATTGCTTGTCTTTGAGGTGTTATACGTATACCAGCTTTTCTTAAAGACGCAATTGATTCTTCAAGTTCATGTTCTATTGATTCTAATTCCGCGCTCATTTTTTTCACCATCTTTCTAGTTAATAATGATTATTACTTAATACTAATATAACTGTTACAATTTACAAATGTCAATAAAACAGTTGTATTTTCATTAATATCCTTTTTCTAGATCCACTTCATTCTCAATTACGCTGCTATAATTGAGAAAATGGTCCAAGTTTTTAATAAATATTTTTGTAACGTCCTCATTAATACCTTGATCATTTCCTGTAATATGCGCAGTTATAGTTACGTTGTCTAGTTCATATAATGAGTTATCTGGTGTTAATGGCTCTTTTTCAAATACATCTAAGTAAGCATGTCTGATTTCATTATTGCTTAATGCTTCAATCAATGTATCTTCCTCAACTATCGTACCTCTACCGACATTAATAAACATTGTACTTGCTTTCATTTTTTCAAAGTCTTCGTATTTTAATAAATGAATCGTTTCATTTGTTTCTGGTAAACTATTGATTACTATATCGCCTTTTTCTAATAAGCCACTTAGATATTCAATTTTGTGTACTTCATCAAACCATTTTTTCTGTTTACCTGATTTACTTACACCTATAACCTTCATATCAAAAGCTTTCGCTAACTTTGCTGTTCGTTGTGCTATTGCTCCTGTGCCTAAAAACAATATACAATCACCATTTAATCTTCTGCCTGTCATTTTCGAATCATATATCTTGTTTTGTTGATTAATATAAGACGTTCTCATTTTCTTATAATCATCTAAAATAAATGCAATGATGAATTCAGATAGTTGTTTTGCTTGTACTCCCCTACTATTAGTTAACGTAATATTGTGTTCCTTAATATATTTTAATGGTAAAGAATTAACGCCAGTAGCATACCAAGCAATCCACTTAAGATTTGGGCAATCCTCTAAAAATGTTTCATCTAGATTTCCATCATATCCAATTAAGATATCGAGTGATTGTCTGTCTTCATTTGGTATATTTTTAGCTTTCTTAATAAATTTAAATTCTACCTGCGGAAATGTTTCTTTTAATTTATCTTCTAACTCTCCTAATCTAAACAGACTAACTACTTTCATCAATATCACTCCAAAATGTTTTTTAGTTCTTCAATTTGGGTCTTAACTTTTACTTTTTCAATAACATCTTTAACTATGCCCTGCTCATCTATAACAAACGTTGTTCGAACTATGCCCATGCTTTCTTTACCGAATGATTTTTTCAATTGATATACACCGACTTCATTGGAAAGTTGATAGTCTTGGTCTACGAGTAAATCAAAGTTAAGCTTATGTTTCTCTATAAAATTTTGATGCTTTTTCTTAGAATCACCACTCACACCATAGATATTCACATTCAAATCATTAAACATTTCGATATTATCTCGAAAATCACAAGCTTCTGTAGTACAAGTTGGTGTATTATCTCTAGGATAGAAATATAATATTGTCACTTGACCTTTTATCGTTTCATTAGTAATGCGTTCTCCATTTTGATTTTCTAATGAAAATTCTGGGAATTGATCACCTTTTTTTAACATTTAATCACCTGTTTCTTCATTATGTTAATTTTATGATACGATAATAAACGACAATATTAAATTAAAAGAGGTTGATAATATGAACTTTACTGAAAGTGAACGACTTCAGGAATTATCGAATGAATATATTTTAGGTGGCGTAAACTCTCCATCTCGTTCTTATAAAGCAGTTGGTGGTGGAGCACCAGTAGTAATGAAAGAAGGTAAAGGGGCTTATTTATATGATGTAGATGGCAACAAATTTATAGACTATTTACAAGCATATGGTCCAATCATTACTGGTCACGCGCATCCTCACATTACAAAAGCAATTCAAGAACAAGCTGCTAAAGGTGTATTATATGGAACACCTACTGAATTAGAAATTGAATTTAGTAAGAAATTGCGAGAGGCTATTCCTTCTCTTGAAAAAATTAGATTTGTAAACTCTGGTACTGAAGCTGTTATGACTACTATAAGAGTTGCACGTGCCTATACTAAACGTAATAAAATCATTAAATTTGCCGGTTCATATCATGGACATTCGGATTTAGTACTAGTTGCCGCTGGTAGTGGTCCTTCACAACTTGGCTCCCCTGATTCTGCAGGTGTCCCAGAAAGCGTTGCTAAAGAAGTGATTACTGTACCATTTAACGATATTGAATCATACAAAGAGGCAATTAATCACTGGGGTGACGACGTTGCTGCCGTTTTAGTAGAGCCTATAGTAGGTAACTTTGGTATGGTAATGCCAGAACCAGGATTTTTAGAAGAAGTTAATCGTATTACTCACGAAAACAATAGTTTAGTCATTTATGATGAAGTCATTACAGCGTTCAGATTTCATTATGGTGCTGCTCAAGACTTACTTGGTGTCATCCCTGATTTAACTGCTTTTGGTAAAATTGTAGGTGGTGGTTTACCAATCGGAGGTTATGGCGGCCGACAAGATATAATGGAACATGTAGCGCCACTGGGCCCAGCTTATCAAGCAGGTACTATGGCTGGTAACCCATTATCAATGAAAGCAGGTATTGCTTTACTTGAAGTTTTAGAACAAGACGGTGTTTATGAGAAATTAGATAAACTAGGGAAACGATTAGAAGACGGTCTATTACAATTAATTGAAAAACATCAAATCACCGCAACAATTAATCGTATATACGGTTCTCTCACATTGTACTTTACTGATGAAAAGATTACCCATTATGAACAAGTAGAGAATTCTGATGGTGAGGCTTTTGCAAAATTCTTTAAATTAATGCTTAATCAAGGTATTAATTTAGCTCCTTCTAAATTCGAAGCTTGGTTCTTAACTACAGAACATACTGAAGAAGACATTGATCAAACACTTAAAGCAGCTGATTATGCGTTTAGTCAAATGAAATAATTTTTGGTTATTCAAGCGACTGTGATAAAAGAGTCTTTACCTATAATCCTGCTTTGGGGATGCCGTTAATTAATCCAAGACATAAACTTTGTCTTGGATTTTATTTATATAAAGCATTATAATTTCGGTTTATTAGACTATGTCTAATTGAAAATAAATCACATTTTCTATTTATGAAATTTTATATTTATAGCATGTTAAGTATTGGCTACCTTACCTCTTATTATTAAACTACTCTATTTATTAAAATAAACGCCATAGTTAATGCAATTTAATTGTCATGAGTAATGCTCATATTCACTTGAAATTTATTGTCAGTCAGTGTATAACAATAATGAATACGAATTTATTATTATATTCAATAAAACTTAAAAGGAGCGCTATTTTTGAGACTTGGAGCTCGGATTTTAAAAACTGGTATAGCAATTATATTAGCTATGTCTATCGCTTCTTTACTACCTGATAATGTTGGTCTTAAATCATTAGCCGGCGTCAGTGCTGTTGTTGCAATGCAACCCAGTGTCTATAAGTCGATAAAAACAGTTTCAGACCAAGCTATAGGTAACATTATTGGTGCGTTATTGGCTGTCACTATGGTGACGATCTTTAGTGATAATTTCATTATTATGGGTGTCACAGTTATATTATTAATTGCAATTTTATTCAGATTTAACTTAGCCCATGTTGCTACATTAGCAAGTGTAACTGCATTAATCATTATGGGACAACATACAGGGTCTTTCTATGTTGCCGCTTTCTTTAGATTTGTTTTAGTGATGATTGGTGTACTAAGTTCTTCAATTGTGAACTTGTTATTCTTGCCCCCTAAATTCGAAACGAAAATCTATTATAATTCTGCTAACATTTCGTCTGATATATTTGTATGGTTTAAACTCGTATTAAATGATACATCCGAATTTCATAATATTAAACAAGATGGCGATCAACTCAATACTAGGATCAATAAACTAGAGCAGATTTATAATTTTTATCACGAAGAAAGACCACTATTTAAAAAGCATATCCACGCACAATATCGAAAGAAAATTTTATTCAAAGAAGTAGTAAGAACGACTAGATTAGCTTATGAAGTGTTAAATAGAATGTCACGTTATCAAAATGACTTACATCAACTAAATAATCAATTATTATTACAAATTAAATTAGAATTGGATTCACTTATTGCTTTCCATGAACAAATTTTAAAAAGTTTATCTAAAAAAGCAAAATATAATGTGGCTCAATTTCAATATGAAGTTGATAATCCACAAAAGAAAGATTTAATGGATGCCTTTCAAAATGAATTAATCTATAATCCGTATCAAACGCATTATTCCTATGCCAATATTATGCAAATCATCGCAGCTATTGAAGAGTATCGATATCATTTAGAACATTTAGATCGTTTACGTATTAGTTTCTTCACATATCACCGTTCAGATTCTGATATTGATATCGCTGATGAAGATTTTGATTTATAAACCTCAATGAATGTTAGCAATAAATATCCAATTCAAACAGAAAGAAGAGCTTAAGGCACTAAAATGCTTTAAGCTCTTCTTTGTCATATTTATAAATTTTGAATACTGTATAAGTGTTCATATGCACCTTTTTTATCGATTAATTCTTGATGAGTGCCCGTTTCGACAATTTGTCCATTTTGCATCACTACAATCTTATCTGCATGTGTGATTGTTGATAATCGGTGTGCCACGATTAAAGTAGTACGATCTTTACTTAACACATCAAGTGCTTCTTGAATAATCGCTTCACTTTCTAAATCTAATGCACTTGTTGCTTCGTCTAATATTAGTATTGGAGGATTATTTAAGAAAATTCGTGCTATTGATAGTCTTTGTTTTTGCCCACCTGATAATTTGACACCGCGTTCCCCTACTTCAGTGTCATATCCATCTTGTAAATTCATAATAAAATCATGAGCATTGGCCATTTTAGCCGCTTCAACAACTTCTTCATCTGTCGCATCAGGTCGACCTAATAAAATATTTTCTTTTACAGTGTCAGAAAATAATATATTATCTTGTTGAACTAAACCAATTTGATTTCTAAGGCTACCTGTTAAGAAGTCTTTAATATTATGTTGATCAACTAGTATTTCACCATCAGTAACGTCATAAAATCTTGGTATTAAATTGATTAAGGTAGATTTTCCTCCACCACTCATTCCTACAAAAGCAACTGTCTCTCCTTTATTTATTGTAAGATTAATATCTTTTAAAACTTCTTGTTCATTCTCATTATATTTGAAACTTACATGTTTTAATTCGATTTGACCTTGTTTAATCTCTATAGGTTGTGCACCTACACCGTTTTTAATGTCATAATCTTCATCAATTAATTGAAATACACGATCCATTGAAGCGAAACTTTGTGTAAGTGTAGTAAATGATGAAACTAAACGTCTTAAAGGTCCAAACAATTGTTCAAGATATCCAACAAATGCGGCTAAGGTACCTACTGTAATTGATCCACTAATAGCTAAATACGCACCTACACCAATTACTATTATTGGACCTATATCAGTTACAGTGTTAATTGCTGCAAATGAATATGCATTCCATCTTGTATGTTTGAAGGCTTTTTGTAAAAAGTTTTGATTTCGGTTATCAAAATTTTGTGCTTCATTGTCTTCAATAGCGAAGCTTTTGATAACAGACATACCTTGAACACGTTCATGTAAAAAACCTTGCACTTCTGCTAATGCTTGAGATCTAACTCTAGTTAACTTTCTTAATCTTCCAAAGAAGAAATATACAGTTAAAATATAAAATGGGAATATAAATATTGCTGCAAATGTTAATTTAACATCAAGGAAGAACATAATCGTTAAAGCAATAATAATTGTAATACAATCTAACCAAATGTTCATAAGACCTGTTAAGATAAAATCTTTAGTTTGTTCCACGTCATTAATTACTCGTGATATCACTTGTCCAACTTGATTGTTGGCATAAAATCGAGCACTTAATGCTTGTAAATGATTGTATAACTGTTTACGAATATCATATAAAATTTTATTACTTGTCCATTGTGCTAAATATTGTCTTATAAATTCAATTGGTGGCCTTACAATTAAAAAGATAAATAAAGCTATACCTATGGCAATTGCTAAATGTGAATATTTTTCACTAGCGCTTAGGGAGTGATTGTTAATAACACCATCAATCGCATATTTTATAAGTAATGGAATTAACATCGGTATACCGAATTTAATAATACCAACAATAATAGTAGCAATGATTCGATATTTGTATGGTTTTACAAATTCTAAATATCGTCTAATCATTTGTCGTAATCCCCCTACTTTTATTTGATTTTGATTTATTTAAAATGGAACAGAGGTTGGATACGGTAAATACTTTTTGAATAACAACTCATCGCAACTATCACTAATAATTAGAAAAATAGTTAATGAATGTTATTCTACGGTAATTTACTTACATATCTCAACCTCTGAATGATATGATTATCAAGTTTAGCTATGTTGATAGAGATTGGTTCATATCAAATTATCTTTTTAAATAATCCAATGCAACATGGAATAATATAAACCATCTCTATATGTTTTACATCTTATTTGCTTAATAATCTCTAATTTTCTTATATCGCTCTTTCCATACTTTAATAAAGTCTGGTGCGAACGGGCCTTTTTTCTGTTCAATCCATTGTTGTAAAATATCCACACTACGTCTCAATATAACATCTATATCATGAGGGTAGTTCATTTGATTCATATGTTGTTCATACTCATCTTCATCTAATAAATGATATTTACCATTAGGATAAACTTTAATATCAAGGTCATAGTCTATATATTTTAAAGCTTCCTCATCACATACAAACGGTGAAGACAAGTTACAATAGTAGTAAACGCCGTCTTCACGAAACATACAAATGACATTAAACCAGTATTCTGAATGAAAGTATACAATTGCTGGTTCTCTAGTAATCCATGTACGACCATCACTTTCTGTTACTAGTGTATGATCGTTACCACCGATAATTACATGATCAGTTCCTTTTAAAATAGTTGTTTCAGACCATACACGATGGATGTTACCATCATGCTTATAACTTTGAATCTTTATATCTTGTCCTTCTTTAGGTATGGATTCTTTTACCATACTCCACACCACCTTTATACTTTTTAACCATTTAGATTATATCATATTTATAAAGTACTTCTGAACTTTGATGCAATTAAATTTATGCTTTAAATTCATTTATTTTTCTATAGTTACCCTTCAATAAATTGATAAATCTTAGCCATAGGTACTGGAAAAGTAAATTGATCACGTTGTTCTAAATCGAACCATATCATATGATCAGGTAGAGATACTGATTCAATCTCAAGTTCCTCTGGTACACTATACACCTTAATATGCCATATTAAATGTGTGAATTGATGTTTTAATTTAAAAATAGGTTCAGATAAAGGCTCAATCTGGTGATTTAATTGCTTTGATATTTGGTCAATCGCATTGGCTGTTTCAAACATTGGAAATTCCCACATACCATTTAATAATCTTTCTTGTCTTTTTTCTAATAAATATTCACCACGACTATTACGAATTAGAAAAACACTTTGCTCAATCGTTTTCTTTTTAACAGTCTTAGTTTTAACTGGTAAATCTAATACAGTTCCTTTATCATATGCTTCACAATTTTCTTGTACTGGACAAAACATGCAAAGCGGATTTTTAGGTGTACAAATTAAAGCACCTAGTTCCATCATAGATTGGTTAAATGTACCAGCTTCTTCTTGTACATATGGTAGTAATTCTTGTTCATATGCTTTACGAGTAGATTGTAGTTTTATATCTCTACTGTCATTATTCAGTCTAGACCATACTCTAAATACATTGCCGTCAACGGTAGGGAGTGGATGGTCAAATGCAATACTCATAACCGCTGCTTGTGTATAGGGGCCAACGCCTTTTAAAGATTTAAAATGTTCAGGATCCGATGGCACAATACCTTGATAATCATGTTGAACTTCTTTAATCGCATGATGAAAGTTTCGCGCACGACTATAGTATCCTAACCCTTCCCAATATTTGAGTACTTCATCTTCATGTGCCTCACTTAAATCAGCAATAGTAGGGAAGCGTTGTATAAATCTATCATAATAATCAATAACTGTTTTAACTTGAGTTTGTTGCAACATGACTTCGCTTAACCATATATAATATGGATTCGTCGTTTCACGCCAAGGCATAGAGCGTTGATTTTGATTAAACCATTGCATTATATTATTTTTAAAATTGTCTTCTAAATACATATATTTCCCTTCCTACAACATTTATGATGTTTTAAATTAAGCACAATGGCTATTTTACATACATGTTATATAAAGTAATGTGAGTTGATTTTGTTATTCCAACTTTTAGATTATAATATATTATAAATTAAGACGAAATGAGTGAACATATATGGATACAGCCACGCATATCGTGATTGGTGTTGGTCTTACAGCACTTGCAACACAAGATCCTGCTATGTCTGATACATTTGCGGCAACCGCTACAACATTAATTGCAGGATCACTGATACCTGATGGAGATACAGTATTAAAACTAAAAGATAATTCAACTTATATTTCACACCATAGAGGTATTACACACTCTATACCATTTACAATCTTATGGCCCATTTTAATCACATTTTTAATTTTTGTCATATTTAACCATACGAACCCTTTACACGTATGGATGTGGGCTCAATTAGCTGTTTTCTTGCATGTATTTGTTGATATCTTTAATTCTTATGGTACACAAGCATTAAGACCTATTACAAATAAGTGGATTCAACTAGGTGTAATTAATACTTTCGATCCAATAATATTTATTATTTTATGTATTGGCGTGGCATTATGGGCATTTGGTGTACATCCATACTTAGCCTTTTTCCCAATTATCGGGGTACTCATTATATACTACATTGTACGATTTAAAATGCAATCATTCTTAAGAAAACAAGCATTAAAACAAATAAAACAAGAACATAATCCAGTTAAAGTTTTCGTTATTCCTACATTAAAATTCATGGAATGGCGTATAGCGATTCAAACAGATGAACATGATTATGTTGGTAGATCCTATGGTAGAAATATTGTTTTTAGTGATAAGGTCAAACGTCAACATTTATCAATTGATTCATTATTATGGAAAGTTAAAAACAATAAAGATATTAGAACATTTTTAAATTTCTCATCTATTTATCGTTGGCAAACAACACCATTAGAAGATGGTACTACTGAAATTAGATTAATGGACTTGAGATATTTAAATAACGATCATTACGCATTTGTTGCAATTGCCCATTTAACTCAACAAGATGAAATCGATCACTCTTACATTGGATGGGTATTTAGCGAAGATAAACTTCAACGTAAATTATTTGCCAAATAAAATAGCCATGGCACTTGGATGACTTCAATCTCCAAGTCCTTGGCTATTTTTCTCGTTATTTCTTTTGATTAGTCTCTACTTTTTCATTTTTATTTATTTCATTTAAGCTTTCTTTCTCATCATTAGATTGAACTACTTTTTGTAATTTTATATTTTGATTTCTATATTTCGCATGAGCTACATAACGTGACAATGCAAAATTAATAATAGAAATGATCGCAATAAAACATACCATGTATAGGTGGTAAGGAATGTTTGCTACGCTCACATTTCCAAATAACACTGATTGCGCCAATCCATTAACCACATAATATAAAGGATTTAACATTAATAAATGTTCTACAAGTGACAAGTGTGTCTTTGGCATATAGATAATAGGTAATATAAAAAATTCTACTATACAAAAGATATAGAAATATTTATCAATTTTATAATTAAGAATTTTCAATAGACCAAATGTCACTGACAATAAACTTATAAGCACTATAGCAACAAATACAAAGTATAACGTAGCTATTAATGAACTTTCATAGTTTATAGGTTTCAATAATGCAATGATAGTCATTAGTATAAATATAACTACACTTCCAACTATAGCGATAATTACAGTAGGTGTTACTGGTGTAATATGAAAAGATTTCGTAATTAAATAATCTTTAGCGTATAATCTATAACAACCGTATAAAGTGAGCATGATAAAGATAAATGCAAATAGTGTTAATAGTCTATATAACCAAATGCCATGGATAACTTCTGTAGCATTTGTAAATTTAAAAAATAGTTCTGCTATTAAAATAAACACTAAGCCAACTATAAAACTTAAAGTAAACCACTTCCATAAACTTTTAATCCTTTTTATGGTGTATGTTAAAAGATGTGGTAAGTTTTTAAAATATAATATTATATTATCAATCATGTTTACACCTACAATTCAATATATATCCATTTATTATCTTTTAAATCAGCAATAAAGTAACCATCTCCTGATTTACAAATCCAAATATCCTTTTTGATATTAAACTTATCTTTGAGCTCGCTTTTATCAACAATCGGAATGACAAATCCATTTAATTGATTCTCATCATTAAATATCATTTTAATCGGTTGTGATGTAATATCAGCCACAAAACGATTATCATCTTCAGGTACTAGTGATTTTTTCACAGAATCATGGTCTTTATGTAAATGGCTGTTAAAATAATCCACATATTTACTGTAATTGGATTTAATAAATGGAGACAATGTTTTAAAACTATGTTTTTCATATAAACCTGCTGGATTAAAGTATTCTAATTGATTCTTAGCTATAGTATAACGTTTACCACTAACATCAACACGATAATTTTTACTGTTTTCACCATCAATAGTCACGACACTGTATTTGGGCAAAGTTAAATTGCTTGAACCAGAAAGTTTACTACTGCCCTTTAAGGCAATACCGTAAGCCAATTTATCCTCATATGTATCTTTTGATTGTGATTGAAGTGTAGCTTGGTTATTTTCAGGTACGTTAACAATGCCTAAATTATTCAATATAAATATGCCCATTAGTGCTAAACCTAAAATAAAGCTAACCATTAAAGTCCAAAATCTTACCAAGAATACCGGTGGCTTCGCATGATTATATCGTTCAATTCGTTTAAAATTATAGGTCATTTCTGGCATTCTTGTTCTACTTTTTTTCCAATCGAGATCAAATGATGCAAGTTCTTCTTTTGATTCAATACTTTTTCTATCTTTTTCATGCTCTTTAAAGGTAGGAATAACTTGATTAACAGAGCCTTCCATACGAATTTGACCATGAGAAACCCATGTAATATAGTTACTTACTTGTTCTATTTTATCAATGTCATCATCGATGAAGACCATTGTTTGATTATTATCTATGTATTCATTAGATAGTTCAACTGCTCTATCCATAAATGTTTCATCTAAATATTGAAGCACATGATTTAAAATGATGATGTTAGATTTGCATGATCTCGCCACGCTTAATAACAATTGCGCAAATTCCTGTTTTGACATTTTAGAAATAACTTGTTGCTCATATACATGAGCATATTGTATAACTTGATCTGCTTTATGATTTGATATTTGATAAGGAAATAGTTCAACGATATGAGTGACATAATCCTTAACAGTTTGATGAATCATGCGTCTATCTTCGATATCTCCATAATATATATGATCCAGTTGTACTAATTTACCTTTATCTGGTTCGATAGATCCGGATAACAACCTTCCTATTAGCCTTTTTGATGAACCCGGTTCTCCAATAATACCTAAAGATTCTCCTTGGTATATATGTAGTGAAATATTATTTAAATCAATGTCTTCTGCGCCGTAACCAAAAGGTAAGTACCATTTTTTAGTTTTTTTGTTTCTATAATAGTGAGTGACTTTCAGTAACTTTAAAACGATTGAACTTCCCATTTTATTTCATCCTTCTACAATTTTAATAATGCAATTGGTAATCCTTCTTCGGGTTCACTACTTTTAATTCTGAAGCCCCAAGCAAATATACCTTTCAGTCTTTCTACTTTAAAATATTGATCACTACCATCATTTAATTGATAAATACGGCCTAATTCAATTTGGTTACGATCAACAAGGTAGCTTTCTGCTACAATGACTTTACTTTGATAGACGTCATATTCATTTAAAATACCGTTCATTTCTGCTTTTCTCATTTTTTCTTTATATGTTTGAATTTCATGTCTTAATTCTTGTTCAGACATCTCACTCAATTTCTTCTGTTCCATGTTCGATACCACTTTCTTCTAATTTAGATTTAATTTTATCATATTTATAGCCTTTTCTCATAAGCGTTTCTATCGTTTTTCTTATAACTTGTTGACCTTCATATTTTCTTTGTTGCTTGTTATATACTTTTTCTAAATCTGTTTGTAACATATAATCAAGTTGGTCTTCGTCTTCTGTGAAATCTAATTCATCCATAGCTTCTTTAATTCTTTCCATCGTATACCCTTTTTGCATCAATGATTGCATGACTTTTTGTTTTAGCTTAGACGTCGGACCTTTTTTAGTTCGTATTACTTTATTCGCAACTTTAACTATATCCTCTAGTGGCTGCTGTTCTAAATAAATTTCTGTATATTGGTCAATGATATTAGGTTCTATACCAGCTTGATACAACTTTTGCTTATATATTTCAGGGCCTTTATCAGTTGTATTAATCATTGTATTTTTTAAACTTTCTGCATAGTCATCATGGTCTATTAGTTTTTCTTGGTAACAATAATCTATGACTTGTTGAATTGCCCCTTCAGAAACTTCGTTTTTTAATAAATGCTGTCTAACTTCTTTTTCAGTGCGTTTTCGATATGATAGAAATTGAATTGCATCATTTAAACCTCTACGATAATGATCATGCTTTTGTATTTGTTCCATATCTGAGGGCTCTAGTATTTGATTTTTCTTTAAATTAAATTTAACTAAAGTATCAATATCAATGCCCATTTCAAACTCGTTATCAAGATATAGATTAAATCTTTCTTTATTTTTCTTTTGAACTTCTAACTTAGTGATTTTAGGCATCATACACCTCCACTTGCGTATTGTATATTACATATTATGACATAGTTTGATGATTATCTAAAAACCATTGCTTTACAAAAAATAAATACCCTATCAACTACACAATATTAGAACATCATTTACACATTACTGTAATTGAGTCAGTTTATATTGCGCGTGATAGGGTACTTTTTAGTTACCTAATTGTGCCATTGCTTCTTCATATTGTTCATCAGAAATATAATGAAGTTGCTTCATCTTTTCTAAGTTTGTTTTAACTCTATTTATAAAATTATCAGACATATCTTCGATATTATAAACACTTGGTGCATTGACTTTACTAGCTAATATAGCACTTTGCAATACACTAATTTGCTTTAAGTTTTGATTGTTTTTGTTAGTAGTTGCACCGAAATAATGATTGGCTGCACCTTCAACCGTATATTGATTATCACCAAAATATATATTATTTAAATAAAAACTTAGTATTTGGTTTTTATCATATTGTTTCTCAACTTTGTGTGCAACAAATAATTCTTTTAATTTTCTTGTAAATGAACGTTCATTATCGTAATAATAATTTTTAACAACTTGTTGTGTAATCGTGCTACCACCTTGAACATCATGATCACTTAATGTTGAAAATAATGCACGCGAAGTACCCTTAAAATCAAATCCATGGTGCTTATAAAATCGTTCATCTTCTAACGAAATAAATGCACCTCTTACATATTCAGGCATTTGATCAGCAGCAACGTAATCATTTTTATTTTCTATCGATTTTAAATCATCTACATTAGCTCTAGAAGACATAAAATACATTAATCCTAAAAATAGAACAATAATAATTGTTAATATGATTAAAATTCTTAAAAAAATACGTTTACTTTTTTTCTTTTTAGGTGGTTTTCCTACTGGTTGATAATAAGTATTATAGTGAGGTTCACGCATATCTTGTTGATACGTTTCATTCGATTGTGCAAATCTATCGCTTCTTTTCATGCATTTGCTCCTTTACTTAAACTCACTGTTATAATGTGAGTTTACCAGTAGTTAAGAGGATTAGCTATACTTTATCTTAAAAATCAGTCCCAGGGTGTACTTGATTCTATACGTTTTTACTTAAAATTGTCAAAAAAATGATTATAACTTCTGATCATTAATATTTAAATTCTATAAACAAAGCCTGTTGAAATTAATCAACAGGCTTTTGTGAACTCTTATTAAACTCATAAATTAGTCTTCTAGTTGTTTAACAATTTCTCTGTTAAAATCATCTAAATCATCTGGTGTACGACTCGTTACAATGTTGTTATCTACAACTACTGATTCGTCTACAACATGAGCACCAGCATTAGATAGGTCTTTTCGAACATTTAATACTGCTGTTAATGTTCTACCATTTAAATCATCAGTATCAATTAATACTTGAGGACCATGGCAAATTGCGAAAGCAGGTACATCATTTGTTGTGAAATATTTAGCAAAAGTGCCGTATCTACCTTCTGCATCACCACGTAAATGGTCTGGTGCAAATCCACCTGGTATTAATAAACCATCGTAATCTTCTGGTTTAGCATCGGCAATACTTACTTGAACTGTTGCTTTTTCACCATGTTTACCTACAACCTCTTGGTTTTCGTTATCTCCAACGATAACAGTTTCAATGCCAGCATTTTCTAATGCTTCTTTAGGGCTTGTTAATTCTATATCTTCAAATTCATCTGCTAAAATAATAGCTACTTTTTTACTCATAATGTAATCACCTTTCTATTGTTCGATTATATTTATTACTTTCACTCTTTTAGGTGAATTTAAACATCATCTAACAATTGAAAAAGAATCGTCACTAAAGTGTCACTATTATTAATTACCTAATCATTATTTTGAAACTTGTTTCACTTTTTCTTCTAATTGGTCTAATAATCCAATCCACTCATCAATGTCTTCAACGCGTACTTCATCAGGGTTTACGTGATCAATATCTTCAATAAATTTGTTTAATCGTGTTTTAATTTGGTCAATCGTTTGTTGTTCACTCATATTAAATAAGCGCTCCTTTGATTTGTTTTTTGATAATATCATCCTAACAGAATTTGACAAAAAGGGATATAATCTTAATAATGTTTACTGTACTTTTTACAAAATTTAAAGAGCAAGACTCGGTAAAAGTTAGATATACATATATTTTGTAATGAACAAATACATACTAATGATTTACAATTTTTCACATCTAATTTTATACTAACGTCTCCTCTTTTAGGAGTAATTATCATGTTAACAACTAATAAACAACCTATTTCAATATATAACGATCCTTGGGAAGCCTATAATGATGTCATTGATAATGGGCAACTTACTTTAAGTAATATAGAGTTTACAACTACTAATTTATGTAATATGAGATGTAGTCATTGTGCGGTTGGTTATACACTTCAAACAAAGGACCCCGAACCCTTACCCATGGATATTATATACCGTAGATTAGATGAAATACCAAATTTACGTACGTTATCAATTACAGGTGGCGAACCCATGTTCTCAAAAAAATCCATCAAAAATGTTGTTAAACCATTATTAAAATATGCACATCAGCGTGGGATTTACGTTCAAATGAATTCAAATTTAACATTGCCACAAGATAGATATCTAGATATCGCTGAGTATATCGATGTGATGCATATTTCTCATAACTGGGGTACTATCCAAGAATTTACAGATGTGGGATTCGGTGCTATGAAAAAGCAACCACCTTTGAAAGCGAAACTCAAATTATATGAACAAATGCTTGATAACGCTAGCACGCTCTCTGAGCAAGGTATGTTCGTTTCCGCAGAAACAATGTTGAATCAAAGTACTTTACCCTATTTAAATAAAATCCATCAAGAGATTGTGAACGATATGAAATGTAGTCGCCATGAGGTACATCCAATGTACCCTTCTGACTTTGCTAGTTCACTAAATGTGTTGTCATTAAAAGAAATGAAAGAAGCAATACATCATTTATTAGATATTAGAGACGAAGATACATGGATGCTTTTTGGTACATTACCTATTTATCCATGTATTAATGACGAAAATGACCAACTTTTATTACAACGATTAAGAACTGCTAAAAACGTTACGATGCGAAATGACCCAGATGGTCGTAGCCGTTTAAATGTAAATGTATTTACAGGTAATGTCATTGTTACTGATTTTGGTGATGAAAATGGTACTATCTCTAATATTCAAAAAGATAAACTGACTGATGTTTTTAATCAATGGCTCAATTCTGATTTAGCACAATCACTCAACTGTCATTGTGCTGAATATCAGTGCTTAGGACCCAATGTTTTAGTGAAAAATATGTACTACCCTAATACAGATTTCAGAGAAAATGAAAAAGCAATGCATGCTAAACATATTTTCTCGTAACGCCTAATTTGTATAGCATTTTAATTTAAAACAGATATAGCTTAAAATAAAGTACCACTATCTCAATGTGTTTCAATGCATTGAGATAGTGGTACTTTTATTATGAATTAATTTAAGTATTATCTTTCAATATGTTGGATTTTTGATAAATATTCGATTGTATTTTTGCTTTCATCACGACGTTCTTTGCGACGGGCCACACGTTGTGGCGCAGTTTCATGGAACCATTTTTCAACTTTATCTTCTGGATAGACTTGAGGTACTTGTGTTGGTTTACCACTTTGGTCCAATGCAACGAAAGTTAAAAAGCTGAGGGCAGCTAATTTTCGTTCACCTTCGAACACATCTTCAATAATAATTTGTACACATACCTCCATTGAACTACTACCTGTGTACGAAACCATCGCTTCATATGATAAAATATCCCCATTTTTAATCGGTAGTAAAAAATCAACAGAATCTGTCGATGCTGTAACAACTGAGTTACCAGCATGTTTCATTGCAGTAATAGCTGCAATTTCATCAACATTAGCCATTAATGTACCACCAAACATTGTATGATGATGATTTGTATCTTGTGGGTAGACTTGTCTAGACTTCAAACTTTTAGATTCTGACATTGCTTTTTTAGTCACTTGTTGTTTTGCCATTCATATCTTCCTATCTCTTAATGAATTTTGACTCCTCATATTTTATATAACATGATGTTTAGTTTGCCCAATTACCATTTTCAAATACGAGTTCTTTTGTATCATCTTCTAATATGCCATAAATAGTTAAATCTGCACTTCCAATCATAAAGTCTTCATGCACATTTGAATCATTTAAACCACTTGCAATTTTTTCTTCGGTAGTCATTTCTGTCCCACCTTCAATATTGAACCCATATGCTGAGCCTATTGCTAGATGACAAGATGCATTTTCATCAAATAACGTATTATAAAAGATTGTATTACGATTAGAAATTGGTGAATCATCTGGTACTAACGCAACCTCACCTAATCGTTTAGCACCTTCATCTGTATCCAATAAGTCTCTTAACACATCTTCACCTTTATCTGCTTTAAAATTAATGATTTCTCCATCTTTGAATGTCAATGTAAAGCCATCAATAATATTACCATTAAAACTTAAAGGCAATTTATTTGTCACATATCCATTAACGTTGTTTCTATCTGGTGCAGTGAATACTTCTTCAGTAGGTATATTAGCAATAAAAGCCTGTTGATCACCATTGACATAACTAGTCGCATCTTCCCAAATATGTCCTTTTGGTAAGCCAACAACTAAGTCTGTACCTTCTGATAGATAGTGTAATGCTTTATATTGTTTTTTCTGCAATTTATCAGCATGCACACTTAAATTCTTGACATGAGATTGCCAATTTTGAATCGGATCGTTACCATCAACTCGTACAATATCAAACACTTCATCAACAAAAGTTGTATATGCGTCTTCCACTGATTTATCAGGATAAACGCGTTGTGCCCAAGCTTTAGATGGAAATGCTGCTACGACCCATGGAAATTGATTCTTTTGACTCGCTTCCATATAACTTTTATACGCTTTTGAATATTGTAATTGATATGCTTTTAATTTACTTGCATCGATACCACTTAATAAATCTGGATCTTCAGTTAAAATTGCTAGATTTGCAGCCCCTCTTTTTACAAAGTCCATTCTAGCTTCAACATCATATGACTTAACGTCGTTATTTTCAAAGTGGTCTAGAGATTCATGTTCAAATTTTAATCGTTTTAAACGTGGATCAGCATACTCAACTCTTACATCTGAAGCACCAGCAATGTATGCCTCTTCAACGACTAAATGAGTCAGTTCCAATGCTTCAACTGATGATCGAATAAATACGGGTTGCTTATCTTGGACATTCATCCCTACTCTAACTAATAGCTGTGCATATTGTCTTAATTTGTCTTGATAGTTACTCATTTAGGTTCCCCCTTATTGTCGTAATTGTCCTAGTGCATCTGCAATTGCAGTGACTTCGCTAGGTGAAAAAGAATCTTTTGAAGTGACAAATTGGTGAATTTCTTTAATTTCATCATGATTTGCCTCTTTAAATTTATCTGGATCGATAAGTGCTTTATTGACGATATTTAATTTTTGTCTAATCTCAGTAATCATCTCTTCATTAGATAATGCCACGCGTCTCACCTCTTTATATTAGTAATCATATTCTATCAAACTAACATACTTTATGGAACTTTAATAGAAATTGAAAAAATTTACTTTCTAATTGTTTGAAGAACCATTAAAATGGGGATATAATTACATGGTTTGGAGGAATCAATATGGTAGACGTTGCTTTTGTATGTCTTGGAAATATTTGCCGTTCTCCAATGGCTGAAGCTATCATGAGACAAAGACTTCAAGACAGAGGCATTAAAGATGTTCAAGTACATTCTCGTGGCACTGGAAAATGGAATTTAGGAGAACCTCCACATGAAGGTACTCAAAAGATTCTTAATGAACATCAAATTCCTTTTGATGGTATGATTAGTGAGCTATTTGAACCAACAGATGATTTTGACTATATTATTGCAATGGATCAAAGTAATATAGAAAATATCAAAGCAATTAATCCTAACATTCAAGGACAATTGTTTAAACTGTTAGAATTTAGTAATATGGAAGAAAGTGATGTACCAGATCCATACTACACAAACAATTTTGAAGGTGTATATAAAATGGTACAATCATCTTGTGATCATTTAATTGACTACATCGTAAAAGATGCAAATTTGAAAGAGGGGTAAAAAATTATGGAAAACAAATTCATTCCTGGTGTATTATTAGGCGCTGTTATCGGTGGCGCAGCAACATTAGCTGATAAATCAACTCGTAATTCATTAAAACAATCATTCTCTAATGTTAAAGAAGGCAAAAAATCTCAAAAACCTTCTAAAGTGAGTAGCATTAAAGATGAAGTAATGTACTGGAAAGATGTTATCGAAGAAATTCGTCGTAACAATCCAGAATTAGAACGTTCTATTAAAGATGCTAAAGACACATTTGTTAATAGAAAAAATGAACGTATTGGTAAGTAATGGAATGCCAAATGGGCAATTTTATTGAATATTGGCTTTATAGCCAATGAGTAATCTAGCTATATAAAATAGTGAAATACTTCTAATATTATTGTCCCACTCCATTAATACGGGGGTGAGTTTAAGAATTCATTTCCAAATGATTTCTTTCTCACTCCCTTTCTTTACAACTAATCATAAATTAAAATTGCATTTAAAATTCGATGTCAAAGGACTAAAGGAGATTGTTATGTCAAAGAAAGAAAAAACAAGTTCCAAATTCCTTAACTCTGCAAAAGAATACGAAGAGCATAAGGATGACAAAAATAGTGATAATAAAATTAAAGTAGACCGTACATATATTGAACCACAGGAGTTTCAATCTAAGGAACCTAAGAAAGATAATCAAGTTTTCTTCTTATCAAGATTAAACAAACCTGCTAAATATACAAAGAATTCAAATTTCTTTTCATATTTAGTTTATCGAATTGGTAAAGATGATGCTTCAGGTTTAGCAGCACAAATGACTTATCATTTCGTTCTTGCGATGTTCCCTATGTTGATTTTCTTATTAACATTGTTACCATTCTTTAATATTGAACAAAGCCAAATTACTAGCATGTTAAGCAGTGCACCATCTGAAACATCATCAATCATAAAAGGTGTTATTGGCGATGTAACGAAGAACTCAAGTGGTGGCTTACTATCTGTCGGTTTGATCTTAGCAATTTGGTCAGCTTCAAACGGTATGACAGCAATTATGAACTCATTTAACGTTGCTTACGATGTTGAAGATAGTCGTAACGGTATTTTACTAAAACTTCTAAGTGTTGTATTTACAGTAGTAATGGGTGTTGTATTTGCTATCGCAATGGCATTACCAACATTAGGTTCTGCAATAAGTCATTACTTATTTGGGCCATTAGGCTTAGATTCTGAAGTGAAATGGGTATTCAATTTAATAAGAGTGGTATTACCACTTATCATCATTTTAGTTTTATTTATTGTGCTATATTCAGTTGCACCTAATGTAAAAACAAAAATCCTATCTGTATTGCCAGGTGCTATTTTTACTTCTATCATTTGGTTACTAGGATCATTTGCATTTGGTTGGTATATTTCTAACTTTGGTAACTATTCTAAAACGTATGGTAGTATCGCTGGTATCATTATTTTATTAATTTGGTTATACTTAACAAGTTTCATCATTATTATAGGCGCAGAAATCAATGCGATTATTCACCAACGTCATGTAATTAAAGGTGAAACACCAGAAGAAGCAGCATTGAAACATGATGATAACAACCAAAACCATTACAACGAAGATACAACTTATGAATATAATGATCATCGTGAAATTGGTAAAGATGAAGATTATAATATTGATAAAGATGCTAATGACAAGTATCAAGAAGATCAAAGTACAATGAAAGATAAAATTGTTAATAAAATTAAAAATAATGATTCTGAAGATAAACATTCTTAATCATAAAATTAAAGGCCAAGTGGAATTGATAAACATCATCCACCTGGCCTTTTTATAATTATTGAATTAAGTTATGTTGGAAAGCATAAATGACTGCTTGTGTTCTATCTTGAACTTCTAATTTACTTAGAATATTACTTACATGTGTTTTAACTGTTTTTATTGTAATGTGAGATGCACTAGCAATCTCTTGATTGGAGTAACCTTTAGCAATTAACAATAAAATTTCCATTTCTCTTTCTGTTAACATTTCATATAGCTCAGCGCGTTTTTTCATTCTGTTACGCATTTTAACTAATACTTCTGGTTCAAACACCGATTCACCATTGTATGTTTTACGAACCGCTTCTGCGATATCACTAGCACTTGTAGTCTTTAAAATATAACTATCTACACCAGCATCTAAAGCTCGATATACTTCTTTATCTTCAATGAAACTTGTAAGCATTACTACTTTGATGTGAGGTAAATCCTTTTTTATTTCTGTTGTCGCTTCTACACCATCCATATCCTCCATCAGTAAGTCCATTAGAATTAAATCTGGTTGTAACTCGTGTGCCTTTGCAATTGCATCTTTCCCAGACTCTCCTTCTCCCACTACTTTAATGTCAGATTGTGTTGATAAGTAACTTGATATACCTATTCTAACCATCTCATGGTCGTCTACAAATAATACTTTAATCGCCATACGAATCCTCCTTGTTTAATGGTGCTTTAACTTCAATACGTGTACCAGAGTCTGGTAACGATACGATATGGAAGGTAGCACCAATTTCTAGTGCACGTTCACGCATATTCTTTAATCCATAACTTTGTTCAAGTTTCTCATCTACATTAAAACCTTTGCCATTATCTTGTATACGTAAAAGCAGATAATCTTGCTTATTAAATAATTCAACCGTTACTCTTGTGCCATTAGAATGTCTCAATGTATTTGAAATTGCTTCTTGTGTAATTCTGAATAAATGATCCTCAATTCCTTTTGGCACTTTAAATTCTTGAATTTCATGCACTACTTTCATTGGTACTTTCTTTTGAAGGTCAATGACTAAATCTTTAATACCTTCACCTAATGATTTATCTTTTAATCCTAATGGTCTTAAATGAAGTAACAATGCTCTCATCTCTAGTTGTGAATCTTGAACCATCTTTTCAAGTACGGGTATTTGTTGATCTAATGGTGGTTCTAACTGTGTTTCTTTTATTGCAGATAACATCATACTCGCAGCGAATAATTGTTGGCTTACAGAATCATGTAATTCTCTAGCTAAGCGTTGTCGCTCATCTTCAATAATCTTTTTAACTTTAACATCATTCATATTGTAATTTTCGTTAGTTAAATTTTGTGTTTTCATTCTTAATCGATGTAACTCTTGATTTAACGGGACAAGTGTATGATATATTTCTAACGTCTCGCTATACAATTCAATATTTTGATCATTAATTCCAACAGTTTCCCCTTCAATTGATCGCTCAATTTGAGTTTTAATCCAATCATTCTGTTGATTAATTTTATATGCTAGAACTGATCCAACTATAATACATAATAATATAACTATAATATTTAAAAATAAGAACACTGGAATACCGAAAATTTGTGTATAAAACATTCCTTGAAAGTAAATGATGTTGACAAAAACTTTATCAATAAATAAGAACGCCGTTAACATACTATATATCAATATCAGCATTGACCCAATAGCTCTTATATAGTGATTCATCTATATATCACCTCTAGGTCACCAATAAATGTTGATACATAGACATTAACCGTATAATTTTCTTCTTTTGTCTTCTCTTCAACATGAATATTATTATTCTCTATCTTATATGATTTTTCATTTATATTTGCTGAACCATAAAATGCAGTAGCATGGATATTAATATTATAATTTAATGGCACAATCACTTGAACTTTACCTAATATATGTCTCACAACAATAGTATTGTTATCTTTAATATTCGCGGCTTTAGTCAAATCGATATGAATATCTCCAATTCCATGTTGGATTTGAACATCTTCCCACTTATATACATATACTGGTGTACGTTGCTCACCAAACCATTTCTGCTTAATAAATGCTGGCGACGTAACTTCTTCTTCAGTTGCTGTTACTTTTAAAGGTTTAAATTTATAAATTAAGTATCTTACAATTAATATCAATAAAAATATAAACAAAATGATAATCGTATATTTATTAGATAATAAGGTGAATGCAATTAATAAAGTACCAATCCAAAAGGATAACAAACCTCGTACTTTATGAAAGTAAATATATCCTACATAGACAAGTACACATCCTAAAAGTAAAACGAGTAAAAAGCCTATTTTTTCAAAGAATATATAATAAAAATTAGCAATAATCATTAATGCTGTAAAAACTATCAACAATTCTGTTGATATATATTTATGTGTCATGATTCGCCACCTTTCTATGCCACAGCACTCATATAATGAATTAAATGACATTCTTTTTCGATAGTCATTTTCTCTTTTGCTTGTTCACTTATTTTAGACTCAATTTGAGCACAATACGCTTCAATTTGATTTAAATTATTTCTTAATGACGCAATTTCATTATCATGTACCTCTTCTGCACATCTAATATTATATAAATCTGCGATATCTATATATTTATTTTCTAATGCTAAAGAAATACTGTCAATTAACTTTTTGAGTTGCATTCGCTTTTCACTTAAATAAGCAATATACTCTTCAATATCTTTCAATTTTTTGTCTAATTTCATTTTATAATCATCAATATTGTATCGTAATGATGTTTTAAATATTTTATTTAAGTAAATCTCCATGTAATTCATAGAACCACCTCGCCCTTGATTAGGTTCTATTATAAAACAATTCCGAAACCATCAGTAATAGGCTCCGGAACCATATCTTGTTAGTCCTTTAGTCCTAGTCTAAGTAAAATGAATAACTTTACTATCTAAAGGAAGAATATACTTTAATCTTCAATTTTAGTTGTTAATAAAGGACCCTCTTTGGTAACGATAACAGTATGTTCTATTTGTGCAACATAGCTTTTATCTCTTGTTTCAAATGCCCATTCATTTTTACCTTCAGTCACAAATGTTGCTTTAGATGAAATAAATGGTTCAACTGCAATAACAAGTCCTTCTTTTAAAAGTGTTTTATCTTTAGGATCATAGTAGTTCATGACATGATTAGGTGCTTCATGTAATGATTGACCAACGCCATGACCTGTTAGATTCTTAATAACTGTTAAATCATTTTGACGTGCTGTTGCATGTACAGCTTTACCAATATTACTCAATTTTGTACCCGGTTTTACTTTAGCCATTGCATTTTCAAATGCCATTGTTGCAACGTCACAAACTTTTTGTTTCATTGGATCACTTGCTTCACCTACCACAAATGAAATGCCAGTATCTGCATAATACCCATTTTTCAATGCTGAAACGTCAATATTAACTAAATCACCTTCACGAATCACACGTTTTCCAGGTATGCCATGTGCCACTTCTTCGTTGACACTGATACATGTCTGACCTGGAAAATTCTCATCATGAATTGGCGCTGAAATCGCACCATGTTCTTCGAATAAAACTTTAGCAATATTGTCTAACTCTTTTGTCGTAATACCTGGTTTAGTTTCAGCTTGCATTGTGTCTCTTACTTTTGCACAAATATAGCCAATTTCTTTTAAAGCTTGTAATTCCTCATCTGTTTTTACAATCATTTTTATCCCGTTCCTTTTTATTTATTATTCTATCTTATTATAGCAAAAATTTTTTGATATACTAAACATGAATGCATAGAAATGACTTTATTTTGTTTGATTAAGAAAGAGAATTTGTAAAAGCGTAAATCGTTTTAAAAATTCCCTTTTCAAGGGGGACAACATTTTGAATGAAAAATGGTATAAAAATCTCATTGGTGCACGCACTATCAAGACAGGTTTAGCTACATTTTTTACAACTGTCTTTTGTATGCTATTAAATCTCACACCAATATTTGCCATATTAACTGCTATAGTAACAATAGAACCTACTGCTAAAGCCTCAATTAAAAAAGGCTATCGCCGTTTACCTGCTACAGTTATTGGCGCATTATTTGCAGTTATATTTACATTTATATTTGGCGACCAATCGCCATTTGCTTATGCATTAAGTGCAACATTGACGATTTTAGCTTGTACTAAACTCAATTTGCAAGTAGGTACGACAGTAGCAGTATTAACGTCAGTTGCAATGATACCAGGTATACATGAAGCTTATGTATTTAACTTCTTTTCACGTTTATTAACTGCCTTAATTGGATTAGTTACAGCAGGTCTAGTCAATTTTATGATTTTACCACCTAAATATTATAATCAGTTAGAAGATCATCTTTATGACTCTGAAGAAAAAATGTACGCATTATTTAATCAACGGTGTCATGAATTGTTACTTGGTCGATTTCAGTCTGATAAAAGTAATAAAAAGATTATTCAAATCAGTAATTTAAACCAGAAAATCGATATGCTAACTGGGTATCAACGTGATGAGCTCACTTATCATCAGAACAAGGCTGATGATTGGAAAAAACTAAATAAATTAACGAATAGAGCTTATACTAATCGATTACTGATGACCCATTTAGCGAACATTATTTATTTACCTAAAGATGCACACGTATTCTTTACACCTGAAGAAAAAATGGCAATTCTAAAAATTAGTACAAGTATTAGCCAAATTCTATGTGATGGTACATTTAAACGTGAACGAAAATCCGCTTCAACACTAAAATCATCAGTGAAGCAGCTAGAAGAATTTGATCAAAATCAGATTAAAAGTCACCTTATTTATGAAATATTGTTAATCTATAAAATATTAGATCATCGTTATGCTTAAGGTGATGTCAAATATAAGAAAGAAGAGGTTGCGACTCGTTATAAAAGTCGCAACCTCTTCTTTTAAATTATTTACTTTTATTTGCACGATCTATTAAAACTTGTTTGGCAGCTTCTTCTTCAGTATTATCTAATTCTTTTGGTTCAAATGGTATGCCTTTTCTTTCACAAGCTTTTTCTAATAAATAATCTGTAACTTCATGGTTTTTAGGTAAGATAGGACCATGTAGATAAGTTCCTAGTAAATTCTTATAGTGGATCCCCTCTTTACGATCCGTATCATTATTACCATAACCATGTGTCACTCGACCTAGGGTACCAAATTGGTGATAAGTTCTTCCCCCGTGATTCTCAAAACCAACAATTGTTCCGAACGTATCACTTTCGATAATGATATCACCAGTTAATCGATCTTCTCTAGATTCAGTATAGAAATCTAAAATACCTAACCCATCTAATTCTGTACCATCTGGTGTAATATATTTAGTTCCTAAAAATTGGTAACCACCACAAATAGTTAAACCAGGCATTCTATCCTCAATAGCTTCTTTTAATGGAGTTTTAATTTTACTTAATTGTTTTGTAGCAAGTGATTGTTCCCGATCACTGCCACCGCCAATAAAGAAGATGTCACAATCATCAAATGTTACACCCTCTGTTTCATTAATTTCTACCACATTCACTTTAATATTTCTTTTTTTGGCTCTTATTTTTAAGGCAATAATATTACCAATATCACTATATAAATTTAATTTATCGGACATAAAATGATATATCGTTAATTCGTGCTTCATTATGATTGTCCTCCTTCAAAAGAACGATTCAATTGTTCTAGCATCGGTGATAATGAAGTATAGTTCGGTATCGCTACTGTAAACCCTGTAAAGTCCATTGTTTTAGCAGTTGCTTTATATATATCCCTTTCAAGAATTACAGGTACATCCACTTCAGCTAATTTTAATCTTAGTTGTAATTCTTCAGCACGATTACCTGTAACAATAATTGCTTCAATATCTTGATGACTCAGTTTTTCAAAGTCTGCATCATAAATCCATGACGTATCTCTTCCATCTGCAGCATTATCATTTAAACTAATAACATATACTTTACGTCCTTCTAATTGCTCGCCAACTGATAAACTTGCATTCATTCCTGCTGGATTTTTAGCTAAGTTAATCATCGCTTCTTTTTGATTTAAAGAAAAATACTGCATACGGCCATTGTCAGATGTATAAGTTTCAAATCCTTTTTGAATAGATGCATCATTTAATCCTAATTCTCTTAACACAGTATAGGCTGCAAGCGCATTGTATGCATTAAAATCACCAGCAATTTTCATATTAAATGTGGCATTTCCTATATTTAATTTTAGGAACGGTGATGTTTCGAAGGAAGATACTTCATATTTAGGTTGTTCACGTTTGAAGCCACATTCACAATGATAATGACCAATTTGATTATAATGTATGTAATCATATTTAAGTAAACGACCACAATTTGGACAATATCTACTTTCATTCATTGTACTTTGTTCAAATTCATGAGCATGTGCTTTCATACCATAGTAAATACGAGTCTCACTTGCTATTTTAAGTCGACTTACAAATGGATCATCTGCGTTTAATAATAGTTTTATACCTTTATCACTAATTGATTTAGCAATATTATTTACCATGATGTCTATTTCACCAAAACGGTCCATTTGGTCTCTAAAGAAGTTTGTAAATACCATCATAGATGGAGTTACTTCTTTAAGTACTCTCGGTATCGATCCTTCATCTATTTCAATAATAGCGATTTTAGTTTGCTTTGTTGTTTGCATAATGAAGGCAGATGTAATACCTGCTGCCATATTGGCACCTTCATTGTTATGAATAATATCAATTTGATTAGCCTTTAATGTATGTCCAATTAAGTTAGATGTTGTTGTTTTACCGTTTGTACCACTTATGAAGACAATATCATCAACTTGTTCTGATAATTTTCTTAATATATTTTGATCCACTCTACGTGCGATTTGACCTGGTAAGTCAGTTCCATTTTTACCCACGGCTCTACTTGCCTTGCGCGCTAACTTCGCTAAATGGGTTGCAGTCCATTGTCTCATTTGTTTCCTCCCTATTACTATTCACTCGCATAATTATAACATGCAGAGGGTATAACTAAAAAGATTCTCAATTAAAAAGATAAAAATGCACTCCAGATTATAATAATTATTATTTACGAATGAGAATAAGTTTGTTATACTCATTTTAGTCAACAGAGAAAGAAAATGAAAATTTTCATATGAGGTGAATATTATGTTAAACAAAGAATTATTAGAAGCATTAAATGAACAAATGAATCACGAGTATTTTGCTGCTCACGCATATATGGCAATGGCATCTTATTGCGATTCTCAATCATACGAAGGATTTGCAAACTTCTACATTCAACAAGCTAAAGAAGAAAGATACCATGGTAAAAAAATCTATGATTATATTAACGATCGTGGTGGACATGCGAAATTTACTGCATTACCAGCACCTAAAGTAGATTTTAGTTCTATTTTAGAAACATTTAAAGACGGTCTAGCTCAAGAGCAAGATGTAACAAAACGTTTCTACAATTTATCAGAAATCGCACATAAAGATAAAGATTATGCTACAATTTCATTCTTAAACTGGTTCTTAGACGAACAAGTCGAAGAAGAATCAATGTTCGAAACTCATATCGATTACTTAAATCGAATTGGTGATGACTGTAATACTCTATATTTATATGAAAAAGAATTAGCTACTCGTACATTTGACGAAGAATAATTTAAAATAACTCTATAAATGATTGATTAACAACAGAGGGACTGTCAATTAACCTAATAAGTTAATTGGCAGTTTTTTTCGTGAAATTTCAAAAATCATTTCTCAAAACACATTCCTTAATTAGAATGTTTATAGTTGTCAACATTTTCCCTTTTACTATCCATTATAGCTTTGATATATTAAAATATATTTTATGATCTTTGATAGAAAGGAGCGATACAATGAGCGAGAATGCATTTGTCGCACTAGACTTTGAAACTGCTAATGGAAAACGTACTAGCATATGTTCAGTAGGTATGGTTAAAGTAATAGATAATCAAATTACAGAATCCTTCCATACTTTAGTCAATCCAAATGATTATTTTTCAGAACAAAATATTAATGTACATGGTATACACCCAGAAGATGTAGCATCCTCTCCAAATTTTTCATATGTATATCCCTATATGATGCAGTTTATCGATCAACTTCCAGTCGTGGCGCATAATGCTGCATTTGATATGAATGTACTCCATCAAAGTATTCAAGCCATAGGGTTAGAAACACCTCATCTTACTTATTTTTGTTCATATCAATTAGCAAAAAGAACAGTACAATCACATCGCTATGGCTTAAAACACATGATGGACTATTATCAACTTGATTTCCATGGGCATCATGACGCGTTGAATGATGCGAAAGCTTGTGCAATGATCACCTTTAGATTATTAAAACATTATGATGATTTACCAAGCATGCTCAATATCTATGGTAAAGATTTAAAAGATAAAGGCTAATAATGTAGACATTATATTACATTACTAGCCTTTTATATAAAATCATATATAGTCATATTGCGATATGCTGATTGTTCTAGGTTACCTACTGTAACACCTATTAATCGGATAGGTACATCAGGATCTTTCAAATCAGTATAAAGTGAATAGGCAATATTATAAATATCTGTTTCTGAATTAACAGGATCCCTTAAACTGGTTTGCTTTGATAACGTCTCAAATTGATAGGTTTTAATTTTCACCGTCACAGTTTTACCTGATTTTTGTAACTTATTTAATCTTTCCGCCGTTTTTCCAGATAATTCCCAAACCTTTCTTAAAATCTCATCATCATCATTAACATCTGTTGCAAAAGTACGTTCTGTTCCTACAGATTTTCGTATACGGGTCGATTTTACCTCATTATGGTCAATACCTCTTACTTTATTGTATAAACCCCTCCCTCTTTTTCCAAACAAACGTATTAATTCAAATTCATCCTTATTGTATAAGTCTTGACCATTAAAAATTTGATTATCATGCATGACCTTTTCCGATGCTTTTCCAACACCTGGAAATTCACCAATATCCAAATTCATTAAAATGTCATGTACATTATTATAATCTATTACTGTGAGGCCATTAGGCTTATTCATGCCACTTGCCAATTTCGCTAAAAATTTATTATAAGATACCCCCGCAGACGCTGTTAATTCAGTTTGTTCTAATATATCTCTTCGTATAAAATTAGCTATTTTAGAAGCTGGTAGATCAGGTCTCACTAAATGTGTAATATCTAAATAAGCTTCATCTAAAGATAAGGGCTCTACAATTTCAGTATAACTGCGAAATATGTCCATAATTTTCTTAGAAGCTTCCCTATAAGCATCAAAGCGACTCGTTACATAATAACCATTAGGACATAGTTTATGTGCTTGTGACATGGGCATGGCAGAATGCACACCATATTTTCTAGCTTCATAAGATGCAGTAGAAACGACCCCTCTGTTACTTGCCTTTCCTCCAACAATTACTGGTTTCCCTTTTAGTTTCGGATTATCTCTCATTTCAACTTGCGCAAAAAAGTAATCCATGTCAATGTGAATAATTCTTCTTTCTTCCATTATTTCACCACACTTTCACTTTTAGTATTATCTTACTTTTATTATAAAATGTATGACGACGATTCACGAATTTCATGCTTTTAAATTAAGGCATTAAAATAAGCCATCTTCTCTTTTAAGAAAGATGACTATAATGATTGACTATTCTTGATTCATTTGACTAGGTTTGTGTTGATATAGATATAATCCTTCATCATATTTTTGAATATATTTAAAATTACTGGCAAGTGCTAACGACACTAATAAAACATCAAGCACGCAATAGCCAATATGGATACTAAACATAAATATCAACGAGGAATATGCATAAGTCTTAATTAGTACAAGTAAAAGTGAACTTATTAATACAAGAGGCGCTAACATGATTGTGCTAAATTGCCATCTGTTAAAGCAAGTTTCAGTAAATTGTAATAACATTGTTCCCTTTTTATATTTCATTTTAGGCTTTTCACCTTTAGAAAATAAAATAAATAATACACGATGTATCAACTCATGAATAATTAATAAAACTAAAAAGCCAGCAAAACCATAAACTAAGTTCATAACAATATTTTGTTCTATAATATGCGTCACGGTATAAGCCCACTTATATGTAAATAATATGACAAACATAATTAAAACAATTTGCATTAATACAAAGCGACGAATATTAATTTTATGTGGAAACAAATCAATTTTATGCACAACCACCCCTCCATTTTTCTCTAAAATCAACTTTAGTATACATTGTTTAGGATTGATACTAAAGGTATTTTCAAGAAAGTAAGTTGCTTGTAATATAATTTTAATAATCGTCTTGTTTTAGCAATCAACTTCTTCAAATATCTCGACAAATGATATTATTTTCTTTCAAATAATGCCACTGTTTCAATATGTGTTGTTTGCGGGAACATATCAACAGGTGTAATTTCTTTTAAATCATACTGATGATTAAGTATGTGTGCATCACGTTGTTGTGTAGACGGATTACATGATATATATACAATTCGTTTAGGATTAAGTTCTAATATTGTTTCTAAGAACGTTTCATCGCAACCCTTTCTTGGTGGATCGACCATAACAACATCTGGTCTTATTCCTTCTGCTTTCCATTTTAGAATAACTTCTTCAGCTTTCCCACAGACAAAAGTTGTATTTTCTAATTGGTTTTTAGTCGCATTTTGATTTGCATCATTAATTGCTGAAGGTACTACTTCGACACCATATACGTGTCGAGCATTTTCATCCATATATATAGCGATTGTACCGATACCACAATATGTATCAAGTACAATTTCATCCCCGGTTAATTGGGCATAATCTAATGCTTGTTGATATAATTTTTCTGTTTGATGTGAATTGATTTGATAGAACGATTGATCACTTATATTGAAAGTGACTTCACTTAATTGATCTTCAATTTCTTCTTCACCATAAAGCGTAATAGATTGAGGCCCCATTATCACATTTGAATGTGCATCATTAATATTTTGTTTAATACTTGTGACATTAGGATATTTTCGAACTAGTGCATCCACCAGAGATTCAGCTTGTTTGAACGCCTTACCATTGGTCACTAATATAATCATTAATTGATTCGTGTAATGTCCTGTTCTCACTACTAAATGACGAAGTAATCCTTTTTTAGTTTTTTCATTATAAACGCTTATATTTAGCTCAGATATCAGTTGTTTTAGATCGTTCATCACTTGTTGATGTTGTTGATCCTGAATTAAACAACTTTCCATATCAATGATGTCATGACTTCGTTGTCGGTAAAATCCCATTATTGGTTGCTGATCCTTACTTAAACCAACGGGGATTTGTGATTTGTTTCTATATCGCCAAGGGTCTTCCATACCAACAGTATCTTTGATAACTGTATTTGTAAATTTTGCTTTTCTGTGAAATAAATTAACCACCTGTTCTTTTTTCATATTGAGTTGTGCTTGATATGACATATGCTGAAGTTGGCATCCTCCGCATTTGTAATAATATATACATGGTGGCTCTACTCGAGCATCACTTTCAGTAATCACTTTTATTAATTTTCCAATTGCAAAGTTTTTCTTTACTTTAATCACTTTATACTCAATCTTCTCATCTATTAACGTATTTGGGATAAATATCGGATATCTATCAATTTTTACAACGCCATGGCCTTCATGTGTTAAATCTACAACCTGGCCTGTTAGTACATCATTTTTCTTCAATGTTTCCACTTTATTTCCCCCACATATAAAAAGGTTAGGACATATCATCTTGCCTATCCTAACCTTGTGTTCTTTAAATATTTATTAAACTTCGTCTTCTGAATTATGTTGATAATCCTCAGCCTTCATCTGTGGTGTTACTGTTGGTTGATCAAGTAATTCTTCATTATGAATATCATGAGGTGTAAATACATCGATATGTCTTTCTAAATTTAAGAAATTAGCTGGTAATTTGCCGCCATATTCACCATCAACATTTAATTGCATTTCAGTATATGATGAAATATTAATAGATTTTGCTTTTTCATATATCACTTTAGGATGCTTTGTATGTTCGCCTCTTGAAGCTAAAGTCATGATGTGACCTAATTCTGCTAAGTTCGCCTTTTCTACTATTATTAATGTATAGTAACCATCATCTAACTTTGCGTCAGGTACTAATTTTTCAAAACCTGCCATTGAATTAGTTAATCCTAGTAAGAATAGCAATGCTTCTCCCTGAAAGACTTTATCATCATATTCGATTCTTAAATCAACAGCCTTCATTTGCGGTAACATTTCGAATCCTTTAATGTAATACGCAAATGACCCGACGATAGATTTTAATTTACTTGGTGTTTCGTATGAGACTTGTGTCAGTTGACCACCTGCTGCTAAGTTAATGAAGTAACGACTGTTCATTTTACCTATATCAACTTTAGTACTGTGTCCTTCAATTATCACATCAAGCGCACCCATTATGTCGTTTGGCAAATGCAACGCTCGTCCAAAGTCATTAACTGTGCCCATAGGTATAACACCTAATTTCGGTCTATTAGGTTGCTCAGCGATTCCATTGACTACTTCATTTAATGTACCGTCGCCACCCGCTACTATTAAAATATCATATTGTTGTTTAAGTGCTCGCTCTGCTTCTAAAGTAGCATCACCTTCGCGCTCTGTAGCATAAGCACTTGTTTCATATCCAGCTTTTTCTAGTTTAATTAAAACATCAGGTAGCATTCGTTTAAATAGCTCTTTACCAGATGTCGGGTTATAAATAATTCTTGCTCGTTTTCTCATATCATATCCCTCGACTTCATATACTCATATTTAATATTAAATGATTTACACTCGAGTTGAAAGTATTTTTTAGAACTTGATAGTAATTTATTGTTTAGAAGCGCTTATATATGAGCTTTGCTAAAGTTTTCAAATATAACTATATTAAAGTGTTTAATTTAACTTTTGTATTAATTATTATTCATACGTTTTGTTTTATATCTAAATGCTTTCAATCTTAGTTAAGGACTACTTATTTCTCCACCAAAAAGAATGACATTCAAAAAACTCCTACAACGAATAGTTTACACTAAACGTTATAGGAGTGAAAATCAAATTATTTATCTTTTATCTAGCTCTTGTTTAAGTAATTGGTTTACTTTTTGAGGGTTTGCTTGTCCTTTAGAAGCTTTCATAATTTGACCAACTAAGAAGCCCATTGCTTTACCTTTACCATTTTTATAATCTTCAACTGATTGAGGATTATTATCTAATGCTTCATTAACAAATTTTAATAAAGTAGCTTCGTCTGAAATTTGAACTAAACCTTTATCTTCCATAATTTGTTTCGCATCTCCACCATTTTCTGCTAATTCAGGGAAGACTTTTTTGGCAATCTTACTGCTCATTGTGCCGTCTTCGATTAATTTAATCATACCTGCTAAGTTTTCTGGTGTTAATTTTGTATCTTGTAATTCTACTTGATTTTTATTCAAGTATTCATTTACGCCACCCATTAACCAGTTAGAAGTTAATTTCACGTCTGCACCATGTTCTATAGCACCTTCAAAGAAATCAGACATTTCTTTAGTAAGTGTTAAAACATGCGCATCGTATTCAGGTAATCCTAAATCATTAACATATTTAGCTTTACGTTCATCTGGTAATTCTGGAATTGTTTGACGAACACGCTCTTTCCATTCGTCATCTACATATAATGGTACGATATCTGGCTCAGGGAAATAACGATAATCGTCAGATCCTTCTTTAACACGCATTAAGATTGTTTTACCTGTTGATTCATCAAAACGACGCGTTTCTTGACCAATTTCTCCACCATTTAATAATTCTTCTTCTTGGCGTTTTTCTTCGTATTCTAAGCCTTTACGAACATAGTTAAATGAGTTTAAGTTTTTCAATTCAGCTTTTGTACCGAATTCTTCTTGGCCATATGGACGTAATGAAATATTAGCATCGCAACGTAATGAGCCTTCTTCCATTTTACAATCAGATACACCTGTATATTGAATAATTGAGCGTAACTTTTCTAAATAAGCATACGCTTCTTGAGGTGAACGGATATCTGGTTCAGATACGATTTCGATTAATGGTGTACCTTGACGGTTTAAATCAACTAAAGAATATCCATCTTTATGTGTTGATTTACCAGCATCTTCTTCCATGTGTAAACGAGTAATACCAATACGTTTTGTTTTACCGTCTACTTCGATATCGATATATCCATTTTCACCGATTGGTTCATCAAATTGAGAAATTTGATAAGCTTTTGGATTATCAGGATAAAAGTAGTTTTTACGGTCAAATTTAGAATTTGTAGCGATATCCATATTTAAAGCCATTGACGCACGCATTGCCCAGTCTACTGCTCTTTTATTAACAACAGGTAGAACACCAGGATATGCAAGGTCAATTACGTTTGTATTTGAGTTAGGTTCTGCTCCAAAATGTGCAGGTGATGGAGAGAACATTTTTGAGTCTGTTTTTAGCTCAACATGAACTTCAAGTCCGATAACTGTTTCAAAATGCATTATTTCCACTCCTTATAATTTTTCATAAGCGTCATGTAGGTTGAATTGTGTTTCATATTGATATGCAACACGATATAACGTCTTTTCATCGAACGGTTTACCAATAAATTGTAATCCAATTGGGCGTCCGTTTGATTGTCCACAAGGAACAGAAATACCTGGTAAACCTGCTAAGTTAACTGGTGTAGTTAATAAATCATTGGCATACATTGTCAATGGATCATCAATCTCATCACCTAAATCAAACGCTGTTGTTGGTGCAGTTGGACCTACAACAATGTCATATTTTTCAAAGATTTTATCAAAGTCATTCTTAATTAAAGTTCTTACTTTTTGTGATTTCTTATAAAATGCATCATAATAACCTGAACTTAACGCGAATGTTCCTAAGAAGATACGACGTTTAACTTCGTCACCAAAACCTTCTGATCTAGACATTTTATAAAGTTCTTCAAGTGATTGTGCTTCTTTGGAGTGATAACCATAACGGATACCATCAAAGCGAGCTAAGTTTGCTGATGCTTCTGATGATGCAATAACATAATATGATGGAATACCATATTTCGTATTAGGTAATGATACCTCTTCTACTTCAGCACCTAATGATTTTAATGTTTCTACTGCATTTTTTACTGATGCTTTAACATCTTCGCTAACACCTTCACCTAAATATTCTTTAGGAAGTGCTACTTTTAAGCCTTTAATATCTTTTCCAATTTCAGAAGTAAAGTCAACATCATCAACCGGAGCGCTTGTTGAATCATTAGCATCTAAACCAGAAATAGCTTCTAGCACTAATGCGTTATCTTTAACGTTACGAGTTAATGGTCCAATTTGGTCTAATGATGAAGCGAATGCGACTAAACCAAAACGTGACACACGTCCGTATGTTGGTTTCATACCCACGATACCGCAATAAGATGCAGGTTGACGAATAGAGCCACCAGTATCTGACCCTAGACTAAATGGTACTAAACCTGCTGCTACAGCCGCAGCTGAACCACCTGAAGAACCACCTGGTACAGCAGAATGATCAAATGGATTCACTGTTTTCTTAAAGTAAGATGTTTCAGTAGAACCACCCATTGCAAATTCGTCCATGTTTAATTTACCAATTAAAACTGCATTTTCATTATGCAATTTATTCATAACAGTTGATTCATAGATAGGTACAAAACCTTCCAACATTTTACTTGCACATGTTGTTTCTAAATCCTTAGTTATAATGTTGTCTTTAATCCCCATTGGAATACCAAATAATTTACCTTCCATTTGGTCTTTGGCTTGTAATTCATCTAATTCTTGCGCTTTTTTCATCGCATTTTCTTTATCTAAAGCTAAGAAAGATTTGATTGTAGGATCAGTTTCTTCAATAGCATCATAAATATCACTTACAATTTGTGAAGGTTTAATTTCTTTATTTTTAATTAAAGTTAATAAATTCTCAACAGACTCATAGCGAATACTCATCTTAAGCGTCCTCCTCATTCATGATGGCTGGAACTTTAAATTGTCCATTTTCAGTTTCTTTTGCATTTTTTAATGCTAATTCTTGAGGAATGCCCTCGATAGCTTTATCTTCACGTAATACATTTTGTAAATCTAATACGTGGTATGTTGGTTCAACACCTTCAGTGTCTGCACTATCATTTTGTTTAGCAAAATCTAAAATACTCTCTAATGTATTGGCCATTTCATCCGTTTCTTCAGGAGAAATTTGAAGTCTGGCTAAATTAGCTATATGTTCAACTTCTTCGCGTGTTACTTTAGTCATTAAATAAAAGCCTCCTTATTACTCATTCATCACTAAATTGTATCAAATATTCATTTAAAAATCTAAGTATTTATTGCATAATGCCAATTTAAATCACTGTCCTCACTTTTTTGAACATGTTTTTAGTCATTTCCATTACATAATCCAATAATCAAAGATTGATTCATTTAGGTGTAACTTATTTATATGTATTTATCATATATTTCTATTAAAACACTAGATTTTATATTAATAATTTATGATTATGCAATATTTATAAGTGGGAATATTAATTAAAATTTATAATGTAAGCGCTATATCGCTGTTTTGTCAGTTCTTTAAAAATAAAATTTTATTTTTTCACTTTTCTAAACATTTAACTATAATGTATAATATTACATGTGACACAAATCAATGAATTATAAGAGGGAGTGGTTAATATGCTATATTTTGGGACTGCACTAAATCAACAAGTTGATGCAAATTGGCAAACTTACATCATGATCGCCATTTACTTTATTATTCTGCTTATTATAGGTTTTTATGGCTATAAACAAGCAACTGGTAATTTAAGTGAATTCATGTTGGGTGGTCGTAATATAGGTCCTTACATAACTGCACTATCCGCAGGAGCTTCGGATATGAGTGGTTGGATGATCATGGGATTACCAGGTTCTGTTTATAGTACTGGTTTGTCAGCCATTTGGATAACAATCGGTCTAACACTGGGTGCTTATATTAATTACTGGGTTGTAGCGCCTAGGCTAAGAGTTTATACAGAAATTGCAGGAGATGCCATTACACTCCCTGATTTCTTTAAGAACAGATTAAATGACCAACAAAATATTATTAAAATTATTTCAGGATTAATTATCGTTATATTCTTCACTTTATACACACATTCTGGTTTTGTTTCAGGCGGTAAATTATTCGAAAGTGCCTTTGGATTAAATTATCATTTTGGATTAATTCTCGTCGCTGTTATTGTTATCTTTTATACATTTTTCGGTGGTTATTTAGCTGTATCTATTACAGACTTTTTCCAAGGTGTTATTATGTTAATCGCTATGGTAATGGTACCTATTGTAGCAATGATGCAGTTAAATGGATTTGATACTTTTAGTAAAGTAGCAGCAATGAAACCAACAAATATGGATTTATTTAGAGGCACGACATTAATTGGTATTATTTCTCTATTTTCATGGGGATTAGGATATTTCGGTCAACCTCATATTATTGTTAGATTTATGTCTATTAAATCTCATAAATTATTACCAAAAGCGAGACGCTTAGGAATCAGTTGGATGACGATAGGCTTACTTGGTGCGGTTTGCGTAGGATTAACAGGTATTGCCTTTATCTCTGAACGTCATATTAAAATGGAAGACCCAGAAACATTATTTATTATTATGAGCCAAATACTATTCCACCCACTAGTTGGCGGATTTTTACTAGCAGCGATCCTTGCTGCTATTATGAGCACTATTTCATCTCAACTTTTGGTTACTTCAAGCTCATTAACTGAAGATTTTTATAAATTGATTCGTGGGGAAGAAAAAGCAGCAACACATCAAAAAGAATTTGTAATGGTAGGACGATTATCTGTATTAGTTGTAGCTATCGTAGCCATCGCAATTGCTTGGCATCCAAATGATACAATTCTCAATTTAGTTGGTAATGCTTGGGCAGGTTTTGGTGCATCTTTTAGTCCATTAGTATTGTTCTCATTATATTGGAAAGGTTTGACGAGAGCTGGTGCTATTAGCGGTATGATTAGTGGTGCTTTAGTCGTGATTATATGGATAGCATGGATTAAACCATTAGCTTCTATAAATGAATTATTTGGTATGTATGAAATTATTCCAGGTTTTCTTGTAAGTATTATTGTGACATATATTGTAAGTAAATTAACGGCTTCACCTGGAGAATTTGTAAATCAAGACTTAGCTAAAGTAAAACAAATTGTTAAAGAAAAATAAAAAATACGCGTAGAAAAGGCCAACCTTTTCTACGCGCTTTTTATTTTTATAGATTAATTATGATAAATGTGAACCTGTGGTTCTTTATCATCTTTATTTTTACTAATTAATGCTCTTGGATTGTTTCCATCTTTAATTCTAATTTCATACTCATCTATATCATCAAAGTATTTATTAGCTTGTTCTGTCACATATTGTGTGATTCCAATCGTTTCAGCCTGACCATAATAGTCAATTGGTAAATCCACTGTTAACTGTTTTGCTTTTTTATCTACAAATTTCACTTTACCTACTGCTTGAGTAAAGTTAGAGAAATAAGATTGTAGGTTATCATTAAATTGTTTAAAGTTATTATTTAATGATTCATCATATTTACCTGCTGTAGATGAAGGTAATAAAGCAGTTGTCTCATTAATTGTTTTCCAATCATTGATTTTCGTTTGACCATCATCAGCAGTTGCGCCTGCCATAAATTCACCCGGCGTAATAGACTCTTGGCTACTTTGTTTATATATAGCAAAGTAAATTGGAATATCTTTTAAGTCACTATTTTCTCTTAATCTAGATAATATTTCACTCGCCATTGCTTTACCTTGCTTCTCTATTTCTTTGTCATCTAACTTCTTGCTATACGTTTCGCCATCTTTCTCTTTCTGATAATAATATTCACTATTCATAGCTAAACCAATGGTCATACCCTTAATATTTTTACCATTAGTATCACTATTACCATAGAAATCCTGTTCTAAAATATTAGATAAATAGGCTGGCGATTTTTCAGCTATTTTAGTTGGATTTGTTTCTCCTTGATGAGAAGGATTAAGGCCTAAATTTTCATTAGCTTTTTTATCTTTCTTCTCTTTATCACTCATTTTTTCTATTTCTTTTTTAGTATATTTGGGATCAAGATAAGCATTGATTGTCTTTTTATCTAAAAATTGCCCATCTTGATATAAGTATTTGTTTGTAGGAAAAACTTCTTTACTTAGTTCTAACAGACCACTCTCAAAGCCTTCGCTGTTATAGCTATTTGCCATATTATCTTGTAATAACCCACGTGATTGACTTTCTTTAAATGGTAAAATCGTACGATAATTATCGCCTTGTACGTTTTTATCTGTAGCCACTTGTTTGACCTGAGATGAATGACTTCCTTTAGTATGATCTGCTTCTTGGTCAGATGATTTATCTTTATCGTTACTGCATGCGGTTAAAATAAAAATTGTCGAGATAAGTAAAATTATTGTTCGCTTCATCGACGTACCTCACTCATTGTTTATTTCATTTTGTTTTGTTGCAAATTCTTCTTCAGTCCATATTTCCGTTCCAAACTTTTCTGCTTTAGTTAATTTAGAACCTGCATCAGCTCCAGCAATGAGTATATCTGTACTCTTAGTGACACTGTTTGTCACTTTCCCACCTTGCATTTGCAACCACTGCGAAGCCTCATTACGTGTCATTTGTTCTAATTTACCAGTTAATACAATTGTCTTACCACTAAAATCGGGATGTCCTTCAATTTCAGTAGTTTTAACACCTTTATATGTCATATTAACATCTTTATCTTTTAATTTTTGAATTAATGCACGAATGTCATCATTTTCTAAATAAGTGACTACTGATTGTGCTAATTTACCACCAATATCATGAATGGCAATCAATTCCTCTTCAGTTACTGTCAAAAGACGATCCATAGTTTCGTACTTTTCAGCTAGAACACGACTTGCTTTTACACCTAAATGACGAATGCCTAAACCAAACAATAAATGTTCTAACGACTGTGATTTAGCTTGTTTTATAGCTTCTAATAAATTTTCAACTTTTTTACTTCCCATACGTTCAAGAGGTAATAAATCTTCTTCTTCCAAATAAAAGATATCGGCAACATCTTTAATCAAATCATTTTCATATAACTGTTGAATAATTTTAGTACCTAAACCATCAATATTCATAGCCTGACGTGAAACAAAGTGAATAAGACCTTCGATTAACTGCGCTTGACATTTAGGATTAATACATCGTAAAGCCACTTCGCCTTCTATTCTTACTAACTCATGACCACAACTTGGACAATGCGTCGGCATATGATACGTTTCAGCATCTTCAGGTCGACGGTCAATAATACTTTTCACAACTTCTGGGATAATATCGCCTGCCTTTTTGACAACAACACTATCACCAATTCTGATATCTCTTTCATGTATTAAATCCTCATTATGTAATGAAGCCCTTGATACAGTCGTACCTGCCACTCTCACTGGTTCGAGGATTGCCGTAGGTGTAACAACACCTGTACGTCCTATACTTAATTCAATGTCTAATAACTCTGTAACAACTTCTTCAGCAGGAAACTTATAAGCAATAGCCCATCGAGGTGATTTTTGGGTGAATCCCATTTCATCTTGTTGTTCCAAATCATTGACTTTGATAACGATGCCATCTATATCATAAGGTAAGGTTTCTCTTTCAGCTGTCCATTTTTCAATATATTTAAGCACGCCGTCTATATCAGATACTCTCTCACGTTCATGATTTGTCTTAAATCCTAATTGATCTAATTCATCTAATGCACCACTTTGAGTAGTCGCTTCAAAGTCAGTAAAATCGTTAATACTATATAAGAATACACTTAACTTTCTTTTAGCAGCTAGCTTAGAATCTAGTTGGCGTAACGACCCTGCTGCTGCATTACGAGGATTTGCAAAAGGTTGCTCGCCATTCTTTTCTTTTTCTTCATTTAAATTCATAAATGATTTTCTTGGCATATATGCTTCTCCACGAACTTCAAAATTAAGTGGTTCTTTAATTTTTAATGGAATGGCATGAATCGTTCTTAAATTTTCAGTTATATCTTCACCCGTTGTACCATCACCACGAGTTAATCCTTGTACGAAACGGCCGTTTTCATATTTTAAAGAGACCGCTAAACCATCTATTTTAAGTTCACACATATATTCTACTTTGCCAATATTTTCTCGTATACGTTGATCAAACTTTCTTAAATCTTCCTCATTGAAAGCATTACCTAAACTAAGCATAGGCGTATCATGATTCACTTTTTCAAAGGATGATTGTGCTTCGCCACCTACTCGCACTGTAGGTGAATCTGGTGTCTTAAATTCAGGATGTTCTTCTTCAATATGAATGAGTTCGTGTAATAATTTATCGTATTCACTATCTGGCACTGATGGGTTATCTTGAACATAGTATTCATAACTATATTGGTTTAATAAATCATGTAATTCATCTACACGATTTTGTAATTGACTCATCCACTAGTCCTCCTTTTTCTCAATTGGTGCAAATTGTGCAAGTAATCGTTTAGGTCCTTCTGATTTAAAAATAATATCTAATTCGGCAGAACCATTCTTTTCGTTAACGTTACTAACCATTCCTTCTCCCCATGCTTTATGAGTCACTTTGTCTCCTACCTTCCAATCTGAAGATGTGACTTGTTTCTTAGATGACGTTGTACGTTTACTAAATCCACGTTTTTGAGTTGGTTTTGCTTTAGGTTGAATCGTTTGTCGTTTACTACCAGAATGACTCTCCATTAAATCTTCAGGTATTTCTTTTAAGAAACGTGATGGCATATTTGATTGAGAACGACCAAATAACATTCGAGTTGTTGCATTCGTAATATATAACGTTTCCTCTGCTCGTGTAATTGCTACGTAACAGATACGTCGTTCTTCTTCCATTTCGTGGTCATCATCACTTTTAATTGCTCTTATATGCGGGAATAGCGACTCTTCCATACCCATGATAAACACAATTGGAAATTCTAAACCCTTGGCAGAGTGCATCGTCATTAATGTAACACCCGATTCTGTATCCGCTTCATCAATATCAGCTACAAGTGATAAATCCGTTAAAAAGTTGATTAATGATTGCTCTTCTAATGGCGTGTTTTCTTCATAGTCTTTTGGAACCGACATAAATTCGTCCAAGTTTTCTAAACGACTACGTGATTCAAGTGTTTGTTCTCTATCAAGCATATCTCTGTAACCAGATTTGACTAGTACTTCTTCTACGATTTCGCTAATTTCAAGAAACTCTTGCTCTTTAATAAGATTTTGAATCATTTCGTAAAAAGCGATGCATTCTTGAGTTACTTTTTTAGATAATCCAATAAAATCAACTTCACCTAATGCGTCAAACATACTGATATTATTTTGAACTGCATAAGTTTGAATTTTTTCAACTGATGACGGTCCCACACCTCTTTTAGGTACATTAATAATACGTTGTAAACTAATATCATCATTACTATTGGCAATAACTCTTAAATAACTTAATAAATCTTTAATTTCTTTACGATCATAGAATTTTTGTCCGCCAACCATTGTGTAAGGAATGTTTGATTTCATAAATGTTTCTTCAAGTACACGCGATTGTGCATTGGTTCTATATAAAATAGCCATATCACTATATTTTTTACCATTACATTGATGCTTCATAATTTCACGAACAACATATTCTGCTTCATCACGTTCAGTTGTTGCTTCATAATAATTAATTTTATCTCCGCCTGTATTAGCAGTCCATAATCCTTTAGGCTTTCTTTCAGTATTGTTTTTAATGACTTCATTAGCAGCATTTAAGATTGTTTTTGTTGAACGATAGTTTTGTTCTAGGAAGATTGTTTTGGCGTCTGGGTAATCTTCTTCGAATGACAAGATATTTTGAATATCAGCACCACGCCAGCCATAGATAGATTGGTCTGAATCACCTACAACACATAAATTTTTAAACTTGTTCGCTAGTAATTTAATTAGCGTATATTGTGCTTTGTTCGTATCTTGATATTCATCAACATGAATATATTGGAATTTGTTTTGATAATATTCTAAAGCTTCTGGTACTCTTTCAAATAAATTAATCGTTGTCATAATTAAATCATCAAAGTCCAAAGCTTCATTTCTTGAAAGTTGACGTTGATAGCCTTTATACACAGTAGCAACCATTTGTGAATGATAATCATTAGCTTCTTTTTGAGCATCTTCTGGCGTTTTTAATTCATTTTTTAAATTGCTAATGGCACCAATAAACATACGTGGTTCAAAACGTTTACTATCGATATTTTCATTTTTTAAAACATCTTTAATCACTGATTTTTGGTCAGTTGGATCAATAATCGTGAAATTACGTTCTATGCCGATACGATCTGCATCTCGACGTAATATACGAACGCACATAGAGTGGAATGTAGACATCCATATTACTTGTGCTTCTTCGCCTACTAATTGTTCTACTCTTGCTTTCATTTCTTTAGCAGCCTTATTTGTAAACGTTATGGCTAAAATATTGTAAGGTGATACATCTTTCTCGTCTAATAAATAAGCGATTCTATGTGTTAACACACGTGTTTTACCAGATCCTGCACCTGCCATAATCAATAGTGGCCCTTCTGTAGTTCTGACAGCTTCACTTTGTTCTGCATTCATATTCTTTACTAATGAATTCATTTACTAGACTCCTTTATCTTAACTGTTTTTAATGCTTTCTTTATATCTTGATATACAATATCACCAACGACGATTGTATCAGCAAACTCAGCCATTTCTTTTGCTTGTGATAACGATGTTATTCCGCCACCATAAAATAATTGTGTTGTCGTTAGTGTATTTGCTACTGACTTCACTTTCTCTACATCCCCATATTCACCACTATATTCGAGATACATTATAGGGAAACGATATAATTCATTGGCCATTAATGCATATGAATCTACATCATCTATATCTAATTGCGTATTTGCTTTTGTTTTTTGCGCAACTTTACTATTTTCATTAAGTACTAAATAACCTTCAAAGACGACTTCTTCAAAGTTAATAACATGACCAAATTCCTTTAAAGCTTCTAATAGCATTCCATTATGATACTTTACATTGTTACTATTTAAAACAGTAGGTACAAAGTAAAAATCAAAACCTGGCATAACACTCTCTAAGTTAGAAATTTCAAGAACAAGTGGTAATGGATAACGTCGTACTCTACTCATTAAATGAATGACGTTATCTTCAGTTACGTTATCAGTGCCCCCGATAATGATAGCATTTGTATTTGACATACCAATCGCATCTAAATCATCGTCTGAAATAGGCTTAGCAGGGTCTAATTTAAATACATGACGCCATTGTTTAATATCATACATTACGTGAAACTCCTTTTTTTAACATACCTTAAATTATATCATTTTTAACATGCTAGTTCTAAACAGATCATATGAAATTGTATAACTTATTTTTCACTTTTGATACTAAAAAAAGAAACGATCGTTAACATATTAAAGATGTTGAACTTTAATAGTTACGATCGTTTTGCATTATTTTATTCTTTTGTATCGATATTAAGGCGATCTAATATCATTGTGTATGCATCATTGCCCCATTGTAAAGAACGCTTCACTCGAGAAATCGTTGCCGTTGACGCGCCTGATTCTTGTTCAATTGTTGCATATGTGTATCCTTGTTTAATCATTTTAGCAACTTGAAGTCGTTGAGAAAGTGATTGAATTTCGTTCACTGTGCATAAATCATCGAAAAACTGATAACATTCTTCTCTATTCTCTAATGTAAGAATTGCATCAAATAATTCATTTAACGCATCCCCACGTAATTTTTCAATTTGCATCATAACAGCTCCTATATGCATATTCTTTTTACTATTTTAACTTACTAACAAGGTAAAGTGTAGTAGTTTTAATTGAATTTGTATAGGATTTAATTATAATTTCTAATGTTATTCTAAGCCTGCTCTTTTAAAGATGGTGTCGACTTGGTTTAAATGGTGTTTGGGATTGAAACATTCATCTAATTCTTCTTTAGATAATACATCTGTAATCTTACTATCTTGTTCTATTAATTCTCTGAAAGGTGTTTTAGTTTCCCAAGATTTCATAGCCTTAGGTTGCACTGTATCATACGCTTCTTCACGTACCATACCTTTATTGATTAGAGAAAGTAATACGCGTTGTGAATAAATTAATCCAAATGTTTTATTGATATTCGCTTGCATATTATCCTCATATACTGTTAAACGATCTACGATATTTGTAAATCTATTTAATGCATAATCTAAGGCAATTGTTACATCAGGTAACATGATACGTTCAGCGGATGAATGTGAAATATCTCGTTCATGCCATAATGGTACATTTTCATAAGCGGTAGTGATATAACCGCGAATCACACGAGAAATACCCGTAATATTTTCAGAACCAATTGGATTGCGTTTATGTGGCATCGCTGAAGATCCTTTTTGCCCTTTAGCAAAAGCTTCTTCAACTTCACGTGTTTCAGTCTTTTGTAGGTTTCTAATTTCAACTGCAAATTTTTCTAATGAAGTCGCAATAAGCGCCAATGTTGCGATATAGTAAGCGTGTCGGTCACGTTGTAAAGTTTGAGTTGAAACAGGTGCTGCACCTAAGCCTAAATGTTTACACACATAGCTTTCTATTTCTGGTGGAATGTTCGCAAACGTACCTACCGCACCACTCATTTTTCCTACTTCTATTTCTTCACGTACATCTTTAAAACGTTTTAAATTACGTTTCATTTCTGTATACCATAATGCCATTTTGACACCGAACGTTGTTGGCTCGGCATGTACACCATGCGTTCTACCCATCATTAATGTATATTTGTAATTTTTAGCTTTTTCTTCTAAAACTTTTATGAATCTTTCTAAGTCTTTTTCAATAATATCATTTGCTTGTTTAATGACATAACTAAGTGCTGTATCTACAACATCAGTAGAAGTTAAACCATAATGAACCCATTTTCTTTCGTCACCTAATGTTTCTGAAACCTGTCTAGTAAATGCTACGACATCATGTCTTGTTTCTAATTCTATTTCTTTAGCACGCGCTACATCAACTTTTGCATTTTGACGAATTTTTTGAACATCTTCTTTAGGAATATATCCAAGTTCACTCCATGCTTCAGATGCTAAAATTTCTACTTCAAGCCAAGCTTCATAACGGTTTTGGTCTGTCCAGATAGACGACATTTCTTCTCTAGAATAACGTTCAATCATTTTTTAAACTCCTATCGTATGTATATTCATATTTCAAATTCCAAAATCTGTACATTAAAAGTAAAATAAACACAAAAGTTCGTCTTTGACGATTTACTTTAATTCTAACAGAATACCTATCGATTGTATAATTCTAATTAACTTATATTCCTATTTTATTTCATATTTTTGTCAAACACAATTCCAAAATCAAAACCACTCAAAGCAACTTATTGAGTGGTCTCTGTCATGTGTTATTCAGTTATCTTCTTACCAATAAAAATTATGTCTTGTTTTAAAACTTCTAAACTTCCATCTTTATTTTCTTTATAAATTGGCTTTTCAATGCGTCTTGTTGGCATATAACCATCGGCTTTCATTCTTTGTAGGCAATCAGCAATCGTCTCATTATCATTTACTTTATACTTCATGCTCAACAACACTTTCTAATTCTTCTGGTTCGTAAGCTTTAAGTTTACGTTTACGTACACCTTTAACCCAGAAGCCACCGTGAATATTTCTTGGCTCATAAGCAATGATAAAGGCTTTAGGATCTAAGTTTTTAATTGTATCCATTAACTTTAATTCATATTTTCTTGGCGTTAATATTTGCATTACCATTCGGCTTCCATCTCGTCCAAACGCTTCATAGTGTGTAACACCATACCCTAAGTTACGGAGTTCATTAGGTAAATCTAACTCGTATTCAGAAGATGTCACATTAACTACAGTATAACCGAGTGCCAATTTTTCTTCGATTTTCATACCCACAATGATACCTATTGAAAAACCAAATGCATAAGCAACAATATTTTGAATTTGATCTAAACTAGACATTACCAACCCTAGACCTACGACATAAATTAAGACTTCAACAAAACTTACAATCGCAGCCACATAACGGTAACCTTTTAAAGTTAAAATGGTTCTCATTGTTAAACATGTGACGTAACACACATTGATTACAAAGATAGCAAACACCATCAACCAAGGGTTTTGAGCAATCGCTGACATATTATTCCTCTTTTCTTACTTGAAATTCAAATTATTTTAACAGTCATTTTAAGCTTTGTCACGTCAAATTTAACTTTAATATTATAAAATGATTAATAACGTTATTTTTTGTGAAAATGATAAAAAAGTATGTTCTATTCTTAGGTTAGTTTATAGATTACTTTCTAATTTTTAGGCCAAGTATAACGTGTATAAGCAAGTTCGCGTTTATGTGCATTTTTAACATAATGATTTTCAATCGTTTCTTTCGCTTCACTAGAAACCTCTTTGCCCTCTAAATAATCATCTATATCGTTATATGTTACACCTAAGGCTTCTTCATCAGGCAATTGAGGTTTGTCTTCCTCTAAATCTGCTGTAGGTGTTTTTTCATATAAATGTGCTGGCGCACCTAAATATTTAAGTAATGATCGACCTTGACGCTTGTTCAGACCAAATAGCGGCGCGATATCAGCTGCACCATCACCATATTTAGTATAAAACCCAGTGATATTTTCTGCAGAATGGTCAGTTCCCACAACAATACCTGATTGGTTTGAAGCAATTGAAAATTGTACTTTCATTCGTTCTCTTGCTTTTTCATTCCCTTTTTGGAAATCTGTTAATTGAATCCCTGCTTCTTGTAATGATTTTACACTTGTATCGACTGCAGGTTTAATATTAACAGTAATTGTTTGGTCAGGATTAATAAAGGTTAACGCGTCTTCTACCTCATCAGCGTCTGATTGCACACCATAAGGCAGTTTAACCGCTATAAATTGACATTCTCTGCCTTCTTCACGTAATTCGTTAACTGCTAATTGAACAAGGCGACCAGCTAATGTTGAATCTTGTCCACCAGAAATACCTAGCACTAATGATTTGATAAATGAATGAGATTGTACGTAACTCTTAACAAACTGTTTAATCTCTTGTACTTCTTTTTCAACATCAATTTGAGGTTTTACTTTCATCTCTCTTACTACGATATCTTGTAAATTACTCATGGTCTTCCTCCATTTCTTTTACATGTTCGGCCACTTCAAAGATGCGTTTATGTTTATTTTCCCAACAAGCTGTACTTAAATCAACTGGATACTCTTGGGGATTCAAGTATCGTTTGTTTTCATCCCAAAATGTTTTAAGTCCTTCTGTTAAATAAGCTTGCGCATCATGAACACTTGGTAAATCATAAACGAGTTGACCATTTTCAAAAATAGCATGATGTAAATCAATCGCTTCAAATGATTTTATAAATTTCATTTTAAATGTATGTACAGGATGGAATAATTTTAATGGCTTTTCTTTAGTTGGATCTTCTCCGTGTAAAGTAATATAATCCCCTTCTGCTTTACCTGTTTTCTTATTAATGATTCGATATACATTTTTCTTACCAGGAGTCGTTACTTTTTCTGCATTATTAGATAATTTGATGCGATCACTGTATTCTCCATCACTATTTTCAATAGCAACTAATTTGTATACTGCCCCTAATGCTGGTTGATCAAATCCAGTAATAAGCTTCGTACCTACACCCCATGAATCTACTTTAGCACCTTGGGCTTTAAGACTTGTTATTGTTTCTTCATCTAAATCATTGGAGGCTATAATTTTGGCATCTTTAAATCCTGCTTCATCTAGCATACGACGTGCTTCTTTAGAGAGATATGCGATATCCCCTGAATCCAAACGTATACCAATAAAATTGATTTTATCGCCCAATTCTTTAGCAACTTTAATAGCTGTAGGTACACCCGATTTTAACGTATGGAAGGTATCTACTAAGAATACGCAGTCTTTATGACGTTCCGCATATTTTTTAAATGCAATGTATTCATCACCGTAAGTTTGAACTAGTGCATGTGCATGAGTACCTGATACAGGTATACCAAACAATTTTCCTGCTCGTACATTACTTGTGGAATTAAAACCACCAATATAAGCAGCTCTAGCACCCCATAATGCTGCATCTAACTCTTGACCACGACGTGTCCCAAATTCCATAAGAATATCGTCATTCGCTATTTGACGAATACGACTTGCTTTCGTAGCAATGAGCGTGTGGAAGTTAATAATATTTAATAATACTGTTTCCAGTAATTGTGCCTGAATTAAAGGGGCTTCTACTCTCATCAATGGTTCGTTTCCAAAACATATTTCTCCTTCTTGCATTGAATGAATATGTCCTGTAAATTTTAAATTTTTCAGATAATCTAAAAAATCATCCTGATAACCAATTGATCTTAAATATTCAATATCTGTATCTGAAAAACCAAAATTATCCATAAAATCTATAACACGTTTAAGTCCATTAAAAACTGCATAACCACCATTAAATGGCATACTTCTAAAGTACAAATCAAACACAGCCATTCTTTCATGAATACCATCATTCCAATAACTTTCAGCCATATTAATTTGATATAAATCATTTTGTAACATCAAACTGTCGTCTTCAAATTGGTACACTCGTATCTCTCCATTTCGACCATTCTTTTATCATTATTTTATCATAATTCAATTTAACTAGGTAACAACTGAATTGGTTTTACTAACTACATATGAATGAATGATTTCAAAATTTACTTTCAAGCATTTTATGACTTTACCCATACATCTATGACGTTGCGACAAATTCGTGACAATTATCATTAATGAATGTGTAAATCAATCGTGTCGATTATAATACTTATGAGGTGTTTGAAATGTTAATAGATAAAGCAACAACATTTATCCAAACGATGTATTCTGAATTAAATTATACGCAAGATGAAGTTGATAAGAGACTTAAAGAAATTAATCAAGAGATTGAAAAAACTGGTACCTACACACATACATTAGAAGAATTAACTTATGGTGCTAAAATGGCTTGGAGACATTCAAATCGGTGTATCGGTAGATTTTTTTGGGAGTCACTTAATGTCAAAGATGCTAGAGATATCAATGATGAAACACATTTTTTAGAAACTATTGAAGACCATATTATCAAGGGCACTAACGATGGAAAGATCAAACCTTATATAACTATATTCAGTCCTGACAAACCTCCTAAGATTTACAATAATCAATTAATACGTTATGCAGGTTATGAGGATTGTGGCGACCCATCTGAACGTGATGTGACACGATTAGCACAACATTTGGGATGGCTAGGAGAAGGTGGCGACTTTGACGTGTTACCCCTCATTTATCAAATCAATGACGGCCCAATTAAATTTTATGAATATCCTAAATCCATCATCAAAGAAGTCTCAATTGAGCATGAACATTATCCTAAATTGAAAGATTTAAATTTAAAATGGTATGCAGTACCTATCATTTCGAATATGGACTTACAAATTGGTGGCATTATCTATCCTACTGCCCCATTCAATGGTTGGTATATGGTTACTGAAATTGCAGTAAGGAATTTTACTGACAGTTATCGTTATGATTTATTAGAAAAGGTTGCAGAAGCGTTCGAGTTTGATACACTTAAAAATAATTCTTTTAATAAGGATAGAGCACTTATCGAACTTAACTACGCAGTTTATCATTCATTCAAATCACAGGGTGTTTCAATTGTGGATCATTTAACAGCTTCTAGACAATTTGAAATGTTTGAAAAGAATGAAGCAAAGCATCAGAGATCAGTAACAGGTAAATGGTCATGGTTAGCACCACCTATTTCCCCGACACTAACTAATAATTATCATCATGGTTTTGATAATACGATGCGTGATCCAAACTTTTTCTATAAACAATCAAGTGAGACAAATTGCCCTTTCCATTAAAACATCATTAGAGGTGAAGGCATGCAAATATATTATTTAGGTCCAAAAGGTACATTTTCCTATTTAGCTTCTCAGAGGTTTGTTAATCAAAATCGAATACAACATTATGACTTTGTACCAAAAGCTAATTTATATGAAGTGATCAAATATGTTTCTCAAGATAACGCATCAATAGGAATTGTACCAATTGAAAATTCAATAGAAGGCACAATTAATATCGTTGCTGATTCACTTGCACAACAAAATGTATATGCACATGGCGAATTACATTTAGATATAGATTTTGCTTTATATGGTAAAGCCGGTAGTCAAATTAGTGATATCAAGAAAGTTTATTCGATAGCTCCAGCCATTAGTCAAACCTCAAATTATATTATGAAACATCAATTTGACTATGATTATGTTGATAGCACTGTTAAAGGATTTGATATGATTAATAAACATACGGGGGCTATCGCTCCACTAGCTAACGAGAATGATTATGATTTTGAAATTTTAGATACACATATCCAAGATTTTGCTCATAATGCGACACGATTTTTAATCATTAAAAATCATGCTAATTTCGATAATAATACGAATACGTCAATGTTCCTAATCACACCAAAATACGATAAGCCTGGCCTTTTAGCGAGTATTTTAAATACTTTCGCTTTATTTAATATCAATTTATCATGGATTGAATCACGGCCTCTGAAGACTAAACTAGGCCAATATCACTTTTTTGTTCAGGCAGATGCACCTGTATCACAAGATGTCAAAAAAGTGATGACTATCCTTAATACACTTGATTTTGAAACCAAGCTTGTTGGTTCATTTTATAAATAAGATAATAAAGAACGCTTCTCCCTTACTCTAATAATTAGGGAAAAGCGTTTTTATATTATTTTATGTTTTCTACATTCTTTTTTTCTATAGACACTAAATGATCGTCTTGATTCAATGTTAAATCATCGATATCTTCGAGATGTATTTTTTGAGATTTATCATTAAATGTATTGCCTGCAATAAATATTTGCGTATGTTTTACATTATTATAACTTCTAATGTGTATAGCATCCTTTTCCATTTTTCCAATAAATTCATTGCCAATTACATTAAAATTAGAACCTGCTTGTGTCCCCATGTCTTTTCCAGTATAAGGATCCGCTGCGTTTTTACCATCTTTGACACCTAAAAAACGTATGCCCCCTACACAATTTATGAACTTATTTTTAGATATAAATGTATTTTGAGATTTTAGCGGTGTTAATGCATATTCTTGAATTTGATCAAACACATTGTCTCTGATATGAATATTTTCATAATAACGATGATATCTACTTGCATGTGACCCGATTGCCCTATTCCAAGGTTTCATTTTTGGGTCATCTGACGGTCCAAAATAACAATTTTCTATAATGGCATTTTTAGTTATTGTCCCATCGGTTGTACCAAATTTTGGAAAAGCACCAGGCACTTGGATATCCAGTTGAACCGCTTCCGAAAAGAATCTATCACCATCAATATCTAAGAAACCTTCAAAAGAACAGTTCGCTATTCTTAATCCATTTAAACCACATGCATCTATGGCATGTCCACCTACAATATTTTTAAAAGTCACACCTATAAATTGAATGTCTTCTGCATGCCCCATGCATACAGCGGTGTTGTTATATGGAAAATGAGAGCCATTCATATCAAATGTGCCCCCCTTAATATGTATATGACTATTTCCTTTGTATTCATGATAGAAAATATATGGTTTCCCATTCTTTAATAGTGCATCTTTGCTATATCTCAATAATACTGTTTCATCATCTAAAAGCAGTGTTGTAGAATCATAAATCACTAACGCTTTGCCAATATGATAAGTCCCTTTTGGTATATACACCGTATGTTCACCATTTTTTGCTTTGTTCAATGCTTTTTGAATTGCTTTTGTATCTTTTACTTTATTATGACCTTCTGCGCCAAAATCTTTCACATTTATGAACATCCAATTTCTCCTTTGTTTCATATTTAATTGTAGTCCTCTTGATAAATATATATACTATGATTAATCTTATAAAACATTTTTTAAGCAATTAGATGAAATTTTTAATTAACTTAATAAAATTGAATGATATGATCGAAGACAATGATTATTTTTTATTTTGGGAAGGATGTTATTAAATGGAGAAAAAAGCTTTAATTGTAGTAGATTACTCAGTAGACTTTATTGCATCTGATGGAAAGTTAACTTGTGGTGAACCTGGACAAAAATTAGAAACATTTATTACAAATCGCATTCATCACTATATTAAAAATAATGAAGATATCTTTTTTATGATGGATTTACATTATGAAAATGATAATTACCACCCAGAATCTAAACTATTCCCACCACATAATATTGAAGGTACTTCAGGACGACAACTTTATGGTTCAGTTGGAGACATTTATGAAGCGAATAAATATCAAAGCAATATTCATTACTTGGATAAAACACGTTATGATTCATTTTACGGTACACCTTTAGATAGTTTATTACGTGAAAGAACAATTAGCACATTAGAAATCGTTGGTGTCTGTACTGACATTTGCGTTTTACATACTGCTATTTCCGCATACAATTTAGGTTATAAGATTCATGTGCCAAAGAAGGGTGTTGCTTCCTTTAATCTATCTGGACATGAATGGGCATTAAATCATTTTCAAAACTCATTGGGCGCAGAGGTAGAAGAATAAGCTATAGTCATGCTAATATAACTATATAATATCAATAAAATAACTAATGAATAAGGGAGACATATATCCATGGCAAACACTTACATTTTTGGACACAAAAACCCAGATACTGACGCAATTTCATCAGCAATTATTATGGCTGACTTTGAACAATTAACAGGCAATGCAGGCGCTAAAGCTTATCGCTTAGGTGAATTTGGAGCTGAAACTCAATACGCATTAGATCACTTCAATGTTGATGCACCAGAGTTATTAGAAGATAATTTAGACGGTCAAGATGTTATTTTAGTTGACCACAACGAATTCCAACAAAGTGCTGATACAATTGCTGATGCTACAATTAAGCACGTTGTAGATCATCATAGAATTGCAAACTTTGAAACAGCTAGCCCACTTTATTACAGAGCAGAGCCAGTAGGTTGTACAGCCACAATTCTTTACAAAATGTACAAAGAACGTGGATTTGAAATTAAACCTGAAATTGCTGGACTTATGATTTCTGCAATTATTTCAGATAGTTTATTATTTAAATCTCCTACTTGCACTGATGAAGATGTCAATGCAGCTAAAGCTTTAAAAGATATTGCAGACGTCGACCTAGACGCATATGGTTTAGACATGCTTAAAGCAGGTGCTTCTACTACTGATAAATCTGCTGATGTATTATTAGATATGGATGCTAAATCATTTACTATGGGAGATTACGTAACACGTATTGCTCAAGTTAACACAGTTGATATTGATGAAGTATTAGATCGTAAAGAAGAATTAGAAAAATCTATGCTAGAATCAAGCGCTGAAGAAAAATATGATTTATTCGTTTTAGTTGTAACTGATATCATTAACAGCGATTCTAAAATTTTAGTTGTTGGTGCTGAAAAAGATAAAGTTGGCGAAGCATTCAACGTTAAATTAGAAGACGATATGGCATTCTTAACAGGTGTTGTATCTCGTAAAAAACAAGTTGTACCTCAAATTACTGAAGCTTTGACTAAATAATTTATTAGTAATATAGAAATATATTTGATTGTACTGAACCTGGGACATGATTTGATGTCTCAGGTTAATTTTTTATATTATATTTAATTATTTTTGTGTGAATCGGGTAAAGATATGTTAAGCATTTTTTTCTTGAGGATATTGTTATCTCAAATCCAACTTAAGGAGGTTCAACTTTTGAATTCAATTGATCAACTATTTGAAAACAGCAAAGCTTTTTTCAAAACACATCAAACAAAAGATATTAAATTTAGAAAGCAACAATTAAAGTTGTTAAGTAAGAGTATTAAACATCACGAAAATGAGATACTTGAATCTTTGCAAAAAGATTTAGGTAAAAGTAATGTTGAAGCATATGCTACTGAAATTGGTATTTTGTTAAAAAGCATTAAATTAGCCCGTAAAGAGCTTAAAAATTGGTCTAAAACAAAACAAGTAGATACACCACTTTATCTTTTTCCTACTAAAAGTTATATCAAAAAAGATCCTTATGGCACTGTTCTTATTATCGGTCCCTTTAATTACCCAGTGCAATTAACATTTGAACCGTTAATTGGTGCGATTGCAGCTGGTAACACAGCGATTATTAAACCATCAGAATTGACACCTCATGTATCTTCAGTCATTCGTAAAATTGTTGAAGATGTTTATAAACCTGACTATATTGCTGTAGTTGAAGGTGGTATTGAAGAAACAGACCACCTTATTCACTTACCGTTCGATTATATGTTCTTCACTGGTAGCGACAAAGTAGGTAAAATCGTTTATCAAGCCGCAAGTGAAAACCTCGTTCCTGTAACACTTGAATTAGGTGGTAAATCTCCTGTAATTATCGATGAAACAGCTAATTTAAAAGTAGCTAGTGAGAGAATTGCTTTTGGTAAATTTACAAACGCAGGACAAACTTGTGTTGCTCCAGATTATATTTTAGTAGACCGAAAAGTAAAAGATGATTTTATCAAAGCATTAAAACAAACTCTAAATGAATTTTATGGTAAGACCATTCAATCTAGTCCTGATTATGGCAGAATTGTAAATCATAAGCATTTTAATCGCTTAAATGATTTACTACAACACCATAAAGACAATGTCATTTTTGGTGGTCATAGTGATGAATCCGATTTATTCATCGAACCCACTATTATTGATGATATTCAAACTTCAGATTTAATTATGGAAGAAGAAATCTTTGGTCCATTATTACCAATCATCAGTTATGATCAATTTGATGAAGCTTTCGAAATAATCCAGTCTCGCCCTAAACCTTTGAGCCTTTATTTATTTAGTGAAGATGAAAATTCAACGCACCGTGTGCTTAACGAACTTGCCTTTGGTGGTGGTGCTATTAACGATACATTGATGCACCTAGCAAATCCTAATTTACCTTTTGGCGGTGTAGGTCTATCGGGTATCGGTAATTATCACGGCAAATACTCATTTGATACATTTTCTCATGATAAATCATATACTTTTAAATCGACACGCTTAGAGTCGAGCCTATTTTTCCCACCTTATAAAGGTAAATTTAAGTATATTAAAGCATTTTTCAAAAATTAAAAAAATAAATCCCTTAAGCAATATCGCTTAAGGGATTTATTTTTTTAGAACATGACACAAACACCTTCTGGTGCCTGAGTTGATTGATCTTTTAACGTCAATGTGCCTTTTTCTTTATCTCTTTCAAATACCGTTAATTTAGATTGGCCTTCTTGATGTGCACAAACTAAGTAATCATCTGATTCTGTGATATTAAAATCTCGTGGGAATTCATCACCACTTTTGACAATATCAACCAATTCAAGTTTAGCACCATTTTCTAAGACTTTGTAAATTGCAATGCTATCATGACCACGATTACTTACATATAAGAACTGTTGGTCATGGGATAAATGTACTGCTGCAAGTTTAGTTGCACCATCAAAATGTTCTGGAATTGTTAAATGACGTTCTAATTCTTTAAAACGACCATCTTCATATTTAGTCACGCTAACAATATTTGATAATTCATGTACGACATATGCATATTTTCCATTTTCATGAAATGCAATATGACGCGTACCATCAGCTGCATTAAATTCTGAAACAGCATGTTCTTTCAAACCATTTTCACTAAATGTATATGACACAAGTCGATCTGTACCTAAATCAGCTGCTACTACATATTGACCATCTGGTGTCTCGTTTAAAAAATGCACATGAGGATGTTCTTGTCTTTCATGAGGTCCAAGTGGATAGTCATGCGCTAGCTCCTGAATCAATCTCTCTATTTCACCAGTAGTCGGATTTAATTGATAAATTCGAGCTAATCCTGCACCATAAATTGCTTCAAATAGAAACTCACCATTTGTTGATACTTGAACATAACATCCTGTTCCCTTTTGAGAAGCCAAACATTTATTGATTAATGTTAATTCGCCATTTTCTGCTATTCTAAAACTTGCGACACCACAATTGTCTCCTTCTTTTGTAATAGCATATAGAAAATGATTATTTCTTGTTACATACGTTGATGCTTCTAGTTGGTAACCAGTCGCCACTTCAACTATTTGCCCATTTTGTTCGTCTAAATCAAATTGATAAATCCCTTGTCCATTCTTCTTCGTATATGAACCAATATAACCTTTAGTCATTTCGTCAACGCCTCCTTATCACTTACCTCTATTCTATTAAATTTATATATATAAAGACAAACGTTTGGGTATGATTTTAGTCATAAACCTCTATACTTAAATTTTATATCTTGATAACCACACATGATTCTAGCGAAATACCACTTGCAAAATAGAACGTATGTTCGTATAATAAAAGTATAAATATTGAGGTGATTGAAAGATGATTAAGGATTTAAATAATAATCAGTTGGACTATCGAAATATTCCGCGCAACCAATTGAATAGAAATATTCCAAAAGGCCGTGGCATGGTTAAATGGGCACCATTTGCTACCTTACCTGAACAATTTGAAAAGATTCATCAATATATCATCGATCAAAATAAGGTTGATCGTCCTGTGCTTTCTGACGATCAATTATCTGATTTAAATTTTCGTTTACATCAGTCCTTGCAGTTAAATCAACCAGTAGTCGTACAGTATTATGATGATGGATACTTTAAATCTATCAAACTTAATATTGAGCGTATTGATGCTATAACTTTTGAAGTTGAAGGATATCCATCTCATTCTTCTGATAAATTCAAACTTTCTTTATTAGACATTGTACGTATTTCCCCTACTTAATTTCTTTTAAAGCAAATAAAAAAGCCACTGATGACGATTTCATCAGTGACGCTTTCATTAATTTAAACTTCAAATTAATTATTATTTTCGATATCTGAAACGATTTCTTTAGTTTTTCTTTCGATATCTTCAAAGTCTTTTTTGAAAATATAAGCAAATGCAACTACACCTACACCTACAACAACTGTAGTGATAGCTACTAAACTAAATACAAATTTAAATAAACCTTTAATAAAGTTCCACATTAAAATTCACCTCTATATTTTATATGCATATCTACAATACATTATGATAGCATATTTATCGTTATCAATAAATACATACCCTTTTTACTATTTTTATAAGCTCACTTTATAAAAATTTTTATGATAAGATGTAACTATAAAAAAGACGACTGATTTATTCATCAGCCGTCAGTGCAATATTATAATTATTTGTGCCACCAATTATAAATTGCGCCTTTTATATAATCATATTTACTACGCATGATATCACCCCAAAATAAATTATTTCTCAAGGCTATCAGTAACTAATTACAATTTTATTATATATATAATTACATAAAATAACAATTAATGTAACATTAACATTATATTACAAAGTGTAAATTTTGAATAAGGAGTACTTTCATATGCAAAACGTTCAATCTGAAATTATGTGCTATAGAGGTTCACATTATGATTTAGGTATACACACTGCCAAATGGTTAAAACAAACTGACCTCTTAAAAAACAGAGAAAAAGAATGGAAAAAGCGAATTCCTAGATTTGATATAGATGTTAACGAAACACATTCTATTTTTCAAACATATGCACCTAAAATTTGGGAAGAACTCATGGGTATGCAAGATGTATTAAAGTTACCAACTCGTCAAATGATTTTAAACTTCGCCCATTATCGTTTTACTGATTTAAAAGAAAGTGGTTGTACCGTATTTAACGGAACCAATTATTTAGTAAGAAATTATGATTATCATCCTGCTACTTACGATGGCAGATATTTATTATATCAACCTAATGATGGCGGATTAGCACAAATTGGTCCAACATCAAGAGTAACTGGACGAATGGACGGAATGAACGAAGCTGGTTTAGTAATGGCTTATAATTTTATGCATCGTAAAAAGCCAGCAAATGGATTTGTATGTTATATGGTAGGTAGATTAATATTAGAACTCTGTAAAAATGTCGACGAAGCGATTCAACTGTTAAAAGAGATACCACACCGTAGTTCATTTAGTTATATTTTAATGGATCAATCTTTAAATCATGCCATCGTAGAAATTACACCTCGTGATATCAATGTCAGATATGATACTATTTGTACAAATCATTTTGAATTACTAACGCATGAAAATAGAAATTATACTAAAGAATCTAAAGAACGACTAGCACGTGTCATTAACCAAACACATACACAACTTGATAAGCATCAAGCATTCAAATTATTTAATGATCCACAATACGACATATATAGTAAACTTTTCAACAGTTGGTCTGGTACCATTCATACATCGATGTACGAACCACAATCACTTACGGCATGGATGTCTTTAGGTGAGAATCAGATACCTTCAAGTATAGATTTTAATACTTGGCTTAAAGGCGAAGAGCTCACGCAACGTACATTTGAAGGCGTCATTGATACAGATTTAACTTTTGCCACACATTAAAAAAGTACAAAACGAGAACAATTAAACTTGTCTCGTTTTGTACTTTATCTTACTTTATTTTATGACTATATCTCCATCAACCGTATAAAATTCAAGAATATTGTCACTCTTCCCTACTTTACTTTCATGAAAATGTTTATTCTCAATTAAAGACTTTCCTTTACCTGGTTGTAATTTCAACAAAGTATTTTCTGGTTTATCTTTATAAGAATAATGAATATCGCCTTTTTTAGTAGATGCCTTGATATCGTTTCTTGATGACATATTATTAAAATGAATATCTCCTTCTCCTAATAAAAAAATAGAATCGCTAATATTACTGTTATAAACATTAATAAAACCGTTATTTAAGTTTACATGATTATTTTTTAAAGTAGAATTTTTTATAGATAATTGTGAGCTATTAGCCTTAATATCTGAATCATAAACACTTAGATTTTTTAAATCCATATGAGAATTTGTACTCAATATTTTTAAATGATTAGTAGTAATGTTGTCAATGTTAAAATTACCACCTCTAGATACATAAGAAAAAGTATTTAATTTTATATTTGGCACCTCAATAACAATCTGATTGTCATCTTTTCTAAACGGATTCAAATTAATAGCATACCCTCTATTAACATTTTTTACTTCTGAAATTTTCAGAGTCTTATTCTTTTTATCTAAGTTTACTTTATTATCCCCATTATATTTCACTTTAAATTTAGACCCGTTAACCACTTTGACATTAGCGTATTCCGTGTTAATTGATATATTTTTAAATTTAGAGTTAGAATATGATTTATTAATTTTCGTTTCTTCATAATTCTGTTTTTCACAGGTAAACCAGCAAACTGTAGCACCTATAAAGAAAACAAGAAAAATGATAAGACCTGAAAACATTATCTTTCTCATCTTTTAACGCTTCCTTTAACTGTTTTAATATACCATCTCAAATATTTTAGAATGAGTCTATATATCGTTTCTAATACTTTAAATGTTATAACAATCAACATTAATCCGAGTCCTGTGTATGCTATTGAAAAAAGAATATTACTCACTGAATCATGTATCCCTTTATAGAAAGACGAAAAGACTAAAATTAAAGGTGCACAAATTAATAGCACGGAAACAACAAACAAAATTACGAATATCATACATATAAAGAACACTGGAATTAAAACTAAAAATACTGATAGCAAACCTAAACTTAATGAAGCCGTAACAGCTCGTAACGTATTATGAAATGTTGGTTTATATTCAGCATATTCAATCGCGCTATGCGCTTTTACCTGTTTAGCTATATCATTAGGCTCTTTTAGCGCTTTAACTATTTCCGCTTCAGATTTACCTTTCAGTTCCTCTTCATAAAAGTAATGTTCATAATCATACATTTTTTTATCTTTTTCTTTTCTAGGTAGTTCGTCTAATGAGACTTCTAATTCATTCAAAAATGTAATTTTATCCATAGTATTGTCACTCTTTCTATCTATTTTTTCAATTAGTTGCAATACTAATGTTCAACTATTTAGTTACTTACTAAAGAATTCAATCCGCTTCACGATATCATCTTTATATAAAATATTTAATTTCAAATGATGTTCACGATCTCGATAAGTCATTGATTGATAGTTCTTACCAATTTTACTTTTTTGATAATCACTACCTAAATTATGAATAACTTCATCAATATGACTCCCAATTCTAATACCAAAATTTGTATGTATCTCTTTATCTTTAACAAGTACAATGCCTTTAACAACGTGTTTCTTTTTATGAACTTTAACTGTTAAATCATCATGCTTTTTATGATTATAAAATGTATAACGATCTACTTTAATATTTTTATTTACATTAAAATCTTTTTTATGAAATTGTTCATTTAAATGTATTCCATTTATTGATGCACCTGATAAATCAACGGTTTTTATATTTTTATAAAATGAAAGACCTATCAGAAGTAAAATGGCTAATATTAAGAATAGCGTACTAATTATCCATCGATTCTGAATGCGCAAAGATGTTCACCACTTTCAACTTATTATAATAAATATAGCATAAGGTGTATTTAGTTTCATCTCACGGTAGGTATTTGCTAAAATGAGAGAATTTTTAAAATATTTTAATTTATTTACATTATGAAAATTGGTATAATATATAAAATGATTAAAGGAGGTTTTTTCGATGACCAATTTAGAAACATATTTTAAAAACAGTCAAGACATCGGACCTTATATTGAGCAGATGCAAGACAATAAAGACAATCTCGTTTCAATTTATGATTCCTTTAAGTTACCTGAAGATGATGAAAGATTACAGAAATTAAAATCATCTAACTATTCTAAAGTATTGGTAATTACCGAAGACTGGTGTGGCGATGCCATGATGAATCTTCCAATACTTAAACATATTGCTGAAGCTCTAGAATTAGAAGTCAAAGTGTTCCATAGAGATGATGATACACATCTTATAGACCAATATTTAACAAATGGAAAATCACGTTCAATTCCTATTTTTGTATTTTTAAATGATAATTTTGAACAAGAAACAGTTTGGGGTCCACGTGCTAAAGAAGTTCAATCATTTGTTACTAATTTGCGCGAAGATACTTTACCAAGTAAAGATCATCCGGATTATGAAGATAAAGTTAAAGAAACACATTTAATTATTTCAAATCGATATAAAACAGATTCCACATTCTGGAAAGCAGTTTACAACTCAATTATTGATCAAATGCTTTATAAATAACACCTATATATAACGAAGCTATTTGAGTAAGATAGCTTCGTTTTCTTTTGAAATCTCCCGTTTTAACGCCTTATTCTCTCTTAAATTAAAACATTAAAAACCGGGACTATAAAGCCCCGGTAATCACTTATTCTAAATATCTCTTTTAGCTGCATATAATACATTAACAATAAATAGCACTACGATTGATGCTATAGAAATAAACCATTGCCAATGTGTAAATGAAACATCGGACTCAGTCATTTTTTGTGTTAAATATGTGAATGGAATGTATTTAAATGACTTATGAATGTCATCACCGATGTTTGGAATTAAACCTACTAGCGGTTGGATAAATGGCACGATTAATAATAAGAAAATGCCTAACGTAAAGATAACAGCTGGTTTTTCAACTGCTAATGTAATTAAGAATAAAAATAATCCAAAGAATAGGAAAAAGATAAGATAGAACCAAATGTTAGTTAAAAAGTTATCTCCATCAATACTTTTACCTTTAGTTGTAGCTTCAATTACAATAATCACTATATATTGAACAAGTGTAAATAAAAATGAAATTAGAATCATAGAAATCGTTTTAGCAACAATATAACCAATTCTACTACTCATCTTATTCATATATAACTGAATCGTACCTTGTGAGTAATCTCGTGTAATTGTTTTGATAATAAATAATAAACCTGCAAATAAGAATAACCAATTGGCCATGATAAATACCATTGTATAGTCCACTTTATGACCAGGACTATAATTTGCCATCATAACAGCTTGAAAGACAGTTAAGCCTATAACAAGTATAAACGCAATGTATGTGAGCGGACTTTTAAAAATACTTATTAAATCATGCTTTACTAATTGTAAAGATCTCATTATTTATCACCTCTTTGATTAATATTAAAGTAAGTATCACGTAATGAACTTTTACGTGTTTCAATATATTTAGGATAAATATTGAGTTTCGCTAACGCTTCTAGCACATCTTTATAATTTTTTTGCGCTTTAATGATGATTTCTCCATTTTCTTTATTAGACTGTTGAACATGGAATTTTTCTGTCAACATTTCTAATGCCTTTTGATAGTCTTCTGTATCGATTGAAATTATCGTACTATCTTTTGGTCCACCATCTTTCATATTGACATCTTGTACGAATGTACCATCTCTTAAGAATACAGCCCTATCACAAATGAGTTCAATGTCCTCTAATTTATGACTAGAAATCAATATCTTCATTTCTAACTGTTTAACCAATGATTGAATTGTCTTCAATACATCAATTGAACCATCTGGATCCATACCATTTGTAGGTTCGTCTAAAATAAGGTATTTAGGTTTATTCATTAATGAAACTGCTATAGCTAATTTTTGTTTCATCCCCATTGAATATTTCTTCACTTTTTTCTTGATATACGGTCTCATACCGAATGCGTCAATGATATGATCTGCATATTCTTTATCGAATCCTTTACCTAATACTTGTGCAAATAATTTTAAATTATATAATCCTGTTTTATTATCATATAGTTTAGGATGCTCGATTAAATATCCAACATTTTCATTATTTGGTAAATTAACTTTTCCTTCATAATTGATAATATTGCCATTCATTACTTTCATTAGCGTTGTTTTACCTACACCATTTTTACCGATTAATCCTACGATTTGACTGTTTCCAAAATCAAAGTCTATATGATCTATAACTGTATTTTGGCCATATTTTTTTGTTATTTGTTCTAACTTCATCGTAGACCTCCTTTAAAGTGTATGTTTCTTAATTTTATTTAGTTGTAACACGTAATTAATGATTAAAACTATAATACTTAACAGTACAAATCCATAATTTAAAAAATAAGAGTAAAATTGTGGAATTTGACTATGATTTAAAAATATATAATTAATTAAAATCAATGTGACGGATAATAGAAATGGTAATACGAACATAATCAAAATGATATAAGCAATATATGATACTCCTTCAGTTTTATACTCAGTACTTTTTCTAAAAGCTATTGGTATCGATAAGAAGTTCGCTACAATATAGGCATATGTAGTTGAGAAATATATGGCATTGGCTCGAATAGAATCTGATTCATAACCATATAAAGTAATCACAATTGCACCAAATAAAGTAAAGAAGATACATGTTAAATAATTGGCATTTAACATATCCTTCTTGGATACTGGTAAACTTCCGAAAAATAAGTTTGCACGGTTCCCACCTAATCGTCGATGAAATCTAAACAAATGACCTGCATCGAGAATAGAAATAATCATTAAAATTAATCCAAGTGGTATTGCCATAACAGAATTCATGAGCGGATTAGGTTTCATTAAGAAACTATATATTGGATAAAATTCAATCAATGCTATATACAAAATGAGCGTCCAATATCTTAATTTTATATTTCTAATTAACAATTGCTTCATTTCTTATCCTCACTTTCTAAAGTAAGGGTCTCAGATAATTTATTCTTATATTTCTCTAAATAAATCATTAATTCTTCGATACTAGGTTTTTGTACTTCAATTTCGTTTCCGAATATTTCTTTAAATGTTTGTGCATGTTGTGTTAAAGCTGTATATCCAGTTTTCCTAGTTTCTCTGTATATTAATAATTCTTCCAATTCTTCATCTAAATCATTATGATTACCTTTAATAATTTGAAATTTACTCATTAACGATTCAATTGAATCATTTAATATAATTTCACCGTCTCTGATATATACTAAATAATCAGCAATCTTTTCCAAATCTGAAATAATATGTGTAGAAATGAAAACTGTCTTATCTTCATCAATTAGTTCTTGTTGAATAATTTCTAATACTTCATTTCTTACAATTGTGTCCAAACCCGAAGTAGGCTCATCTAAAATAAATAACTCAGCATGATGACTAAATGCAATAGCCAGTGACAGTTTCATTTTCATACCTGTAGAAAATTGATTGATTTTCTGATTATATGGTAAATCAAATTTACTTAAATAATTTTTAAACAAATGCCTATCCCAATCTTTATAAAAAGGAGAAATGATATTTTCTAACTTTTTTATAGTCCATTTTTCATTGAAGTAAGTTTCTGAATAAGCAAATCCTATTTTATTTTTTATCTTAATAGGATTCGTTAACATACTGTCACCTAATATTGAAATGGTTCCCCCATCATATTGTAATAAATCCATAATTAATCGTATGACTGTCGTTTTCCCTGCACCATTTCCACCAATAAACCCTGTTACAAATCCTTGAGGTACATAGAATGATACGTCCTTTAATTTAAATTTCTGTCTAGAATAATTAACATGGTTCAATTCAATAGCATTCATTATTCTTCCTCCTCATAAATTAAAGAAAGAATTTCTTGCAGTTCTTCTAATGACATCCCAATTGTCTTTGCTTCTTTCGTCATCGATTTAGCTAAATTTTCAATCACAAAGAACTGCTTTTCTTTTAGAATTGAATTATCCTGTTCTTTAACAAATGTTCCCTTACCTCTAATCGTAGTAACAAAACCATCTTTTTCCAAATCTTCATATGCACGTTTGGTCGTAATTAAACTAACTTGTAAGTCCTTTGCAAGTTCACGCATAGATGGTAAATGCTCTCCAGCAGAAACGTATCCTTTCAAAATGTTTTCTTTAATTTGTTGTTTGATTTGTTCATAAATGGGATATTCACTGGTGTTTTTCAAAATAATTTTCATTGATGTCCCTCTTTTCTTCTGTATATATTTAATATACACACTATACACAAATTTGTAAAGTGTATATAAAAATTCTCCTTATATATAGCAATACAATATCAAATTATGTATAAACAATATATACAGATTAAAAAAACAGCATGTAAATTACACACTGTTTTCTAACAATTAATTTCTAAATTGCTTACTTTTTATGATTATTTTTTCGACGATCATTATTTCTACTTATAAAAGCGCATATCATAAACATAATAGCAGCAAGTAGTAATTTTATTCCAGACGATTCATTACCTGTAGCTTGCAAATAATAACCTATAATGAATAATATGATTGCTAACACTACAAATATTTTAGTCATGTGCTTCATTGTATTCACCTCATTATTTCAAATTATATCAAACTATCAGTTTTTCCTAAAATCGGTTCAAACGTTATATTGATTGCGATATATTTATCACGATGTTACTATATATTTGTATCCACAAATTATACTACACTACCCCAAGTCTGGTACCAGCAGGCTTGGGGTATTTTGTGTATGGTCATCTATTTATCTTTCCAATTGATTTCCAACCAAATTCGAAAGATAACAAGTAGGCCACCTGTTAATAAAGTTATAATTCCATCTTGCCACCACGTCATTATACTACACCTCCTAAATGCAAAGTGTCATATATGTCGATGACCTATACTTATCTTAACACAAAACAGAACATATGTTCGTATATTTTACTGAATAATTATTATTAACCAAATCTTTAATAACAATACTTTATCTTTGGACAATTTCAAGATACTATAAAGATAATGACTTTAATTTAAAAAAGAGAGGTTATTCAATATGAACCCATTAGCCCAAAATTTAAATGAACAACTCAAACAATCAAATCCTGAAATCTTTTCAATGCTTTCAGATTTAGGGCAAAATATGTTTTATCCAAAAGGTATACTTTCTCAATCTGCTGAAGCAAAGAGCACTAAGTATAATGCAACAATAGGTATGGCAACCAATGATAAAGGTAAAATGTATGCCAATGCTCTAAATCAAATGTTTAATGAACTATCACCAGATGAAATTTTTCCATATGCGCCACCTCAAGGTGTTGAAGAATTGCGTGATTTATGGCAAGAAAAAATGTTAAAAGATAATCCTGATTTAACTAAAGAAGTCATGACAAGACCAATTGTTACTAATGCACTCACTCATGGACTTTCACTTGTCGCTGACCTATTCATTAATTCAGGAGATACTATTTTATTACCTGAGCATAACTGGGGGAACTATAAATTAGTATTTAACACACGACACAATGCAAATATTGATACTTATCCAATATTTGATAAAAATGGTCATTATACTACAGAAGCTTTAGTTAAATCTTTAGAATCTTATAATAAAGATAAAGTCGTAATGATTCTAAATTATCCAAATAATCCTACTGGGTATACACCTAATAATGAGGAAGTACAAACAATTGTCAAAGCTATCGAATCATTAGCAGTAAAAGGAACACAAGTTGTGGCAGTTATTGACGATGCATACTATGGATTATTTTATGAAGATGTCTACACTCAATCTCTATTCACTGCTTTAACAAATATTCACTCTAAAAATGTACTTCCAGTGAGATTAGATGGTGCAACTAAAGAATTCTTTGCGTGGGGATTCCGTGTAGGATTTATCACATTCGGTGTTGAGGACACACCTACTAAAGATGTTTTAGAAGCAAAAACTAAAGGACTAATACGTAGTAATATTTCAAGTGGTCCACTACCATCTCAAAGTGCTGTTAAACATGTCCTAAAAAATAATGATCAATTTAATAAGGAAATTGAACAAAATATAACTACATTACGAGAACGATATGAAGTAACAAAATCAGTCGTATATGCCGATCAATATCAATCTCATTGGCAAGCCTATGATTTTAATTCTGGTTACTTTATGGCAATTAAAGTTAAAGATGTAGATCCTGAAACATTACGTCAACATTTAATTGAAGAATATTCAATCGGTGTCATCGCATTAAATGAAACAGATATAAGAATCGCGTTTAGTTGTGTAGAAAAAGATGATATTCCACATGTTTTTGATTCAATTGCTAAAGCAATTGATGATTTAAGATAATAAAACAAAAAGGTTAGACCACAAATTAAGTTGGTCTAACCTTTTTTTATACTATTTATATAATGAACTTTAGATAAATAGTAATAAAATAAATCCTATAATTGCTAATGAAAATGGTCCATAAGCTTTTAAGTTATCTTTAATTTTTAATCCTATAAAACCATCTATCAATTGAACTAGTGCCATTAAAAATGTCATAGCTAATAGAAACTGATGATTTATAAAGAATAATGTTGCAACGCATAATAATGCTATTGAAAAACTTCTAGCAAACGCATAAAGCGCATTCACTTGTTTAGTTTTAATACATGCATCGACTGCATAAAATAAACTTACTAACGAACTAATACTAGTAAAGATTGCGATAATAAAATACATAATAACTCCTTAAATTCTCTTTTTTTAGTCAACATGTTATTAATATATTTTATTATATACCCTTTTATACTATAAGTCTTTTCTTTTCAAATTTAATTTACAAAGTATTAACCCTAAAAGTAATAAAACAATACTAGCGTTTCCTTTTTCATTGGTTGGTTTCTTTCCAGTATTCGGCAATTCTATTTTGCTTGCTTTCACCTGTTTCTTAATTACAGATTGTTTTTTAATATTTTCATTTTCAAATTCATAAACTGTATTTTCTTGTTTGTTGTAATTATCTAGGTCATAAACTAAACCTTTAAATTTCGGAATTATAAAATGAATAATTTCACTTTCATCGCTATTACCGAATTTACTACTTACTAGTAATTCTTTGAAATTTTGGGACATTCGATAATCAATTGTAACTATACCAGTTTTACGATCTATTTGAATTCCATTCATTTTCTTATTAAGTTTCCACTGATTATCAACTTTTGTCGCAATAAGTTCTTTATCAGTATTATTAGCCGAACTTATAATTTGTATTTTCATCTTATCTATTTTCCCATTTGGTTTAATAGAAACCGATTTTTTCTCTCTATCCCATGTGATTATTGGCGGCATAGGTTTACTTTGTTTCACAGGAACATTAGTCACTATTTTTTCACTTGGATCACTATTGCCATGGGTTTCACTCGCACCTACTTCACTACCATTTTGGACGCCTTGGTAATTCACTGTCACTGCACCGCTCACATTATCGATACTAATTCCTGTTGGAACTTCATTTAATGTCCATTGGTTGCCTACTTTGGTTGCGATAACCTCTTTTGGATCACCGTTTGGTGAGACGTAGTGAATTATCATCTTATCCGCATCACTTTGAGGTGTGACTGTTACACTTGCACTCGCTTCATCAGATATGATTATTGGTGCTTTTGGTGTTGCTTCTTTCACTGGCACATTCGCTCTCGCTTCTGTACTTGTGTCACTATTACCGTGACTCTCATTAGCTGTGACTTCACTTCCATTTTGAACACCTTGATAGCCTACCGTTACTGCGCCACTTGTATTATCTATACTTATTCCAGTCGGTGTCTCATTTAATGTCCACTGATCGCCTGTTTTTGTTGCTATTACTTCTTTCGCATCTCCATTTGGCGCTACATAATGAATTGTCATATTATCCGAATCACCTTGTGGTGTGACTGTTACACTTGTATTTGCTTCATCTGGTGTTATCACTGGCGCCACCGGCGTTGCTTCTTTCACCGGGACATTTGCTCTCGCTTCTGTACTCGAATCACTGTTGCCATGACTCTCATTAGCTGTGACTTCACTTCCATTTTGGACACCTTGATAGCTTACTGTCACTGCTCCACTCGCATTATCTATACTTATTCCAGTCGGTGTCTCATTTAATGTCCACTGATCTCCTGTTTTTGTTGCGATTACTTCCTTCGCATCTCCATTTGGCGCTACATAATGAATTGTCATATTATCCGAATCACCTTGCGGTGTAATTGTTACACTCGCATTCACTTCATCGGATATAATTGTTGGTGCTTTTGGTGTCGCTTCTTTTAATGGCACGTTTGCTCGTACTTCTGGACTTACATCACTATTACCATGCGTTTCGCTTGCACTCACTTCGCTACCATTTTGAATACCTTGATAGCCTACCGTTACTGCGCCGCTTACATTATCTATACTTATTCCTGTTGGGGTTTCATTTAATGTCCATTGGTTCCCTACTTTAGTTGCGATTACTTCCTTCGCATCTCCATTTGGCGCTACATAATGAATTGTCATATTATCCGAATCACCTTGCGGTGTAATTGTTACACTCGCATTCACTTCATCGGATATAATTGTTGGTGCTTTTGGTGTCGCTTCTTTTAATGGCACGTTTGCTCGTACTTCTGGACTTACATCACTATTACCATGCGTTTCGCTTGCGCTTACTTCGCTACCATTTTGGATGCCTTGATAACCTACTGTTACTGCGCCACTCGCATTATCGATACTTATTCCAGTCGGTGTCTCATTTAATGTCCACTGATTGCCCACTTTAGTTGCGATAACCTCTTTTGGATCGCCATTCGGTGCTACATAATGCACTGTCATCTTATCTGAATCCCCTTGCGGTGTGACTGTTACACTCGCATTCGCTTCATCTGATGTTATCAATGGCGCCACCGGCGTTGCTTCTTTCACCGGGACATTCGCTCTTGCTACTGTGCTTGTGTCACTATTACCGTGTGTTTCGTTCGCGCTCACTTCGCTGCCATTTTGAATACCTTGATAGCTTACTGTCACTGCTCCACTCGCATTATCTATACTAATTCCTGTTGGCGTCTCATTTAATAACCACTGATTACCTGTTTTTGTTGCGATAACCTCTTTTGGATCGCCATTTGGTGCTACATAATGGACTGTCATCTTATCCGAATCACCTTGTGGTGTGACCGTTACACTTGCACTCGCTTCATCTGGTGTTATAACTGGCGCCGCTGGCGTTGCTTCTTTCACTGGCACATTTGCTCTTGCTTCTGTACTCGAATCACTGTTGCCATGACTCTTATTAGCTGTGACTTCACTTCCATTTTGAACACCTTGATAGCTTACTATCACTGCTCCACTTGTATTATCTATACTGATGCCAATCGGTGTTTCATTTAGTGTCCAATGATTTCCTGTTTTTGTTGCGATTACTTCTTTTGAATCACCGTTTGACGCAATGTAATGCACTGTCATCTTATCTGATTCACCTTGCGGTGTTACAGTTACACTTGCATTTGCTTCATCTGGTGTTATAACTGGCGCCATCGGCGTTGCTTCTTTTACTGGCACATTTGCTCGTGACTCTGGACTTGCATCACTATTTCCGTGACTCTCATTAGCTGTAACTTCACTTCCATTTCGAACACCTTGATAGCCTACTGTCACTGCTCCACTCGCATTATCTATACTAATTCCTGTTGGCATCTCATTTAATAACCACTGATTACCTGTTTTTGTTGCGATTACTTCTTTTGGATCGCCATTCGGTGCTACATAATGGACTGTCATCTTATCTGAATCACCTTGTGGTGTGACTGTTACACTTGCACTCGCTTCATCTGATGTTATCCCTGGCGCCGCTGGCGTCGCTTCTTTCACCGGTACATTTGCTCGTGACTCTGGACTTGCATCACTATTTCCGTGACTCTCATTAGCTGTAACTTCACTTCCATTTCGAACACCTTGATAGCCTACTGTCACTGCTCCACTTGTATTATCAATACTAATTCCTGTTGGCGTCTCATTTAATAACCACTGATTGCCCACTTTAGTTGCGATAACCTCTTTTGGATCGCCATTCGGTGCCACATAATGCACTGTCATCTTATCTGAATCCACTTGCGGTGTGACTGTTACACTCGCATTTGTTTCGTCTGATGTTATCACTGGTGCTATCGGCGTTGCTTCTTTCACTGGCACATTTGCTCGTGACTCTGGACTTGTATCACTATTTCCGTATTTTTCTGTAGAAATAACCTCGCTACCATTTTGAATACCTTGATAGCTTACTGTTACTGCTCCACTTGTATTATCTATACTGATGCCAGTCGGTGTCTCATTTAATGTCCACTGATCGCCTGTTTTTGTTGCGATTACTTCTTTTGGATCGCCATTTGGTGCTATATAATGGACTGTCATCTTATCCGAATCACCTTGTGGTGTTACCGTTACACTCGCGTTCGCTTCATCTGGTGTTATCACTGGCGCCAATGGTGTATCTTGTTTTAAAGGAACATTTTTTCTTACTTCATCACTTGGATCACTATTCCCGCTTGTATCATATGCGGAAACTTCACTACCGTTTTGTACACCTTGATAATTGACTGTCACTGAACCGTTTGTATTATCAATACTAAAACCTGTTGGGGTGTCATTCAATCTCCATTGATTTCCTGCTTTAGTAGCAATAACTTCTTTCGTATCTCCATTCGGACCAATGTATTGCACTGTCATTTTATCAGTATCTCCTTGTGGAGTAACCGTTAAACTTGCATTTTCTTCATTAGTAGTCATTACTGGTATAGAAGGCGTAAGCCGTTTAAGTTTGATTTTTTCATGTTCAATTTCAGTAGTAATTTGATTGATAAAATCTTGGTTTTTTCTATCAGCCATTGGCACATTATTGTTTGCTTCATCTAAAATAGCTTTTGCTTCATCAAGTTTTAATTTTAAATTATTAACTGAAACTGTTGTATAATCGGCTTCATTAATTGTATCCAAATATTGTTTCGTATCATTATATTTGTTTCTTAAGTCTTCTTTATACATTAATATCGCAACTTGTTGTTGTTCTACTTCATCTATACCTGATTTTTGTCTATCATCTCCTCGAAATGAAGCATCTGTTCTATAAGTTACATTTCCATCTAAATCTACAATACTTGGTTTCACAGCTGGAAAATCAACTGTATACGATATCGTTTTAGTGGTTCCAGCTGATACTTTTCCTGCATTAAGAGTTAATATACTCGTTGCCTCATTATAGTTTGTACTTGAGTTTGTTGCAGAAACAAATTTTGTTCCTTGAGGCAACGTTACTCGATAAATAGTTTCATTTGAGCTTGTATGGCCTTTATTTTCAAGGATTACTGTAATCGTGCCACGTGCATAATTTGAAGTTGATGAATCACTCGTAAAATCGTATTTGACTTCAGTTACTCTAGAAATAACATAAGCACCACTATTAACATTAACCCTACTAACAGCACCACCATACATGTAATTTGGATTATCTCCAAAACCATACGCACTACTTGTTTGGTTAGAAGTTAATGTGTATGAATTTGAAATTGGAATAAAAGATAGTCTTACTCTATCAATATCACTCGGTATATTAATCATGAGATTAAGTTTTCCAGTTGGGTATTTACCCATACCATTTATTTGTTTATCAAATAATACTCGATTACCGTCTGGTGTAGTAATTTTGGCTTTAACACCAGGCCAAGCATTTATTGTTGCCAAAGCTGATGATATGAAATCTACGACTAATTCTGAATTAGGTGCAACATCAATATCTTGATAAATACCAGCTACTCTAGGATCAGGTACACGTCTTTCAAATCCATCTGTAGTTCTTGCTAGTACGACACCATAAGGAGCAGAACTATCACTCATAAATGTTGGGTAGTTTCTAACTCTAGTAGTCATTACAATTGGAAATTCTTTATCTGGATCTGTAGATAAACTCGTCCATCCTATAACATCTTTAACAACCGTTAAGCTTGTATTTTGATTGGGCAAATTTCCTCCAGAAACTTGATCAAAGTGTCCGTTAATGACACCTGTATTAGTTTCATTGTATTTTAAAGGGTCATTACTGTTTTGATTAGGTACAGCCCTAAAACTTGTACCTCTTGGTTGTCGAACTACTTGAGAATGTTGATTATTACTTGATGGCTCTGAATTGGTTGCAGGTACACCTTTATTGGCACTTTGCTTTTTAATAGTATGAACTTGATTGTTATTCTTTTTTCTTTTTAATTTAGATGCACTGTTAATAAAATTTCTGTAATAGCCATCTATTTCTGCTTGAGTAGATTGCTTTTGTAAAAATTGTTCAGCATTAGAAATATCATGATTAAATTCTTTTATTGATTCATCTGTTTTATCATCTAAATTTATTTTTTTATACTGTTGAATTAATTGTTTTAATTGTTCATTATTTCCACTTATTGATTGTTCAGAAGTCACCTGTTTATCATCCATTATTGGCGTTGCTTCATTGTTAGTATTATTTGGTATTTCATTTATTATTTCGCTATTTTGATTAAGTTGTTTCTCATCTTGCTTATCTTCAACTACTTTAATATTTGTATAATTAAATTCTATTTCATTAGGTTGATTGATTTCTGCTGCATTTGCAATATTGGAATGTCCAAATAGTAAATACAAAGAAGCTATAGTTATACTTGTTACGCCATACCCTTTTAATTTTCTAATGGAAAAATAGTTTATTTTTTTATTTTCTTGGTTGTCTTTTCTAGGGTGTTTCAATTATGACTTCCTCCTTATTATTTGATTGTCAAAAAAGAATAATGCTCTAATTCAAGCCAACACATTGCTAATGAATTAAAACATTTATTTATAAAAATCACAATAAATAATATAACATTTAAGAAGTGGTGTCACAACTATTTTATTCTATGTGTTTTTTTGCTATTTTATTTGAAAAAGTTGTTATTATTTTTAATAACTAGCTTGAAAACGCATAATTTTTGATAAATAAAAAACTTTCTAGTGGAAGTTATCACTAGAAAGTTTTTATTATCATTATGTCTAATTTATGAAGGTTTTATCAATCGATCTATGCGATGGCGTGAACTTACATCATACCAGGCATTAAGCACGACTAAAAACAGACTGAAATATAGATATAAAACCCTACAAAATCAACATTTTAAAACTTTATCATTCTCATTATTTTTAGTTTTAGCACTTCATTATGTCATAATTATGTCACTTAAAATAGAATATCAAACCATGATCCTTTACTATCATTAAAATGTTAAAATTGAAAAAAAACAAAGTAATTTGTGCACCCATAAAAATTGGATATAAACTATTATTTACCTATTCATAAAATTTTATATGAGGCTTTTCATCTTTATAATAATTCATTCTATCCTGTAAAGAACCTGTGTGTAATTCTAATTTATGACCGTCTGGATCAGTGAAATATATTGATTTTTTATCTCTGACATCTCTTGGGCGACCCTCTAATATATTTACATGGTTTTGTTTTAGCCAGTCATACCATTCATCAAAATCATTCTCCTTGATTGAGAAAGCCATATGAGTATATGAGTAATGAATTTCATTTCTTGGTATTTCACTTTCTTCGTTTAAACCTAACCACAATCCACCTATAGTAAAGTAAGCTGTTTTGTCGCTTTCAAGTAATATTTTAGCCTTCAGTATATTTTTATAGAATTCAACAGACTTTTTTATATCTGATACAGAATAAGTAACGTGATTTACGGCTTGAATCATATAATTACTCCTATTTATAAATTTAAAATATTAATGGCCTTTATGTTTTTCTTTAGCTTTATTTTTCTTAATTTGTCTTTTTCTTTCTTTAATCCATTCTCTGTTTGCCTTACTTTTTTTCTTAGATAATTTTTTAATTTTCTCTTGTTCTTCTTTTATAGCTATTTGCGCTTTAGTAAAGTTTTTCGGACTTTTTTGCTCTTTTGCTACTTGTCTTTGCAATCTTTTAGGATTGATTTTTCGTTTTTTTCTTTTAGTTCTAATACTAGTCTTTGTATTATCGATCATTATTAATAGATAATTCTCTATAAAATAAATGACTTCTCCATCATCTGGTTCTGTACCAAAGGTATATTTAACAAATTTTGATTTACTTCCTACTTTGTATTCAACTAAACCAACATAAAATTGTCCGTCGTGAAATACAGATAGCTCCATGCTATCCCTCCTCTTAATTATTCAGAAATGATGGACGACCTGAGGAGGAAGGTTACTGACAGATAAAATATACCTGCATTGGGACTACCAACCCAATTGTGTTTTTACATTTCTATATATAGTTTAAAATAAATCATAAAAATTTCAACAGAGTAATCAAAGAATATAGTTTTTAATTATATGGGTTACCATACTTTTTACAATACTCATAAAAGCCATTTTTAATCATAAACATCTTTTTATTAATATTCGTTGGAGTATCAAAATTGATTAATCTCAAAACTTCTTCAGTAAATTCAAGTTCGCCTGTTCCATTTGCCGTAACTAAATTACTATCAGTTATAGCCTGAGTTTCAACAAAACCATTAGCATTTTCATATTTCTTTAACTTGTTCCATAAATAAATTGAATTCCCGGTATGTCTATATTTATTTAGAAACCCATTTTTAGCTAAATAATCAACTGCTCCACATATAGCTCCAACTGGCTTTTCTAGTTCAAATGTTTTTTCAATAAAATTGAGTAGTGTTTTATCTTCAATATTCCACTTATTCCCACCTATTAATATTAATACATCAAAATCGTGAGTTTCATTAGAAATTTTAGAATCAACTAATAATGTCATTCCACCAATTGACTTCACTTTATTCGTTACAGATACTATCTTAGTAATCCATCTATCACTACTATTTATAATTGAACTTAAATGTGCAATTTCCCAGTCTGCGAATTCATCTAATAATAGAAACAAAGCTTTTTTCATATAGTAGGCTCCTTGTACATTATTTGTTAAATTCATATAAACGTTTACATTGTCTATTCAGTTGTGTGTAAAATGTTAAAATTGAAAAAACACAAGTGATTTGGGGCAATGGTTATATTGATATACTAATTAAGCAAATGTATATACATTTGCTTTTTACTTCAATATAATACCTTTTTTCTCTTTTTAATTAAACATATGAGAACAAAAGCGAATTTAATTATTTTAAATTTAAAGTATATCTCATATCAATATGATTTTTAAAATCAATAGATTCTACTAGTTTGTTTTCCTCAGATATACTATTTAAAATTTCGCTAGCACAATCATTTAAAATGGTTTCTATAAATTCAAATTCTACAAAATTTATTAAAATATCTTTTCTGACATCTCCTCTATATTCATGTACCGTATCTTGTAAATAATCTCTTTCATCTTCACTTAAATTATTAAAATCCTCTGGCAATCTTCCAGACTTATCTTTTATATCGATTTGATTAATATGATAATTCATTCTATTACACTCATTAAACATTTTGAGTAAACTTCTATATAAATTAGGAGATCCTTCATATATTTCCCTATCTTCTAGTAGTTCAATAATAGGATTAGCATAACCATCGATTAAATCTAAAGTCTCCATAATTCCACTACTCATTATTTCATCGTAAGTGCGATTATCTTCTGGTGCAATATACAATTTTAACCTTGATTCTTTTGCTATATTAGAATGATTTAAAACTTTTATCATTTTGATATTAGCAATTATCTCAAGTTTGTTAATTACCTGTTTATTCTTTTCATTCTTTTGATACTCATACAATTTCCTAGAATTATCCCCTGAAACTTTAGCACCTAAATAAGCGCCACCAAATGTTGCAAACAAACCAGTGAATGAAATACATATTGTTATTTTATCTTTGTATTCTATTCCCTTTAATATAGCGACAATATAGTAAAACACTATTAGCAGTATTGTTATCAAAATAAATACAAACCACTTTTTTTTCGTCATATAATTTAGCCTCTTTTATGTATTTTACATATAAGATTACATAAACTTTTCTCTCACTGCAACACAGGACGTTTCTCAGCGTAATAAAACACCACATGAGAGTGGTGTTTTATAAAATATAAGCAATACAACTTTTGGTATAACAATCATTCAACATTTTCTAATGGTAAACTCATGCCTTTCCATCCCTCTAGGGCGCCAGCTAACTCGTATGCCTCAAAACCATTTTCATATAATTCCAATAATGCCTTTTTACCTAAAATAGTTCCACCAGTCCAATCATATACAACATAGACCTTATCTTTTGATAATTCACCTAAATGTTCATTTAAATCCTTAGCTGGTATTTCAATTGATCCTTTAATTTTATCTTTTTTAACTTTCTTAGGTGCGTTTCTAACATCTATTACAGTATATTTATTTGTACCTTTTTCCATATCTTCAAGAACAACATGATGATTAATATATAAGCTTAAAAAAGTTTCTAAAAATTCAACTTTATTCATCTTCTTCATCCCTTTCAATATTATTCCGTAATTTATTCATTAAATGGAAAAACATTTCCTTTTCTTGTTCCTCAAAATCACTAAACACATTTGAAACAAAGTCATAGTTATATGGTAAAAACTCATTTAATTTTGAATAACCTATTTCAGTCATTTGTACATAACTAGTTCTTTTATCATTAGATATGTTCACTCTTCTAATTAAGCCTTGTCGTTCTAACCCTTTGATAATACCAGTAATAGTTGATTTTTTATTACCTATTTTCTTGGATAATTCTGACGGTGATAGCGTTAAATTTTCTTCATATAATAACAACATCATTATTGAAAATTTAGCCTCTGTCAATTCATATTCCTCTATAAAACTATCGTAATTATTCATCATAAGTTTATAGGTTTTATTAATCTCAAGAAACAACATAACAGAAATAATATCTAAATTACCATATTTCTTTTTTAGCCATTCCAACTTTTTATAAGTTGGGCTATCTATCAAATAAAATTCATTCACGTGAATTCACTCCTAAAATATAGTTAGGCGCCTAACTACTTAAAACTTAACACATCTTTTAGTATTTGAAAAGTATAAATACACTACATATAACAAAAACACCAAACCACATTGGCTCGGCATTTTATTTATTCCTAAAATCTTCCTATATCATCAATATGAAACTCAGCATTCGGATATTGCTTTTCTCCATTTTAATAAGGTATTTCGTATATAGCTTATCATATGTTTGTTAACGTAAAGGATGTATGCCTTTACATATTAAACAAACAATTAACCTATATTTTATGATAATTTGCTAAAAGTTATGATATTATTGAATTGGGAATGTTTTGGAAATTTGGGGAATGATATCGTACATGTAGCATTAAAGGAATGATATCATGAGTAATGATGACAAATGGCATAATATGCCAAAGTCACAACAAATATTATTAGCGATTATATTAATTTTTACTATCGTTAATTTTATTTTATCAGTATTTGTATTACCGTTATCTTCCATCACTTTAAGAACACTTAAATTTCTAAACATGATACTTTTCGGGATATTCGTGTTTAGACAAATTAAAAGAAAAGGCTTTTGACCTTTCTCCCCTATCAAATCGGTAGGGGCTTTTTAAATACAAAAAACCACGATCAAGTGACCATGGTCAAATACAATCCTAATTAACTTGTAGTTTGAAACTAAAGTATAGTAGCGATTATATCTTATGTTTCGAATAACACCGTCCAGTGACATGCATAATCGGTGCTTGTAGCGAATAGCAAATAGTAGAATAGTATTTTTATTTCTATTGCGTGCATGTATTTTAATTATATTAAAATGTTGAGAGGAATACAATTGACCTATAAATAATCATGCGCTATTAATCTTCTTCTGGCACATCGTCAATGAATATAGGTGTGACGAGTTCCATCTTATATTTATCAGTAAATAACTTATGGTATTTCCCTAACATATCACGAGCACGTAAGCGATCACTAGGCTTAATAGGTACTTCTATCAGTTCAACATGTTCATTATAGACTAATTGAATTTTACCCGTCTCTGGATTCTCTTTATACTCTCCACGCTTAACAACAACTTCCTTTGTTTCTGTTTCGTCACCAACTGCTGAATTTGTTAATAGATGTAAAAGCTCATTAGCTGTTAATACATTTTCGTCTATCACTTTATTCTTTTGTTCTTGGATATAATCATTAATATGATCTTTCTTTAATAAACGGCACCCCGTTACATGCGCGCTTGCTGGGCTATATCCAGCATTGATAGCACTTTGTGTGATGTTAAGTGTTCTAATATACTCATTCACAAAACGTTCTTGTTTGGGTGTTAATTTAGGCATGTATGTTCACTCCTCTCAGTTAAAATAAGCCCACTCATCCAATTGAGTAGGCAATAGACTATTAAACATTGAACGGTTGAATACTATTCACGTTAACCATAAATTCTACAGGTTGAATGTTATTCTCTCTTTTCAAGCGATCCATATATTGTGATAAAGCGCTTTGTTGGGCATTGTACTCATCGTTATAGGCAACAAGTTTATCCTTAGCGTTCTTAAGTTGTTGCTTGAGCGTTTCATATCGCTTTAAATCATCTTGATACGTCTCGTTGTATTCATTACTTAATGCATCCGCGCTATCTTTCATGTTTTCGCAATTTTTAATAACAACTTTCTTAAATGACTGTTTCATAACCATTAAACGTTTACTTTTAGCTCTATAATCAGCCTCTAATTTTTCTATTTTTGTATAAAGTTTATCTGCCTTTTCTACTTCACCATTAATGACTAACTCTTGATATTCTTGGTTGATACCATCCAGCTTTTGACCATCTTTATTTACTTCGTCATCTAGTTTTTCAATATCTTTGCGGTATTCCTCAATATTACTTTTATATTTATTAATTTGGTCTAATGTTTTCATTGGTACACCTCCTACTTAAATAACTCTCTATTTTTGGCAATCTCTGTTTGACGTTCCGTATCATCTTTAATACCTAAAATCTTTTGACGTTTTTCTCGCTTATTTTCTTCACTGTTCTCTTGTTTTTCTTTTTCTGCTTGCGCTTGTGTTTGTTTTTGACGTTCTTGATACATAAATAATTTTAACTTTTGATCTTCCGATAGTCCTAATGCATCGCTTAATTCATCATATTGTTTTTGTTCCATAATTTTGTAATCCTCTCTTCTATAGGGTATCTATTAATTTGTTTGGTTAATTTGTTTAAATACTTGAAACATGATTCTTTAACATCTTCGCTTAAATGCGCATTTGCTATATCAATCAGTACATATATATTTATTAACGATATATTATACTCGTTTCTGCTATATACAAATCGTTCTAATGAATCAGTATCTAAATGAATAACATGCTCGTAAAAGCACTCTAAGTCGCTCTCACGCTCATCTTTATATGTTCGATATAAACGTAATGCTTTTTCTTGATTTAAGGTAAGTCTATGAGCATATGTATTTGATCGTTGACCATCTTTACTTTTATACTCATAAACTTTAGATTGACTGTATTGTCCCCTCATATGTTCTATAAATTCATATAGCTCATGTTTAAAACATTCTAGTAAAGCTGTATCGGGTATGTGATGTTTCCGAATACTAGATTTAATGATGTGTCTTTCTTGAGGTGTATAATGCTCTAATACTGTATAAAAACATTTAAGATAATATTTACTTTTCTGCTTATATTTAGCTAATCGTTCTTTTTGATCTATAATATCTAACGCCAAATGCTCTAGCGAGAATGATTCATAATAAATACTATCCATGACCGTATCACCCACTAAATGTGGATATGTACGGTCATACATTGATTCAATATCATTCTCGATTAGTGCTATTTTTTCTTGAATGTACGTCGGATTAAATCTAGTTAACAACTCGTAGTCACATACTTTATCTGCTTGATAATTCGTATCTACACTCATATTGTTATATCACCTAGATTCTCATTTCTTCTATAGCGTCAATACGTGCTTGACTACCCTCTATTTGACGTTGAATACTTGCGATAGCGTTTCTTCTATCTAGTTCATTCTCAATCATGTAGTAGCCTCTACGCGTTTTACTGTAATTATATCCAATCGGGTATTGATATTGCAGTATTAAACTGTTGATCGTTAAACGTAACCATCGTTCATTGGCTTTATTAACTTCTAATCCGAGTTGATTCAGAATCTGCGTTTTAGTAATATATTTATTGGACGTATTTCTTATCACATTGAGTACTTGGCGGTGTTCATCGGGTAAGTGGTACGTCTTTTCTTTTTCAGCTAATTTCTGCATATTTTTCACCTCACTTCATATTTACTTTATACATCTATTATACTAAATTTTCACGTTTATAACAAACTAATGTTCGCTATTTATATTTTTTAACTTAATCTTAACATTAGCCAAAACACTGGTTTATTGTAGTTTATATACAACTTTTTGTCATGAAATACATTTCCCCTAAAAAGAACTAATGTTCGTAATTCACTACTCACCCCCTATAGTAATTTTAAATTCTTAGCTTTCATTAGGTTATATAGGAGCCACACACCACATGTGACCCCTTTTAACCTTACTTATTCAAACTGTAAAAAGAAGCTTTCAATTCACTTAACTTACGCTCTAACGCCGTATAATCATCTTGTGTAGCGTTCTCGTCTTGCACAAACTCAGTTACCAACTTCAATCCCTCAACTAATTCTGTTGCTGGTTCATTAATTCCTGTTGCTAACTGGTATAACATTTCCATATTACCTATCACATCAGCATTACTAGACTGAATACCCTCAAGTTCTTCTACGCCAAAATCTTTTTCCATATACTCGAACATATCAGTATTATTACTTTCTGCGAATGTCTCAAGTCCATACATGAAGTATTCGTTATCAAACATAAAACTAGCCATCATATCGCTTATAGTGTCATGTGTACCATCATGTAAATCATATCCAGTATAATGCCCCTCAATGCTCTCAATGAGTTTCTCAGTATGCTTTTCTGACGCAATCTCAAAAGTTTTTCTCACTTCACAATCTTTTATTAATACATGAGCATACATCTTCCCTTTGCTTACTAGATACACAGTATTAAATGGATCATTGTATATCTTAAATGCGATAGGCATTTTATGACTACTTTCACATAGTCCAGTAAAATATCTTAATAATGTCGCTGCTCTTGTTTCAAATTCATTTGCTATAATCTCTACATTCATCTTATTCATCTCCTTCATTTTTTGTTTTACTGAATTGTTCAAATTTACCTGTCTTGGGATTAAATTTTTTAATATAACGAGCAGGAGCCTTATCAATACATCCCATATCATCACTGTCATAGAAATTAATATGGTGTGCTTTTGTTAAAGCCATACATACGATTGGCGAATACCATATTTCTTCATCATCTATATATTCAACAAATAAATTCTCTGGTGCTGGTATAAGTTGAATCGGAGCATCATAGTCCAGTCGGTTATATATTTCATCTTTTTTATTCACTTTAAACGCACTCCATTTCTTTCTTAAAAATATTAAATGCAACGGGCAACCAATGATCTGTTTTAATATATTTAGACTTCACTATCGGTAAGTCCAACCCTTTACCATCAACTAGATAAATAATTGGTGGACAAATATCCATCTCAATCAATCCATCTCGTTTAAGTTCAGCAATAATATTAAATGCTTCTTGGTTCCATCCAATCCAAAACACCACATTTGGATGTTGGCCACTTGTATATGCTCCATCACCTTTATAATTAAAGTTATTTTCTTCAAATACATTTTCTATTTCTACAAAAGTAGTTCCATCGTGTGATTCTATATATTCTAAAATTTCTGACTTTAATTGATTTTTATTCATTTTCTTCCTCCTAAATTTCGTATAGGTGTTCCAGTGTTCCATTTATAATGAGTTATGGGACAATATCAGAACGCACCATAATCAATACTCTCCCAAAGGATTAAAGCTATCTGTTCTGGTGTTCCATTGTTTATGGGCAACACTTATATATTTTTGTGAATGTATAGATTACTCTTCTAAAACATATACATAAATTTCTATAAGTTTAGGTAAAAGTTTATGGAACACAGGAACAATTGCAGCATGTCACTTACTGCCACAAGGGATTTAAGGTGTTCCAAAAGTGTTCCAAAGGTGTTCCATCGTTCCATTACTCAATCGTTTTGGTTTTTAATTCTTTATAATAAGAATCCATTTCGATATCAAAACCATATTGCAACCCTATACTCTCACCGAATCTTGATCGTCTTTTTGTTTGCCCACAATAACGTGTGTTTCTTAATGCTTTATCAATTTTTCTTAAATGATGTGGTTGTGGTTGGTCATCTCGTTTCATCATCACTTTCCAAATTTCCATACTACATACTTTGTCACGCCATACATAAGCACCTGGTTTTGTGTTTGGTAACTCAATTAATTTTCCATCACCATATAATTTAATGTAATCTTGGTCTATAACATCGTGAGCAGATATTCTTTTTCCTTCTAATGTTCTATACCAATAGTCAGATGGAATAGGACGCTCAAGAAACTCTTCAATTTCACCGACTAAAGCATCTTTTTCAGAATGTTCTTCTTGGACTTTCAATGCTGTTTCACTAGCTTCTTTATCTAACAACAATGCTTTATCCGTTGGATCATCATCAAAATAAACTTTAGCTTCAGCAAACATTTGTTGAACAATGTCTTGTGTTAAATCGTCAAACGGACTTTTAGTTGCTTTATTTTTATCTGTCGTAATAGGAAAGAAACGACGGTTACCTGTTTGGTCTTTTAGAAATTCATAATTATTTGTAGTCCCTATAAACACACATTGGCGTGGATGTCGCTCAATACGTTTACCGTATGAAGCTCTATAAATATCTACAATCGCACTAATGAAACTTTTAATATCTTCAATAGTAGACTTTTGAAATGCTGCGAGCTCTTCTATCTCACACAACCAGGAACCTTGTATTTTTTTATAGGACTCATCACCTTTAAATGTTTTTAAACTTTGGTTATACCAATGACCACCTAACTTACTTACTGTCGTAGACTTGCCATCACCTTGCCCGCCATATAAAATAATCATGGAATCGTATTTGATACCAGGATGATAAATTCTAGCAACCGCACCCATCATCCATTTTTTAGTCACTTCACGATTATAGTGATTATCTTCTGCACCTAAATAATCAATAAATAATGTTTCGATTCGCTTATTGCCGTCCCATGTTTTAGATTCAATCATGGACTTAATAGGATGAAATTTATTATGATAAGCTTCTTTTTCAATGACACTATCCATAATGTCACGACTAAATTGCACATTATAATATCTATCTATATGAGAAATGACATGAGTTGTATCAATATCAGCCCAATAATAATTATTGTCATCTTTGGTACGCCAATATGGTAGACGTTTTAGTTTAGTAATTTTTTCAAAGGAATCGTATTGTACTAACCCTTTTAAACTCTCATCATTTTCCATTATTAACTCTGCGTTTGCAGTGGTCTTTTTAAGGGCTTGTGTTGTGGCTGATCGTCTTAATTTACTGCGCCAATCATCACTATTGGCCAGATAATTATTTTCATCAATCAACTCAAATACTTCTTCTTTGGTTACATCTTCCAAATAAAAACCTCCTTACTTATTCTTACTATCTTTCTTCAAAATGCTTTTGAATGTACGATTAACTTCCTTTTGTTCAATTGGTGGCCTGCAGGTCATCGCCCATGCACTTACCAATCCGTAAACAAGATTAGCGTCCACATACCGACGTAATAGGTACCCTGTTAAAGAAGCCAATGTTTGGTTGCGTTCACCTTCACCTACACCAAATGCAATTTCGCGCCAATATGAACTATTACGTTTATGAAAATGATTTGAATAATCCACAGTTATTGGCGCATTTTTAACAACCATCTTGTTTAACTCTTCTTTTTTTATTGCTGGCGCATCGTTATATTTAAAGATGTAAAATGAATCGTTGGATTTCTTTACTGGTAACGCCATCGCTCTACTAGGTTGAAAGCTCCCCTCATCTACCCTATGACCTATCTTGCTTACTAACACTTTTGTATACTTACGGTAATCATCTGCATTGACACGCTCATTTAATGGCACATACAAGCGTATTCTAGGGCTTTCTGTTTGATGATTAAACGTAGTATGCCAAAACCATGCAACGCCTTTTAAAGTGTCTGTAATTGCATCATGCAGTGGTCTCAAATTGGGTATATCATCATAATCCAACACTAGGACATCACGATAAATCACATTGTCATTGTTACGGTACTTTTTGTATTCTTTACCATCTTCATCAATACCATCTTTTATATCACCATATACAGCTACACCACGTGCATACTTATTAGTATTATTTTGTGGTATGGATAACCTATTAATTAACTCACTCCATTTAGGTTGCGAAAAATTTTTAAATGAACGAGAATCTAAGTTGTTATACCAAACCACTGATACTTGGGTATCATGTTCTAGCTTAATTTTGTTCAATTTCTTCACCTCTAATGAAACAACAGAGCAATGATGTTATAATAAAAATGTGTAATTTCTTAATTACTCCGTTGTTAGATTATTAATTTTCTATGCGTTATCTGATTCTGTCGCCAAACTTACATCAGATGACGCTTTTTCTATTTCTTGAAACTTTTCAAGAATTTCATCAAAATGTTGTAAATAAAGACGTAGTAGATCAACCATCTGATCGTCATGGATACGTCTTTCATGATAAGAAAATCCTTCTCTGATTAACTCATCTTTATTTAATACATGATTTGTTTCATAAGGATAACGTTCATCAAAATGCCAAGCGTGACTATCCTTTAAATCTTCAAATCTATCTTTCAATACTTCCAAATCACTAAATAAATTTCTAATTTCCATTTTCATTATTCTATGTCCTCCAACTTCCCAATAAAACTCGTCATTTCTTCGATTGCTAGTTTTAATTCTTCAACATCATCTTTAGTAATAAAATAGCGAATATTAGAATCTTCATAATTAATAGGAAAGTCGATCAAAATATTTGAAGATTTTACAAACTCTTTATAATTTCTGTAATCATCTAATACTTTTGTAATTTCACTTTTACTTAAATTTGGATATTCATTTTTTATAATTGATACATCTCTGTTATGACGTTTTCGTAATAATTTAGATATTTTTCTATTTTGCTTTTTATTATTCACTATGTGTTCATAATTCAATTTACCATCAATATTTTTGTAATCTTCTCTAGTTAATTTATTCATCTTATTCATTCTCCTCATTGATATTAAAATTTTTCTCTAACTCTTGGACTGCCCATTTCATTATTAATTCAAGATGTTTTTCTCGATTAATTTGTGAAACTACTTCTTGACCATCTTTATATTCAGTATGCTCATAACTTTCAAAGTGATTATAAATACTTGTTTTAAGTTGGTATTTTACGTGGTCTAATACATCAATTTGTTCTTGATTCATCTTATTCAACCTCCAATAATTTAATTCCATATGCTATAGCTAAAATATATAAAGCGAAAGCAATAAATACGTTTGCAACTAATGCTACTGCTAATGTTATAAATGAAATCGTACCAATATACGTTAGATAATTTCTCATCGTGTCACCTCCAATAACCGTTTAATATCAACTTGCTTTAAATCGTTGTTCTGAATATCCATGTGAGCTGTAAGCTGTTCCATGAACTCATCTACATCAGACTTTTTGAATCTGTATGTAGATCCAACCATGTAATACTTCATACCATTATTAATTAGTAATTCTTCAATTGTTGGTTTACTTAAATTCAGATACTCAGATAACTCTTTGTATGTCATGAAAAACTTATCATGTGCTAATTCGTCCACACGTGCATTGATAGCTTGTTCTAATAACTCACGTGCTTCATCTTCATCAATATTGATGTTGAACATTGGTTAAGCCTCCTTTTTATTTAAAGATTCTATCCCTAAAAATTCATTTGGTGTAACTTTTAAATAATTACATAATTTCAAAATTACGGATAAACTAGGATTTTGAGTTTTCTCATAATACAAACCATATAAAGTTGTTTTAGCTATACCTGTACCCTCATGAACTTTTGCGATTGATGATTTATTAATTGCTATCAATACACGAAATTCATTTTTCATTATACTCACTCCTTTATAACAGAAGTCTGTGATATTTTTTTATCATCTGTTATTAATGTCATTGTATGCTTTATAAAAACAAATGTCAATACTCAAAACTATTTTAGTGAACTCTGTCTTTTTTTAGCGTTATATAGTAATATATCTATATAAATATTTGGAGGTAAAAATATGATTCAAAGTAGATTATCGGTATTAATGGCTGAAAGAGGTTTAAAAATATCTGATTTATATGAGGAAACTGGAATTTCAAAAACCACATTAATGGCAATCGCTGAAAATACTGGTAAAGGTGTTCAATATGATACAGTTGATAAATTATGTAATTTTTTAGGTGTAACTCCATGTGAATTTTTTGAGTATTCACCATATCTAGTTAGTTTTAGAATGGATAAAATTAAGTCAGATCGAAATATTCCTATTGATTATACAATTACAATTAAAAATCAAAATTACGAAAAACTCTTTTACTTATATGTTTTTATTTATCTAGGGAATTCTTATGACATTCCCGTTAGAAAAGATGAATTTAAAGCTTATATTGATATTAACCTAGAAAGTTCAGAACATTACAATGATGAAGAGTTTTATAATTTTATTTCTGATTTAACCATTTCATTTAGAACTGATTTTATAAATAAAATCATAGGCTCTATTACATCATTATTGTTAGACTTTGAAGAAGTAAGAACTATTGATAGCAAAAACATTAGTTTTAAAAAAGGCGATTATATTGCTTTAGGATTATTTAGAGAAAGCAAATATGAAACACTGAAAAAAATTACACTCAAATAAAGGTGAAAATTATGGCAAGCTATGACCAAATCGCTAAAAATAACTGGCGTTATCGTATATCACTAGGAAAAAATTCAGAAACAGGAAAATATGAATATATTTCTAAGACTGGCTTTAAACGTAAATCAGACGCTAAACATCATGCTGAGATGATAGAACGTCAATTAAGAAATGGTGAATATATTGCCCCGTCCTCCAGCACCTTCAAACAGGTAGCTGATGACTGGTTATCACAGTATGCTAATGATGTAAAAGTAAGTAGTGTCAGAGCACGTGAGAAAGCTATACAACACGCCATAGAGCGTTTTAATACTAAACCAATACAAACTATCAAGAAACATGATTATCAACGCTTTGTGGACGATATGAGCGCACAGTATAGCAAGAATTATGTTGATAGTATTGTCGCATCTACAAATATGATATTTAAGTACGCGAATGATATGAGATTAATAAAAGCTATGCCTAGTGAGGGTATTAAACGACCTAAAAAGAAAGTAAGCGTGGAAGAATTAGAAGATATTGAGATACAGAAAAAGTTTCTTGAAAAAGATGAATTATTTCAATTCCTGGAGGTTGCTAAGTATCACCATTCACCACAAAATAGCTTTGAAGTATTTACCACATTGGCATATACAGGCATGAGAGTAGGCGAATTATTAGCGTTAAAATGGTCTGATATAGACTTTGAGAATAACACAATTAGTATTACCAAGACTTATTACAATGCGAATAATAATAAAAAGCATTATCAGATACTTACTCCGAAAACTGAAAGCTCAATCGGTAAAATCTCAGTAGATCCTCATGTGATTCAATTACTCAAAGATTATAAGGAAAACATCCAGGACACTTGGAAAAATGAATTATATGTAGATAATAATTTTGTATTTACTGATGTGAATGGTTACCCACTTGTGATTAAAAAACTGTCTACATGGATTCAAGCAATTATGAAAAAGACTGATATTGCTAATAAACATATAAGTACGCACTCATTCCGTCATACACATTGTGCGTTACTGATTGAAGCAGGTGTACATATCAAAGAAATACAAGAACGCTTACGTCACAAAGATATAAATACCACAATGAACATTTACGCAAAGATTACCAACTCATACAAAAAAGACGCTTCCCAAAAGTTTAGTAAACTCATGGAAAACGTCAGTATAGAATTATTTTAGAATTTTTATGTCATTATTATGTCATACGAAATAACCAAACGCCTTTAAATTAACGTTTATAGGCGTTTTTACATCATACCAGGCATGCCGCCACCCATTCCAGCTTGATCTGATTGATCTTTTTCTGGAATTGTTGCTACTACAGCTTCAGTTGTCAAGAACATTGCTGCTACACTTGCTGCATGTTGTAATGCTGAACGTGTTACTTTGGTAGGGTCTACAATACCTTCTTCTAGCATATTAACCCATTCATTTGTTGCTGCATTGAATCCAACGCCTGCATCTGCATTTTTAAGACGTTCTACAATAATGGAACCTTCTAAGCCAGCATTTTCTGCAATTTGTCTAACCGGTGCTTGCAATGCTTTTAGGACAATATTAACGCCTGTTTCAACATCGCCAGTTGCATCAATTTCGCTTACTTTTTTATAAATATTTACTAACGCTGTTCCACCACCAGCAACGATACCTTCTTCAACAGCTGCTCTAGTTGAGTTTAAAGCATCTTCAATGCGTAATTTGCGTTCTTTTAATTCAGTTTCACTAGCAGCACCTACTTTGATGACTGCCACACCACCGGCTAATTTAGCAAGACGTTCTTGTAATTTTTCTCTATCGAAGTCAGAATCAGTTTCTTCAATTTGTGCTTTGATTTGGCTAACTCTTGCATCGATATTATTTTCATCACCGTCTCCATCAACGACAGTCGTATTATCTTTAGTTACTTCAACTTTATTAGCGCTACCTAACATATCAATTGAAGCATCTTTTAATTCTAATCCTAAATCATCTGTAATGACTTGTGCACCTGTTAAAATTGCTAAGTCTTCTAACATTGCTTTACGACGATCACCAAATCCTGGTGCTTTAACTGCTACTGCTGTAAAAGTACCTCTCATACGGTTTAATACAATATTAGTTAATGCATCGCCTTCTACTTCATCTGCTACAATTAAAATTGGACGATTAGATTGAACCACTTGTTCTAATAAAGGTAAAATATCTTGGAAAGAAGAAATTTTCTTATCAGTAACTAAAATATATGGGCGTTCTAACTCCGCAATCATTTTATCTGAGTCAGTGACCATATATGGTGACTGGTAACCTCTATCAAATTGCATACCTTCTACAACTTCCAATTCAGTATTAAAGCCACTAGATTCTTCTATAGTAATAACACCATCGTTACCCACTTTTTCCATAGCTTCTGAAATATATTTACCAATTTCTTCATCTGCTGCAGAAATGGCACCTACTTGAGCAATTTCATTTTTATTTTCTACTTTTTGAGAAATGTCATGTAAAGCTTCAACTGCTACTTGAACTGCTTTATCAATACCTTGTCTTAAACCTACAGGGTTTGCACCACTAGTTACGTTTTTTAGACCTTCTTGAATCATTGCTTGTGCTAATACTGTTGCAGTTGTAGTACCATCACCAGCAATTTCATTTGTTTTGTTAGCTACTTCTTGAACTAATTTGGCACCCATATTTTCATACGGATCTTCTAATTCAATTTCTTTCGCAATTGTAACACCATCATTTGTAATTAATGGTGCTGTATATTCTTTATCTAATACAACATTGCGTCCTTTTGGTCCAATTGTCACTTTCACAGCATTTGCCAATTTATCTACACCACGTAACATTGCTTGACGTGCGTCTTCTGAGAATTTTAAATCTTTAGCCATTATGTCTAACCTCCAGTATTGTCAATCTTCTTACTTTTTTATAATACGTTTATTTTATGCTTCAATAATTGCTAAAATGTCGTCTTCATTTAATACGATGTATGTTTCATCGCCACGTTTAACTTCTGTTCCTGCATATTGTTGGAATACAATTGTATCCCCTTCTTTTACTTCAGGAGCAACTCTAGAACCATCGTCTAATAAGCGACCTTTTCCAACTGCTTTAACGATGCCTTCATTTGATTTTTCTTTAGCACTATCTGTTAATACGATACCACTTTTAGTTGTTTGTTCTTGTTCTTTTCTTTCAATAATCACACGATTTCCTAATGGTTTAAGCATGATTGTTCCTCCTTGTTGAGTACGAATTTTAGCACTTAAACTTTTAGAGTGCTAAACTACTTTTATAATAATCAAATTTGGTCAACATTTCAAGCAGGACGTCTTTGAATTTATTTTGTACATAATGATTTTTTACGATAAAATAAACTATAAACAGAAAATCGGAGGTCCAATATGAAAAGATTTTGGGTGTCATTATTAACAGTATTAATTTATGCCTTAGCTCAATTTTTACCAGGCATGTTATTACGAAGTGGATTAATCCATCCAGAAAAAGGTATGGAAACAACTCAATTTATGATATATACACAAGTATCATTATTTATTATTGCTGCTATATTAATCATATTAATTAACTTATATATTAAAAATCCCACTCGATTGGAAGCAGGTCATAAAGAACCTAAACGATACATCATCAGTTGGGCATTACTTGGATTTTGTATCGTCATGGTATATCAAGTTGTTGTGAGTTTAATTTATACACTTGTTTTAGGACAACAACAACAAAGTCCTAATACTGAGCGATTAATGGCTATTGCTAAACAAATGCCAGTCTTTATTATATTAATTTCAGTTGTTGGTCCAATTTTAGAAGAATATGTATTTAGAAAAGTACTTTTTGGTGAATTATATAACGCTATCAAAGGTAATCGTATCGTTGCCTTTCTAATAGCTTCCATTGTGAGCTCACTTCTTTTTGCATTAGCACATAATGATATTAAATTCTTACCTATGTATTTCGGTATGGGAATGTTATTCTCATTAGCTTATACATATACAAATAGAATCGCTATACCAATCGGCATTCACATGTTACAAAACGGTACTGTTGTTATTATGCAAGTCTTCGGTGGTGACGCACTTAAAAAAGTACAAGAACAAGCCAACTTTATCATCCATCTTATATTTAATTAAATATAAATTAATAGAGCCAGTCACTCACAAAGTGATTGGCTCTATTTTATTAATATCATTTTATTGAGCACCTTCATCATGCTTACGACGTTTTAGAAGAAATGCAATGATTACACCAATGAAAATTGCAACCATACTTGTACCTAACGTCATTAGTAATCGATTCGTTTTCTGCTCTTTTTGATAACTTTCTTTCTGTTGATTTGACGTACTTATTTTATCATCACTATGATTTTTGAAAGCACTTTTATCACTTGATTCTTTATCTTCAGGTTTCTTCAAATCAGGCATAGATCCTATATCACCTGTAATTAAAGCTAAAACTTGATCATCTAAGTTTTTATAATATTTCTTTGAATCTAATGGATTAAAATATTGAAATCTAAAATAGTTCGATGACTGTTGTAATGAATTTAAATATTGATTTCCACTAAAAGTTTCTTTTCTAAAAATATTGTAAATGTCCTTATCTGAAACAGCACCATTTGAGTTATCAAGTCGATGAATTTGATTAATCACAAATGGATTATATTTGTATGAACCTTCGGCTAAAGAGTTAAATCTTCTTATTAAAGATTGTTGATTTGATGTATGCTCAAAACCTTTTTGATTGTTGAATATCGTATCCGGTCTTTGCCACATAAAACGATTGCTATCATAATTAGGTGTATTAGATTGTGACTGATAATGTGAATTTGATTTTCTCACAGGACCTAAAACTTGATTTTGAGAATCGTATCGAGGCATTAATTGAACTGAATTATGATTAGAATTCTGATATTGATCATTTTTAATATTTTGGTTATTTGTATTTTGCCAATGATTGGGTCTTTGATAATTTGGTTGCCCTTGATGCGTAGAACCTGGTCCATTAGTTTGATGCGTTGAATTATCTACACCAGGATATTGTGAGTTTCCATCTTGTGATGACTGGTGACCATGATTTATAGGCGGTTGATGATTGCCTGGTTTAGATGGTTGATGATTATTTTGGCCTGAACCCGGTTGCGTGTTCGAATTGCCATCATTTTGGTTAGACCCTGGTTTATCTGTATTGTTAGAGCCGTTAGGTTTGTCTTGTCCATTTTGATTTGAATTATTACCATCAGTTGTTCCATTATCATTATTATCTTTATCATCTGGCTTTGAACCCGGTTTATCTTGGTTTGAATTAGAATCTTGATTGCCATCTGCTCCATCATTCTTGTCATCATTTGGTTTATCTTGACCATTATCGGTCTGATCCTGACCATCTTGATTTCCAGGGTTGTCGTTGTTATCAGCAGAGCCACCGTTTGAATCAGAGTTATCATTTGAATTAGAACCATCATCTTGTCCTGAATTTTGGTTATCATCTTTACTACCGTCTGAAGTATTATTATTTGGATTATTTTGATCTTGGTTAGATGGATTTGAATCATCTTGATTAGAATCAGAAGGTTGAGATGTATCCTTTTTATCATCAGTTGATGGTTCATTATTGTTACTATCATTTGTTGTATTATCAGTATTATTCTGATTATTGTTATTCTGATTTGAATCACTTGTTTGAGTTGTATCTGATTGAGGTGGCTTATTTGAATTATCAGCAGCAAAAACTGACGGATTTAGAAATGATGTGCTTAATATTAATGCAAATCCAGGTAACATTAATTTATGTTTTAACTTTTTCTGCATCAAAAGTCACCTCCTATTATTATTTCTTTACTAAACCAAGTATATATAAAGTAATCAAAGAATGCATTGATATATGTTTATTGATAAAAAATATTAATATTTTTGAAATTTTCCAGTAATTATTAGTTTACTTTATCGAGTATAATATTTATACTTAAGATATAAATAGTTATTAACTATAACAAAGGAGATTGATTATGGGTTTATTTAATAAAAAGAACAATGACGTTTCATTTAATGACGCTATGGAGCAAAGACGCACAATATACAATTTAGAAAGTACTATTTCAATTGAGGATTCAGAGTTAGAAGAGTTAATTGCACATGCAGTTAAACATGTACCTTCAGCATTCAATTCTCAATCTACTCGTATCGTTTTATTATTAAATGATAAAAATGAAAAATTCTGGGAAAACACAAAAGCTATTTTAAAAGAAACAATGGGTCCAGACCGTGATTTTGAACCTACACGTCAAAAAATTGATAACTTCAAACATTCATACGGAACGATTCTTTACTATGAAGATCAAGATGTTATTACAGGATTACAAGAAAAAATGCCAAACTTCTATGACAATTTTGAAATTTGGTCTAATCAAACAAATGCTATGCATCAATATGCTATATGGACTGCATTAGCAACTAAGGGCATCGGTGCTTCATTACAACATTATAATCCAATCGTTAACGAAGCAACTGCAAATGAATTTGGCATTCCTAAAACATGGAAATTAGTAGCTCAAATGCCATTTGGTAATGTACGTGAGCAAGCTGGCGAAAAAGATATTAAACCAGTTGAACCTCGTTTCCTTATTAAAAAATAATTGAATCATTAAAACTCTGAGTGGGTGTAAATTTCGTACAGAAATTACCCCACTTTTTTGCTATCTATAATTAATTTTAATATCTTATAATTAATCATTTAAGAGGAGTGATATATATGAAAGTTCAACTATTTCAAATATATATCGAATATGGACAATCTGAGAAAAATATGGCAAAAATTGAACAATGGTTTGAAGATAAATTAGAAAGCGACACAGATGTTGTAGTTATCCCTGAAATGTGGAACAACGGCTATGCGTTAGAGAAATTAAATGATTTAGCAGATGAAAAACTAAGAAATAGTTTGCCATTTATTAAGAATCTAGCTCAAAGGTATCAAGTTGATATTGTTGCCGGCTCTGTATCAAATAAAATTGATCGAAATATTTATAATACAGCCTTTACAGTATCATCAAGTGGTAAATGTATTAATCATTATAATAAAATTCATTTAGTTCCAATGTTAAGAGAACCTGATTTTATGTCACCCGGTGTGAATGTTCCTGAACCTTTTGCATTATCTGATGGGACTTTGGCGACTCAAATTATTTGCTATGACCTTAGATTTCCAGAATTACTGCGATACCCTGCTCGTAGTGGCGCAAAAGTAGCATTTTATGTTGCACAATGGCCAACAGTAAGATTAAATCATTGGCTCGCTTTACTAAAAGCACGCGCAATTGAAAATGACATGTTTATTATAGGTACAAATAGTTGTGGTAACGACGGACAAACAGATTATGCTGGGCACTCTATTGTTATCAATCCTAATGGTGAAGTCATTGGAAGTTTAGAAAGTGAAGAAGATGTTCTAAGTGTAAATATAGATATTAACGAAGTAACAAAACAACGACAATCAATTCCAGTATTTGATAATCTTAAACTTGATTTATATAAGTAATAAAAGAATCATTCCCACTCGATGAGACTCATTGAGTGGGTTTTGTCACATATAAGAATAAGCCGTGAGCTTGGGAGGGGCTCACGGCTTTTGATAACTTATTATTAAGGGAATGTTTTTACAGTTATTTTTTCAATCTATTTTTTTGGGGATGTTATTAATTATGAAAAAATTTTAGTGAATTTATCTCTTTTTATAATGATAAATTGAATGTTGTTTTACGATAGCTTACATGTTAGAAAAATACCTAATTAAAGGTAGCTAAGAATAATACGTAACACTGAGTCCAAGGAAAACTACAGTCATATTAGTAAATGTTTGGTCACCTACTAATGTTGCAAGTTATTAAGTTGGGATGGCTTAATAACTCACCTTTTATACGAAGAAAACAAAGTTACAATGAATTTCTACTATTATTTAGTGAATTTTTTTACTGTATCTAAAATCCATTTTACAAAATCACCAATTGTTGAAATGATATCTGCAGTCATTGAAATCACTCCTTCCATTTGAATTATTGTAAATCCTAAATACTCATCTTAACTAACTAGAAAAAATTATTTTTGGAATTTTTTCACAGTGTTAATGATTAATTTTACTAAATCACCGATTGTTGAAATGATGTCTGCTGCCATTGAAATCACTCCTTCCTTCAAGTAATGGAACTAGAATTACTTAGAAAAATAATTCTAATAAGTAGATTAAGCAAATTTTCAACTCTATTTCCATCACATCTCTGTGATATGAGTCTATTAAAACATGGTTATAACCCTTTGAATTAAAAAATTCCTAACTTGCAATATTTTATACTAAACTGTAAGCCTTTTTATGATAAAATACTTTTTAGAAAGTACATTATACAGTTAAGTATTTATTTTTGACAGTTAGGCATAAAATCCAAAATAAGTTGCACAAAATTGTATAATGATACTTAAGGAGAGTAGTGAACAAGTGAAAATAATAGATACAAAAATTGATCAATTTGCCAACTACTTACAACGTAGAAATAACTTGGATCGCATACAATTTCTAAAAGTTCGTTTAGGTATGCAAGTTGTAGTAAGTAATATAGCGAAATTTATAGTAACTTATGGGTTAGCGATAATATTTCATATTTTCTGGTATACGTTAACTATGCATCTAGCATATATGATTTTGAGGTTTTATGCGCATGGTGCACATGCTAAATCATCATTACTGTGTCATATTCAAAACATCATTATTTTTCTATTGATGCCATGGCTTATCGTATATTTTTCAATAAGTAAATTTGAGATGCTTTTCTTTGCTTTAATCGGTTACTTTATAGTAAGTGCCTTTGCACCTGCTGCAACGAAGAAACAACCTATACCTAAACGCTTAGTGAAAAAGAAACGAATACTCTCCATTGTAGTTTACATGTTACTAGTATTAATATCGTTTATAATTAAAGAACCATATTCACAATTAATTTTATTTGGAATTATTGTTGAATCAATTACATTATTACCTATCTTTTTCCCTAAGGAGGATTAACATTATGGAATTTTTAGTCAATTTATTTTTTAAATTTTTCACATCAATTTTGGAATTTGTTGGTTTTGTAGCTGGAGCAAACCCATGTGCGATGTTTTATGATGAACCAGAGGTCCCTTCTGAACTAACTAAATTATATGAATAATATACTATTAGAAAGTGTGTAAGATATGGATGTTCTGAATTTCTTACCTTTTGCAGCAGTACAATCAGTACTGCTGTTTTGGATAGTTAAAATAATATTAGACATTAAATATAATTTGAAGGATTATTTAATTGTTTTTTTAACAGTTATACCTTCGATTTTGATGTACAACTATATCGGAAACAGTTCACTTTTATTTTTAGTAGCAGTTGTTTTTTTATTTTACTACAGAAAAATAAAGTTATACTCAATAATGGTTGTATTAATAAGTAATCTTGTTTTATATTTGACTAACTTTTTAACAGTTAGTCTTTATTTAACTATTAATAAATATATAACTTCAAAAATATTACTATTAACAATTCATTTGAGTACATTTTGTTTGATTGCACTTTTACTAGCGTTTTTATTAAGAATACTAATAAAAAAACTAAGAGAATCCTATCTTTCGTTAAATAAAACATATATATCTCTAATTTGTGTAGTCTTATCTATCTCATTTATGTTCTTTTACATAATTTCTCAAACAGATATGAGTGCACCAAATAGTTTAAGACTATATGCTATTATTTTTGTTGGTTTAATTATCTTTTTAAGTATTATTGTTTTCATTCTTTCAATGTTCACTTTACGTGAAATGCGTTATAAACGTAATCTACAAGAGATTGAAACGTATTATGAATATACTTTGAAAATTGAATCTATTAATAATGAAATGCGTAAGTTTCGACATGACTATGTCAATATTCTTTCTACGATGTCTGAATTTATTCGTGAAGACGATATGCCAGGCTTACGTCAGTATTTCAATGAACAAATTGTACCGATGAAAGATAACTTAGAAACACGTTCACTTAAACTTAACGGTATTGAGAAGCTTAAGGTTCGTGAAATCAAAGGTCTTATTACGACGAAGATTCTTCAAGCTCAAGAGAAAGAAATCGCGATTAGTATTGAAGTGCCCGATGTGATTGAACGCATTGATATGAATACGATAGAATTAAGCCGTATTATTGGTATTACATTGGATAATGCGATTGAAGCATCAGAATCATTAGAAGATGCCCTTATTCGTATCGCCTTTTTCAAAGAAGATGAATCAGTAACGCTTATTATCATGAATAAATGTAAAGATAGCATTCCTCGTGTGCATGAACTATTTGAAGAAGGTTTTTCTACAAAAGGTGATAATCGAGGTTTAGGTTTATCTACACTTAAAGAAATCACTGATAATAATGATAATGTATTATTAGATACAGTCATTGAAAATGGCTTTTTTATTCAAAAAATAGAAATAATCGATAAAGAATCATAAGGATGTGAAATCATGAAAATATTCATTTGCGAAGATGATCCAAAACAACGAGAAAATATGGCTTCAATTATTAAAAATTATATTATGATTGAGGAAAAGCCTATGGAGCTTGCTCTCGCAACTGATGATCCTTATGAAGTGCTTGAGCAATCCAAAAATATGAATGACATCGGTTGTTATTTCTTAGATATTCAACTTGAAGCTGATATAAATGGTATTAAATTAGGTAGTGAAATTCGAAAACATGATCCTGTAGGTAATATCATTTTTGTAACAAGTCATAGTGAATTAACGTATCTCACTTTTGTTTATAAAGTGGCTGCAATGGATTTTATATTCAAAGATGATCCTGCAGAACTGAAAACACGTATTATCGATTGTTTAGAAACAGCTCACACAAGACTTAAATTATTATCTAAAGAAAGTAATGTAGAAACAATAGAGTTAAAGCGTGGTAGTAATTCAGTTTATGTACAATATGACGATATTATGTTTTTCGAATCATCTAGTAAATCACATCGATTAATTGCACATTTAGATAATAGACAAATCGAATTTTATGGTAACCTTAAAGAATTAAGTCAATTAGATGACCGCTTCTTTAGATGTCATAATAGCTTTGTGATTAACCGAAGAAATATTGAGTCAATCGATTCTAAAGAACGCATTGTCTATTTTAAAAATAAAGAGCATTGTTATGCATCAGTTCGTAATGTCAAAAAGATATAATTCCATTATTAATATAAATAAACAACCATCCGTCAGTGTAAAACGGATGGTTGTTTTATTACGCGTTATCAATTTCTTCTAATGTAGGAATACTTTCAATGGCACCATATTTTGTCGTTACTTTTGCTGCAACAAGGTTACTAAATTGCAAGATTGATTCACCCTGTTGTTTAAATAATGACTCTATCGCCATATCTTGTTGTATTAATATTTGGCTTATTACAGCACCTATAAAGGCATCTCCAGCACCAGTAGTATCGATAGCTTTGACTTTAAAGCCTTCATGATGTTTAACTGTACCATCTTTCAAATAGATTGAGGCTCCCTTAGCGCCTCGAGTATAAATTACCGCTTCAACATTGCCTACAAATAGCGATTCAATCGCTTTAGATTCATCTTGCTCTCTCGTAATAAATTCAATTTCTTCATCTGAAACTTTAACGACATGTGCTTTAGGTATAAATGTCAATATAGCGTTACGACAATCCTCTTTATTATCCCATAAAGGTAAGCGAACATTAGGATCAAAAACAATGGTTCCTTGATATTGATTAAATTTCTCGACCATTGCCAAATGTGCTTGTTTCATAGGGCTATCTACTAAATCAACCGAGCAGAAATGTAAAACATCACCCTTACTCACGTCTAAATCTTCAATATTTTGAGCTTCATATAACATATCTGCAGATGGTTTCCGATAAAATGAAAAGTCCCTTTGTCCGTCTGCCTTTAAACTTACAAATGCGAGTGCTGTATTCGCCACATCTGTTCTCTTAATATAATCAGTACCGACACCAATTTGATTCAGTGTCTCAACGATAATATCTCCAAATGCATCATTGCCGAGTTGCGTAATCATTTCAGCTTGTGCACCTAACTTTTGAACTGTACAAGCAACGTTGCAAGGTGCACCTCCTACTTGACGAGAAAATTGTTCAACGTCTTTAAGTGCAGTATCAGTTACTGTTGGCATAAAATCTATTAACGCTTCACCTATTGCGAATAAACGTCTCATGAAAGATCACCTTTCAAATTATATTTTGTAAATTGTAGATAGACTTGTCCTGATTCTGTCGAAGTCTTAATACCCGTTGCTTCCTCTGAAGGGAATATTCTTGATGTTAAGACACGTTCACCGTCATTACAAAAAATCTCTATACTAGAGGTATCAACAAAGATTCGTAATTGTGTTAAGGTTGAATCCAATTTTGTACTACGTGTTGTGCCTTCTACATTGCCTGGTAATACACCGCTATCAGTTCGATCAAGTGTCACTTTATTGTCTCTTTTATTATATGAAATCATTGTCGATTGATATCTTGATGTTCTTAACTCAAAATAAATTTCAGATGCATCATTTTCCAAAATATCAATGATTAATTCGTATTGTTTACCCTCATATGGATGTAACTTGGTTGTAAATTTATTAGCGTAACCTAAAGCTGTTTCTTTGTTATATCTTAATTTTTCTAAGCTTTGAATAGGTCTTTGTTTCAACTTACCATTTTCAATATTTAATACTCTTGGAATAGTTAAACAATGTGCCCAACCTTCTTCATCTGTAGGATATGTTGTGTCTGGTAATCCCATCCAACCAATTAAGATACGTTGACCATTTTGGTCGAGAAATGTTTGTGGCGCATAAAAATCAAAACCTCTGTCCAATTCTAAAAATGATTGATGATCAAATTCTAACGTATCTAGATTTAAATCACCCATAATATAGCCAGATTGATAAATATTACGATACTTATCTTCGTCACTATCAAGACCTTGTGGACAAAACATGATGACATCATGGCCATCTAGTTCAAAGTAATCAGGACACTCCCACATATAACCAAACTGATTTAATGATGTTTTAATTTCTCCTTGGAAATGCCAATTCACAATATCTTTCGAACGATATAATAATAATCTACCAAATTCATCCATAGTTTGCGCACCTAAAATCGCATAAAATTGATCCTCAACTTGAAATACTTTTGGATCTCTAAAATGACTTGTATAGCCTTCCGGTTGTTGGCTAATGACAGGTTTAGGAAATTTCTCTACTGATCCGTCAGCTTTCATTCTAGCAATCATTTGGGATGAATGTCTTTGCCATGCATGATCACGGTGATTTCCAGTGTACATATAATATAAATGGCCCTGATATTCAAAAGCACTTCCGCTATAAACGCCATGACTATCGAATTTAGTATCTGGACTTAGTATCACACCTTGTGGTTCGAAATGAACCAAATCGTCACTTGTATAATTAAACCAATACTTTAAACCATGTACCGCACCTAAAGGGAACCATTGATGTGACACATAATATTTTCCATCAAAATAAATTAAACCGTTGGGATCATTTAATAAACCCGTTTCTGGTTGAATATGAAAAGTTTGTCTATACGGAGATAGTTTTACTTGTTGTTTTAAATTTAGTAATTTATCGCTATCAGCATCTTCTATTCGTTGATAGCGTTCTTCTTTAGTCCATTCAGTCATTCATATCCCCCTATTTTATAGTAATCTTTTAAGTATATGGGGTTAAGTTTATTCATAATAAAGTGCCACTTATACATGTAATTTTGTTCAATTATAAATATTAAACAAAAGTCGAAACTATATGCTAAGTCATATGCGTTTCTAAAAATGTATGTCTTTATCATTGTCTTCCCCAACTTGCATTGTCTTTAGAATTCCTCATCGAAATCCTTTATACTTGGGCTACTTGAGCCGGTAAGAATGATGCTTCTATTTTATCATTTCTACTGGTATCGGTTCCATATAATTTGAATATATTCTTCATAATTTCACTGGTATCACAATGGTTTCTTCAATAGCTTCACCCTTTATCAATTGTCTAACTTCAAGCATGGCACGTTGTCCCGCTTCAAAATAATTAAACTGTATCGTTCGAATAATTGGTGAAACTATTTGTGTCATAGGGTCTCCACCAAATCCATGAATCATTGTTGGTTTTAATAATTGATCTGAATTAAAACTATATTTATGAATAGCCAATGCAATCGCATCGGTCGCACCTATAATGACGTCAGCATCATTGATCTTTGTTAACGTTTGTTCAATGTCTTGTAATGCTTCTTCATATTTAAAAGAGGTTTCAAATATATCTGGTTCAATTTGATATTTTGATAAGCCGTCGACTAATCCATTTCTTCTATGTACACCCACTGCGATGTCTTTCTCAGTAACACTAAAAAATACAACACGTTGTGGTTGGTTTTGACCTACCCACTCACCCACTTTTAATCCTGCTTGATAATCATCATGCGTGATGCTATGTAATCCAGGGTATTCTTGTCCAACTATAATGACAGGTACATTAGCTTTATCAATTACTTCCAAGTGTTTATTAGTAATATCGGTTGCCATTAAAATGATTGCATCCACTTTACTTCGAGATAAAGTTTCAATTGCTTCTATTTCCGCATCCATATGTAAACCAGTATAGTTTAGTAGTAATTGATAGTTATGTCGTTGGCATTGATCTACTATACCTTTGACTGTTTCATCAACAGCGTAAGAGTTCATCCTTGGAATAATTGCACCTATAATACGTGTTTGAGTCGCTCTTAGACTTTGTGCAAACTGATTCGGTTGGTAGTCATGTTCATTAATAATTCTACTTAATTTTATACGCGTCTTTTGACTTACAGATCCATTATTTAAATACCTAGAAACTGTACTTTTAGATACACCTGCTAATTTTGCAATATCCGATATATTTTTCATAAAAGTTACTCACCCATCATATTTTGGAAAACTTATATTTATTCTATCATACATGTAATCGCTTTAAATACTATTTTCTAGTTCTTTGAAATGAAAAAGAGCACCCTATGTAGGATGCTCTGTCTATATTTATCAGTACTTTACGCTTTTTGAACAGTAATTGTCCAAGATGCATCACCGAGTTGTTCATAATTAGTAACAGGGTAACCATTTTCTGCCGCCCAATTAGGGATTGCCTCAGTTGCCTGTGTACAATCAAAATCAATTTTTAATTCATCGCCTAGATCTAATTCAGTCATTTTCTTTTGTGCTTCAATTAATGGGAAAGGACAAACCATCCCAACTGTACCTAATTCATATACCATTATAAATCCTCCTTACGTCGTTTGCGTTTGTTGTTTAACTGTTGTTTGTTGTTTGTTAGTCGATTGTTGTAATTGTTTCATAGGTTTAATAAAAATAAAGTAACTCATAAACCATACACCTAGAATCATTGAACCTAAGCCAATCCAACCTTGCCAACTCATTGTTGCCGTTTCAACTAAACCGTTACCGATTGAGCAACCACCTGCAACAGAGGCTCCAAAGCCCATTAAAATACCACCTATTGCACTATTTCTAATTGTTTTCTTATCTGGTAAACGCCATTTGAATTCTTTTGAACCTTTAGCAGCAATGTAGGAACCAAGGAATATACCTACAACTAAAAATGCGCCCCAATCAATGAGTTGAGTATTTCCAGTAATTAAGAAATTAACAATATTTGCTGAAGGCGTCGTAATTCCTAATCCATAATCTCTACCAGTAGAACTACTCATTGGCCAAGCTAATAATGCGATTAATCCAACTGCAATTGCTGCTACAAATGGATGATACCTTCTTTCAAATAAATAATGTCTTAAACCTGTATACTTTTGTTTTAATTTAGGAACTGCTACTTTAGGTTTTTTAAGTGTTTTAGTCACCAATATTGAAGTAATAATCGTTATAAGAATGACTAAAATCCAATTTGGAATATGCAATGTATCTGCCATACTAGCATTTACATTTGTAGGTTGGTTAATTACTTTTAGAACTGGTGATAAAATACCTGTCTTAGTCATAGCACTTGTTAATGCATATAAAATAAGTGCAATCCAACTACCTATTAAACCTTCTCCTGCTCTATAATATGTTCCAGTAGCACAACCGCCTGCTAATACGATACCTATGCCAAAGACAAAAGAACCGATAACTGTACCAACAATTGGAAATGTATGTGCTGGAACATTAACTAAGCCTAAACTTGTTAAAATGAATAAACCAATACTTTGAACTGTAATCGCAACAAGCAAGGCATAAAACATTTTATTACTTTTTTGTACATACATATCTCTAAAACCGCCTGCTAAACAAAAGCGAGTTCGTTGCATTACGAATCCTAATAGTACACCGACAATCAAACCGCTTATAATCATCCAAACCATATTTTCACCCTTTTCCGATATAAATACTAAGTTATTTTACAGGATAAAGTGTTATATTTCAAGTTCACTTTCTAAATTAGTTCTCTCAATGCATATCTTTATTGAATGTAGTTTTCACTTTACTAAAAAAATAGTACACCTCTTTAAGATGTACTATTAAATATCGCTATTTTAAAGCGCTTGTATTTCATCTATATGATGAACTAACGTTTGTATGTCTTTTGATTTAAAATGACTGAATTTATACCAAGTTTGGTTATAATAAATAAATAATTTATGTCCTAGTAATCCCTTACGTACTTGGTAACGAATTATTTTTTTAACATCAATATCTAAATTTAAAGGATTATGATTTGTATAATATGACTTGAATATTAGTGCATGCTCGTTCAAAACCAATTGTCCGGGAATGTATATCAATGTAGGTAAATGTGCTTTATACATACAACTTACTTGAATCAAAAATTTACCATTCATAAAGAGTCCCCCTAATGACCAATATGCTATTTCATTGATTCATCATAATTTCTCATAAAGAATAGTAAGGACTGTAATTCAATACCTAAATCAATATGATGTACTTGAACATCATTTGGTGTACTTACTCTTGCTGGCGTAAAATTCATAATTCCTTTAATACCAGATTCAACAAGTTCGTCTGTAACACTTTGAGCAACATGTTCAGGAGTAGTGAGAATAACTACATCAATATCTTGTTTTGATAACGTTTGTTTTAAAGTCTTGCTATCTTTAACAACTACACGGCCTACTTGTTCACCGATGACATCTTGATTCACATCAAATGCTTCTGTAATTGTCATTTCATCGTGAATTGAAAAGTTATATGTTAATAATGCTCGACCTAAGTTACCTACACCAACAATTGCAATTTTAATATCATTACTACCACTAATTTCAGCTTTAAAAAATTCAATTAAACTATCTATATTATAGCCATAACCTTTTTTACCTAATTCGCCAAAATATGAAAAATCTCTACGAATCGTAGCTGAATCTATTTGTAATGCTTCGCTAATAGCTTTAGAATTAACACGGTCAATACCTTTAGTTTTTAGATTACTAACAAATCTATAATATAACGGTAAACGTTTTAAAGTTGCTCGAGGAATTTTAACGTTACTTGCCATTTTATTTGTCTCCCTTCGACACTAAACGGTTTCAATTTAATTTTATGTATATATGTTTGCAACAATAAAAATCCAAATAATTGTTTACAATGAATACTTGCTAATTATACATTAATAAAATTTAAAAATAAATATCCTAGTTTCAAGACACAGCTTAATACTGTAAAATAAATATTAATATGATAAACAAATATTTAAACATATCAAACTATATGTATAGTTTATAATGATATCGCATATTTAGAAAGGTGAAGTCGGATGATACTTTTACAACTTAATGACATCTCTAAATCGTTCGATGGTGAAGATATCTTTACTAACGTTGATTTTGAAGTAAAAACAGGCGAACGTATAGGCGTTGTTGGACGAAATGGTGCCGGTAAATCAACACTTATGAAAATCATTGCTGGCGTTGAAGATTATGATAGTGGTCACATTTCAAAGATTAAAAATCTTAAAATCGGCTATTTGACACAACAAATGACACTAGACTCTAACGCCACTGTATTTGAAGAAATGTCAAAACCATTTGAACATATAAAAAATATGGAATTATTAATCAAACAAGAAACAGATTGGTTAGCTGCACATGCAGATGCGCATGATACCCCTACTTATCAAGCACATATGGAAAAATATGAATCTTTATCAAATCAATTTGAGCAACTAGAAGGTTATCAATATGATAGTAAAATTAAAACAGTTCTTCATGGGTTGAATTTTAATGAAGATGACTTTAATAAACCTATTAATGACTTCAGTGGTGGTCAAAAAACAAGATTATCACTGGCACAAATGTTGTTAAATGAACCAGATTTATTATTACTTGATGAACCTACCAATCATCTTGATTTAGAAACCACAAAATGGTTAGAGGATTATTTACGCTACTTTAAAGGTGCAATTGTCATTATCAGTCATGATAGATATTTCTTAGACAAAATCGTTACACAAGTATATGACGTCGCTTTAGGTAGCGTCAAACGATATATTGGTAATTATGAACAATTTATTCAACAAAGAGATAAATATTATGAAAAACGTATGCAAGAATATGAAAAACAACAGGAAGAAATTAAAAGATTAGAAACATTTGTAGAAAAAAATATTACAAGAGCTTCAACAAGTGGCATGGCAAAAAGTCGTCGTAAAACCCTAGAAAAAATTCAACGTATAGATAAACCTATGATTGATGCAAGAAGTGCCAATATCCAGTTTGGATTTGATAGAAATACCGGAAATGACGTCATGCATATCAAACAATTAGAAATTGGTTATGATGATACCCCTATTACTAAACCTATTAATATGGAAGTATCCAAAGGCGATCACATTGCAATTATAGGACCAAATGGTGTCGGTAAAACCACTTTGATTAAAACCATTGCTCAAAGACAACGTCAACTCGGTGGCGAAGTCACATTTGGTGCTAATTTGAAAATTGGTTACTATGATCAAAAACAAGCTGAATTCAAATCAAATAAAACCATTCTAGATTATGTGTGGGACCAATATCCAAATATGAACGAAAAAGATATTCGAGCAGTATTAGGACGCTTTTTATTCGTACAAGACGATGTCAAAAAAATCATCAATGATTTATCAGGTGGTGAAAAAGCAAGACTACAACTAGCCTTGTTAATGTTACAACGTGATAATGTACTTATTTTAGATGAGCCTACCAATCACCTCGACATAGATTCAAAAGAAATGTTAGAACAAGCTTTAGAGCATTTTGCAGGTACTATAATATTTGTATCCCATGATAGATATTTCATCAATCAATTAGCCAATAAAGTATTTAACTTAGATCATGATGGTGGCAAAATGTATCTTGGTGACTACCAATATTATATTGAAAAAACAGAAGAAGCTGCTGCTCTAAAAGCTAAAGCGGAAAGTGAAATTGAGTCTACAAATAACCCAAGCACCAAACAGAGATCGACATCATCATATGAAAATCAAAAACAACGTCGTCGCGAACAACGCAAAATAGAGCGTGAAATCGAGCAACGTGAAGCTATCATCGAATCATGTGAAGCTAAGATCGAAGACATTGATTATCAACTTACACAACCTGATGTTTATAGTGATCCTATTAAATCCAATGAATTAGCGGAATTAAAATCAAACACCGAACAAGAATTAGAACAAGCAATGATGGAATGGGAAGAATTACAAGAAAAATTATAAATAACTATTATTTTACTAGACATTAAAAAGTAGAGTTTCTACTTTTTAGTGTCTTTTTTCTATCGTTTTATTGATTATTATTAACAATGATTATTGCCTATATGAAAGCTATCCACAGAGTTATCCTAGTTATCCACAAGTAATATGTAACTATTTTTAAAAGTTATTCAGATGAAAATATACTATATCCACAAAAATTAACACCACTTATCCACAAGTTGTGCACTTATTGTTGATAAGTACGCATGTTCCCTATTGACATAACTTCTAACTTCTCATTATTATCATTGATTGTTTCATATTAAATGATATGAAATAATTAAAATAACTATACATAAAGGAGTTTTTCAATGGACGATGTACAGTTATTTTTATTATTTGTATTAGGCGTTATTATTTTAACCACCGTCGTTAGTATTATTACATCAATCGTCAATAGAAGACAGTTCATTAATAAAATTAACGGCTTATGGCCTAATCAAGAAAAGATAGAAAAATTTATTAGGCCAAATGCGAAATATGATTATCAATTTCAAACTTATAGTGATCAATATAATGAACATCAACTTGTCGATGACAAAACTTGGTCTGACTTAAATATGGATGCCTTATTTCAAAGTATGAATTTCAATTTCACAGCACTTGGTGAAATGCGTTTATATGCTACTTTACGTAGGATGTATAAAGTAAACAATAAAATTTTACTTAAACGTTTTAAAGAAGATACATCGTTTAGGAATAAAGTTTCATTACGTTTAGGTTTAGTAGGTAAAAGTGTTTATCCCCATTTTCCCGATCAACTCACACCTATTAAGTGTCAAAAAATATTTATGCTAGCACCATTATTACCGATTATCGCTTTAATTTATACATGCTTTGATGCGTCAAATGGCATTCTGATATTCGTCATAGCTTGCATGATCAATATCATTTTATCGGTCAGTTTAAAACGAACATTTGAACAAGATTTAAAAACCATTTTTTATACTGCTTATATTTTAAAACAGTGTAAAAATCTTACTGAGATAGAGGGAACACCACAAGTAGACGTCAATTTCAATCACTTTAAAACTGCACGTTATTTGAGTGGTATATTAGCCAAAATCGAAAGCGTAGACTTAGCATCAGCCTTTGTTTTATTGATTAAAACTATATTTATGTTAGATTATCTAATTTTCCATACTATTCAGCATAGTTACTATAAATACATAAATGAAGTATTAAAATGCTATGATTATATAGGCCATTTAGATAATCATTATGCCATTGCTTTATATCAAGAGACATTGCAAGAATATTGCGAACCAGAAATCATTCAAAATAGTAATACTCATCAACAATTATGTAAATTTAATCAACTTGTACATCCATTAATCAACAATGCTATTCCAAATGATTTAAATCTCAATCGAAATATTTTATTAACAGGCTCGAATGCGTCTGGTAAATCAACCTTCATGAAGACTGTTGCACTTAATCTTATTTTGGCTCAAACAATTGACACTGCGACAGCCGCTCAATTTAAATATGTGCCTGGATTAGTATATACATCAATGGCTAATGCGGATGACGTCTTATCAGGAGATAGTTATTTTATGGCTGAACTAAAATCAATTCGTCGTTTATTCAATATTTCTACGGAGAATCAAGTATACTGCTTCATTGATGAAATATTTAAAGGAACCAATACTACGGAACGTATTGCCGCTTCCGAATCAGTATTAACCTATTTATCTCATCTGCCTAATTACTACGTATTAGCAGCAACTCATGATATTGAATTATCAAATTTATTAAATATATCTTTTACAAATTACCACTTTAATGAATCAATTAAAGATGATTCCATTGCGTTTGACTTTAAAATCAAACCGGGTAAAGCTAATACAAGAAATGCAATCGAATTGTTAAGACTGACACAATTCCCTTCTGATATTTATGAACGTGCCAAACAACAAGTTAAGGATATATAATAAAAAGTCAGTAGTACGAGAATATATTTAATCTCGCACTACTGACTTTTTAATTATGATAAGGTTTCAATTGAAAAATCTTCAATATCAATGTTATTTTTTCCGTTCATTGACATATCACTACGAATGCCTGCTAAATAAAGATAATGACCTGCTGCACCAATCATCGCTGCATTGTCAGTACATAATTTCGGTGTAGGTATGGTTAATTGAATTTGATTGTCTTCACATTGTTTAGCAATACTTTCTCTTAGCCCACGATTACTTGCCACACCACCAGCAACGATTAATCGTTTAACATGATACGCTTTGCAAGCATGTATAGCTTTAGTCGTTAACACTTCAACAACACTGTTTTGGAAGCTTGTAGCAACATTTTCTGGTACAATCTCTTGTCCTTTTTGACGTTGATTATGCAATTGATTAATAACTGCGCTTTTTAGCCCACTAAAACTAAAATCATAACTTCCCTTTTCTAACCAAACTCTAGGAAATTGATACGTATCTTCACCTTTAGCTGCTAATTGATCAATTTGAGGTCCACCTGGATAGGGTAAATCAATGGTACGTGCTACTTTATCATATGCTTCACCTACAGCATCATCTCTTGTTTCACCTATGACTTCAAAATTTAAATGATTCTTCATATAAACCAATTCTGTATGACCACCAGAAACGATTAAAGCCATCAATGGAAATGTTAACGGTGTTTCTAAATGATTCGCATAAATATGTCCTGCAATATGGTGAACTGGTATTAACGGTAAATCATATGCAAATGCAAGTGCTTTTGCCGCATTAATACCTATGAGCAACGCACCTATAAGTCCAGGCCCTTGAGTTACAGCAATAGCATTGATATCATTCATAGTCACATTTGCAGTTTGTAAAGCGGTATCTATTGTCGTCGTAATCCCTTCGACATGGTGACGACTAGCAATTTCAGGTACTACACCGCCAAAGCGCTTATGACTTTCAATTTGGCTCAACACTGTATTAGATAATATTTCTGTACCATTTTTTATAACACTTACACTTGTTTCATCACAACTTGTCTCTATTGCTAAAATTAATGTCTGTTGCTTATTCACGTAAATTCACCCACATGACTAATGCATCCTGCCCTTCTCCATAATAATTTTTTCGTTTTCCACCAAATTGAAAACCTAAATTTTGATAAACATGTTGAGCGACTGTATTATCCACTCTTACTTCTAAACTCATTACATCACATTGATGACTTGCATAATTCATGACATATTTTAATAACAATTGTCCTAAACCATATCCTCTAAAATGCTCTGAAATGGCAACTGTTGTAATTTGTGCTTGATCAATGACAACCCATAACCCTAAATATCCAATAATCGCTTGATTAAATTCTATAACAAAATAATTAGCAAACTCATTCTTTTCGATTTCATGATAAAATGCATCAATTGACCACGAACTATCATTGAAACTGCTTCTTTCAATGTCAAAGACTGCTGGAACATCATCTTTATTCATTCTTCTAATATTTAATTGTTCTTCTGTTGGTCTATCCAATTTCTTTCCGCCTCAGTTATTTTATGATATTTAGGAACAAAACTATGGATATCAGTGGGCTCGGTAATTAAATTTTTCATGACTGACGCTTGTGGTAATTGATTAATCCCCTCACCATCTATTAAATGTGCTAATTTAACTGTATCTTCACCGATATATACATAGGGTTGATTAAGTTCATGTAATTTCTGCTTCAAGTCATTAATTGAAATATATTGATCATCTAATACAGTTTCTAATAACCCATTTTTTTGTTGATATATCCCTGCATATACCGCTTCACGTCTTGCGTCAAAAATGGGTACTAAAAGTTTGTTATTTTCGTTAATAGTTGCTGCCAAAGCTTTTAATGACGAAACGCCATATAATTTACAATTTAATGCGTAGGCAAGCGTTTTAGCAGTCGTCACACCAATTCTTAATCCAGTATATGAACCAGGACCTTCAGCAACTACGATGCCATCGAGATCATTTTTTGACATACTACTTTCATTAAATAAACGTTGAATCATAGGCATTAGTTGCACTGAATGATTCGTTTTTGTATTGTTGGTAATTTCAGCAAGAACATCATTGCCGTCTGTTATTGCGACAGACAAAGGCTGATTGGACGTATCTATCAATAACAATTTCATTGTTCTAACGCCTCCTTCATAACTTCATAATGTTCTCCTTTAGCTTCTATCGTGATGTGCCGACTTGTTTCATCAATCACTTCAATATTTATTGTCAGTGATTCATTAGGTAATAAATCCTCAATAAATTGGCTCCATTCAATTACTGTTAACGCATCATCTTCAAAATATTCATCAAACCCTAAATCTTCATCCGAATCTTCGAGTCTATAGCAATCCATATGGTGTAACTTTAAATTTGTACCTTTGTAAGATTTAATAATATTAAATGTAGGTGAATTGATTGTTCGTTTAACACCCAAAACTTCACCTATAAATTGAGTGAATGTTGTTTTACCTGCACCTAAATCTCCATTAAGTAAAACTAAATCTCCAGGTTGAACTAGTGCCACCAATCTTTTAGCAAATTGTTTCATTTCATTTTTATCTTTAATACTAATCATAGGTCATTCTCCTATTTTCTTTTTAACTACTCAAGAAATATATTAACTTAATTAGTGTAACAAATTTTGTCTTATATTTCTTCGTAAATATTTTTAACAAAATAGATTTAGAATTGTAAGAAAATTCTAAATTATCATTGACATCATTTTCGGCTTATAGTAAATTAAGTTTATAAATTTTAAAACAATTCAAACTATTTAGAATAAATAACCATTCAACGAAAGGAGTATAATAAAATGAGACATTATACAACTCAACATTCAACGACAACTTCAAATATTATTATTTTATTATACTCTCAAGGGCTCGAACTTTAGTAATTATTTCATTTACTAAATGTTTAAGTCCTATTTGTAATTGAATGGGACTTATTGAACGTCCCAATAACCATTGGGACGTTTTTTATTTTCTTATAGTACAAAAAATACGGGGGAATTTATTATGCGAAGCGACATGATCAAAAAAGGAGATCACCAAGCTCCAGCAAGAAGTCTTTTACATGCTACGGGCGCTCTTCAAAATCCAACAGATATGAACAAACCTTTCGTAGCTATCTGTAATTCATATATTGATATTGTTCCTGGACATGTTCACTTAAGAGAATTAGCTGATATTGCAAAAGAAGCTATTCGCGAGGCAGGTGCCATTCCATTTGAATTTAATACCATTGGTGTAGATGACGGTATTGCGATGGGTCATATTGGAATGAGATATTCTTTACCTTCAAGAGAAATTATTGCTGATGCTGCAGAAACTGTCATCAATGCCCACTGGTTTGATGGTGTGTTTTATATTCCAAACTGTGACAAAATCACACCAGGCATGCTACTAGCAGCTGTTAGAACTAATGTACCTGCAATTTTTTGTTCAGGTGGTCCAATGAAAGCTGGTTTATCAGCTCAAGGTAAAGCTTTAACATTATCTTCTATGTTTGAAGCGGTTGGTGCTTTTAAAGAAGGTTCAATTTCTAAAGAAGAATTCTTGGATATGGAACAAAATGCTTGCCCTACTTGTGGTTCATGTGCAGGAATGTTTACTGCTAATTCAATGAACTGCCTCATGGAAGTGCTTGGTTTAGCATTACCTTATAATGGTACGGCCTTAGCTGTTAGTGACCAACGCCGCGAAATGATTCGTCAAGCTGCATTTAGATTAGTAGAAAATATCAAAAATGATATTAAACCTAGAGATATTGTTACCAAAGAAGCGATAGATGATGCATTTGCACTTGATATGGCTATGGGTGGTTCTACAAATACTGTATTACACACATTAGCAATTGCTAATGAAGCCGGCATTGAATATGATTTGGAACGTATTAATGAAGTCGCTAAAAATACACCTTACTTATCTAAGATTGCTCCAAGTTCTTCATACTCAATGCATGATGTACACGAAGCTGGTGGTGTACCCGCAATTATCAATGAATTAATGAAAAAAGAAGGTACATTACATCCAGATAGAATGACAGTAACCGGAAAAACTTTAAGAGAAAATAATGAAGGCAAAGAAATTAAAAACTTTGATGTTATCCATTCACTCGAAAATCCATACGATAAAGAAGGTGGTTTATCTATCTTATTTGGTAATCTGGCTCCTAAGGGTGCAGTTATCAAAGTTGGTGGTGTTGATCCTTCAATTAAGACATTCACTGGTAAAGCGATTTGCTTTAATTCACATGATGAAGCAGTTGAAGCCATTGATAATCATACAGTAAGAGAAGGTCATGTGGTCGTTATCAGATATGAAGGACCAAAAGGCGGACCAGGCATGCCAGAAATGCTAGCCCCTACTTCTTCAATTGTCGGTAGAGGATTGGGGAAAGATGTAGCCTTAATCACAGATGGTCGTTTTTCAGGCGCAACAAGAGGCATTGCAGTAGGACATATTTCCCCTGAGGCCGCATCTGGTGGTCCGATTGGACTCATTCGAGATGGTGACGATATCACAATCGATTTAACAAATCGTACTCTAAATGTTGATCAACCTGAAGAGGAATTATATCGTCGTAGAGAACAATTAGAACCATTTAAAGCAAAGGTTAAAACTGGTTATCTTGCACGTTATACATCATTAGTAACAAGTGCCAATACTGGAGGCATTATGCAAGTACCTGAGAACCTTATCTAAATAATAGGAGTTGATTTTAATGACTAAACTTAGTGATATGTCAGAACATAATACGGAAACATCGAACCAACCTGTAGATACCATGAAAGTTGCTGAATCTAGCAAACCTGAATATATGAAGACTCAGACTATCAATGAGATGCGTCCTGGTTCTGAGTTATTAGTTGAAGCACTTCAAAATGAAGATGTCGATTTTATCTTTGGTTATCCAGGTGGTGCTGTATTACCTTTATATGACACATTTTATGACGGTAAAATAAAACATATTTTAGCCAGACATGAACAAGGTGCAACGCACGCTGCTGAAGGATATGCGCGAATTTCTGGTAAAACTGGTGTGGTAGTTGTAACAAGTGGTCCTGGAGCTACGAATGCTATTACGGGTATCACTGATGCTCATAGTGATTCATTACCATTAGTAGTCTTTACAGGACAAGTCGCAACACCAGGTATTGGTAAAGATGCTTTCCAAGAAGCAGATTTATTATCAATGACCGCTCCTATTACTAAACAAAATTATCAAGTAAAAAAAGTGGAAGATATTCCTAGAATCGTTCACGAAGCATTTCACGTAGCCAATTCTGGTAGAAAAGGTCCAGTAGTCGTAGATTTCCCTAAGGATATGGGCGTATTATCTACCAATGTAGGACTTTCTGATGATATCGATTTACCAGGTTATCAAGTTAATACTGTAGCCAAATCAAGTGATATTAACACGTTAGTCAAATATTTAAATGATTCTAAAAAGCCTTTAATTTTAGCAGGTGCTGGTGTCAATCATTCAAAATCAAATGAATTACTCACTCAATTTGTTACTCAACATCAAATCCCAACTGTCACAACACTTTTAGGGCTCGGTGCTATTCCTTACGAACATCCCCTATTTTTAGGTATGGGAGGTATGCACGGTTCATACGCAAGTAATATGGCATTAACCGAGTGTGACTTATTAATTAACTTAGGTAGTCGATTTGATGATCGCCTTGCCAGTAAACCAGATGCTTTTGCGCCTAATGCTAAAGTGGTTCATGTAGATATAGATCCTTCAGAAATCAACAAAATCATAGCCACTGATTTAGGTATTGTGGCAGATTGTAAAAATGTGCTAGAACAACTTGACACAGCTCAAGTTAATGTTCCATCGCATGATGAATGGTTACAATACTGTCAATCAAATAAAGCAAATCACCCATTTAAATATGAAAAAGAAGACAAAGACATCTTTTGTAAACCTCAAGAGGCAATAGAATATATTGGTAAAATCACAAATGGTGATGCCATTGTCACAACAGATGTGGGTCAACACCAAATGTGGGCAGCTCAATTCTATCCATTCAAAACTCACAGTCAATGGGTAACTAGTGGCGGTCTAGGTACTATGGGATTCGGTATTCCATCTGCCATTGGTGCACAACTCGCTTCACCAGATAAAACAGTCGTTTGTTTCGTCGGAGATGGTGGATTCCAAATGACAAATCAAGAAATGGCACTTTTACCAGAATATGGTTTAAATATTAAAATCGTCCTTATCAACAACGGTACATTAGGTATGGTTAAACAGTGGCAAGATAAGTTCTTTAAGCAACGATTTTCACATTCAGTATTTAATGATCAACCTGATTTCATTAAAATGTCAGAAGCTTATGGTGTTAAAGGATTCTTAATTGATCAACCCGAGCAACTTAAATCTAAACTTGATGAAGCATTTAAGTATGAAGGACCAGCACTTATTGAAGTCCGTATCTCTCCTATTGAACCAGTTAATCCAATGATTCCAAGTGGTAAAGCTAATAATGAGATGGAGGGGTATTAATGAAACGACATTTAAAATTTGAAGTAATGAACCAAGTAAGCACCTTAAATAGAATTACTAGTGCATTCGTCAGATTGCAATATAATATTGAAGAATTACATGTCAAAAAACGTGACGATAATCCTAATATTTCTGATATGGAACTTATTGTTAATATTGAGGATGAAGACGTATTAAATATTTTATTAAATAAATTACAACAACAAATAAATGTTTTAAACGTAGAACAATACTCTGCTTAATATAAATGGAAAAACATCGATGCGCTAGTGTTCTAAAAAAGCATAATAACCGAACAGCTATCATCTAATGTTTATTACTCACATCAATTTTCGGAATATTGCTAATTTTTAATTATTTTGGAGGAATGTATTATGACAACAGTTTATTATGATGAATCAGTAAAAACAGACGCTTTAGAAGGTAAAAAAATTGCAGTGATTGGTTATGGTTCACAAGGCCATGCTCATGCACAAAACTTAAAAGATAACGGATATGATGTTGTTATCGGTATCCGTCCAGGCCGTTCTTTTGATAAAGCTAAAGAAAATGGTTTCGATGTATATCCTGTAGCAGAAGCAACGAAACAAGCTGACGTTATCATGGTTTTAATTCCAGATGAAATCCAAGGTGACGTATATAAAAAAGAAATTGAACCTAATCTAGAAGCTGGTAATGCCCTTGCATTTGCTCACGGTTTTAATATTCACTTTGGTGTTATTCAACCCCCTGCAGATGTTGATGTCTTCTTAGTTGCACCAAAAGGACCAGGCCACTTAGTTAGACGTACATTTGAAGAAGGTAGTGCTGTACCATCATTATTTGGTGTTCAACAAGATGCTACAGGTCATGCAAGAGATATTGCACTAAGTTACGCAAAAGGTATCGGATCTACAAGAGCTGGTGTAATTGAAACAACATTTAAAGAAGAAACAGAAACAGATTTATTTGGTGAACAAGCTGTGCTATGTGGTGGTATCCACAAATTAATTCAAAGTGGATTTGAAACATTAGTAGAAGCTGGTTACCAACCAGAATTAGCCTATTTTGAAGTATTACATGAAATGAAATTAATCGTTGATTTAATGTATGAAGGCGGAATGGATAATGTACGTTATTCAATTTCTAATACTGCAGAGTATGGTGATTATGTATCTGGTCGTCGTATCATCACACCAGATGTCAAAGACAATATGAAAGCTGTTTTAACAGATATTCAAAACGGTAAATTTGCTAATAGTTTTGTTGAAGATAATAAAAACGGATTTAAAGAATTTTATAAAATGCGTGAAGAACAAGCCGGTCATCCAATTGAAAAAGTGGGACGTAAATTACGTGATATGATGCCATTTATTAAATCAAAAAGCATTGAAAAGTAATGGATTAAGGAGTTGATTAAAATGAGTAGCCATATTCAAATATTTGATACCACTCTTAGAGATGGTGAACAAACACCTGGAGTGAATTTCACATTCGATGAACGTTTAAAAATAGCACTACAACTTGAAAAATGGGGTGTAGATGTTATCGAAGCTGGCTTTCCTGCTTCTAGTACAGGTAGTTTCAAATCAGTGGAAGCTATTTCTAAAGCCTTAACAACAACTGCTGTTTGTGGTTTAGCTAGATGTATCAAGTCTGATATTGATGCAGTCTATGAAGCAACAAAACATGCTGCTAAACCTCTAGTACATGTCTTTATTGCGACATCCCCTATTCATCTAGAGCATAAATTGAAAATGTCTCAAGAAGAAGTTTTAGATTCTATAAAAGAACATGTCACTTATGCTAAGCAATTATTTGATATCGTTCAATTCTCACCTGAAGACGCAACACGAACAGATATGGATTTTTTAATACAAAGTGTACAAACAGCTGTTGATGCTGGTGCAACTATTATTAATATTCCTGACACTGTAGGTTTTAGTTACCCAAATGAATATGGACAAATTTTTAAAACTTTAACTGAATCCGTGCAATCTGATAATGAAATTATTTATAGTTCACATTGTCACGATGACTTAGGTATGGCGGTGGCTAATAGTCTAGCTGCTATTGAAGGTGGCGCGAGACGTGTAGAAGGTACTGTAAATGGTATTGGCGAGCGTGCTGGTAACGCAGCACTAGAAGAAGTCGCTTTAGCACTATATATTCGTAAAGATCATTATGGAATAGAGTCGCAAATTGAGTTAAAAGAAACTAAGAAAACTTCTGACTTAATTTCTCGTTATGCAGGTATTCGTGTACCAAGAAATAAAGCTATCGTAGGACAAAATGCATTCAGTCATGAATCTGGTATACATCAAGATGGTATTCTTAAACATCGTGAAACATATGAAATTATGACGCCTCAATTAGTTGGTGTTAGTACTACAGAATTACCTTTAGGAAAACTTTCAGGTAAGCACGCCTTTGCTGAAAAATTAAAAGCATTAGGCTATGACATTAATCCAGACGATCAAATTAATTTATTTAAACAATTTAAATCTATTGCTGATAAGAAAAAATCGGTTTCTGACCGCGATATTCATGCTTTAATTCAGGGCTCAGAACATGAACAAAGTGCGATTTATCAACTAGAAGCATTACAACTTCAATTCGTTTCTAATGGACTTCAAAGTGCAGTTGTTGTAATTAAAGATAAAGATGGCAGCATTTATCAAGACTCAAGTATTGGTACAGGTTCTATTGTCGCAATTTATAATGCAGTTGATCGTATCTTTAAACGTGAAACAGAATTAATCGATTATCGCATTGATTCCGTTACAGAAGGTGCAGATGCTCAAGCAGAAGTACATGTTAATCTTGTAATCAACAATAAAGAAGTTAATGGTATAGGTATTGATCACGATATTTTAAAAGCTTCATGTAAAGCTTATATTGAGGCACATGCAAAATACGATGCAGACGCTAAAGAGAAAGAAGGTATCCAATCATGACCTATAATATCGTTGCTTTACCTGGAGATGGCATAGGCCCAGAAATACTAAATGGGAGTTTAGAAATTCTAGAAAAAATCAGTCAAAAATATCATTTTGAGTATCAAGTAGATACACATCATTTTGGAGGAGCTGCCATAGATGTCTATGGCACACCTCTTACAGATGAAACTTTAAAGGCTTGTCAAAATGCTGATGCGATATTATTAGGTGCTATCGGAGGTCCTAAATGGACTAATCCTAACGTACGTCCAGAACAAGGATTATTAAAATTAAGAAAGTCACTTAATTTATATGCTAATATTCGCCCTACTATTGTGACTGATGGCACGAGCCATCTTTCACCTCTCAAACAAGATAGAGTTGAAGGTACTGATTTAGTTATTGTTAGAGAATTAACAAGTGGTTTATATTTTGGAGAACCACGTGAATTAACTGATCATCATGCACTAGATTCTTTAACTTACACACGTACTGAAATTGAACAAATTGTTAGAGTCGCATTTGAAATAGCGCAACAACGACATAAGAAGTTAACGTCAGTCGATAAAGAAAATGTACTTGCTTCAAGTAAACTTTGGAGAAAAACGGTAGAGGAAGTAAAACATGATTATCCAGATGTAGAAGTAGAATATTTACTCGTAGATGCCTGCAGTATGCATTTGATTACACGTCCAACACAATTTGACGTCATTGTCACTGAAAATTTATTTGGAGACATCTTAAGCGATGAAGCTTCGGTCATTCCAGGTTCTTTAGGATTATCTCCATCAGCAAGCTTTGGTAAAGATGGAACAAGATTATATGAACCTATTCATGGCTCTGCACCTGATATTGCTGGTCAAGATAAAGCCAATCCTTTTGGAATGATATTATCTTTAGCAATGTGTTTACGTGAAAGTTTCAATGAAATTGAGGCAGCTAAAGAATTAGAGAACAATGTATATCAACTCATTAGAGATGGAAAATGCACAGCCGATTTAGGCGGTACGTATACTACATCACAAATTATTAAATTTTTAAAAGAATTTTATACTTAAGGGAGGCGTCATCTTATGGGACAAACACTATTTGACAAAGTATGGGATAAACATGTCTTGCATGGAAATGTAGGTGACCCTCAATTATTATATATTGATTTACATTTAATACATGAAGTAACATCACCACAAGCGTTTGAAGGATTGAGAATTCAAAATAGACGCTTACGACGTCCCGATTTAACTTTTGCTACATTAGATCATAATGTCCCAACAGTAGATATTTTTAATATCAAAGATGAAATTGCAAATAAGCAAATTACCACGCTACAAAAAAATGCAAAAGACTTCGGTGTACACATATTTGATATGGGATCAGATGAACAAGGTATCGTGCATATGGTTGGACCTGAAACTGGACTAACACAACCAGGAAAGACCATTGTATGTGGTGATTCTCATACTGCTACACATGGCGCTTTTGGTGCCATAGCTTTTGGTATCGGAACGAGTGAGGTAGAACATGTATTTGCTACACAAACGCTTTGGCAAACTAAACCTAAAAATTTGAAGATTGATATCAATGGAAACTTACCTAAGGGTGTATACGCTAAAGATATTATTCTTTACCTTATTAATCAATACGGTGTAGATTTTGGTACTGGTTATGCTTTAGAGTTCACTGGTGAAACAATCAAAAGCCTTTCAATGGAAGCTAGAATGACAATATGTAATATGGCTATTGAGGCAGGTGCAAAATATGGAATCATGCAACCAGATGAAACTACATTTGAATATGTAAAAGGTAGACCTTATGCTGACAACTTCGAACGCTCAATATCTGAATGGAAACAACTTTATTCTGATAAAGATGCTATTTTTGACAAAGTCATTGAAATGGATGTTTCAGAATTGGAACCTCAAGTAACTTGGGGCACTAATCCTGAAATGGGCGTTAATTTTAATACCCCCTTCCCTGAAATTAAAGATTCTAATGACGAACGAGCTTATCAATACATGGGACTTGAACCAGGACAAAAAGCTGAAGATATTGAATTAGGTTATGTATTTTTAGGATCATGTACTAATGCTAGAATTACTGACTTGATCGAAGCTAGTAATATTGTAAAAGGCAATCATGTGCATCCTAATATTACTGCTATTGTTGTTCCAGGATCACGAACAGTAAAAAAAGAAGCAGAATCAATGGGACTTGATAAAGTATTCAAAGAAGCGGGATTTGAATTGCGTGAACCAGGTTGTTCAATGTGTCTAGGTATGAATCCAGACCAAGTACCTGAAGGCGTACATTGCGCATCAACAAGTAACCGCAATTTTGAGGGTAGACAAGGTAAGGGTGCAAGAACTCATCTCGTCTCCCCTGCTATGGCCGCTGCAGCAGCAATTAATGGACGATTTGTTGATGTTAGAAAGGTGGTCGTTTAGATGGATATCAAACCAATTACAACTTATCAAGGTAAAATTGTACCTCTCTTTTACGATAATATTGATACAGATCAAATTATTCCAAAAGTTCATTTAAAACGGATTTCAAAAACTGGTTTTGGTCCATTTGCTTTTGATGAATGGCGTTATTTACCAGATGGAAGCGATAATCCAGACTTCAATCCAAACAAACCTGAATATCAAGGTGCTAGTATTTTAATCACTGGAGATAATTTTGGCTGTGGTTCAAGTAGAGAACATGCTGCTTGGGCATTAAAAGACTATGGTTTTAGTATTATCATTGCTGGAAGTTATAGTGATATCTTTTATATGAATTGTACTAAGAATGCCATGCTCCCTATCGTTTTAGATAAAACTTCACGTGAACATCTAGCATCATTCAAAGAGATCACAATAGATTTACCTAATCAAACTGTATCATCAACAGAACAAACCTTCCACTTTGATATCGATGAAACCTGGAAGAATAAGCTAATCAATGGTCTTGATGATATTGATATTACTTTACAATATGAAGATTTAATTGAAAAATATGAAAAAGTACATTAAGGTGGGAAAATTATGACAGTAAAAACAACAGTTTCAACCAAAGATATCGACGAAGCTTATTTACGTCTTAAAGATATAGTTAAAGAAACGCCTTTACAATTAGATCACTATTTATCTCAAAAGTATGATTGTAAAGTATATTTAAAAAGAGAGGACTTGCAATGGGTACGCTCTTTTAAATTGCGTGGTGCGTATAATGCTATTTCAGTCCTATCTGATGACATTCAAAGTAAAGGGATTACATGTGCTAGTGCTGGAAACCATGCTCAAGGCGTGGCCTACACAGCAAAAAAACTTAATCTAAAAGCTGTCATTTTTATGCCAGTCACAACACCATTACAAAAAATTAACCAAGTTCAATTCTTTGGAAATGGTAATGTTGAAATTAAATTAACTGGTGACACATTTGACCATTGTTTAGCAGAAGCGCTTGAATATACTAAACAAAATAATATGACTTTTATTGATCCATTTAATAATGTTTATACTATTGCAGGTCAAGGTACATTAGCTAAAGAAATGATTACACAATCTCGCGAGGAAAATATCAATTTTGATTATTTATTTGCAGCTATTGGCGGTGGTGGTTTAATTTCAGGTATCAGTACTTATTTTCATGACTATTCTCCACAAACTAAAATCATTGGTGTAGAACCTGCTGGAGCTAGTAGTATGTATGAATCTGTAGTAGTTAATAACAAAATTGTAACATTAGAAAACATTGATAAATTTGTAGACGGTGCATCAGTTGCTAGAGTTGGTGATATTACATTTGAAATTGCTAAATCTTTCGTACATGACTATGTGCAAGTGGATGAAGGTGCAGTTTGTTCAACAATCCTAGATATGTATTCTAAACAAGCAATTATTGCAGAACCTGCTGGAGCGCTAAGTGTAGCAGCATTAGAAGACTATAGAGAATTAATCAAAGGAAAAACAGTGGTTTGCATCGTAAGTGGTGGTAATAATGATATTAACCGTATGAAAGAAATTGAAGAACGTTCATTATTATACGAAGAAATGAAACATTATTTCATTCTTAATTTCCCTCAAAGACCTGGTGCACTTAGAGAATTCGTTAATGATGTACTAGGACCACAAGATGATATCACTAAATTTGAATATTTAAAGAAATCATCTCAAAATACTGGTACTGTAATTATCGGTATTCAACTTAAAGATCATACAGACTTACAACAATTAAAAGAAAATGTAAATCAGTTTGATTCTTCAAACATTTACATTAATGAAAATAAAATGCTATATTCATTATTAATTTAAACTAGACGAAGCTATGTAAACTTGCATGGCTTCGTTTTAGTTTCTACTTTCAACTATTAGCTCGACTAAGCTCGTTACGCTCATTCTTCAATTCATCGTCTAAACGCATTTGCTCTGCGTTGACTTTCTTATTTTAAACATAAAAAAAGAGACCTTGCGGTCTCAATGCGGCTCATCG
>OBUW01000032.1_pt1 | contig 120786 bp, 57 predicted proteins | sample 1475761 | NCBI WGS metagenome assembly OBUW01 (sample SAMEA2579908, study PRJEB22360) | human gut metagenome | biome: human gut; feature: human-associated habitat; material: faeces | place: Denmark | collected 2008/2010
ACAAATTCTGGTTTTTTATTCTTAGCCTAACTTTTCACGCAAACTATACCAGGGTCGCTGATCATGCAGAGACCGAAGTTATCACAAACAAGAGAAGCTAGTACTATTCCCAGCAATCAATGCTTTGCATAATTATACATCTCTATTTAATATACACTTCATAAGATAAAAATTACACTTGATTATCCCAAAAGAGAAAAACAAATAGTCTATTCCAAATCGTGTTACAATATCCAAGACTGTCCTCTGATCCTTCTTGCTAATTGTATATCCTTTTGCATGATAGTCACTCTTTTGGCGTGAATAGCACATAAATTTGTGTCTTCCAATAAATGTATCAAAAATGATTCCAGAGCTTCCTGTAGTGCCAATATAGCATTGCTCTGCCATCGCAACCCATAACTTGGCCCAACAAAATCAAGACTTATTTCTCTAACCAACCGGGCAAAGGGCAACTTCCTAATCAATAAATCAGTGGATTTTTGATACTGTCTGATCTCTCGTAAAGCTTTAGTACCTGGACGATATCTTTTTTTCACTCGAGGTACTGTTCGATTAACCTCTGGTCTCGTTGTTGTCGTTCTTCGTGGTAGCGATGATGCCAATGTGTCCACTACATCACCAGGTTGATTTCTATATATTCCAAATTGTGAATATCGTGACGAGGAAGTAGCAGCTGGTACAATTGGGGATTGTTCGGTACGATATTGTTGTCGTTGTTGTTGTCTTTCTGCTTGTTGCTGTTGTTGTAGTCGTAATTCTCGTTGTCTTCTAAGTTCTTCTCTCTGTTGTCGTATAGCCTCTGCACTTGTTCCTTGGCCAGTCTGTCTGCCACTACTTTGTCCTGAAAGTCTTGCCATTGTATTTATAGTTTGTACATTCGATACTCAAGACTTAAAATTGTCTATTATTTGAGGGAAACTCTAATTCTAAATGAAAATCCTCACACCGTTGTAACTGTTGTCTAAATGATAATTGGTAAAATGCACACACAATAACCCAATTGGTTCTTGTTTCTATCAGAATGCGATGCCTGTAGTAGTATTACTTCAAAGCAAAAGGGTTGTTGTTGCTTTGTACATTATTTAATTCTTCGCATTTTTTTTTTGTATTGATTTTTAGGTTAGTTTCAATAATTTTTCCTCTTTGGTTCAAGCAACAAGCCAGCCATTTTATAATATGCAGTACGCGTGATATTACTACAAACCTGATCACGTGACTTAAGCTAGGTAATTTAACAAAAAGCTGGCTAACAGATGGGGTTTTAATACAGGACAAGATATTGGAGAGATTCTGAAAACAGCCTGTGATTGAATAAGACACTTATCTATTCTTCGTTTCTTTGCATCCTATTCAACCGGAATTGGTCAATTTTTTCGAATAAAAAATGTTTGAGAAAACAAAAAGAGCTGAGTTTGTCTAGTTGTTGAGATTTTTGGCTTTCATTCTCTGCCAATTTTAAATAACATATTTGTGTCCTATGTTAAGATATTAATGATATAACTGGCGATGACTGTTCCAAAAAGTTTGACGGATGAGAGTTTCAGCCTGATGACGTAACCACTAAGTATATTTATCTTCCAATTATCAAATTTTTTCAACTGAATTAAGTATTCCATGCGGCTTACTAATTTCCAAAAGGGGATTGTTTAGTCCGAATTAGGCAACCAATAGAATGAAGAGATAACAATCCAACGAAAAATGAGCTTCGTATTGTCGACACATCGATTGGGGTGTTACCACGCGAGACACTCAATTACAAAACCATTACCATCTGAATTTCTAAAATATTACTAAAGTATTATGATTATGATTTTACCAAAGATGAAGATTACATTTGTAATTAATATTTGTTAATTGTTTATGACTACTATTGTTTACATTTTTTTTAAACTTCTGCCTTTTGGTGGAGTGGAAAAAACTAAATTAGTTCTCTTGCTTTTTCTTTGACAAAGCCAAAAAAACAAACAAAAAGAAGCTCTTATTGTTCTGTATTTTGTTAGATTGCTTCCTAATAGAAGAGGGGGGAAGAGGGTGATTATAATATGAGCCACAAAGAACATGGAATTCATTATTAGTAAATTTGATTTTTTTTCCAAGAGCTTTATAGAACCGACCATTAATTGTGGATGGTTACACGGTTATTATTGTACTCAGTTGGTAATAAAAACACACACCAGCTATGAGCATTTTTAATAGTATTTTGTTATATGTCATTTCTATTTTCTCCCGTATTGGCCTTACAACTGTGGGATTTCTTGGACGCCTGCCCGTCACTCCCTCTTTTTTTTAGTTCTTCTCTCTCCTTCTTTTGTTTGCTATTTTCTCTCACACATAATCGAGAAAAAAACTAATATAATCCACAAAAAAAATTCATCGAATTTCAAGTTGGGTGAATCCTTTTATCCAATACTTTATCAATATTTCTTTTTTGTTGTTTTCTTTAAATTTCTAATTACTTTCTTTTTCTTTTGTTTTTTTTTTCTCTTATTGTTTATTTAATTGAAAGATAAAAAGTTTTCTATTTCTTCAACAATTGGAAAGTGAAAATAAATATATTCATTCTCCAAGATGTCTCATTCGGCCTACAAAGCTTCCGGCAAGCCATTGTCAGCAGAAGCATTATATCATCAACGAGTAAAACAAGGTGTGTTCCAATCCCCAAGTGGAACAATTGTTGGAGTCAATTCAAATGCATCAGATACGGCTGCCTTGTTGGCAGCTTCCTCCGACTTGAGTGTCCAACCTTCTTATGTTCGTTCAGTTGCACCAGAAGCACACACCGCCGCTTTAGCAGCTAAGCAACAAGAAATTAAAGCTTGGGAAAGAGGTCAAGAAGACCCAGATGCCAGTGCAGCAGCATCAAATGCTAAAAGAACCAATACATTGTCATCAACAACCCCTTCCACTACTGTCAATGTTGGTATTCCTTCAATGAACTCAAACACTATTTACAAAGCCGCCAATGCCAACTCTACTAGCACCATGACATCGAGAATAAATCCCGAAAAAGACATTAGAAGATCCGGTATTCAATCAAAGCAAGGGGCCACTTCATTGAACATTGATAAGATTAACAAGTTGGCCACTAAAAACTCTACAAAATCTTTGAGTTCTCGTTTTAATCCTGACTTGGATTACAGATCGGGTTTGAAAAAACAGGCTCCAGCTGAATTCTTAAATCAAGATGAAGAGGATTTGGCTGCTTCCGGCGCAGCTGCTTCTTTAAAGCACGGTGCTGGATTTACTGATCAAGTTTCATCCCAAAAGAGAAGTCAAACTTTTACAGCTGCTTCAGTAGTCAATGCTTCTTTGTTGAAGGCAGCCAATGAAAAAGCTGAATTAAGATTGAACTCATTGAAATCCAATAATCCAGCTACTTTGAAAGCTCAAGCACAATTGTACGCTAATGCCTTAGCCCTTGCACAAAAGAGATCCGACGAAAGACTGCAAAGTAGAGCTGCTGGTTTGATCAATTTGGGTGGTGGCTTGACTATCAGTCAAAGTGAATTAGACAAATTAGCTTCCACATATGTCCAACCAATTTTGGATGATATTGAAGGTAAAGCAGAAGCTAAAAGACAAATTGACATAGAAAAGAAACAAAAAGAATTGGAATTGCAACAATTGCACGAGAAAGCTAAAAAGGAGGAACATGAAGCCAAAGAAAAAGAGAAACGTGATATTGAAATTGCCAAGTTGGAAAGAAATGCTCAAAACGATAAACGTAAAAAGGCTGAAGATGAGAAATATGCCGAGTACCAAGCTGGTAGAAATGAAGAAGTCCAAACTAAGCTCCAAGAATATAAAGACGTTGAAGCTAAACATGCTGAAGAGAAACAAGTTTTGTTGGATGAAAAGAAAGAGAATCAAGATAGAATCGATACCGAGGAAGCAGAAAAGATTGCTGCCAGAAAGCAAGAATTGGAAGAATTACAAGCAGAAAAGGGTGAAATTTTGAAACCAACTTTGGATGAATTGAAAGAAGAGTCAGCTAAATTAGAAGAAGTAACCAATGCAAGAGATGAATTAGCTAATGAGGTTAAAGCTTCAGAAGATTTGAATAAGGAATATGAAGAAAAATTGGCCGAATTGGAAAGCAAATTGCAGGAAGCCAAGAATGATATTGAAAAATACACTACTGACATTGAGGAAGCTACTGCTAAACACGAGTCTACCGATAAGGAAGTAGCTGAATTACAAGAATTGCACGATAAAGAAAAGGCCGATGCTGAAAAGGAACATGAAGACTTGGATGGTAAGTTGGAAGAATTGGAAAAACAGAAGCAACTGCACCTAGAGGACAAGGCTACCAAGAAGAAAGATATTTTGGCTGCCATTGATGAGAAAGTCAAGGATGAACATAAGATAAACTCTGAATTACCTGAACATTTGAGAGAAGAAGTCGATGAAGGTAAAATAAGAGACACTTCATCAATATTTTCCGGAGAAGAACCAGAAATCAAACATGTTCCATTGATCAAAGAAAGTGAAACCACTGAACCTGAAAAGAAGACTGCTAAAGCTGCTGAAGACTCCACTGCCACTAAAGCTGCTGATACTACCGCATCTACTGCCAGCAAGCCTGTTGCCACTGCTGCTACAGACTCTACATCCAAAAGACCAGTGACACCATCTGCTGCACAATCACCAACCAAAAAGAAGTCATCATTTTCCAGAAGATTGAGCTCAATATTCAAGTACACAAATACCGAAGAGAAACCAAAATCAACCACAACTCCGTCCTCTGCAGTTAAGAAGGAAACGAAACCTGTCAAAAAGGCTACTGAAACCGAAGCAGAACCAAAGAAAACAACTAAAACTGCAAAGGCAGCAGAAACCACAAAAGCTCCAGCTACCAAGCAAGATCAGCCAGCAGCAAAGGATGCTGAGAAAGAAGCAAAGAGTGTAAAGGATGGAGATGTATCTGAATTTGCTGATTTTGAAGATGAAGTTTCTTTGAATAGAAAAGAAAACAAAGGTGGTGTATTCACTGAAGAAATCTAAGAATGACATTTTCCATAATGTTGGAAAACTAAAGAAAAAGTTGATTTTGTTTTTATTTGCCGTTTCCATTCCTTTTTTACTGTTTTTTTTTTAATTCATTATTCGACTCATTTTGCCTTGATAATTTTTTATTTTGTTTGTTTTTTGTTGAAGTTCAATCCCCAATTTTTTTATTATAACTCTATCAATTCTATTGATTATATATTGTTTATGTTTTAATATATTGCTCTAATATTTTAATAAAGAGTGTAGAAGAATGAATTGGTGGTCTACCACCAAACCAAACTGGCCACAAGAAATTGTGTTGAACTGAGAAAAAAAGCTGGTCTTTGAACACAAAAATGAGATTCAACTAAAAGAGTGAAAAAAAAAAAAATGAATCAGCAAAAGAATCTTTTGATGTGTTGATAAATCCATAAAAGACATTACCATATACCACTAAACAAATGTCAGACTTGCTTCATAAATTAAATTTCAAAATTGCTGATGCATCCCCTGAATATAAACAACGTCGTAAAATTCAAATGATACGTTTTTTCACGGCGTCGGCAGTGACTATCTTTGCCCTGAGGTTTGCCTATCGTGCAACTGTTTCTCGTCAATACATTCCTACATTATTCCAAGGCAACCATTCTCCTCCTTTAAGTTATAATTTTACTACAGATGCGGCTGTTGCTGTTGGAACAGGGACATTGTTGTGTGGATCAGTCACAGGAATGACTGTATTTGGACTTTGTTGGATCTTGGATGTTAGCAATATAAAAGAGTTTGGCTGGAGAATGAAGAGTATGTTGGGAGGATGGGAGCTGGAAAAGAAACTAAGTGAAGCCCCTATGGATGAGGAGAGTTCGTATATCCAAGATAGTTTGAATGATATACTTGATGGAAAGTATGATTTTGAGAATGACACAGAAGAAGTGGCAGGAGAATTAAAAACAAACTAAGTGAGTCTGAAGGAATGATCTACATGTATATAGTCAAAGAGTGTTAATGTAACAGTATTGTTTGAAGTTTTAGTATGTGACAAAGAAATAGTCATGTCATCTCGTAGAAGAAATGTGTTTTGTCACACGTAAAAATCGCGTCTTTTTTTTTTCTACTTCAACATATTGTTTGTTCAAGTATATCCTGAATTAAACTCACAAAATTGTTTCCTCTTCTGCCTTTTTTTATAACTAAAAGGAAATCAGTTGTTTTTTTGATTATTAATCATTTACATACTTACTCAGTACTGTACACTTTATGTTCAGTAGACTTGTATCTTATCGATATCCAATTGGTGTCCCATTAAAACAAGCAAATAGGATCATGTCAAATAAGAAACAACAATCATTAGCTCGGTTTTTTGGAGGTATCACACCTCCCACCGGTTCAAATTCAACATCTCCTAAAAAACAACAATCATTGACAAGATTTTTTGGAAGTTCCTCAAACAATAGTAGTCCGAAAAAGGCAACCACTGAAGCTAAACAGAAAAGAGAAGCTACACCACCTAAATCGCCACCCCGTTCCAAGAAAGCTAGAATTGAAACAAAGTCTGATGAGAGTAGTAGTAGTAGTAGTAATGGTGATATCGAGATGGAAACAGAACCAAAACTGGAAAAAAATAATGGGTCTGGCAATGATGTTCGTAATGAAGCTGAAGAGTTGATCAAACTCAGTGAATCAGAACAAGCTAAACACAGTAATGAAAAATTGGGTGTCAAAATTCCCTATGCCAAATTAGCATCTATTTTTGAAGCAATTGAAAATGAAAGTTCTCGATTAGCAATTATTGCCATTATATCACAATTTTTTTTGGAAGTTTTACAACAACTGACAATTGATAAACTTATTCGTATTGTCTATTTATGCATAAATAGACTTGGTCCTGATTATGAACCAGGGTTGGAATTAGGGTTAGGTGAAACCATTTTAATTAAAGCTATTAGTGAATGTTATGGAAGAGAAACATCGAAAATCAAAGCTGATTATAAATCTACAGGAGATTTAGGTTTAATTGCCCAAAAATCAAGAAGTTTACAACCAACAATGTTCAAGACTGCCCCACTTGACGTTGATACTGTTTTTGATAATTCATTGAAAATTGCCAAATCAACTGGGAAAGAATCTCAATCGAAGAAAATCAGTATCATCAAACAGATGTTAACTGCATGTCAAATGAAAAGTAGCGAAGCCAAGTTTTTAATTCGTTCATTACAAGGGAAATTAAGAATTGGACTGGCTGAAAAAAGTATTATTGTGGGATTAGCTCAAGCATTTGTTAATTATGAAAATAAATCTAATAAAAAAATTGATCCATCTAAATTAGCTGAAGCTGAAGAAATTATGAAGGAAGCATTTTCACGTGTTCCTAATTATGAAGTGGTGTTGAAAACTGCTTATCAATACGGTATCTTCAATCTTTTGGAACATTGTTTTGTTACCCCAGGGATACCGTTGAAACCAATGTTGGCAAACCCTACAAAGTCTATCGGAGAAGTATTGGATCGTTTCCAAAATGAAGAATTCACTTGTGAATATAAATACGATGGTGTTAGAGCTCAAGTTCATATATTGTCTGATGGATCCATCAAAGTATTTTCAAGAAATTTGGAAGATATGACACAAACTTATCCTGATTTGATTTCTATTGGTAAGCAATTTGCCGTTAGTGGTAATACTATTTCCATGATTTTAGATTGTGAAGCAGTAGCTTGGGATAGAGAAGATCATAAGATTTTACCATTTCAGAAATTAACTACTAGAAAAAGGAAAGATGTCAATGAAGAAGATATCAAAGTGCAAATTTGTTTATTTGCCTTTGATTTATTGTATTACGATAATGAATCACTTTTACCCAAATCATTAGCTGAAAGAAGGAAAATCATGCAGGAGAATTTATCTCCAATTGAAGATAGATTTCAATTTGCAACTGCCACGAATTCATCTTCCAATTTGGAAGTGCTACAACAGTTTTTGGATCAATCAATAAAAGATTCATGTGAAGGATTGATGGTAAAGATGTTAAATGGACTGGAATCGTTTTATGAACCATCGAAACGTTCAAGAAATTGGTTGAAATTGAAAAAAGATTATCTTGAAGGAGTTGGTGATTCGTTAGATTTGGTAGTTATTGGAGCTTATAATGGGAAAGGTAAAAGAACGGGAACTTATGGTGGGTTTTTATTAGCTTCATATAATGAAGATTCAGGGGATCTTGAAACTTGTTGTAAAATAGGTACAGGTTTTAGTGATGAAGATTTACTCAATTTATACAACAAATTGCATCCAACAGAAATTGCATCACCGAAAAATTATTTTGTTTATGACACCAATAATTCAAATGCTGTTCCTGATGTTTGGTTTGAGCCTAGCATGTTGTTTGAAGTTTTAACGGCAGATTTATCTTTAAGTCCTATTTATAAAACAGGTCATCAAGAATTTGGAAAAGGTGTATCATTAAGATTCCCTAGATTTATACGAGTAAGAGATGATAAAGGTATTGAAGATGCTACTAGTTCTGATCGTGTTTGTGAATTTTACCAACGTCAAGCCCATGTAAACAATTGAATAGACACAGAGAAAAGAAAGTAAATAAAAATAACAACTCAAATATGCAATCAAATATGCAATTATATATATTATTAGTTTATGTACAATTATTATTAGCATATTAAACAAATTTAACTAATTGGGCAATGCCAGAAAAGTAATCGACGAAATAACCAGAAAAGTTTAATTTTCTTTTCTATTTTCCCGAAGTTTGGTTTTAATTCTATCTCTCAAACGCATTTTCTGTCCTTCAGGTTTTGAAGCAAAATTCAATTCCATATGATCTGAAGATGATGTTTCAGGTAAATGAGGGAGTCTTGAATATCTTACAGGTGATGCAGTACCGCCATGTTCTGATTGTGATGCAAATCGATAATCATCATAAATAGAAACTGAAGAATTGGCACCAGAATTGAGATTCGAATTCACTCTTGAACCATAATGGGATTGTGGATCCAATTGTAGATCAGGATTCTTGGCATTTTTGTGCAAGACATAATCGGAAAACATTGGTAAATTAGTTAATGAATTATCGGAATTCAACAAGGAAATACCATCACTCATAGATGAAGAGTGTTTCATATCAGAACTTTGAAGTTCTTGGGTATCTTCATTTTCTTGAGTCTGTTTCTTTTTCTTTTCAGCTTTACGTCTAGCTATTCTTCGGTTACGTAACTCTTCAGTTTTCATATCTTCTTCTTCGTCACTGTCAGCGTAAACAACATCACCATTTATGTTCAATGATTTTTGCAAATCTAACAAATTGAAATCATTAGGGAATAATTGTGGACCATAGTGATTGACTAACTCAGTAATTTCCTCACTCAATTTGTGTCTCATTTTTTTCAATTCTTTTATAGACGAACCAGATGTAATTGATAAGTATAATGGACGGATTGATTTGAACAAATCCATACCTTGTTCACCAGTAATTAATGCAGAATAGGTGACCAATACACCACAACTATACAAAAAAATCCATACCCAAAATAATTTCCAATGCAGAAAATAGTCATGAGTTGAACAGTAATAAGTACCAACACTGGCGTAAAAAGAATAAACTATGGGGGCAATACCCATTGAAACTAGAATCTTCCAAGTGGCAATAACATCGTTAGCCTGGATCTTGACAACTGAGTTTGCTAATGCCTCTTTGGCTTTCTTTTTCGAGATTATTTTGGTAGACAAAAACACGGGTGAGAATAAAGTAGCTCCTGGTAATGCTAAAATGAATAAAATTAATAATTTAAAAACTCTAAAGAAAAATATTGGGATCAATGTAATTTTATGAGCTTCGTCGTTGCAACTTTCAACGTCATGATCTGGTAAATACAAAGTTTTAAGAAAATCATTATAATGTAATACTTTTTCTTTGATTTCTTGAACTTTAGGGACATTTTTGAAATGTTGATATCCAATTACCAATCTTCTATTCATTTCCACAATTAATGGCAAGGGTAATTGTTGAGCAAAGTTCCCAGCGTATAATCTTCTAACGGCATGAATTAACATCAAAGTTTCATAATCTTCACAAGTAACAGTAACAGCTTTCAACCCAGTGGTGATTGTATCTAATAATTCTTTAACAGCTTCACGGTTAGTTTCTGGGTTGGCATATTTTTTCACCAATTCTTTAGGGATCTCAATTGGATCACCAAATTCCACAACTGCTCTAGATCTAAACTTGTGGGCATTGAAATAATTCATACCACAAGGGACAATTTTAATGTTACAACCAGGATTTTTATCCATGGCACCAAGTGCCATTACGGCAACACCAGCCTTTAATGGCAATAAATCAGGACGATCATGAGAACCACCTTCTGGGAAAATACCAATACATCCATCATCTAACAAATGATCAAATACCATTTGATAAACCTGTTTTTGGTCAATTTTGTCTGCTCGTTTATAAGCAGTACCGTTGGTTAATAAAACTTTAACTTTATCCAGAGATTTGAATTCTTTACGAATGACTAATTCGGTATCGGAGATTATTTCCACAATTTCAGAAGCACCCAATGACTGTGGTAATGCAATTAAACCTTTGACCATACATTCTTTGGTGAATTTTGTGTCTTTACCAGTGACTCTCAATGGATCCTTATCGAAATCAACAAAAATTTTCCCCGTTCCTTTAACTAAACAATCTTGTGGTCTCACAACAGGAATTGACAATTGACATTTGGCCATTGTCCCCACTGCTTTTAACTTATAAGACTTGGCAGCAATTAAAAACGAAATTCTTCTATTGGCCTCTTTTTTGATTTGATTCATTAAAAGTACAGGATCAACGAATTGATTATGATGAGGAGCTGCCACAAAGATGACTGGACCTTCACGAGGAATTTTAAATGCTCCTCTTGGTCGAATTTCTCGGAAAAAACAATCAAAGATAACTGATAATAGCCATAATAAAGTATCATAAATTGCTAAACGATACCATTTGGGCCGTTCATAATGCAAATCCAACGATGATGATGATGATGGTGCCATATGTTGATGATGTAGAAACAAAACAAAAAACGAGAGAAAAAAATAAAAAAACAGTACCTTTAAAAATCTTAAAATTCAATTAACAATGGAATGAATACTTTGTAATTTGTTAAAACGATTGAAGTAGTAGATTAGTTTTGGGATGAATGTCAGTTAATAGATTGGATGTATTGAAATAAATACCGAGAGAGAAAAAAAGTGGTGTGAAACAATAGCAGAACGTAAAAAAGATCCTACTAAGAAATAAAGTGTAAAAGAGAAAGAGAGAACAAAACAGAAAACAATAGAGTTGGAAACAGATCTATTATTATTAGAGGGACACACACTCGAAGATTATTATTATCAACACTCATTTTTTTTGTTTTCTTGCTGTTTACAGTAAATTAATTAATTAATTAAATACACACACACATTTTAATGTGTCAATCAAACGTTCAGATTCCTTATAATTTATAGGTTTTTATAATAGACTTAATTGAATACAGTTTTAAAATATAATTGAATAACTTTTTAGCTTTGTTCACAAGGCTTTAGGAAATTTCAAGATGTTTTTCTCGAGGTTTTAGTAGCTTAATATTGATTTTCAATCGACCAAACTTGTTTGCAAGACGGAAAGACCCAACTAATAATAATGTGTATTATTTTATTCTTGATATTATAAATACATGTTAGAATACCTTTGGGGTATCACACATTTTGAAAAGACCCTAATCCAAAATTATCTTTAATAAAATAACTGCGAAAAAACTAAGAGATTAACTCATATTTGTTATTGAGACCAGAAGCCGTTCGTCAATTGCAAAACAATGTTGAGTGATAGACGTTCAATGGGATGTGACTACACTTATGTGGATAAGATCTGTATGCTTCTAACAAAACTGATTATACTTGCCTTATTGTCAAATGACACTATGATTACCTTCGATTGTAATTACACCCAAAGCAAATATTAGCGGATCAATGCGATAAATAGAAAATGAGAGAGACCCTCACAACAAAGTTAAACCGCTAATCAAGAACTAACTATTCTACGTTGTTCGATATATCGAGTGAGTTAAAGTTTTATAAGAGTTATGTAGAAATGGCTAATTTAATGGACCTCCATAGTTTTGTAAAGTTACTAATATCTCAATGATTTAAGGTGTAACACCCCGTCCAATCAAATCAACAATTTGAGGTTTGTTGTATACTTTACAATCTTTACAAAAGTATTGAAAGTGTTGCTAAGATAGATTTTGGTAATTGAAAACAAAAAAAACCCTGATTGTTTGATTATTAAATATAACAAATACTCCCCACAATTTTGAGTCAACAGATCAATTACTTAGTTTTCGGATTTTGCATCTTATTATTTCCCTGAATGGATTTCCTTGTTTATTGGGGGCAAAGAAAACAAAGATAAAGGAGGAGGAGAGTTACAAAAGAAGTATCCGCCCACTATATTAAGGAAGGAGGACGGATAAAAAAAAAACAGAAGTGAGGCAGGACGAAAGCAATGTTGCCGCCATCACCAACGAAAAAAGAAAAAAAAGAAAGTGTGGAGTTGACAAATTAATCCGTTTTGTTTCTATCGTTGCCAGTATGGTATCATCGGTATTTGGTTCAACAAACTCTAGATGAAACTTTTCAAGAGAAACATGCTCTCAATCCCAACACACCAATTGCTGTTGGCATTGTGTAATAATGATTAATTGGACATGACCAGTTTACTGTGGTTTGCTCACGTGCTTAGCCGTCGGCAAGGATTTTTTTTTTTTCTCTATGTCGTTGTGTTATGTTAAAGTGGAATTCCCACTTTTTATTTCATCCCTCGGTTGGTTGAAGATGAAAAATTTCCTTTAAACCTTCACAAGCGATTTTATCTTAATACACACGACTTTTCTCCAGCATTACTTTTCTTTTCCCCCGCAGAAAAATAGAAAATCACAATTTTGATCAAATTTACTTTAGACAGATAATTTTTTTTTTTTATTACAACAAATGATATGAATGAATATTTATATATATAAATATATCTTAATCCCCCTTTTCCTTATTTCCATCTGAAATTTATTTAATTGAAATTTTTCTTTTTCTTTTTCCTTTTAATCCTTTGAAATATTCTATTTTATTAACTTCAGACATAATACTTTCCTCCCCCCCCCATTATGTCTCCAATAGATTTTAAAGATAAAGTTGTTATCATCACCGGTGCCGGTGGTGGTTTAGGTAAATACTACTCCCTTGAATTTGCCAAATTAGGTGCAAAAGTTGTTGTCAACGATTTAGGAGGTGCCTTGGACGGTCAAGGTGGTAACTCCAAAGCAGCAGATATTGTTGTCGATGAAATTACCAAGAACGGTGGTGTTGCCGTTGCCGATTACAACAATGTTTTGGATGGTGCCAAAATTGTTGAAACCGCCGTCAAAAGCTTTGGTACTGTGCATATCATTATCAACAATGCCGGTATTTTGAGAGATTCTTCTATAAAGAAAATGACCGAAAAAGATTTCAAATTGGTTATCGACGTTCATTTGAACGGTGCTTACGCTGTCACCAAGGCTGCTTGGCCATATTTCCAAAAACAAAAGTTTGGTAGAGTTGTCAACACTTCCTCTCCAGCTGGTTTATACGGTAACTTTGGTCAAACTAACTATTCTGCTGCCAAATCTGCTTTGTTAGGTTTTGCCGAAACTTTAGCTAAAGAAGGTGACAGATACAACATCAAAGCCAATGCCATTGCTCCATTGGCTAGATCAAGAATGACTGAATCTATTTTGCCACCACCAATTTTGGAGAAATTGGGTCCTGAAAAGGTTGCCCCATTGGTCTTATATTTGTCATCAGCTGAAAATGAAGTGACTGGTCAATTCTTTGAAGTAGCTGCTGGCTTTTATGCTCAAATCAGATGGGAAAGATCCGGTGGTGTTTTGTTCAAACCAGATCAATCCTTCACCGCTGAAGTTGTTGCCAAGAGATTCTCTGAAGTTCTCAACTTTGACGACTCTGGTAAACCAGAATACTTGAAGAACCAACACCCATTTATGTTGAATGATTACACTACTTTAACTACCGAAGCTAGAAAATTACCATCTAACGATGCTTCTGGCGCTCCAAAAGTTACCTTGAAAGACAAAGTTGTTTTGATTACTGGTGCTGGTGCCGGTTTAGGTAAAGAATACGCCAAATGGTTTGCCAGATACGGTGCTAAAGTCGTTGTTAACGATTTCAAAGATGCCACTAAAACTGTTGAAGAAATCAAAGCTGCTGGCGGTGAAGCTTGGGCTGATCAACACGACGTTGCCTCCCAAGCTGAAGAAATCATTAAGAATGTTATTGACAAATACGGAACTATCGATGTTTTGGTCAATAATGCTGGTATTTTGAGAGACAAATCCTTTGCCAAGATGAGTGATCAAGAATGGGATCAAGTTCAAAAAGTCCATTTGTTGGGTACTTTCAACTTGAGTAGATTAGCTTGGCCATACTTCGCTGAAAAGAAATACGGTAGAATTGTTAACATTTCATCTACCAGTGGTATCTATGGTAACTTTGGACAAGCTAACTATGCTTCTGCTAAAGCTGGTATCTTAGGTTTGTCAAAGACTTTGGCTGTTGAAGGTGCTAGAAACAACATTAAAGTCAATGTTGTTGCTCCACATGCTGAAACTGCTATGACCTTGACCATTTTCAGAGAACAAGACAAGAACTTGTACCATGCTGATCAAGTTGCTCCATTATTGGTCTACTTGGGTTCTGAAGAAGTTGAAGTTACCGGTGAAACCTTTGAAGCCGGTGGTGGTTGGATTGGTAACACCAGATGGCAAAGAGCCAAAGGTGCTGTCTCCCACGATGAACACACCACTGTTGAATTCATCAGAGACAACTTGAAAGATATCACTAACTTTGACAGTGACACTGAAAATCCAAAATCTACTACTGAATCTTCCATGGCTATCTTGTCTGCTGTCGGTGGTGACGATGATGATGACGATGATGAAGAAGAAGATGAAGGTGATGAAGAAGAAGAGGAAGAAGAGGAAGAAGAAGACGATCCAGTTTGGAGATTCAACGATAGAGATGTCATTTTGTACAATATTGCTCTTGGTGCCACTACCAAACAATTGCACTATGTTTATGAAAATGATTCTGATTTCCAAGTTATTCCAACTTTTGGTCATTTGATCACCTTCAATTCTGGTAAATCTCAAAACTCCTTTGCTAAATTGTTACGTAACTTCAACCCAATGTTGTTATTACATGGTGAACATTACTTGAAAGTCCACAAATGGCCACCACCAACTGAAGGTGCCATCAAAACTACTTTTGAACCAATCTCCACTACTCCAAAGGGTTCCAATGTTGTTATTGTTCACGGTTCTAAATCCGTTGACAATGATTCTGGTGAAGTGATCTACTCTAATGAAGCCACCTATTTCATTAGAAACTGTCAAGCCGATAACAAGGTTTACGCTGAACGTAGATCATTCGCTACTAACCCATTCCCAGCACCAAAGAGAGCTCCAGATTACCAAGTTGATGTTCCAATTAGTGAAGATTTAGCTGCCTTGTACCGTTTGACTGGTGACAGAAACCCATTACATATTGATCCAAACTTTGCTAAAGGTGCTAAATTCCCTAAACCAATCTTGCACGGTATGTGTACTTATGGTTTGAGTGCTAAAGTCTTGATTGATAAATTTGGTATGTTTGATGAAATTAAAGCTAGATTTACTGGTATTGTTTTCCCAGGTGAAACTTTGAGAGTTTTGGCTTGGAAAGAAAGCGATGACACTGTTGTTTTCCAAACTCATGTTGTTGATAGAGGTACTATTGCTATTAACAATGCTGCTATTAAATTAGTTGGTGACAAAGCTAAGATCTAAACGCAGTAAAATTGCCATTTAGTTTTTTATATTATTTTGTTTTGTTAGTATTTATTTTTTTTCTTTTTAAGTAAATGATTATGTGTATACATAGTATATGAAGTTTTGATGTTAGTTTGTCTTGTAAAGAATAAATTCGTTAAGTTGTTAATGTTATTAAATTATATGTATTATTAGTTGTGAATACTTATTAATATTAATTATTATTATAACTATTATTATATACATATGATGCTTAGCAATGTGTTCCATCCTTATGATTACGGTACTGCAGACCGTGTTCATCAGATGTAACATTATACAATTCCTGTGACTCGCTAATACTTGAATTAATCAATGAGCCGGAACGTTTATGCAATTTGAATCTAATCAGCTTTGACGATGATAAAGAAATTGACGTTGGAACCAGAAAATCAACTGGAGTATCATTAATTGGATCAATAATTGAACTCCTGTTTCCATGACAGTTGGTGTTAATAGTAGATGTATTGTACCCATCATATGTATTTGTGGTGATGTTTGCGCTTGCATCAGTGCCAGGAGTGAAGAATGGTGATACCAAAGGCAAATTGTTATTACTGCCAATCTCGTTATTGGTTGAAGGCGACGTAAACAGGTGGTTTGATTTTGATGGGGTAGCCAATAATTTATTGGCTGATCTTGATCTTGGAAATTGAAATTGTAAACATGGTTGTTGTTGAATACCTGGCGACAACTGTGACGGATTGGTGGATGATGAAGAATCAGTTGTTGTTGTTGGTGGTGGCGGTGGTGGCAATGATGGAGGGTTTGCCAAAGATGCTTGGATATTACTACCCAGTTTTGATGCATGTTTTCTATGAATTGATGATGATGATGACGAAGTCAATAATGATGGCTGACCTTTTGAAATTGGCATGGCAATTAAGTTTTGTCTTTTTGCACCATTATCAAAATAATCCGCTGAATCAAGTATTGGCGACGAAGATGTATATGGTTCGGTCAACGCAGAATCAACTGAACCTGCGTAATCAGAGTCTGCTACTGATGATGTAATGGAATTGATTGAACACGAGGAAAAATTCGATGAAAGTGATTTGCGGCGACGATTCACGTTGTTGAAATTATGAGTAGAATTCCTAAAGGACGTAGTCGGTGGTTGAAAATCTTGAGTATTGACTGATAATTCAGAAGAACTCATTCCAATCGACGATTGTTCAAAACTAGCTGCAAGTGGAGATATCATTGGGGAAGATACCAGCTTATTGCTAAACAATGTTTGGTCTGATGAAATAGTGTTGGCACGAGTTAATCTATGAATATTAGCCAACGGAATGGGTTTATCAGGAGATACAGTTGATGAGGTGGGCTTGGTTGGTGAGTTGCTGACTTTGGGAGTCGATCTTTGTCGCTTGATAATTTTCTCATTATTGATAGTTACAAACGATTGTGACCTATGGTGATATGACGAAGCACCACTATGCATATTATTAATGAACCCGCTACTGCTACTACTTCTGTGGTGAGCAGTGTTGGAAGTACTGCTACTCCAAAATTGTTGATCTGATGAGTTCATAACGTTGTAATTATAGTTGCCGAAAAGTCCACCAGTGGAACCACCACGGCGGTGTTGAATACCAAATTGATAAGACTTTGCTCTAGTTAGTTTATTATCTTTTCTAACTTTATCCAAGTTGGATTCACATAATTTTTTGTGTCGTAAATTCTTCATCTCGACATATCCTTGAGGATCACACCATTGGGGGTAATTTTCATAGAAATTCTTATAGCCTCCTTCCAAAATTGCAATATCGGGGTATGTTAATAGAGGATAATTGTCGTAGTTGCACATTCTATCACACTTTCTTAAATGTTTGGCCATCATTGGTCCTCTGAACATACTGAACTCACAATGGAAAATTATCAATCGCTTCTTGCTTTCAGTGTCCTTGGTATCTGTTTTTTGATATTGAAAGAGCTTTTCTTGAAGTGCTTCCTGGGTGGAGATATTGATTGCCTTAGTGATATGGCCACCATTAAATTCATACTCAAATCGACAATCAATGATAATAAATTCATCAAATTGGTCATCGTGGTCTCCACGTAATATTCTGGCTAATTGATGAGCATCGATTCGTGGTAACAAATCACTCTCCAGATGAGAATATTCAATATTTGTAAATTTCAAAATTGAATTATCTTCATGAAGTTGGTACGATGCAATCTCTTTATCGGTTTGGTACATGGAGTGGAACCGTCTAATTTTTGTAGGTATATTATTGTCGTTACCATTATTGGTATTATCATTATTGTTGTTGTTGTTACTGGACTTGCGTTGAACTGGTGAATCAAGGTGGATTGTATCAAACGTATCACCATCTTCGAATTCTTCATCAGAGTCATAATTGGTAGGGATATCATCATTTTCAGCTATGGAATTGAATTCTATTTTTGGGGTTGTGCTCGATACTGAAGAAGACGCAGTTGAGGTTGCAAGATGCAAATTATTGAAAAATGAGTGTGATGATTTCGAAACCACTTCAGTCATTGAACGAGTCAAAGAGTTTGTAAATTGTTTCGTTTTTGATTTAACTGACGAAGGAATAACGAAATTAGATAAATTTCTCAATGGTGCACGAGAAAGATTTGACAATGGAGAGCCAGATGTTGCATTTGTATTTGAAAAAGTTGGCGATGGTGATTTGGAATTATTGTCTAATGTCTTTGAAGATGATTTTCTCAATGCACTTTTTCTCATCAAAGTAGGGGAAGAACAATTTGCATCTTCCACATTTGTATCATCCTGCGATGCCTCTGGTGAAAAATCCTCAAAATAGGAACTCTTTGGTCGATTTCGTTTGACGCGTAACGTATGCGTTATAGATGCAGTTGAAGAATCCTGTAGAAAATTCGGGATAAAGTCTTCATTATGTAACATAATTGATTAAATGGATAACTTTTCTAGGTTTCTAGGTGGTGGTGTAGGTGTAGGTATGAGTATGTAGTGAGGAAACAAGTGAAAGAATTAATAAAAAATGATTTGACAAATTGCAATGGTTTGCAGTGGTAGATTATGGTAGTGTGAATACTATGCTTACTGTGTGAGTAGTAGTAGATGAGGTAAGAATAATATCACAAGGGGCAAAGAAAAAAAAAAATAAAAATAAAATACTTAAAGACCAATATAAAAATTATTTATTTGATTAGGGTTAATCAATAAATAAATAATAATTTCTCTCTGTTAATGTATAACTGGATTGGGTTTAGTTTTATTTTTTTTTCAGAAATTGATTTCTCTTTTATAATTATGATTGTCCAAGTATTTGTCGACAGGGAATCAATATATATATGTAAAAAAATAAGTAGTGGATGAATCAATTAATAAGCAAATCCGTTTATATGCTGATTTTGTTTAAGTATAAATTAATATATGTTTGATCCAATAAACCTGAAACTTGATGTAGAAGACAGCCTCAAATCAAATTAGATCAATACGGAAGAAATGTAATTTAACCAAGAAAAAAATAAGCTTTTTTTTGAGACAATAATTAATCACCAGGTTCGAAACGAATCTTGAAAATTGAAATTTGAAACGAATGTAGTTGTAAAAATGAAAGTAATTTAAAATGCAAAAATAAGATATGATAAAGCAGTAATGAATCAATAACTAAGTTACTTCTGGTGAATGAATGGAAATATTTGAACTAAAAAAAAAAGTAAAACGAATGAACTAAAGTCGGCAAATGAGTCTTTATGTAATAGAATTAGGAAAGTGGGTTAATAAAACATAAAAGTTCAATTTGATTTAGATTTGAATTGAACAGTCACTGGAATAATGATAACAATTTATAATGAATCAAATGAAACGAAATAACGATTATTAATGGTAAGTGTGGTATGATAAATGATGGTAGGAAAAATATTTTGGTTGTAAAGATGTTGCAATGAAACGCCAATGAAACAACAAAAAAAAATTAGGGAGGTTAGAGATCAATAAAATATTAAAAAAATTGTCCAAATTTGAAAACGAATCGAATAATGGAACTAATATATCAACAGATATCAGTAAAATCGAAATAAAAGAAGAAAATGTCACTGGAAAGGGAAATTGCAAGTTTGGGGGGATTCACTTGCAAAGAAATGTAGTGGATAGAGAAATGATAAAAGAGAGTAAGCAAAAACCAAATGGAAATTAGAAAACCTCTCTTATTGTTGTTGCAAGTGATGATTGAGGGAGTGACAGGAAAGAGGAAGAGGCGGTTGTTGTTGAAAACCGAAATGTGCTGTACTAACTGGTGAATGAATGCAGAATTAAAAAAAGAAGAAGAAAAAGAGTAAAACTAAACGAGTATTATTATAGTAAGCGGGAATCGCAACAATATATATATATCAACTGATTAACAAGGTACTTGTTGAAGTGGAAATAGAAAGTGAGTGAGATCTAAACTATTAATCCGTGCAGGACTTCCGTGCTTAGTTCTAGTCACACATTTTGTAGTTTTCTTTCCATTGTTGAAGTTTTACAACTTCTAGTATTAGTTGTTACAACACTCTTTGCAATGGTTAAAGAATGGTAATTCAAGAATCTAGGTTGAAGTAAGCTTTTAACTGTGACCTATTGAGGCTTGCTGTTTCTTGTCATTTTAGTTTTTGATGTTATTTCTTTTCAAAGACAAGGTCGGTGTTTGTGTCATGCATGATGCACATGAACAAGATAGCAACAACAACACCAATGATGGCGTTTGTGTAATTTTGGCGATCTTTACAAATTTCAAGATTTCAAAGAGTTTTTGTTAAAACATACACGCCCTCCCTTTTTTTTTCAAATTGCCTCAAAACCGAGGAATAATAAACAAAACAAAATCAGGCTTAATTTTCAATCACGATGAGATTCGTTTTCTATAACACAAAAAATTACCCCCAAAGCATAAAACATAAACATAAAACTAAAAATTTCCATTTCATTGCTAAACTCTGTTTCGGTTTTGTCATTTTTTTTCACCAACTTTTAAAGTATTGATTGTGGACTCCATTAAACTACCCAAAAACCTAAATTTAATCCTGAAATTGAAATTATCTCCACAGATCACACACTAATATTATCAACAAGAACAACAACAAACGTATTCTAAAATGAAATAAGCACACAAACCGGATTTATGGATTTGTTGCTTCAGCTTGAGCTTGTTACAAATCTCTAACATTCTTATCTAAGATCATTGGGTGTAATTCTTATTATTATTCGCTTTTACTTCCTTCACAAAGTTGTGCCTGCTAATTGTGTGTTTGTTATTGTTGTTGAACTAGGTTGGTACAAATCCAATGATCGTCTGATAAATTGTCATTGAATTAGTCAATAGTGTGCTAACAATCACACAATAGAATAAACTATACCTTGGGAAGAATCGTTCGTTGTTAGTTTGATTTTTACACTTGTCTTTGTTGTTTGTTGTTGTTGATGTTCTTATTGTTGCGTCGCACGGTAGTTGAGTTCATCAGTTTGTAACACAACAGAATTGAATATTCGTGATGGTTCCACTGTGAATTTGTTTGTTTGTTCGTTGGATTCGATAGTCGAACCATTCCTCAACAAAACTTGTACTACATCAAGATAAACGAACTGTTTCATATATAATTAGCGGCTGTCTTTTTTCTTGTACAATCAAATGTTTCAAGATTTCTCAACATTTGAAGTGTTTGTTCTATTGTGTAGGTGCTATAAAATAAACTCTCTTTTATATTATTGTAGTTTGGGTATGTGTTTATGCAATTTACCCTAATTGGAATGAGCAATAGTCTTTTGTCTTGTTGTTTGTATATTTTGTTAGTCGATTAATAGCGTTTGACGATAGATTGACTGATTACTTTGATTTAGTTGACAAGACATCATTAGTGTCATCCACATTTTCTTCTGAAAAATATACTAAATTATAATTAAATTATAATAAGCTTAGTATAGTGTTAATCCTATTCTCATTGTAACAATTATTATATTTAGTATAGTCTATTATTATTAGTACCAATAGTGTTAAACTTGCTAATGATGTTGTTATTATTGTTAGGTCTGTCGTCAATTTATCATTTTCTTGTCTTGTAAATCAATTTCAGTTACACTACCAAATAACACCTTTAGTGATGAAACAGGGTAATACACACTCGCCGCGTAAACTTGTTTAACGAAACATTCACTTAAACTATTTAGCTAATAATTAGATAACTATAGAGTACACAGCATTGCGTATTTCAAGCTAACCTTTTAGAGTTTGGGAATCATGTTTCCAAAAAAAACAATCGTTTCTATCAAACTTTAAACTATAATGTACTCGAGTCGAAACTCAACTGGAATAATAAAAAGTCAATTTCTTTAAATGCCACCTTTATATTTTGAATGTAACTATAAATAGATCATAAAGTTTGAAGGAAGAGATGAGAGGAGGAAGAGGAAGCGAAACAATAATGACTTGATTGGAAAAGCCGGGAATCATATTGCGAATTGTTTAATTTCTTGACCCATAGTGTTAATGAAATCAATTTTCTTATTCCTTTATTATTGACTTTGATGCTGACACATCATTACATACATATACGTATATGTATGTATTACATGCCGATCATTCCTTATGAACAATGCAATTAACTTTAGTCGAATCATTTGATATATAGTATTGTTTTGCTTTTTTTTTGACCTTTCAAAGTTTCAACAAGTCAAATATATTCCAAAAACTGTTGACTCAATGTACGTAACTAAGCAATTGTAACAACAGTTCTTGTTAAATCATTGATAGAAAAGACGTTGTTGATTATATGTATATGCCACTTAGATGATGAAAAAGGGAAAAAGGAAAAGCCTTCTACACGCGAAAAAAAAAAGAATTTTTAAACAAATGAAATTGGAATTTGAGTGTAAAAAAAAGTAAACAATCACACAAAATCAAAAAGGAAAAGAAAACATAATAATAATACTACTTGCAGCAGTCATTGTTCTCTTTGCAGCTTCTTTGTTTTTCTGTCTCACATTATGTTTTTTTTTTTTTAAAGTTGCTTGCTTGTTTTCTGGAAACTTTTCATTTCAAATTATAATCATATTGTTATTCAAGCTATAATACTTCAATCCTCCCCCCTCCAATTTGAATAGAGTAATCATAAGTCTTGGGTCATCAATTATTGAATCAACCCCTCACAATCTGGTGTAGAAGAAATACAAAGAGACAACTTACAAGACTCTATACATTAATCTAACCCATCTAAGTAACTACTCATATCATTATAATTTCTCATAATTTGATAATTATTAGCAATTATGGTTGAATCACCTTCTTCTGACTCGTCGTGCTCTTCATTATGCTCGATGTTTTGCAGTTTATCCTGTTGTTGTTGTTGTGGTGGTGGTGGTTGCAGTTGTTGTTGAATACCTTTTAAACTATATCTTGTCGATATCGATGATGAACGATTCAGTTCTGGCATTAAAGCAGAATTAATATCATTATCATCGTCATCGTCAGTCAAATATGCATTCAAATTCAAACTTGATGAAGAACTAGTAATTCTTGATAATCCATACCCAAAATGTTGAGAAGTATTTGAGTTTCGACGACTTGTAGAACCAAAACTATTTTCAGTATTGCCAACAGTGGCAGATTTATTTCCCTCCAGGGGTGGCTGAGGCTTTGATTCTCTAAATATCAGGGGTGGCTCAAACATATTCAAATGTTTATGATTATCACTTATTCCGCCAATACTATTGTGTATAGACGTATTATTCGGTTTACCTCCCCACGATTCTGATTTTGTTTTCACTGGAGATGATAATGATATAATTGTAGGTTGATAGGTCATTGATGCTAATGATGCCAGTTTATTTTGTTTTTCAAAACTTTGTCTCGAAGACTTTGGGAAATCCCCAATATTGTCATTGATACCATTGTAATTATTCACAGGCGACCTTTCTCCAATAATGGTAGTAATGTTTTCATTTATTGGTGTCACTGGTGATGAGGTATTATCATTACTATTGTTTGTCACCTCCAAAGAAGAAGAAAAGTTACCTCGAGGTGGCGGTAGTGGTGGGAAAGATGTTACCGCTTGCTTCAAATCCAATGGTTGAGGTTTATGCTTTGTTTCTACTTGTGTCGCATCCTTTGTTAAATCACTGACTTTTTCTTGTAATTGCAGTGGCAAATGATCATAATTTGTATCTTTATCCAAATCACCAAGTATATTAGATGTATCAACACCTTCGTCGTCTCCTTCAATACTCCCCAATGATGATGAATCGTCCAAATAAGAATCCAATAAATCATCTACATGCTCCAACTCCTTTAATGACAAATTGTTATATTTCAAATTGCTTGGTGTGTGTTTCAGGGATGAATTTCCTGGTGTTGACGGTAATGTAGTTGCTGGAGGTGGAGAAGAAGTGGTAGTGGTAGCAGTAGTAGCAACAGGCAGTTTGCTTGAAAACAAATTCTTGATCCTTTTTGACAAACTTGAAGATTGTGGAGATGAAGCAGGAATTGCTCCATCAACATCAAGTTCTTTTTTACAATCTTCTGCCTTGAATATATTTTGATTAAACTTGAAAAACTTCTTCTTCTCTAATTCACTTAAATCAAATGTAGTAAATGGATGCACTTTAATCTCTTTCAATGATATTCTTTCATCTGGGTCTTTGACCAAAATTTTCTTGATTAAATCTTTCAAACATTTCAATTCTTGGATATCATTCTCTGTAACTTTTGATGAATGCTTGATTAAAGGGAATTGTAGTTCACTTTTAACAATGTTCTTACACATTTCAAATTCATTATTACCATTAAAGGGTAAATTATTAAACAGTAAACAATACAAAGTTACTCCCAATGACCAAATGTCAATATTATAACTAATTTTAATTTTGTTACCAGCATGATCTTCGTTAGTAACCATAGAAAACCGATTATTAACAAATTGACATAGTTCAGGTGCATAAAATGCTGGCGTACCCATGATTTTTGCCAATTCTTTGGCGTCATTAGCATTATTCTCTAGTAATAGACTCACCCCAAAATCTGATATTTTGACAGTATTATCCTGGTTTATTAGTAAGTTTGATGGCTTCAAATCTCGATGTATTATATGTTTATAATCATGCAAATATTCTAATCCGTTAATGATGTCACGTAGAATCTTGTTTAAGGTCAAACGTGTTTGTGGTATGGAGTTAGTGTTCCCTCGCGTACTTTCAGTATCAATCTTTCTATATTTTTCACGGTAATGATTATATCGTTTCCAGTCAATTTCACCATATTGACAATATTCTAAAATCAATAATATTTTATCAAATCTTAAATCATCAATTACTTGGTACAATTTAACAATATTAGGATGATTGCATTGTTTCATTATTGATATCTCACGTTTAATCTTCATGCTGATGTTATTACTAGAATTCTTCACTAATAATAGTCTCGATTTATCTATTCGATTAATAGTTTTTATGGCAACGTAAGTTGAAATCGTGGTTGACTTATTCTTTTCAGTGGAAGTTACCGTAGTTGTAACATCTTCTCCCAATAATACTTTCCCATATTGCCCTTGACCTATTTTCTTTATGATTTTATATCTATGATTAATTATTTTCCGGTTCGATTTGGGATCTAGTACAATTGCTAATTTATTTGTATCCATTATTAGCCAGGGTACTGTCGTTGTATATGTATTCTCTTTCTTCTATAATTTCAAGTATTAATTTAAACTATCTTGTTAATTGATGGGTTATTTTATTCGTTTTCCTTTAAATTCGTTTTGTTTATAGAGTGGTAAATATTATATCATTTGAAAAATGGATGCCAAGTTGAAATTGAATTCGATTACTAATAAACAACTAAATGAACCTGAAAAAAAAAATGAAATGAAGTAGAAATGAAATTAAAAATGCAATGAGTTGATAAATATATATATAAGTTGGGTTATTAAATAGTAAGGATTATACAACTATCAAATGAAAGGCAAGATTATTGGCAACAGTTGAAATGTATGTTTTGAATTATTATTTGATGGGTTGACTGAAGAAAGAGGAAAAAAAAAGAGACAACAACAATATGTGCTTTTCTGCAGGTGCGTCGCCGTCACCAACAACAACTTCGCGCGCACCGTTCCCTGGAACATTCTCGTTCGACGCGATTCGACTTTCTCCACGACTCTCGTCATGACAATGCCGGTCTATACAATAGTTCTAAATAAATGAACGATTTATTAATATTACAATGTTTAATTAGTTATATATATATATATGTATATGTGTATCAAGACAAACTAAGTCATTAGTTCTCCTAGTTTGGTTTCATCTTTCATAATCTTTTCATCTCGCTCCATGTCTTCATTTAATTCTTGAATTGCCTTATCTTCATCCTCAGTTAAACCAGTTAGATCAGGAGGAATTTCATACATTTGCACACTTGGAGCATGATTTAAATACCGTATTTGTTCCATAATAGTAGTTTGCACACTCTGAAGATATTTTTTCGAATTCTTATTATCAATTCTACCATCTAGTTGTGGATGCAACGAATAATCAGGACCAAACCAATCATACGTTGGCAAATAATTAGGGATTTTATGATCTAGATTGACATCATTCAATACGCTCGTTTCATAACACCATAATCTACTGACATTTCTTGGAGTATACCCACCACCGCCAACAACCAACATTGGTATTCCAAATGATTTAATAAATTTAACACATTCACCATGAGCTCGAATATTCAAATTAAAACAACCCAAACGATCATACCCTAAAGAATCGGCTCCACATTGTTGAACAATACACGTTGGTTGAAATTTCGTGATTAACGGTTCCATAATCAGTTTAAATAATCGAATATATGATTCATCATCTATACCATCTCTCAATGGTACATTAATAGCATAATTTTTCCCCGACCCAATTCCAACTTCATCAACTGACCCTGTACCTGGGAAAAACTCACCATTATATTTATGGAAACTAACAGTCATCACTCTATCAGTATTATAAAATGCTTCTTGAACCCCATCACCATGATGTAAATCAATATCTATATACATTACTCGTGGATGTACCCTTAGTAAATTTATTATACTCAACACAATATCATTAACATAGCAAAACCCCGATGGTTCAAATTTTTTAGCATGATGTAATCCACCTGACCAATTGATGGCAATATCTGACATTCCTGATATCAATTTCCTTGTAGCATCCAATGATGCCCCGGCATAAATGGCACTATAATCATACATCCCGTCAAATATTGGACAATCATCTCCAATATTGAATTGTGCTAATGTATCATTACTTATAGTTTTACATTTTTCAGGAGTTATCGATTGTAAAAAATCAATATAATCTTCAGAATGAAACTCTAGTAATTCATCTTTTGTTGCCCTTCGAGGTGTATATAAATCCATTTTTTCATATAATTTATAAGATATAACTAAATGATCAGTCAACATTAATCGAAATGGCTTCATTGGATGAAGGGCACCATAATGAAATCGACTCACTTCAGGATTATAATGGTATGAAACATTGTACTTGTTATTAGTGCCAGGATGATTAGGATCATATATTGGGGTGTTTTCTCGAGTCTTGGTATCGGTTGTAAACGTATCTGTTTCACTTATCAGTATTGTCATTTATATTAACTACTTTTCTCCTATGGTTATATATTGGTAAACAAAGAAACAAAACAACAAAAAAGAAGTAGTAGTTTTGAAAATTGTCAATAAAAGAAACAAAGAATGAAAGAATGATTGAATGAAAGAAAAAAAAAATATGAAAGTGAGTGCGACATAATGTAGAAAAATGTCGAATGTCTTGAACTTTACCCATTGAGTAGTTGTTGTAGTGTAGGAGGAAGAAAACAACAGAAAGAAAGAGAGAAAGAAAAATTTCGCCACTACAAATATTCAACAAGTTTCATATAGTAATATAATCCCAATTGATCATTACTTTATTCCACACAATTCATAAACAATGTCCAATTCAGCAGGTTTTGATAGACATATCACTATTTTTTCTCCTGAAGGTAGATTATACCAAGTAGAATATGCTTTTAAAGCTATCAATTCAGCAAATATCACCAGTTTAGGAATCACAGGTCAAGATTCTGCCGTTATTATATCACAAAAGAAGATCCCAGATAAGTTATTAGATCCTAAAACCGTGTCATATATTTTTAAAATCACTCCTAGTATAGGAATGGTTGCCACTGGATCAATTGCTGATGCTAGAGCTCAAGCCATGAGAGCAAGATCTGAAGCTACAGAATTTAGATATAAATATGGTTACGAAATGCCGGTGGAAAGTTTATCAAGAAGAATGGCGAATATATCTCAATTGTATACTCAAAGAGCTTATATGAGACCATTGGGTGTTGCTTTAACTTTTATTCAAGTTGATTTTGCTGATGAAGGTAGAGGTCCACAAATTTTTAAATGTGATCCTGCTGGATATTTCACTGGGGTGAAAGCCGTGGCCACTGGTCCAAAACAACAAGAAGCAACGACTTATTTAGAGAAAAAATTCAAAAAAACCGATGCTGTTAAAGGAGATTGGCAAAAAACTGTTGAATTTGCAATAATTGCCTTGAGTTCTGTGATTGGAACTGAATTCAGAAAAAATGATATTGAAATTGGTGTTGCCACTGAAGGAGAATTTAGAATTTTGACACCAGAAGAAATAGACGAAAGATTGATTTCAATAGCTGAACAAGATTAGATATAGTTATAAGATGTGTGTATATTTTTTCTATTACATTAATCGAAGCAAATCAAAACAAAACAATCAATAAGGTATTAAAAATCGGTATAAACTATCGCTATATATTATCACCTTTTACTAATCTTTTTTTTTTGCTTTTTTTATTTTCCATAACCTATGATTTTGATATTATGTAGCTTAGCAAACTCTACAAAGTCTTACCAAACATAGGGAATAAACATATATGGACAAGCTTCCAAGTATCTATCCCAATCTTTACCGTACTTTTTAGCACATTTTCTTTGGTCTCTATATCCTCTGTGAACTAACACAATAAAGAAAAAGATTGGGAAAAACCATGGGAATGGAGATCCAAACCCACACATTAAAGCCCAAGTCAATGTTTGAATATAATCAGCTGTGTAATGCATTTTTCTGGCATAAACGTACCACCCATCAGTCAACAATAAAGAACCATTGGCACATTTGATATATTTTGGATTAACCAAATCGGAATAAGGCAAGTATGGGAAGGTTTTACGTAATTGGGAATTACCAGCAACAGATCTTCTGAAACTGTTCTTTTGACGATTACCAGTGTCAAAGAAATAGTAAGCGATAGTAATTAACACAAACAAGAATACATTATATCCAATAGACCATTGGTATACTTCTGGTTCTTGATAAGCAATGTACAAGATACATTGACAGTAACTGAATGGAACCCCAGCAATGTTCCAAAACAATAACATAAACCCGAATTTTTCATAAGCCATATCCCAAGTTGGCACAATCAATTCTTCACCTTTGGCACAAGCATTGGCGTATAACCAATGGGCGTAAAGCATAAAGCAAGCTTGAGGAGTCACGTATCCATAAGTTTCATATTGTTTGAAACATAATCCAAATGATAAGAAAAATAAAATAAACCAAGGAATTCTAACTTCGAAAAACATTTTCAAGTCCAAATATTTACCAATTCTAGGATTTAATGGAGCCCCCATAAACATGTCATAAATATGGTTACCAGTCATACGATGGTAATCACCAGTAACAAAAATGCAAATCAAATACAAAATAATTGATAACGAAATACCATAAAATATGGCAGTGGTCATAATACCACCAACATTATCCAACATGTAATAAACTGGTAACACACCAGTGAAATGTAAAACTAACAGCAATACAATACTAGTGTAGAATGACCAAATGGCATTACAGAAATATGGCAATTGTTTATTGTTCAAATGAGTCAATGGTTGTCCTTTAGTCCAAACACCGGGTAAAGTGACATAAAATAAAGCTTGAATCAAAATAAACCCAGTGAAAAATGCCCAATTACCAAATGATGGAATCCCATATTCAACCCATTTACTAAATAAATCATCAATAATGAAATCTTTCCAAGATTGACCTTCCGAAGGTAAAGCAAATTGACCATTGTAGAATTGAGCACTGATCCACATATACCACATTAAAAGAGGGAATCCAATCATCATCCCCAAGGCACCAATTGGACCACCAAATTCATATTCAATTTGATCTTTGGGAATATAACGAGATTCATCAGATCTTACCAATGGAGTTGTTTCATCTGAAGTAGATTGAGTATCACTTGCTGCCATTTGTTTAATGATATTTTCAAATATATATAAAAAAAAAGAAACTGTTGATGGTTGTAAAATGAAAAAAAAAATAAAAATAAAAAAATTTATAAACAACAATTGGTGGAAGAAATAAAGAATTTATATTAGTAGTAGTAGCAGTGGTAAAGAGAGAGAAGTTTTTTGTTGCCAAAATTGGTTTTTTTTTTTTTGAATGATTTTTCATTCAGTTTATTTGATTTCATTGTAACTGCGTGTCACTTTATTCTTCCAACTTCTTTACAATACAACAATTAATGATTACTTAATTGCTTAATTGGAGGTTGATTTATAATGCATATGTGTGTTTGACAGTTTTCAATCACAATGTGCTACTTTTGACTGGGGAAGTTGTCTTCTATAGGTTGAGCCCGTGGGAGACAAACATAGACACGAGAAAAAGAGGGGGAGACGTCATTACGCCCGGTACGACCAAGCGCATATAAACGAACAACGGACAAAACAATAACAAAACAAAATCTATAAAACCGTGACACACAAAACTAAACTTACACTTACAAGCAATATCTATTCTATGAAAATGGTATAATTTCCGAATCAAATGCTAAATCAACGTCATCATCTACATCTTTACCGTCAATGAAATTCTGTTTAAATCTTTTAACATTATCTAAAGCCAATAATGAACTCCCATTACCTAATTTAATTAAACCTTGGAAATACAATTCCAATTTTTCGAAATCCAATAAACTATTAGCAATTTTAATACATTCACGATATGATGATTGAGCCATTATTGCTCTAGTATCAAATAGATCAGAATGTAAATAATAATGATCCAGTTCAAGGAAAATTTTCGAATCATTATTGATTTCCGTGTCAACAATGTTTTGTTGTTTATCTTTAAGGAAAAACATTGAAGTCAACACTTTATCTTTTAATTCTTGTACTAAAGGATGATCTCTTGGTAATTTCATCAACCCTTTAATATGAAACAATTTCATATATACACTATCAATATGTAATTGTTCACTCCAATCGTACCATGAGTAATATATTGTTTCTTTTGAGCTGCCATCCTTACTGGTGGTAGTACTATTATCATTGATGATTTCATGTGTATAACAAGATTTAGGTAGAACAAGTTTATCAAATTCTTTATACTCTGGATGTCCAATACTTTCTTTGGGGATAACAAATGTTTCTTTGTTTACTTTGGGGACAATATCATTATTCCTAGCTCGACTAATAAGCGTGAAAATATTGGCTATACTAGTTCCTGATAATTGTCCTGGTTTATTTTCGCGCAATAAATCCAACAGTTTAGTCATTTCATCAATCAATTTGACAACATCAATAGAGAATCCAAGAAACATATTAAATTGAGTACTAATAGGCAAATTGGGATTGGTCACCATTCCAATACGATAAAGAGCATCATGATAATCTTGATTTTTCCCTCTATTGAAATAACCAGTTTCGACCCATAATCTACTCAGATCGGAACAATCAAGTACATTTTGATTTGTCTTGATAATATCAACATGACTAGAAATGTTTTTCGTTGAATATTTAATGGTTCCGCCCAAAGGGTCATTCAACTCGGCCACTGATTCAATTGCAAAAAACCACGTTTTAGCTAATGCTAATCCATCAGTAATATATTGTTGATTATTACTGTGTGCTAATTTTGAATATTTCAACAACAAATCTTTCACTCCTCGTAGATGAATTTTCCAATTATTTTTGTTAACACTGCTTATTCCTGTTGAACCATCTCGGTTATTACTTTGGAAATATGCCAAGGCAGTGAAATTCAATGTTAGAACTAATATAGTCAATAACAATTTCTCAACATCTTTAGTCATCATTTTAAAATTTGCATTATCAGTGGTGCCCGAATTATTGGAATTATGAATATCTTTATTTGATTCTTGAGGAAATGCCTCACTTAGGTATTTGAGACTTATATTGGTATATTTAAACTGGTGATCCTTATGTATCATTTGTCTAGTTTCAATAAATTGGAAAGTAGCACTGGTTGCTAATATCGCTGTTAATAAATAAGGTGAACCCAACAGGTATTGTAACAAGATTCTCAAAACTTGATTAGTTTCAATTGATTCAGCAAATGGGTAAACATGATAACTTAGTTTGGTTTTAGTTAATTTATCTAAATATAGTTTATGTGGCCCTTGAATATCATGCATAAGTAATGTCTTCTCAATCAACTTTTTATTCGACAACAGTTTTTGAGGTACCGCAAATGATGACGGTGATAATGTTGTAGATGGTGAGTTCAGACTTGAAACTTTATCAGAAGAACTATCAAGAATAGGTAATTGTATATCATTATTGTTATTCTCACCAAAATTATTTCCATCTGCATTAATGGGTAAATTCAATTCGTTTTCCAATGCAGTAAATAATCCTAATGAATCTTGAACTAATAAACTTGCATCATCAAACAAGTTTTGAATATCAGTTATTGGCAATGTATCCCAATTATAATAATCCATATTTATAAAATCATAAGCATTTCTATTATTACTGTTGTTGTTGGTGGTGGTGGTGGTATTTGATTGATTATCATTGTCAGGGGATAACATATCACTAATTTTGAACTTTTTCGTAGGTGGACGATGATGATGGAGAGGAGGTAGTGTTCCTAAATTGCCTGTGTCTATATAAGGTATCACATTTTGCTGGTGTTGCTGTAGATTAGGGATATTATTTCCATTAGATCCATTGAGAATCCTTTTTTGAGTCTCATTATAGTATATTTGTAAATTCAGAATATTGCTTTTGTCATGCAAGAATTGATATGAAACAGAATTATTACCAATATTGTTGCCATTAGGCAAAGCTTGATCATTCAGCATATTATTGTCATTGTTTAATGTGGTTTTAGGAGTTTCAAATTTAAATTTTGGTTTCGTTGGATAGACACAAAGTTTATTTAAACGAGTACAGTTATGACAATATGGTTTCAATTCATCACATTTGATTTTTCTTCGCCGACATTCAGCACAACCACCTCGACTATATTTGGATTTTTTAATTACTTTCTTAGTAGGCTTTGCTGTGGTGGTAGTGGTAGCTTCTTGTTGTGAAGTTTCTCCTAATGGTGATTTTGTGGGGTTTGGGCTAGATGAACCCATTTGATCTTATCTTCAATTACTGTAATTGGTTTTGAGTTATGGAAAGGAATAATGATGCCTTTCATAAATTTTTCTTTTAACAAATGGAAGACATTCAGAACTGAAAATTGAAGAAAAAAATATTTTATGGTTGTTTTACTTTTTGAGGGGGGTGATAAAAAAAGCCTGCACTTTGATTTTCATTCAATTCAATTCAGCTTGGTTAGGTTTGCGGTCATTGGGGATTTTTAATAATAATATGTATGTCAATCTTAGGCTAGATCTTTATGTGTTCACGTACATAGACACCAGCTCGCTTATTGTTTCTGAATTTGAGAGGTGGAGAACCAAACGGTTAGTTGAAGAGAAATTCGTGTCCGTATTAAACTTCCCCAATAGCTCATAACACTGTAAATCAGTTATATGTATATTTTGTTATTAATGTTTGTAATACATAAAAGATATGATTTTCTATTGTTGGATTTTATTTAATATTCTTCTACCATGAGGAGTAGATTTAATATTTGGCAACAATGGAAGTAAAATTTTCGACAATTGTTCAAATTGTTCCAAATTAGCAACGTCTAAACTTGTTTGCAAAACATAATTACCAAATGGATCATTTAATAATTGATTAAATGCTTGACCATGATCTAATACAATCAAATTATCAATTAAATCTTTTGAAATCAGAGAGATTTTCAAACATTTCTCAATGACATTAGAACCAAACTTGTGTAAAGATAATTGAATGAAATTAGATTTAATCTCTTGGATAATGATATCAATTACTTGATTATCGGTATTTTGAGCGTCACCGCCAACACTATACTTGTTCAAAACATACTGTACAACGTAATTACCATATGGATCCAAAGATAATTTGATAGTATGCTTGGCAATCTCTTGTGACAATTGTTGACATTGTTGTTTGTTCCCATAATCCAAACACCTCTGTAATACACAACACCCATGTCTATGACAAGCAATATATAAAAGATTGGCTTGAATAATATCAAAAATGAATTGATTTTGGTTTTGATGCTGGACTCCATCTCTGTTGGAATCTGAAGAATTGGAATCAGAGCTAATGGTATTGAATTTAGTTAAAATCTTTTGTACCACATGATTACCATTCAAATCTCTTGATAATACAACGATATTTGAATACAAATTACGAGTAATAATCTCAATTTCTTCATTGGTTTCAATCACATCAATCAACTTTTGTAATGATCTTGTACCATGAGGATCTAAGGCAATACGAAATAATTCATTACTGCATTGATTAATCAAAACTAACCGTTGTTCAAGATTAATCATGGTAAACAATTTTTGAATCAAATAATTACCAAATGGATCGATCATTAATTCAACAGCTTTAAAATAAATTTCATTGAATATTAACGTTGCATTTGTTTCATTAATCAATTCTCGTTGTAAAAATCGACAACCATGTTGATCTTTACATAAAGTTAAGATCGACCCTGTAAAATCTTGTAATTTTGCATCAGAATATTTGGCACTATCTTCTTTTCTACGCAAATTTTTACGATGAACATTCATCATACCATTATTGTTTCTATAGTGTGGACGTGGATGATATTGATTGTGTTGATGGAAATTGTGTTGTGGCATCATTGGGAATGCGGGTTGCGGTTGAGGTGGTCCCTGTTGTGGTGGTAGTGGCAGTTGCGTTGATTGGGTTGGTGAGTATACTGTTTGCAATTGTTGTTGACCAAATGGCAATCTAACAAGTGGTGAATGTAATGGATTCCACATAGTCGGGGGTTGTGGTTGGTTAGGTTGTGGTGCTGGTACTGGTACTGGCGCTGGTGTTGGTACTTGTGATTCCTGGATAATTGGAGGTGCTGGGGATGGCACAGATGGAATCTTGTCAAAAGATTGGTAATCACCAGGTGTAGGAGTATGAGCTGGTGGAGAAGGAATATACCCTTGGTAAAAAGAAGGATGTGGAAAGGGACTAAAAGAGGGAAGACCCATTGAGTGAGGTGGTAACGGTGGTGGCATATTTGACATTGGTGGTGGAATGTTGCCGAGAGGTGGTGGTATTTGTGAGTTTCCATTACCAGTAACATTCTGATTTACGGGAACAAATGGAATAGCACCGTCATAGAACTGAGGTTTGCTAGCAGATATATTTTGATCATTATCCTTAGTTCTTCCTTCTGAGTCTAAAATCTTTCCTAACAACGGCAAGTTTAAACCATTAGTGGTTTGCTTTTTGCTGGCATCTTCTTGGCTTTCTGGCAATTCAAAAGGTTTCACAAAGACATTTTGATCATTGGGATGGTTCCCGTTTTCACTAACACTTGATCTTATTGGTTGTGGAGGAGCCAGTTGAGTTATATTCCAAGTGTTCTTGGTGTTTCCAGATCCTGTTTTAGCAAGATTTTGTGGTGTTAAAGATCCATACTGTGGGTTGTGTTTGTTACCGGATTTAACACGAGAGATGTTGTTCGTACCAGTTGTGGTAGCCTCTTCATCTTCGTCATCATCATCTAAATGCAAAGTACTGATTGCACCCACAATGTCAATATCTTTAGTAGGCTCGATCAATTCATTGTCGTCTGATTCAGTTGAATTAGTGCAGTTGGCAGAAGTGTTCTCCCCATTAAGAAAAGATGGATCATTGCTTGAAGATGAATTTGATCCAGCACCGTGAGTGTTGTTAGGGGTGAAAAACGAAGACCCAATTGAGCTTGATCTTAATGATGCAGTAGAATTTATGGAATTATGTGGTTGGTGATACTTCAAGTCCTTCCCTGAAGATAAAGAAACTGATCTGCTTCCTGATGTCATTAATCGTGTTTGAATTTGTTAAATTGTTTGAATTCTAATATACAATAATAAATTTGTTAAAATGGTTTCTCTATACCTTAAAAGATAGCTTTTTTTAATATACAGTTTAGTTAAAGGACTAGCAAATGGTTTCTAATGTACAAATTTAATGAAGAATTAAATGACTAATATACAAATGTAAAATAATAATTATAATAAAAAAGCTAAAAGAATATTGGATTCATAAATGGTAAGTATGTGAAACCTCTATAGTTGAATACTTGATGGTGGATGAAAAAAAAAAAGGAAATGGTTTGCAAAATGATTGGTTTTATGGGGAGTAAATCAGGTAGCAACTATTAATTCAACTCAACTGAAACTGTTTTGTTTGTAAGTTGATAGAAGGTTCCCTAGATTATAAAGTGTTGGTGTGTATTGAAATAGTGATCTGTAGTATTGACCGTAGTGAGAGTGTTGTTTTTTTGTATTGAGTTTAGTTGTTGGTTAGTTGGTAGAAGCCAATAGAAAAAAATTTTTTTTTCCCATTCACGCATTGTTTTTGTTTTCTTGTCTTTATTGTTCGATTAGACTGTCGGGTGTGTTCACAACCTATAATTTCTCGCGCAGTCGCTTCCTCCACCACTACTGCTTTGCACAATCTTCCCGCCCCCCCTCGACCTAGACATTTGATTAGATGCGCCCTACTCTTTAAAATGCTAACAAAAAGTATCCAGACGAGTTTTCCAAAGATCAACCAACACATTTGCTATTCAGAATTACAAACGATAATCTTGTGTATGGTCCAGGCTTACCACCATGTTTGTCTTCATTTATAGTTTCTTACTTCTCTTATTCTCTTGGTAGCTACATATACATTAACCGCAGATCATACTACACACTATCAACAGCTACAATTTCTACATTTGCGAAACCTCTACCCAATGTAAAATCTCAGCAAAATACTACAAACCATATCTACAACAAGTAGATAGTTATTTAAAAAAATATTAATTTATCTATTATTAAAAATTATATTATACGTAAAAAAAAAACTATAAAAAAAATATGGAGGAGGGATGAGGAAAAAATTAAAAAAAAAAGAATAATAATGATTTGGGGGTATCATTATTAACCATCATTAATAAATAATAATAATACTAACACACACACACACATTACACCGAATGTTGTTAACCATATGAAAGAACGGAGGATGAAATTGAAAAATGAAAAAAAATTAAACAAAGATAACGTCAAACGATTATAGGTGAAAAAAAAGTGGGAAAAAGTTTTATAAATTGGGGAAAAAATATAAAACAAAACTTCTCTTTCATTTAAAATCGAAATATTGTAAAAATTGTAAAATTTAACAAACAATGAAATTCAAAATGGAATTGATTTTTAAAATGTAAGGATGGGGATATAATTATCAAAAAAATATTCAAAAAAACAAATAAAATTTCACTTTAAACCAGACAAAACTTAAAAGTAAACTTTCACCACCAATACCAAAAAGATAAACTTATTTAATTCTTATCTTGTGTTATCAACAATTTTGTTTCTATTACCATTTCTGGGGAAGGAATCAGCAATTAAAATAAAAAATAAACAAAACAAAAAAAACGAATATAAATGGTGTAGTAGCAGTATTAGTGAAAATTAAATTGAATCAATATTTTCTTCTTTAAAAAACAAATTCAAACAAATTCAAATTTCAACTGTTGAAAGAAGGTTTAAGGGGGGGTAATAAAATATAAAAAAACAATGACAAAAACAAACATGCAAAATTAGTAATAACAATTGTCGATTAATATTAATCTCCAATTATTCACATCAACAACGATATCATCAAATTTAAGTAGATTTTTCGTGTTGAGTAGATACTCTTTGCATAGACACAAGGAAATCTTCCAAGGATCTCTTGTCAGTGTGTTGTTGTGGTTTTCTACCGTTACAGAAGTTGTCAAAGGCTTCGGAAGTAGACATCAAGTAGTAAGCACCACCCATGACACAGAAGACACCGAAAGACCAAATCCAGGTTCTGACAACAGTGACAATGTCAGTCCAGTTTTGAGACCACCAACCAAACAAGGTGAAACAAGTGGCAATGATATCAACAATCAAGACAGCACCAGATAATTGCCATGATGGGATTGATGACCAGAATGGACCTTGAGCTCTGGTGACGAAAATCAACCAATTTTCAGTCAAGGAAATTTGTAAGAACAAAATACCATCTAAACCACCAAAGTTTTGGATAATACCACCTTTTGGCAACAACATAGTAGTCAAAGTAATCCAAGTACCAATAGCCAAAATAATACCCAAGACAATGGACATACCCCACAATCTTGGCAAGTTCCATTTAACTGGTTTTGGATCGTATGGAGCATTATCATAAGCAATGGCCAAAGTGGCAACATCAGCGAAAATGGCAATGAAGACAATCAAGTTAATATCCAAAGATCTGTTCAAGATAGCAATCCATAAACCTAAGAACAATTCCAAGTGCAATGAAAGGGCAATACGGTAAACAACATAAGAGTACATTCTGTGGAAAATTTGTCTAGAAGTTTTCAAAGCATCAATAATGGCAGACAAACCTGGGGCCAAGAAAACAATATCGGCAGCAGAACGGGCAGCATCAGTAGCACCTTCGACGGCAATACCAGTATCAGCTTTCTTCAAAGATGGGGCATCGTTAACACCATCACCAGTCATGGCAACCAAGTAACCTCTAGATTGTAAGATTTCAACGGCATTATATTTATGTTGTGGGAAAACTTCAGCGAAACCATCGGCATTTTCAACGAAATCAGCAATTTCAGAACCAGCCATGTCACCACCACCGGACAAACCTAATCTGTCGGCATCGTAAATGTTAGTACCCAAACCTAATTGACGACAAGTTTCTTTAGCAATACCAACGGCATCACCAGTTAACATCTTAACTCTTAAACCTAATCTTCTAGCTTCATTGACAGTGGCAGCAGTATCATCTCTTGGTGGATCCATACATGGCATAATACCCAAAATTTCCCAATGACCTTCACCTCTCTTTCTGGCAACACCCAAAGATCTGAAACCTCTGGAAGCAAATTCGGCAACGGTGTTTTGGTAGTTTTCGTGGACATCTTCTGGGATTGGGTGGTCATCTTCAACAGTCTTTAAGACGAATAATGGGGCACCCTTAACACAAATAATTCTTTCACCTTCTGGTGATTCAACAATAGCAGTAACTTTCTTGGAGACAGGATCGAAAGGTTGGAATTCAATAACCTTGTATTTTGGCAAAGCAGCTTTAGCTCTTGGGTAGTTGATCAAAGATTTCAAGAAAGCTTTATCAATGGCATCCAAACCCTTCTTCTTTCTAGAAGCAGCTAAACAAGCAGTCAACATCAAGTCATCTGGTTCAACACCTTCAACAGTGTATGGTTCGTGCAAGGACAATTTGTTCTTGGTCAAAGTACCGGTTTTATCGGAACACAAGATTTCAACACCAGCCAAAGATTCAATGGCAGACAATTTTTGGACAATAGCTTGTTTCTTGGCCAAGTAAGCAGCACCGACAGCCATGGTAGTGGTAACGACAGCTGGCAAACCAACTGGAACACCAATAATAGTAATGGCTAAAGTGTATCTCAAGATTGGAACAATTCTAACGGTTCTGTAGAAACAAGCAACCCAAACGACCAACAAAGTAACAATGACAAAGACCAACAAGGTAGTACCAATACCGTTCAAGACTTCAGTGAAATGACCAGTACCAGCGGAAGCTTTGTTAACCAAAGCAGCAGCTCTACCGACGAAAGTAGAGTCACCAGTAGCAGTAACAATCATAAAGGCTTCACCAGTCTTAACAGTAGAAGAAGAGTAACAAGAGTCACCACTTCTTTTGTCGACAGCTAAAGATTCACCAGTAATAGCAGATTGATCAACTTGTAACAAACAATCTTCAGAAACAATTCTACCATCGGTTGGAATAACGGTACCGTCTTCCAATTGCAAGATATCACCTGGAACAACTTCGTTAGCTGGGATTTCAACTAATTGACCGTTTCTAACAACAAGAGCAGAGTTGGCCAAAGTCTTTTTCAATTCATCGACAATAGAACCAGCTTGGTATTCTTGGATAAAACCAACAAAAGCATTCAATAACAATAAAGCACAGATAACACCGAAATCGACCCAATCTTCTAAACCAGCAGCCAAAACAGCAGCGGCTTCCATAACGAATTGAATTGGACCAACAAAGAACATGACGAATTTAAGAACCAAGTTTTCTTGTTCTTCAGCCATTTGATTCAAACCGTATCTCTTTCTTCTTTTGGTGACTTCATCATCAGTCAAACCAACTCTTGGGTCAGTTTGCAATAATTCTTCTGGGACGGCTTTGAAGGAAGAGTCATTTTCCTCCTCTTCTTCTTCATCACCAGCACCTGGGTTAGATTGTAAATCAGCGACTAATTGGTCAATGTCTTCGTCTTCATCATCGGAGACGATTTTATCAACCTTTTCGTTGGTTGGTTCAGTAGCACTCATGGTTTATATATATATAAAAATCCCTTATTCTTAAGATTAATTAACCAAAAACAAAGATTGAAAAAAAAAAGTGATTTAACAAACAAAAAAAAAAAAAACTAGGTATTTATATGGTGTGGTATAAATAAATATTAACAAATGATAGATTCAGTTGGGGTGAGTCTTTTTTTTTTTCTTTCTCCTTTTTTATTTCCTCTAAAGTTGAAAAGAATAAGTTATTTTAAAAAAATAATATTAAACTAATTGAATAAGAAAAAGAAAAGAAAAGAAAAAGGGAAAAATGGAAATACAATTGATATGAATTATTTGATGGGAATTGTAATGGTACTTATATAGTTTTGACTTTGCAATAGAGGGAGGATAGGAAAATTTTTGTTTTTTTGAGAAAATGCGAGCGAGCGGGAGAAATGAGAAACGGCAAGATTGGGAAAAAGTCAAAACATTCAAACAAAAAAAAAAAATTTTAGTGTAGAATGTACAAAATTGGACAACCGAAATGTCGGCAACACCCAAGCACTAAAAAGAATAATAATATCAGGTGCGTGTGCGTGTACAATGACTAATTTGAACTTATCACATCCATTCACCACCCGAGAGGGAGGAGGCACCAGCACCACCAGATGGACAAAGAGTTACGTAATTATCTCCTGGATTTTTGAACACAATACAAAAATAAATAAGATCTTTTGGTCCAATTGAATGAAATGCCAATGATTACCAACATTGGTTTGAAAGAACTCTACTATTTATGAAGAGGATATATATTTCGATTATTATTACTGGGTCGACGTAACTGTAATGGTTAGTAGTGGCAGAGTATCCCACCGGCAAGAATAAAACCTGTTTTGTGCAAAGATGAAAATCTATCTGGACGACATTTTGTTGCATCGTTTTTTTATTTTGTTTTGATTTTGAATAATTTGAGGGAAATAATTTATTAGTTTTGTGTCTGTTAGTGTAATTTTTGACAATTTTTGTTTTGGTTGGTTGGATTTTTTTTTTCTCTGTTGGCCAATTAAATTTTTTCTCTTTTTTTTCTCTTCCTCTTTGCCTTATTTAGCCGTTGATGTTGTTGTTGTTTCCGCTGAGTATGGGAATGAGAACTACGAAAAAAAAAAAGCCCGCACTCTAAATGCACGACTAACAAGTTGTATTGCATATAGTTGTGGGTATTCCAAAAACTAAATCCTAAACTAAAACTAATGCAGAAGTGTTAGTAATGTAGCTGGATAAATTGACTTATTAGAGAGATGAAGCCTGGCTATTACTGTTATCTTTTGTGAGATTGGCTAGTTGCTAAATACTTGGCAGTTCTATGAATGTCAACATAAAAATTCCCTCAAATTTTTCCGTTCTCTATTTTTCAGATAATTAATTTAGAGAAGCTATTTGTTGTTGTTGCTGCTGTCGTCGTCGTATAAAACGTACTGGGCCCGGATTGTTATTAATCACCGTAGTGACGTTGGTTCTAGCCTAGTCTTGAACCGAATAAATCTAATAAAGGGATAGAGAACAATACAATGATCTTCTCTTCTTATGTCTCTCTGTTTAAAGAAGATGTGAGATCTGACAAGGCTTGAATGTAGTAATTGTAATCAAGATCTAAATGTAACAACAACTGCAATTACAACCTCGTGAGTATTCTCAGTTACATTTCACAAGACCAAGGTTTATTTTGCAAGCAATAGTATGGTTATAAATTTTATTACCATTTTACAAGAAGAAAATGTAACCTCTCAATTCTAAGTTTGGCTTTTCCGGATTTTCTCGCAATTTAGTTTTCCATAGATAAGAACTAGAGAAGAGATTTATTGTCTGTGACAGTTATAATTCTTCTGTCGATTTGCCTATCATTTAGGCTGGACCATATCACTTTTCAATTAATGACCGAAAGGGTAAATTAAGTACCAATTCCAAACTTCAATATCACTTTAAGCTATTATAATTGATGAAATTGATTTTTGGTTATATAAACTTCTCTACCTTTACTTTGATGAACTTTATTTGTTGTGTAGTTTGTGTCATTTTGTTCCTGTAATGTACGACATTTTTTTAGATATTATGTCTCTTTTGTCTTTTTATTTTAGACAATAGAAATTTCTTTTTTTTTCTTCTTTTGTTTTGTTTTGGTTTTTCCTTTTTTTTCCTCCCAATCCCATTCATCCACAATTCCCACAGATTTTATTTCGTAGCTGGTTAAAAGGTATCTCATTTATCATATGTACTGTAAGTTAAAATTAAATTAACCCTAGGTTATGATTGCTCATATTGGGTCCTCTAGAAGGATGATTATCAGTACTTAATTAATTGTCTATTTATAAATTAATCAATTGAACAATCACTACCCTTTTTTCAAGTGCAGTGGCAGTTTGTACTAATCTCTTAGCAAGTTGTACAGTGGGCGGGTATGTGGATGAAGAAATCAGAACAAATATGCTTCTTCGCTAGCGGTATACTGAAAATGGATACTCAACCAGTCAATGGATAATTGACAGAGAGGGGTATGTGTGAATACGTTTTTTTGTTCGACTTAGAGAGATGCGTCGACCAATTGCGGAAGTTAGTGGTGGTGAGGCTGACAGTTTTGGCGCATCGCACAATCTACTACCAAACGACAAAAGAAAAAGAAACAAATTAATTATAATATGGCTACTAAAATTGACTCTGTAAATCTAATTTTTTGAACGGACTTCATTACTCCAGAAGCTTGAACAATGATAATGCAACAAAACAATTCTATTCAATCTAACTCAAAAGCTCTTTTGCAATTGGGGGGGGGAGAGAAAGGAGTAACAATATATAGTAATATTATTACATTACAATAAAATAAAATGAAACAGGTCAAGAAAAAAATAGTACTCTAAAATGTACATGAATTATTAGCTGATTAATAGTTGATGTCATGGTATTTCGTGGTTAAACAAACATGCTATATGCATCCACTCCCTAAATCTATATTGTTAACATAATGTAAGTTCCCATGGGGGAAAATAGGAAAGAAGACGGGGTGAATGTAAAACAATATCAATACGTCTACATACAGAGAATTTGTCTAAAATGTTGAAACTCTTGGTGATGTTTTGTGTTGTCAGAATGCTGCTTTAGATGCGGCTGGAATTAAACTATAGTACTAACAATATATCTATGCCAACAAAGTTGATAGAAAAAGAAACTTCAATTTTGAAAGTAAACGTGGTGATGATAGATAGAACTTAATTAATATATCCATCCCTTGTAATAGCATTATAGTTAGGTTTTGGTTTATACTTGGTTTATGCATGACAAGAAAAATGTATTTTTTCAAAAATTTCAGATGGAACCTAGTTTTAGTAATAGATTATCAAAGTATAAATGTCTGTAAATGAATGAGTTCATGAACAATGTGAATGAACACCCCCCCTCTCTCTCTCTCCCCTTCGTATTTTCTATTAAACTAGAGTTGTGTTATCAATTGATAGCTTATAGTAAGTTGTTTTCATGGCAACGTTACTTTCTGTCTCATGAGTTTAAATGAGATCCATACACAAGGGTTTCTACCAGAAGAGATAAATGTCGTTTTTCGTTTCTTGATACTGTGAACAATATTGTTGTAGCAATATTATGTGCTAAATTTTGATCTTCATTTTTAGTTTGGGTTCCTAATCATTGAAATTGGGACCAGTAGAGACTACATCTTTTTGCAATCAATAGTTATTTCATTTTGTTTACACAATTGGTTTGACTTTATTAGTGGTCGTTTGTTGGTTTGCAGGTGAAGGGTCAATTGGCAATATTTTTAAACTGACTATATAGCCATAAGATTAAGCAACTACTAGACACTTCTTTCTACTAAAGTCAAATCAATTAAGCTATGGCAAACACTGAATGTTCTTGCAGTAGACCACTATTTACTGTTCAGTGTAAAGATTGTGATTGTATTCAAAAAAGCTTGCAGCAACTGATAATACTTATCGTCGTCAGGAGATTAATTGGATTGAAAAAGATAGGAACGATAAGAAATTGAATGATGAGCAATATACGATAAACGATAACAGATAAGTGACTTCTACAAATCTACAATAGCAACACTACAAATGATGTATCACAAACGATCAAAATCAATGCTTTAATTAAAGTAATAATATGTGGAATAAGCAAGGCTATCTTGGATATTTGATTGCTTACAACCCATACAAGTTGATGTACTATTATTTTGCATCACGAGTTGAGAATGCTTATCATATTTTTTTGTATTCCGATATCTCTCGTTTCTATCCATGGAAATATCTCGCAGAATAAAATACCGCATTCATTGACTATATCCTGATTGCGATCGTGAGGTATTCTGATGGATACATGCATTGTTTGCTTTGATTCCTGTAAAGCTTTTGTTTGTCCATTTCGGTCAAAATCAGAATCCGGCCTACATTGACTTTTCATTCCTATTACTTTAAAGATTTAATATTTATCACTGGTAAAATCTAAAAAAAAAGTTTAATTCCGGACAATTGAAAAAAAAATTTTAAACAACTGAGTTTTACGGATATAAGCAGAAATTAGCATTTTACAATCACAATAACTCTTTAACTTGTTGTTGTTGTTCCTTAAGCTTACCACATGCCACATAGATTTCAATTTATAAAGTTTTGAAAAACATTAACTTTGCTCTAGTAAGTTTGGTGGCATAATCCAATTATGAATACGATTGCGATTGTTTAAACATATCTGAGCAAATAAGCAGTGGCATAATGCTTAACATTTCAGTCAAAATCGGAGAATCCCTAAGACTTCGTTCCGAGTGAATTTTTCTTCTTAGCTTGATTTTTATTTATGTCCAGGATTATTTGTTCCGATTGGATTTCTCTTCTGGCTATCTGTAATCTTTGTGATCACTCGGCTATAAGATTGAAGTAATACACAATCGGCTATAAACCGGAGCTGTCGTCGATGATGATGTCAATAAAGATGAAAAAAACAAATGTCGTGCATATATGTATGATGGGAAAAATAAAAACTCAAGAATGGCAGCCACAATCGATACGGCACCGACGGCAGCCACCACCTATCATAGCTGTTGAATATATCATATCTTTCTATATACAACCTAGTATCACCAGTGTCATAGATGCATGTAACTCAATTGGTCCTGTATCATAAGGGATGTATTGTAAATTGTTGATATAATAATTATAATGGTTTGTATTTTGAAACATTTGTTGCACCCAATTCATATTTTTATGATCAAAATTATACAAAAAATTTACTAAAAAAAATCTACCTACTCCAAACCTACTGAACATCATTTGCAACCAATTGACCTAAGCTAAAAACATTCATATTGAATTGTACATTCACGTTTACAAGTACTTTTCAAATTAAACAACACACCGCACGAGAATAGATGTTGTGAGCTAGAGCTCTTCACCAATTACCCTATCGTCTACTCTACTGCTACCCCACTTTCACCCGCTAACAGTACACACAAACATACACATTCTCTCTATCTAGAGACCTCATTAAAGACAATTTTGTGAGTTCATTTCATTTGTATTAAAAAATTTTTATTTGAGGGATTTAAAATTTTTGCTTTGAGGAATAAATTTCTTTTTTTTTTTTCAACGGTTTTTGTTACACCCACAAACAACTTTACAATTTTCTTGTCCTCCCCCCAACTTCTTCTGTCCCCCCAAAACAAACGTTTTTAATTGGATTAAGATTATGATTAATATAGGTAGTGTAAATAATGACAGTTTCATATGACGAAACCAACTAGCCAACCAACCAACCAACTTGTAAGTTCAAATTCGGCGATTTTTATTTTAAAGGACAAAAGCTATATTCAAATATCTCCCACTTCCCCAATTTTTTCTTGTCAATTGGTTAACTTACGGAATAATTAAGCACTTATTTGCAAATCGCCTTATGGATTTAATATCCCCAAGTGGAAAATCGACGGATTAATAGAAATAGTGTTTTCTTTGTATTTATTGATTGTCAATTTTAAATAGTTTTAGTTGAATATTCACCGAGAGTATCTTTTAATCTCTTTGTTCAATTGCCATTGATTTTACTATCTGTAAAGGGTTTCTTTTTGATTTGGGATGTTTTGATTTCCCCAAAAGTTTGTATTGTCCCTCTACAACAACTTAAAATATAGGGACAGAATCAAGATAAGCTCAGTTAGTTTTAACAATATTTTCTTATATATTTCTAATACTGTATACCCCCTCCCAGATAAAACCAAATCGAAAAAAAAGAAACATTTTAATATAAATCTATATGTACAGAAAGGTCTCAAATATACACTGTTCTGTTAGACATTTCTATTTTGATTTCTATTACGTTTGTTTTCTCGTTTAGCTCTCAATTTCCATTTAAGTGGACGGAAACTCTTGAATATCAAGAATAAAAATGCTCCAATGAATCTAAACAATGCTAACCCAGCGACAATCCATAAAATGATTGTTAAAAATACTTGAGAATTACCGGAAATGGATCCATCAGCATTCGTTTGACCTGATTTATTACCACTTAAAATATCGACTCCACCAGCTTCTAACACTATAGCAATCAAAATAGCATTAGTGAGCATCCATACCAACACCGTAATGGTTCTAATAAATGCATAGTAAGCCAAATCGTCTTTTTTCTTGTTACTTTCTTGAGGTATATCTTTCACGGGTATCATAGTACGTAAATTTTCCAATGTGGCAACATATTTGTCATTCAATTCTTGTGTCAAATTCTCTGGTGCAATCATCACCAATTCATCAGAATTCTTACCGAAAGATTTTGCTGACCCCAAATCTTTGGCTTGTTCAACCCCTTTTGTCCCCCAACTGACATCGTGAATGTTACAAAAGGCATAAATGTTCAACACATTGATATAGGTTGGAGATAACAACACGTATTGAGCAAACGAAGTAAACATAAAGCTAGGTTCCCCATACATAAATGCTCCAATGAAATATAACAAATAAGTGGACACCATAGATACCACCAAATCACGGAATTTGGTGTTTGTAAACACCAAGGCAATAGTGAAATCAGTCTTGTGATTATGAACAATCGAATTGACTGTATGCACTGCCAAAAAGATTGCAGCAAACATCATATACGCCATTAAAATAGCAAAAAACACAGCAATAACAAGATAGAATTTCCTCGTTCCCCTAGGGGTATTACCAAATGCCAAAACAAAAGTACAAACAACAGACCCAACATAAAACCATAAAAATATAATGGCAAGATATTTACCAACATTGAAATTCATGTCACTAGACCCTAAATTAGCAGTTAAAATACGGAAAACCAAAAAGAAACTTGCTAATGAAAACCAAGACACCAAAATTGTAACTAATTGGTAATAAAATTCCAATTGAAGAAATAATTTCCTAAACAAAGAATGATTGGAACGCCAAATCTTTGTCCAATGGAAAACAGCATAACCAGCAGCAAACATAGAACCATTAAGCCATCTTCTTCTTTGCAAGACAAATTCATCAATGTTTTCAGGAACATCAGTTTCAGCTTTGGCTTCATTAACATAACGTAAAATGTAATTATGATTCTTCTTGGCCACCAATTCAAAACATAAAATTCTATCTTCTGCCAAATACATATTACTAGTAAATATACCTGCTTGTTGGAAGTTTTTCTCTTTTACATCACGTTCATCGTCAAAGTCTGGATCATTGGAATCACCTTCTGCTGTCATTTGATGTAAATATTCTCCTTTGAAATATTTTTCTAACGGACCTTCTCCATTGACATTTAATAATGCTTCATATCTATAAGCACTGAAAGCCCCTGGCAACACACTAATAAATCCAAACACCGATTCCATCGGTTTATCTAACACATTGGAAATTTTATATTCAAAATTTTGTGCTGCCACTAACGGATTCATTAATAAATTCTTGTTGGGTCCCAAGGCAACTCGCATTTCTCCACAAGCACCAGCAACATTAGGATCTTTAAATGATTTCCATAAATGGAAGAATGCATCACGTGAAGGTTTGGTACCACAATCCAACAACATTATTACTTTGGGATTAAGTATTGGAGCAAAAGCTTGAAAACACCAACGATGAGAATTGATTTTACGACTATTCTTTTCTTTCAAACAAAACAAAAATTGAACTGGAGTTGAATTACAAGCCAAATGAACTTTATCATTGACAGCGTCTATTCCAACAGTGGAAGTGTACTCATAGATATGAGCCTTCACTGATTTGTCATTAATTTTAGATTTGGCATACCCATCTTGGAAAATACCTAATGCTGCCAATAATGTTTCTGTCCGTTTATTCAATTCCAATCGACCATCATTAACAATACAGACAACAATTTTCTTCCAACTGTCGTCACCCCAATTAGGATCAGATCGATTAGTCAAATCTCTGATGTTTTCGAAAACCCCTTTCAATGTTCTTGCCAATAATACTTCGTCTTCATTATACATGGTGATACAAATCATTATTTCTGTTTGTCGAGAAGGAGCATATAATTCTTGACGTAAGTTATAGTTAAATTTAACATAATTAGAAGGTCCACACGTAGCAGCTGTATACCTAACGAATGACATCTCTCTAGATACATTATCTTGATGATAATTGATTTTCTTACCATAAGTTTCCAATAACGTTTTTGGAACTGGTGCATCAATTACATAATTACCATTAATCAATTTAGCTTTCTTGATAGTTTTGGTGTAAGTTAATTTTGGCTTGAAATCATCGTCATCATCATCACCATCGCCATCTTCTTCATCTCCATTGTCATTGTTGACAAGTTTTTCATTTTCTCCACCATATTCAGTGTTTCTACTCTTACCCCTTTTCAATGTCCCATTTCTACGACCACGACGAGTAGAATGTCTCTTCTTGATGGTGGTACCACGTCTCAAAATCTCTTCACCAGTGTCCAGGAACAAAGATTCGTCATCACCAAATGGATCCAATGAATCGTCATCATCAGCATCTTGCAAAGGATTAATGATATAATCGTCACCAGCAAAATCAGCATGTATTCCACCACTACCTCCGCTGGCAACAAGAGAACCATCATCCATTTCTTCTAAATCATAGTCATATACATTAGTACTGGTGGCAGTATCTCTTTTTTTACCCGGGGAATAAGTCAATGGAGGATACTCTGGTTCAGTGAAAGCAACAGTTTTCTTCCTCAGCAATTGGAATTCATCATTATCAACCATAGTACTGTATGAGGAGTTTGAATTGGAGCTAGTTGGAGTTCTATACTTTTTGTACTGTTGTTGTTGATAAAGGGTATTATTGTTACCGTTGTTGTTAAACAAAGGAGGTTGTAAAGGAGACAAGGCTGGCTGTTGTTGTTGTTGTAACATTGGTGGTGGAGTGGTAGTGTTGGTGTAACTAGTGTTGCCAACAAAAGGGTTATTATTGTACACATCATACGATGATGATCGACGATATGGAGAATTATCGAATTGATATCTATTATTGGCATTAGTAGCTATATGATGATGCTGAGGCTGTGATGGTGAACCTTGTTGCACTGGTTCAATGTCATCAAACAAATCATCATCATCGTCAGAAACATTGTCAAACGGGTTATGATTGTTCTTGTTGTTGAAATTTGAGTTACCCATGTCGAAAGGGATGAAAGTGGTATAATGAAAGGTGAAAAAGATGAGTGGGAACTGAACTTTAGTCTAGGTTGGATATAGTGATTTCTAAAAATAAACACTCCCCAAAAAAATACCGAAAGCGAATGAATGAAAGAATAAAGGTGTAGATATATAAACTGTTCCTTTCTCTTCTTCAATTAAAATAAATGAATATAAAAAAAAGTCAAATGAATATATTCAGGGAAATGAAGGGGGATATAAGAAAAAAGTAAAGAAGAAGAAGAAAAAGTAAGAAAGGGAAAGAAAGAAGAGTGGTATTATAATAAATTTGGAATGAGAATAAAAATAAATTTGGTTGAAAAGGGAAAATTAATGGAAATAGAAATCGGAAACTAAAAACAGGGAGAGAGTTTTATTTACATTGCCCTTCAAACCGACAAAACCAAATTTCATTCCACAATTAGAGTCATGATGTAGATGGTAATTGTTGTTGAATTAGTTGATTAGGGGAATTTTTAAGAGAGTATACACTTTGTAACTCAAATCTCTACTGGTATGTTTCATTTCATTTCATCATCTCTTTCTCTTTTTTTCTACCTTATATTTCACTTAATAATGAGGACATCTAACAATAATAGCAACTACAACTATTAACTAACTAATACTGTCAACCATTGCTATATTTTGTGGAAATTCAATAGTGTTTATTGTTTGTTATTATTACTATTTTTAGGTTGTGAAAGAAATTCTTTTTTTTGTTCTGAATCTCTAAAAAAAAAAGAATTGATTCTTATTGTTTACGTATTTCCTATTTAGGCAGATCACACGGAGACCAACCACATGTCCTGCATCTAGGACCGAACTTGCCTGGCTTCTCCTGCTTACTCCCTTTCGTAATTGCTACCAAATAAGCCTGGACCACATTATTATTATCATTCTCTATATTTATCTTTACTTCTTCCCACAAATGACACAATAATCATTAACTCCCAATCTTTCAAGACAATTATAATGATAACCATGTCCACATGAAAAGAATATCAACTTTAAATCATCGAAAGTATCATCTTTACCATTGCCCCAGAGTTTTTGTTTTTGGCAATTCTCCCAAGCTAACCAATGCTGATTCAAATCTTCAGTATCAATGTGTTTACCCCACATTGGTTTCCCACAATTGGCACAATTCTTGGTTGTTATATCCCATTTTGCTAGTTTGATATCTTGCAATAACATCATGTTTTTATACATATCTCGATTAAACATTCGCATAGTTATTTTCAAGATTTCACTTTCATAGGAATATGAAATAAACACTTGTTGTAATACATCTTTGATATTAGCAAGTGTGGCAAATTTTGTGGGGTCATCTTCAGGAAATTGATGCAAAAATTTATTGAACACATTTAAAAATAATGATTTAGAATCGTTATTCAATTTATGATCGCTAATTCTTTTAAAGCAATCATGTATAAATTGATTGAAAAATTGATAAATTTGTGAACCAGCAACAATATTAGACGAATTAACAAGAACAACCAACCTAGTAATCAATTCAAGCCATAATTTCTCGTTTAATTTCAATTCATCTGCTCTAACCTCGCTAGTGACATGATTTTTGGGGTTCTCACAAATTGCAATTGCTAAATCAAGAAGATTGGTAAATTCCTCTTGTAGACTTGTATCATTGACATTATCTTCAACATATTTCAATATAAGTTCCAACGCTACGGAGGACTTTTTGTGATCAATCAAAAGTATCACTTGTGGTTCAATGGCATTATGATTCTTAAATAACAGCATCACCACATCATAGTCAACTTTATCTTTCCATTGTTTGACAAAACTTATCACTTCTTTGTCCTTCTTGTAGAGCAATAACAATTCAATGTATCTATTAATAAATTGAGTTAAATCAACAGATTTGGAAATTAGAAACACTTCACGTAAATAGCTTAACACAATCTCATTATCAACATCAGTTTTATCACTACTACTAGTAAGCTTTAAAACTTCCAAATGTAAATTCGGTGAAAATTGTTCAATTAAATTCACAAATCTAGAAATATTGTAGTCTGAAACATAATTCAATTTCAAAAATTTGCCAAAATTATCTTTCACTATTTTAACCAAGTTTAATCGATCACTAGGATTCTTACTAGATGCAAACGAACTCTCCAATAGCAAATATAACTGATCGACATGATCATGATCATGATCATCACTACCACCATCTATGTCCATTTCTGGTGTTTCATTATCAAGAGTATCTTCAGAAGCATTCTCGTGTTCTCGTTTCAACCACATCTTTAAAGCTTGTGAAAACATTCCTTCTGACTTATACATATTAATCAACACATTATAATATTTTGCCTTTTCCAATTTTTCCACATAATATTCATCTTCTGGTTCAAAATAAGGTAATAAACTCTGTAATGCCAATTCACAATCCAGGAAAATAGATTCCGACTTATTTTCACATAATCGATTGAAAACATCTGATAATATTGAATCTGATAATCGTAAAAATTGACTATATTTGGGATAGTTTCTAGCAATGAAAATCAGTAATTGACACTTGTCAAAATCTGTAAATTGTTCATCATTAGCTTCGAAAATATCTATTAATGCTTCTATCAAATATTGTCGATTTAATTTTGGATCTTCATTCAAAAACAGATCTTCAAAAAATTCATTAAGACAAGATAACATTTCCAAAGAGTCAAATTTAAGTAAAGTGTATAAATAAGGAAAAATTGTGTTGCCATTCTCCGTTGGCACAGAACTAATTGTTGAACTTGAAAATAATATATCACAAATAGTTTTCTTTGCCACCCTATCATTATTAATGAATTTATCTATTGGGTATTGACGTCCAGTTAAAATATAGGATAAATATGTGTAAACTTTAAAATTGTCTGGTGAAGAAGGATTTTTCTTTATATCAACAAAAAAATCAACCAATGGTGTTTGATAATCATTCAAAACAAAATTCCAGACATAAACCAAACATTCTCGAAGGTCGTATTGTTTACATAATTGAATAGTTAAATCAATGTCCAACAGTTTTATATCCAATGTACATATAATCTCTGTCAACAACTCACCATCATCGTCCATATTTGTAGATTGTTGATTCTCTGCTTTGACATAATACTGAATTAATGCTTTCAAGACAACCGGTGGCAAGGAAAGTATCAACCCTGATAAAATAAAAGGCTCCAAAGCTTGGAAAAATATAGAATTATCCTGTACAATTTCATATAAGGCTTCAAGTAAATCATTTGGTACAGCTAGGTACGCAATAATATTCAAACATAATGTGATATACGATTCATGATCTGATTGTATCAAATGCGGCATTGCCTCTCTCATTATTTTAATAAGATAAGGTTCAATCAAATCACCTCGCTGCTTTTGATTTTGCGGCAATCCAACAACTGTTAGTTTCCCCACAGAATTCGAGTTGTAATAATTATCGGCAATGCTCAATGCTTCTGCATATAACCCTTGTGATAGCTTGTTTAATAGAATGTCTGCCCATCCTAACAGTTTGCCAATAAATAGTTTTGACTCATCAGTATATATAACTCTATGTTTAGATAAATTTATGTCGGAAATATTACCAATTGTCTGACTTGCAGCAGGTACCAACATTGTGCCATTACTATAAATGGTGATCATTTCATTATCCAAAAATACACATAAAATATCAGATTGAAGCCATTTAATGTCACGTATTATTCTCTCATCAGTCAATCTGGCAATTTTTTTAAAAGGTAATTTTGATATTACTTTATTTTTATCTTTAGCATTGTTTATAAAATCTAGTATTCTTCCCGAAACACTCTTGTTGTCCAATTCTAAAATTGTCAATATATTATTCCAACAATAAGCCAAGCGAATATTGGTGACTCCAGTTTTGGTTTGTATCGAGGGCATCCAACTTAAGCAGTAAGAAGGAAAATCTTGTTCATGGATGATATGTTTGGGTTTGCCTATTTTAAAATGTTGTTTGACATACAGTACAGTATCATCATTCAAAGAAATTGCAGATACAATAACTAATAAATCATCAGTCATAATTGCTACTATACCCATTTTATCAGTTATTTGGTGTGCTGAGCCCAAAGGCAACATTTCCATACGACGAATTTTGAATTTACTATCATCCAAATTTGCATCATTTTTACCTAAAAGTTTAGTAGTGACATAAATCAAATTCATGAATTTTTTGATACCGTTATGGAAAAACACCAATCCACAATCATCCGCAGTAATTAATTGACAATTAGATTCTCCAACAAATGAAATATACGTGATCTTGGTATTTATGACATGACCTTGGACATTCTGGGCAAACCTTGATTTTAAACTGATTGGGTATATTGTATAAAATGGTAAATTGGGGATATGGTTCCCCTTAGTTGCTTTTTTCAAATTCCATAGTCTAATTGAACCATCTTGTAGTCCTGCTGCCAAATAAGAACAATCAGATGAAAATGCAATACATGAGATTGAACAATTTTCATCAGTACTTTGAGTCGGCACTAATATATAATCTATTTCTTGTCTATAATTAAAAATCACTATATTGCCCCGATTTGTAATAATAGCAATATATACTGCATTGGATTTGACAAATAGACGTGAGCCATGCAGATTGATGAATTCAGGGGAATTAATAGTGTCTGAAATTGTCTTCAATTCATTCCATTGGAAAATATCTTTCAAAAGTATCTCATCGTCTTCTCCGCTTCCGCCTCCTCCATTAGGTTGGGGTTCGTTTAATGTTGATATTCGTGAAGTTTGGTTACCATTATTTCTGTATGATTTCAATGTTAAACTTGTCTTGGTGGTAGCTCGATCATCAAATTTGGTTTTCCGTAGCAGTGTTTCGGATATACTTGATGTTGAATTTGATATGATGCTAGGCGATGAAGATAGTAAAGATTTCGCAGATAACTCATTGAAAACCAGATCCGTCGCCACCATTGGGAATGGGATGTCAAAACTCTTGGTGTAACTAGAATGTTGATTCAATTTGGTTTAAAACTGATCTCTTTTCTTTTTTTGGCTCGCTTCTCCAAAATCGAGCAAAGAATATCGGAGTGCGCGTTGATAATAGATGCAGCTTGGCCGAAGGAAAAAAATAGAGAGGACCGAAAAAAAAAAAATAACGTAAACATGTCTGCTTGTCTAATAATCATACAACCACATTTTAATCCCATTTGATTATGAATTTATCCCTCCAAGATCCATTCTCGGTGGCTAAAGAATTTCCTGAAACATTAACCAATACATTAAATTATGGTCATTCAGTAGCAATCCAATTCAACCACAAGGGCGATTATTTAGCATCGGGATTATCTGATGGATCAATAGTCATATACGAGATGGTCTCCAGCGGGGTGATAGCTCATTTAAACCAATACTGTCATATAAGACCGATCACTTCAATTACATGGTCTAAATGTGGAAGGTATCTATTGACTTCTTCACAGGATTGGTGGGTCAAGTTATGGGATTTGAGCAAAGTGAATATAACTGATGCAAAAGATATTGATGAGTCACCAGTTATCAGAGAAGTTAAATTTGATGGACCAATATGGCTGGCTTGTATGCATCCCACAAACCCGTTTGTTTTCACTGCTTCATTGTTTGAAGATTCACCCGTTTATGTGGATTTTACAGCAAAAGATCAACCACCCCAGATTACTAGATTGACAACGACACCTCTAGAAATGAACGAACCAACAGAAGGCGACGATGAAGAGGAAATTGCCAGGAAAAGAAGAAAGAAGATGGAAAAGCACATGACATTGGTTCTGATTTTTACTCATGAGGGTAATTATATTTTTACAGGTACCAGCAAAGGATGGTTAAATATATTTGATACTACATCGAGTAACTTAAATTTGGTCCGTTCGATAAAAATAGCCAACTCCAATATAAAGAATTTAATGATATCCCAGAACGGTAGAAAGCTAGCTGTCAATTCATCTGATAGAATAATACGACAGATTGATCTACCTGATTTAATCAATGTGGAAGATTCCAACGATTGGGATTTTGAAATCGATCATAAATATCAAGATGTGGTGAATCGATTACAATGGAACTCAGTATCCTTCAATCACAATGCTGAGTTTTTAGTTGCATCAACCCATGGTCAGTCCTCTCATGATCTATATCTTTGGGAAACATCGATGGCATCATTAGTGAAAATCTTAGAAGGGTCCAATGAAGAATTAGTAGATGTCAAATGGAACTATTCTCGTTGTACAATAGGATCAATTGGACTAGACAGTGGGATAATATATCTTTGGTCAGTACAATTTCCTCAGAAATGGAGTGCCTTGGCCCCGGACTTTGTTGAAATTGAAGAAAATATCGAATATTTAGAAAAGGAAGATGAGTTTGATATTATCGATGAAGATGAGCTACATAAGAAACGATTGGAAGAAGAGGACTATGTTGCTGATGTGCTAAAGATGGACACAACTGATGCTCGAGGCTTTGATATAACTCAGGATTCATTTATTATTCCCATCAATTATGAAAAGAACTTCTATGAATAAAAGCTGGGGACGTATAAGGTGCTTCCTTCTAGCATTTGTCTGGGCAGAGCTATTATAGACATTTGTGATTTGCTGGATATTGGACAGAAGTAGGCTGTAGCTATTCATAGTTTGCATGTAATAATAACTTGTTATTTAGAATGCACGTGAAGTTGTAAGATAAATTGAACGAATGAATTTTTATTCGCCTAGAAATTTATTAATCCGGAGTCATCTAATAGCTTGTTGCAAGATGGAATGATGTGTAACAAAAATCAAATAAAAAGACGCGGTAAAAAACCAGATTCGTTTCGTGTTTGGATTTTCCCGTTTGCAATTCGTTTGTTTCCAGTTGTCCTTAGTAAGATCATCCAGCTTGAGTAAATGGTGTGGCTTGTTGAGGACACAAGGAAATAACTTCAATCTAGACATAGTAAAACTCTGTGTATCCAATTAAACGTAGATTCATATGAAATAGTTTCTTAGAGGGGTACCATGATTTGATACAACTCACATGATGCGGGAAATCAAAGTTTGGTCTAGTTTTTTTTTTACTGTTATTGTGGTTGCTATCCAGTTAATATTATCCCATTGAAACGAATATGTAGGATTTCCAACCAATCCCTGCAATAAGGAAGTTGGGAGACATTCAATAGTATAAGAAATATCATATTTAGCTGTTGCTAGTGACTTAACTAACACTATTATCCTCTAAATCAACTAGTTAGTTTAGTGAAAGAAATTTGTCAGCACTTTCAATCTATTCTTCACGCACTCGTTTTTCCGTTCCGTGTTCCGCCCAGCACCGTGACTGCCGCCCGTACCTCCTTGTCTGCGTTAATGTTTTAGCTGTAAACGCTATTCATCGGCTAATCTCTTATTCATCAAAAATATTTCAGTTATCTATAGTCTAACTGAATTTCTTTATAACTTTTGTAATTAATTTATTGGATTGTTCAAAAAGATTCAGAACCAATGGTGGTAGGTAGGTGGGAATGGGAAGAACGGGGAAGGGGGGGATGTACGTGCGAATAAGACAAAACAGCAGAAGTCAATAAATAAATTTGTATGTGTGTGTGAGAGGCCAAAAAATTAAAGAGAAGCAAAAAAAGCAAAAGAAGCAAAAAAAAGAACAAAAAATTAAGACAGAACGAAAAAAACAAAAAGATTCAAAAAAAACAACAAAAATAATAAAACATAAACAAAAACAAAAATCAGCAAACCAAACTTTTCTATACGTTCTTCTTTATCAACCAATAACACACTTTTGATTCATTCAGTAATACTTGTGTTACCATTTGCTAGAACTATCAAAGCAAGAAGTCCAATTTTACAAACTAGCATCAGTCAAAATATTAACAACTTTAGACTCCACTCTATTTTATCGTTCTCCTTTGTTTTCATTTTATTTTTGCAATATATATTTTTTTTTTCACCAATTCATTCAACACTAGCATAATTACACCACATACTACTTCCTTTTTAGTTTTAGCTCAACTTGAATAAATACGTTTGATTCAAGTCCAATTACTACAGATTAATTATATTTGGATTATTCGTGTTATTTATTTTTATCTGAATTTTTCAATTGGAAGCAAAAGTAAGAAAATTTTTCTTTATCCTGTTTTTTTTTAGTCATTTTTTTGCTAGGATTTACGATTATTTACAAATGTCAGCACAATTTATCACACCGAAAAAGCGTCCCCACTCACCACTAGATAGTAATGAATTACTTCCTTCTTTTGAAGATCCCCAAGATATGATAAATGCAGTGGTATCTACGTTACTGGCTCCAGAGGAGAAAACCAATGTTTCTATTGCATATGCCAATGAGAAAAATCAAGCCACAGAAATCCAAGCCTATGCTAAGATTGCTGGTAAGGATTGGACATTTTATGTCAAGTCATTGGCAGTTTCGATAGGAAGAAATATTGAATTATCCGCACCCAGTAATACTAATATAACTACACCTTTAATAGATATTGACTTGGGCCCAGCTAAAGTAGTCAGTAGACTGCATGCCGCTATTACTTATAATCTAGATTTAAGATGTTGGGAGTTAAAAGTTCTTGGAAGAAATGGTGCAAGAATAGACGGTCAAAAAGTTAATGTTGATTCACCAAATGTTAATGCATTACATTCGGGGGCAATTTTGGATATTGGTGGTACCCAAATGATGTTTATTTTGCCTGATGCTCCAGCAGTTGTTGCCCCGAAAATGTTGGAGAAATGTCTTCTCAGATACAAGGAGCAACAACAACAACAGAACAAACGAATTTCAAGTGGACCTGGTATCGGTGGCTCCACAAGTTTTCAAATGTTTGATAAAGCTCATCTAACTCATTCCCCTTCATCTATTTCAGCAAACTCGCTCCAATCAAATTTGGATCAAGATTTGTCAAAAGAGGAAGCCAAAGATATCAAGCCTCCCTATTCTTATGCGACAATGATTACGCAAGCAATCTTATCGAATCCTCAAGGAGTAATGTCATTATCTGAGATTTACAATTGGATTGCTGATCATTACGCATACTATAAATACTCGAAAACTGGTTGGCAAAATTCGATTAGACACAATTTGTCCTTGAATAAAGCGTTTGAAAAAGTTCCAAGAAGACCAAATGAACCAGGAAAAGGTATGAAATGGCAAATTAGTGAATCATACAAGGAAGAATTTTTAAACAAAATTTCTGATGGAACCATCCTGAAAACAAGAAGAGGTTCTTCAGTTTCTAGACAATTGAGTTTACATTTGGCTACTCATAACCAATTACCCGAATCACACAAGTATACAATGGATCAACAAATACACAACGGTACCGCTGCTTCAATACCTCAGCAACAAAAACAACAACAACAACAACAAAAACGACCACCACAACAACAGAATTCACAGCCACACTTGTCGCAACCCCATTACACAATTCCTTCTAATCCCATGCAAACCAATTCCATGGGATACATACCACAATCCAATATTTACAATATGTCAAATAGCGATCGTCGTTATACACCATACCAACAACTGCAAAACCCACTTATGTATCAACATCAACAGCAACATATTGGCCAAACATATAACCAATTAGGGCGACCACAAGGCCAGCTAGGACAACCAATGATGCAACCTCAACAACAAAGCTACACCCTGAGTAACATTAAAACCGAGCCCAGTTCTCCAAAAAGAAATCCATCTATTTCTAACAACACACCAAAGATGGCTAAAGGCACAGGTATGTATTTTAAATAATCAATAGTCCACAAAATTGGCGTGAAATAGCAGCTACTAACGAATATATTATGAATTAGTATCAACAGAAAGCCATTCGAGAAGTACATCGTATACGACAACACAGTTGCACGAAATGTCCAATTTCAATAGTTCTGCTAATGATAGTACTTCAACTGCCCCAACTGCTTCTACAACAACAAATGGAGACATTGGATTAAACTTTGCCAGTCCCAAAAAGATAACTGCTTTAGAAGCCTATACGCCGGAAAGAGGTTCAAAAGGTAATCATAGCGGCACCAATAATAATAATAATAATACTAATAATACTAATACTAATACTACTAATAATAATAATGGGAAAAACACAGCTGGTGGTCCAAATACAAATCAATCGTCACCGGCATTTTGGAATTTTGTTCAATTTAGTACACCTAATGGACAATCACCAGTAAGAAAAAGTAGTGAAGAAGTAGGGAATAATAGTCCTACATTGAATAGAAAAATAAAGCGAGAGAGGGAAAATGATGAAACCAATTCGCCATTTAAAAAAAAACAACGGACTGAAATGATTGATCTGTGATAAATACTATTTATTTGATACACTTCACTCACACAGATATAATGGTGTTATCTTTCTTTATTTTACTATTGGTTTTGTATGGGTTTGTTATTTTTTAAGTGATCTACTTGTTTATTTTGGAATTATATAAATATAATTATTTTTCTTTTGCAACAACATAACCAAGGGGAATTTCCAATAATTTTCCCTTTTTTTAATTTACTATTTCTGTTTTTGAATTGATGACAGTTGCTTATATAACTTTTGCCGTTTTTTTGTATTTCTTCCATTGACAAAGGTAGATTTAGGAACGATACATAACACGTATATACGTAATAATTACATACATAAGAGGAGTCTTACAACTTTCATTACTATGTGATCTATAAAACGAGGTTCGAGAAGCGATACAATCTTTATATACAACAAATCAACTCTAAAATGCAGATCTATTTCTTAAATCAATCAATTTTTTCTCAATATCATTAACACTTTTGTTCAATTTTCTAGAAATTTCAATTTTCAATGATATATCAAATTCCAAAAATCGTTCTAATAAATCCCCATCAATCACATTTTTAATTGGATTGTAATAACTTCTTAATTTCAAATGATCTTTACCAACAAGATTATTTTGTGATTGTTGCATATAGAGTTGCAAATTAAATAACAATTCAACTTCACTTTTCGAAACCAACGGGATCAATAATCCAATTGTCCCTTGTAATCCAGTATATATGACACTTTCAGTACCAGCCAAATTCAAACAACCCAAATTGAATGAAGTTATGATATCTCCAACATGAAATTCAATCAAATTTTGTAGTTTATATGGACAACTATTCAAAATCCCATCTTGAGTTTTCAATATTGTCCAATCATCATCGGCTTGTTTTGAAATATCTTCATCTATTCGAGTAACAAATATATTCCCAAATTTATCACCACCAATTAATGTATCAATATCCAAATTCATAATCGAAGTGATTTGTCGTTTCATTACATCATCAGCAAATGGAACAAATTGATTTTGAGATTCATCAAATTTGGCAAATACAATAGAACTCTTATGAGAATCACAAATAATAATTCGATTTGTTTGAGGTATGATTTTATTAATATTTGTTGAAAAATCAATTATGGTAGTTGATTTCTTCAATAATTGTTTTTGTCCAATATCATATAATCGTATGTGATTACCAGATGCAACTAATAATTTGTCTTGGAAATTCTCCAATACTTGTGGTATATGATCCAATTCAGTTTTATGAACTAATTGTAAATGTTTCTTACCAATTTTAAAAGTATATAAATAACTTTTATCATAAGAATTAGGTAAAATAGTTTGATTGGTACACACACCAACAACAAGATGTGAAGCAGGCACTGAAGGTGTTGACGTTTTATTAAATGATACAGCACTCATAGAAACAATACTTTCATTTCCGTCCAATTGCAAGCTTTGAATAACTTGATTTGATTTGCTATCGACAACTTGAATACATGAAGCCCAACTATTTTGCTTCCATTCATAACCAAATGCTCCATAGTAATCTTCATCGACATTCTCCTTGACATCTCCATTTATATTGCATTTAAATGGTCCTTGCACATTATATTCCAGTTCCGATATAAACAAACGATTTCCATAAGTAATCATTTTTCTAGGAGTATATCTCAATTTTGTGGTGACAATTGTCAAATCTTGCAGAGGATCAAATACACTATCTTCTTTACCCACAGAAAATATTATCAAGTTGTTATCTTTTATTCCAACTATTCCTTCACCACCAATATCCTCAGATATGAATGAAGATCCATTAGTAATGTCAATTTCCAACAATGGTGTTATCTTGAAAGAATCTCGGTATAAATAAGATATCCAAGGTGCTGAAGAAATAGCTAATATTCCTTCTATTTCATTAGAAAATTTAATAACACTTAAACTTACCGGTTTGGAACCAATATATTTAACTCTGCTATTCGAGAGATTCCCATTTATGGTATCTATTTTGATTCTTGCATAAACACCATTCTCCATACCAATATGTACATGTGTCTCTTTACCCGACAGTTTTAACATCTTCAAACTAGAACTATTCGCCGATAATGCTTGTAAAGATTTGATTTCAAGACAATTGTGTTCCTGTAACGAGACCACTTGAATTGTTTCATCAGAACAGCCAATAATTGCAAATGAACTTTTTTCACTAATGTTTTCTTGAATTGCCATTGCTGTTATCGTGGTTGCAATTTCTAATCGATCTTGATATTCAATCAATTGATCATCAGTTGCATCAATTTCAAAATACACCACACTTAAATTGGATAAGGCAATTAAAACTTGTTGATTATTAGTAGTGGCATGAGTAATTGTTATTCCTGCTGGTGGGAACCAATCAGTAGTTTTTTTATTCCCATTTACCGTCCTCACATGCTTAATACCATTAGAATAAATTTGTACTACTGATGCAATTCCTACTTGTTGTACTGCTATAGTAGGTTGGTCTAACACAAATTCAGAATCCTCAACGTCTTCAACAACTTCTCCAATAGAAAGCACCAATGTTTTGGAAGACAACGATGACGATATCACCAAATATTCATCATTGGCCGACTCTAGTGATAATTTGGTTGTGAAAATATCTGTTGGCGTTATAGGCAATGGGGACTCAACTAATGTAGTTGTTGGAACACCATGAGTTATCGATTTGACATATGAATGAGAAGATAAAGTGACTAATTTGGAATCTATAATTTTAGAATCAGTTATAGGACTCAATGTTTCCAAAACGTCAATCAATGCCAAATTATCCAATCCTTTCAACTTAAATGAGGTGACGGATTCCCGGACACTGTTCAAACTTCCATAATCCGAAGAATTGATGACCAATTCACCTTCTGTTAAATCATCACCCAATTTTTCAAATTGATACAACAATTTATCATTATTTAATACATTGGCAAATAAAAATCCATTCTTGAAAATATTTAGACTGAGTGCCGGTGGGATAGTATCAAAATAAGTAATTGATATATTCTGAATAATCTCTTTATCAAAATCATAATCGACAGTTAATTTAAACAAATCACCTAATGTGTTTTGTAGTAATATAAAAAATTTTTTCTTCTTCAAAACATGGGTAACGTGGTTAACAATAATGGAATCTTGTGTTTGTCCGTTTCGTCTTGGCAAAGGTAAATATATTCTAGGACCATCTAATTTATCATAGAAACACCAATTGGTCCCACAAACAACCATACCTCCAATATGACCAGGTAACGGGATCAAATAGTTAACATCATTGGGTAATGGATCCAGATTTGACGAATTGGGTTTCTTTTTAACAACATGGTTCAAACCTTGATCTAATTCATAATAATTTATAATACACTTTTTCTCTGGAGTCAATTCAAGAGCTCCAAATAATGGATTGTTATGATCTGTATTCAACGCAACTATTTTCAAACATAATACTTGCTTAGAATGTGCCTCTAAAGGTGAACTTAACTCCTTGCTTCCCAGAGAATTTGATTCTATTTTATAAAATAGCTTATTCTTCTCCATTGCTGCTACTAATATACATCGATTCTCAGAGTCAATGGCCAAATTTTCACCAACATAATTTCTCCCCCATCCATTTTTTGTCATTGGCTCTTGAATCTTTGAGATAAATTTTTTAGTTTTATTGTCATATTGTAAAATTGAGAGATTTCCTGAATCACTGGTAATGACTACCCCGTCAACTTCAGAAAGACAAATCTTTTCAATGCTATTGATTATTCCAAATAGGTTTTGAGAAGATTGAAGTTCAAGTTTCCCTGTTTCTTCATTTATTTCGAATAATTGTAATGTAGTAGATGAGACAAGAACTAATTGTTGCGCATTCTTGGTGGAATTGTCTTGTTTGTAAAACTGCCCCACTATCGAGGATATATAATATGAAGGCGGCTTCAAAGTTAAATTATACAAGTATATTGATTCATCATTTATCAACATTATAATATGTCTGTTTTTGTAGAAAGAAAATGGTCTACACTTGGTGGTAATTTTTTTTTTTTTGGTCCCGAGATATTTCCATCTCTCATTATCATCACCAAACACAAAATTCGAAAAAAACAAACACCAAGCAAAACATTAACAATATCAAATTCTACTTCCAACAGGATAGATTAGCCAACCACTTTTACGGAATAAGATGATTTGACTTGTATCTTTGAGTTTATACAAAGACAAGAAAATTAATTTGTAAATTTTAATGTATTATATCATTATATATCATTACTCAATATGTACTGTTGTTGATTTGACTACATCTAACTCAGCATCATCGACAACTTCTCCCATATTATCATCTTCCAAAGCAGTATGGTCTTTAATCATAAAAAATATTAACGGAATAGCCAATACTAAAGAACCTTGTACCAATCCCCATGAAGATGCAAACAAGCTCATATATTTAACTTCAAGAGAATCCAATCTCCAAGCAATAGCAGCCCCAGCAGATTGAATACCTTTGTAAAACCCAGCGTAAAGAGCAGTCTTTTTCGGATTATTGGACATGGCTCCCAATACCCAAATTGTATAAGTTTGGAAAATAGCATCAAAAACACCGTAAAATATGTAAAGGAACATTGGACCGATATAAGCACCATCTTTGAAATCCAATTGAGAGATCTTTGGTGGTTTTGATTCGACTTCTTCACGAGTGAAACTCATTTGGAATTTTAAACCACCACCCCAAATGGCTAAACTAGTGACAAATAATATAGCCCAACCAATTTTGGCACGAGTTGAACGTCTAAATTTCTTGAAATCAAGAATATAACCCAATACAATGGCACCAAACATTTGTGCTAACCAATATAACAATGAATTTAACGATCTTGTTCTTAAATTGAAACGACCATAATTGACATTATTGAATTGATAAGTATAAAACCAATTGGAAGCGAAAAACATGGGGAACATTAACAAGATTTTTGGTTCTTTAATTAATGTTCTACCTAATCCAATCAATTCGTCTTTCCAGTAAGGGTGAGTTTTAGTCATTACTCTAGTACCATCTGATTTCCATACTTTAGAAATTGGTAACATGAAATTAGCCAATACTGATCCACAAATCATCAAGATAATAAAAGCAATAAAAGTCCCATCACTAGCAGATGAACCTTGGTTGTGCATGTTTTCTGCTAATGGGATAATTGAACCAATGACTGCACCCAAATTGAAGATGACCCAAAATACCATAATGGCTCTACCTTTGGTTTGTTCAGTTGGATATGACATTATAATGGTTCCTTGAGCTGCCCATAAAAGAGAGGCACAGAACCCTAAAAATGCACCAGCAAATATAACAAATCCTTTATTTTCATTATGATTGAATGACAACAACGAGCCGGCATAAATAGCATACCCAAACCCACCAAACACCAACGACATTTTGACACCAATAACATTACAAATAGTACCAGCGAAAAACCCAACAGTTGAAAATGTAACATATAATGCTGTATTAGCAAGATCAGCAGTTTTTTTATCACTAATAGCTGCACCAATCCCAGAAAGGGCATTGAACATACCTGGGGTCAAAAACACCACGAAGGCAAGTAACACTATTTGACACATAGCACTAGAGAACCGGAATTTGGCTCCTAAAATATTGATTTGTTTATCAATCCAACTTCCACTAGCTTCAATTTCGGCATTTGTATGATGTTTTAATTCTAAATGTTCTGGTTGAACTTCTAAATCTTTGTTACTTGAACTTGTATTGGAATTAATATCCATTTTAGTTTGATCTTTCTCCATTTGATTTGCTAGTTGGGTTGAAGTAAAAAGTTTTATTTTATTAAAATGAAAAAAAGAAAGAACAATTATTTTTTAAATTTTATGATATCAAGGTATATTGATTAGAATTTATAGATCTTGAATTGCAAAAACAAGGGTTGTTCCAATGCCGTAAATCTGTGGTTAGGTATTTTTCTTTTTGAATTGCTGGTGTCTCCACTTTATCTTTTGAAAACTTTCCAATCTAGATACAAGGAAATAACCAAAAAAAAAAACTCTATTAGTTAACGAGTGACGTTTATTAGATTAGACAATGTGAAATAACTTTATTGTTTTGAGTAATTCAATCAAGTATCTTTAAGCAAAGTAAAAACAAACTAATTTCAATTGTATGTAGGTAGTATTTTATAAATAAAAATGGAACATGAAACCAGAAAAAAAAAAAAACAAGTGGAAACCAAGAAATCTATATACTTCTAATCTTTATAGATTTAAGATTATACTAGGAAGAGTATTTCATATACCAAAAAAAAGCCCTCGAGTTATTCCTTTTTTGTTAAACTGATTGTCGATTTCCATCATCGTGTGGGTTAAAAAAAAAAAAAAAACAATACAACAATAGATAGCCGCATTACATTCTCCACTTTTATAGCCTTTAAGAAATTAACCCTAACAGAAAGGAAAAATTTTTTTCCCACACTTCATTTTTTCCGACGACAAGATTATGCGCTCTCATTCCACCTGTCAATGTCAAAGTTCTTGGTCCTTAGTAAAATCTTCTACCACTATTGGATAAACACAGAGTAGTGATGTTGAACAGTAACTAAGGTGTTTCAGCTCATATTACAAAGTCCTTCATTATTACAGAGTGGCTTATGTAAAACAATAAATTCTTGTGGCAAGAAACTTATCTAAATTAAATCGAAAAATCGTAAAATGTTACCATGTTACATTTCCTGTATATAAAGCTCAACCCATTAAATGCAACAGAAATTTTCCCCTTTCACTACTACTTGGTGGATTGTTTAATTTCATCCCTGCAGCTACCGTCTATTAAGTGAGAATGTTAGTCTTTATTTAGGGTCAAACTACCGAAAAATGTAGTTTACTAGCTATTGTTAAAAGTAAAACAAACACTGTTATAACGCCATTTAATATAAGATTTTCAAGATCTTTTCACGAAGTTAGTCGTATTGGGAACATAATGCCTTGGACATTTATTCCCGTCACTTTACAAAGCCGTTTAGAAGGCTTTTCAGCAGTAGTTTTGTGTGCTAATCCAGCTGAACTGAGTAGGCTTGCAATAAACCAAATATCAGTTCATGTATCTGAAATATGCCTTTAGCATTTTGTTAAACAACAGGCACCGTTTGAAACATTTGTTAGGTATTTCCAGACAACAATAATAAAAAACATCAAAACAACTCGTAGTGTATACCTTGAATATTGGTTTGCATCAGAAAATTATGTCCCACTTGAGCTTATAGTTACAAACCGTTGATATCAAATATCAACTAAGTTCTAAAACTAAATTCTAACTACCCTAAAAAGACAAGGTTTTATCGGATAATTCGCCGATATACATCTTCCCATCCAGTTTATACGTTTCCCACAACTCAAAGTTCAAGATTTCGAGAATAATATTGTTGTTACTAGTCGGATTGTGTTAAAGTTTTTGTCAGATTGTGTGGGGAAGAATCAAACACTCACCTGGGGTAAACAATACTGGTTGCAATGATCTATAGCTAACTATAAATTATGTTGTATTCAAATTGCAACAGAACTTTTCCAAAAAACATTCATGTTACATTGTACTTCTTAATGTAACATGAAACCAATGTTACTTTTTTTTTGTTGAATCGGAAAAACATTCCGCGTTAAGACCCCTAACGTAAGCGTAGTTTTAATCTATCGTCAAGTTTATTCAACAGATTACAACAATAAACCATAGATAAGTAAGGATCGAGAAATCCAATTAATAGAGATAACAGCTACATTATATATGTATATCATAATCTTTATTTGTAAAAATATATATTGATAAGCATTCATTGGTATCACCTCACCGTCCCTGTTTACTCTAATTCTTTGCCCACACTAATTATTGAAGCGATCAATTCGTCAACAATTTTATCACTCAAAATAGGAGAATTGAACACCACACGGAAAAATTCACCTTGAGTATCATCAACAGGATTAGGACTAAAATCAACTAAATATTTCCCTAATTTATGTAATTTTCTCGAGACATATCTTGTTATTTCAGTATTTGATTTGTTCACAGTTGCTGGATGATAATAGAAACAAACTTGAAGACATTGAGGTGATTGAGGACCAACAATTTCGAAATTAGGATTTGATCTTATTGATTGAACAAAATATTCCATAATAGAATAAGCATGTTCAACACGTTTGGCGAATCCTTGTTCACCATAATATAACCAACCCAAGTAAAATTTGAAGGCATCACTTCTTCTACCACACCCCATTGTACCATCAGCAAGATCATAGTTTTCATCAGAACCCAGTTCACGTCCATGGAATAAATAAGGAGCTTTCAATGACATGGCAGTTTGGAAATTGGCCACTTGAGGCAACAACAAAAATGAACAAGTGTTTGGAATACCCAACATTTTATGGGGATTAACAGTAATGGAATCAGCATATTCGCTTCCGGCTAATCTATCTCTATATTTTGGTGAAAAAATAACATTTCCACCCCAGGATCCATCAATGTGGAAATGGATATTGTGTTCTTTGGCAACTTTACTAATTTCCAAGAATGGATCATAGGACCCAAACACAGTAGTACCGGCAGTGGCATTAATATATAATGGGGTATAGCCTTCTTTCTTGGTTTTTTCAATCACTTGTTTCAAAGAATCAACATCCATTACACCATTTTCATCAACATCAACTTTAAATACATTTTCTGATCCCAATCCCAATAAGATAGCCCCTTTTTCAACAGAATAATGACAATGTTTACTAGTATACAAGGCAAACTTGTAATTACCATTGCCCTTGACTTTAGTATCAGGATATTTCAACGATCTGGCAATTTGCAAACTGGTAATATTGGACCAAGACCCACCACTAAAAGTTAACCCCCCACAAGTTTCATTATGGAAAAATAATTGAGCATATTTTTTACCAATATAATTTTCAAGCACTGATAACACTGGTGAAACAGTATAAACATGAGAATTGGTATTTAAAATACTCAATAATATATCAGAAATCACCCCAATAGGATTATTTGAGGCATATAGTTTATCTAAAAATCCAGGGTTCCAAGTATTTACTGAAAATTTCAATACTTTATCAATAGTTTCAAATAATTCTTCTTCACTGCATGGTTTATCTAAATCATTATCGGGATCAATAAATTGTTGCTTTAAAAATTTTGGTTCATGGAAAGTACCCAAGGATTCTGGTTTATAATTGGATGATTTAGGATCAGCTTCATCAATATAAGCAAGTAACCGAGGTTTTAATTGGGTTAATAAATTATCTAATTCTTCAGATCTATTGGATTCTAAATTTGATTCAATTGTCATTATATTCTAAAAGGATAAATGTATCTATATGTAAAAGAAATAAAAGAAAGGAAAGAAAAGAAAAGAACTTAATATAGGAAAGAAAGAAATATAAATAAAAAAAAAATTTAATCGTTATAAGCCTTACTGTAGTTTGAAAATTTGAAATTCAATAATTTCTTTTTTTTTTCGGTTTGTTGGTTTTTTTTTTGCATTCCTACTACTACTATTACTACTACTACTGTTGTGGTCCTCCCTCCTCCCCTCTCTTTAATTTTATGCAGTCAATTTGATTATTGCAGCAATCTACATGAGTGGTAGTGTTAAATGGGCAAATAATATAACCTACTATACAATATAATTATGAGCCACAACAACAGCAGTACTAATCAATTGGAACCCCGGGAGTCGGAGGAACAAGATAAAACACCCAAAGACCAAAATATTGAAATAATTTAATTCAAGACTTGATAGAACTTGTTGAGGTTTGAGTTGATAAACAGTGTCCCAACATTATAAAATCTCTTGTTGTATATCTGGTGGGGGGTATGAAATTCTCGGGGTTTGATAATACAATGAACTTGTATTACCATATAAGCTGCTCCCCTCCTCTTCGTATAGACGAACAAGGAATCTTTGACTACTCTCAACGTATGGTATTCTCCTCAATTTTTGAAACTTCCCGGAACCAATAACAGTTAATTATAATATTTCTTCGGGACTGGCCTTGGAAACGAAGAATTGTTACAACAAATTGACAGCCATTTGTATTACAATCCTAACTTGTATACACAAGCTCATGAACTACTTATCAGAAAACTTCCAATTTTTCAATAACTCTAAGGCAATATAATCACAACCCATTCTAGTGTAAATCATGCAAATTCTAATAAGCGTCTCCAATAACTCTGATTTGTAAAAGTTTTCACTATTCAACAAAAGAATTGGATCGTGTAAATAATCCATGTTTGAAATCAGTAATTGATTTTCAGCTATATCTTCAACTCCATACACTTTAGCAACGGCAACTGCAAGATCAGAATCAACTTTATCTGCAAGTATTCTGCAGCAATCTTTAGGAGCATCTGCTAATAAGAAAAAGTATGCAGCATCCAAATATCGATGCAACCCTAATAACACATAAGCATTTTTCAATGCTGAAGATCTATTAGAAGCTTGCGTAAAATCTTTTTGCATAAAGCCAATAATTTTATTCTTTTCTCTATCGTCTTTATGTTTGATCAATCTAATCAAAATATCTTTCTTCTTCAACAGAAGATAATACAAACATATTCTACCCAATGGTGCATCCTTGAACTCCAAAGCAGCCATTTTTTCAAATAGTTTGGTGAATGAATTTTTTTCAACCCAAAATGGCATACCACTATCTTTCATTTCCTTCCATTTAATTTTACCTCCATAATGCTTAGTAACATGTTCTAATAGAATGTCAGGAGTCTTACACATCATGGCCCATTGTATTTGGGCTAATCGTTTCTTTGTGGTTGCAGAAGATGTTGATGTGGCAGTCGCAGTACTCGATAATTTCAACAGAATTAAATATCTGATTCCATTAGGATCCAATTCTACCAACATATCCTTTGTAAAATCTTTAACTATAACAATTGTGGAAATCAAAGTTGATTGCTGGTGTCGGGTCAACAAAGGTAAGGATATTTTCATAAGTCTCTCAATCAATAAATCAGCCACCTCATCATTAAACTCAGTGAATGTATCCAAAGTTAATGACATTCTTCGTTTAGGCTGGTAGATTTCATCATTACGAAATAAGTTCTCAACATCAGTGTTCAAATCCCATGTGATAACATCTCCTCTTCGAATGACTTGGAATAATTGTACAAGTATTTTCTTCACCGCAGTAAATTGCATAATAAACAAAGCTTGTATCACAAATTGTGGATGGAAAATTGGTAATGGACCATTAAGAACTCTAACTAAATAAGAAATATCAAATACCATTTCTTCATCGTCGTCCGTGTACCCACTCATCAATTGACGTATGGTACTGTCGATAGCACTTGACCCTAATTTCACCCACCTATCATCAATGAAAAATTGATTACCGGCACCAATGATTAAGTAGCCTCCATCTAGCCATATCAGGTCTCCAATTTCATGTGATGTATAATCGGAAATGTCAATCTTCTTCAATGTAGCATATGCTGGAATTTTGTTTGTATAATCATAACGTAACTGAGTGTACAATAATACAAAACGACTGAATCCAACAGATAAAAGAGCATTTGAGGTCAGTTTCATCTTTGATGCACTAAGAAACGTCCAGTCCAAATCCGTAACTGGACCATTTGATTCTGGGAAGGTTTCTTCATATTCCAACACCCCCTGCATGACATCCCATATTGACAATTTATAACCAGTAGAATCCACAACAGCAAATTTGTTAATAACAGTTGAACCATGAATCTTGCTAGCAGCGGAAACATTTGTTTCAAGTTCACTGACTTTTTTCCATCTAATAGACTCGTCAAAATTTAACGAATAGCTCTTTAGCAATCCATTTTTGGAAATCACTGCAATTAAACTTTTGTTTGCCTCGGAGACAAACGCATCCACGGCAGTGGCTTGATAAATCTCTTCCTCTTGAGGAAGCGAAGCTACGCTTTCTTCATCAAATAATATATCAGTAATCTTATTCTGTTTATAATGTAAGGAAAGTTTCCATGATTTTATTTGATCATGGGCATACAATGCCACAACACAATACTTTCTTTCTGCTTGAGTATTATCAGGATACTCGGTTAAAACAAACACCAATGGCTCTTTCTCAACCCCAGTTTTAACCTTGGTAATTAAGTCTGCAGGCTGATCATCATTAGTAGAGCCATTACAATCCCAAACACTAATTTCGTTATTCCTGCCTGCGGTAACAACAATGTGTCTTCGTTTCCAATCAACTGGTGGCTCTACATCATTGATTATCACTGCATTCACTATACCTGACTCAACATTTATCTGGAATCTTTTAGTCACCGACATGGTATTAGTTTGAAGCAACATTGGTTCCCAAATATAATTATGTTGAGGGAAATTCAGAATGGAAAGCAACACATTGTTCTGTGAGAAAGACGAGTTTGACTTGACTAACTTTCTAATTGATTTGGTGTGGCCTTGGTATTTGTTTATCAATACAGATTCAAGTTTGGAGCCACGTGCTAACTTTTCGATATTCATAATATTAAATCTCAATGTGTTTTTAACTCTGTCATGTAGCAAAAAGGTTAAAAAGGGCACTCTTTCATTTAATATGCAAATTTCTTTCACTAATAGCGGTTTCAATACGGTAGTGATAAACTCTTCCGATTCAATATAACTGCTTGATATTTTCTCTGTTTTTACTTGTGTGTTGATCAATGGATATTCATTCTTACCAAAATGGTAGTTCCCTGATATTGGTGTAAAAAGAATTTTGGTTGGTGGACACTGTGAGATATTTGTGATAGCATAAATCTTTACTTCTGCAGTATCTGATACAACAAACAATAAATCTAGATCATTAATATCTAAACCGTTGAATAAAGTGCAATCACTATTCTTCAAGGCAGGGATCAATGTCTCACGTAAATGGTAATTCTCTATCACAATAACAGTACTTATCTTCAGGAAAACTTCCTTCAAATCAAGTGTAGCCCAATTATTTATCTGGTTATGACCACTATGTTCACATGAAGCCCACACTCTGAATTTGTAGTCCGAACAAAACGAATAGATAACTTCACCTTCATCGGTCGCATTGTTTATATAGTCTCGAATATTTTTGATGTTAGCCATGGATGCATCTATTTCGTTCTTTTTGTCTTCTTCAGTGATTTGTTTCTTCAAATGATAATCGATCACAAACGTCCCCTGTGGATGTGGTAAATAGGTTACTTCAAACAAAGTGTTTTCATCACCATAGCTGATTCTTGTCCAGACTTTAATTAACCGATCAAACAGTCCACTTTTCGTCATTATCATTTTTGAATTAGGGGTTACCAATATTTCAGTAACAGGGTTAACTTGATTTGCTTGCCATCGTTTTCTATATTTCAACTCCCCATATTCCTCGTACAAATAAAACAAGTATAATCCCGAATCCGTACCTACGACAATTTCATTTTCCTCTGATGCCCACTTAATACAGTTTATTGTAGACTCGTTGACATCTATTTCAATACTCAGTTGCCATTTAGGTATTTTCATATACTCGTTCATTGGTTTATAGACGAGAATTTTGGACTCAATAGAAACTAGTATGTATCCGTTTTCAGGGTTGATATCAATAGCCAGTGGATCTCTATCCAAATATATTGTTTGCAAGCTCTTGTCTACATTAAATGGATTTGGGTTTTTGTTAGTTGGCTGAACCGTGCCACCGGTAATTATCAAGTTGTTACCGGAACCATATGCTATAATGTGGTGGTTCTTCCAATTGGAATGCGCAACAGAATAATTACTCTTGTTGACTTCTCCTGGAATAAATGTTATAGTCATGAATACTTAATGGTTATGCAGAATCCAATGTATTGTTGTTCAAATGAATGTAGATTTATGTAAGCTCGTTATTTCTAGAAGTATGATCGGACTATGGTTTCGTTTGTTGTAATTTTTTTTTTTTTTGGTTTTGCTTTGCAAGCGAGAACACGGTGTGTAAACCGAAGCAGTTGTTGTTTTCTCTACATCTGGAATAAAGACACCTGTAGAGCTTACCAGAAAATATTTCACAGAAGAATACTTATTCTAAAATCTACTGGTGGAAACATTGCCAGTTGAGATATTTGTTAGTACATTTTTATTGCTGAACAATGGGAGCATGCTAGTTCCGTCTTCCCCCCACAAGGCGAGAGAAAGCTCCAAGCCGAGAAATAAAAAGAAAATAAAAATCATACAGAGCAAAAAAAAAAAATATTACCATCAATATATATCACACCACATACGGAATAATGGGTGCCAGGTATGTACCGACTTTGCCCCCAAAGAGTTTAATACTTTCTTACGTTACTAACTCAAGTTTAGTTGCAAAGATCAAAGAAAAGCTCTTGCTATATGTTTACAAAGATCTCCATGTGTTCTACTAGATAGACACACACCAAAAGAATGTTTGTCAGATCCCGATTTAAAAAAAGACTTACCCGAATTATGTAAAGCACAGTTCAGAGCATTTATGGAATGCAAAAATGGAATGTTTGATATGAGAAAAAGAATGAGAGGTAACGCACCTTTATCAACAGGTAAATATGATGAAACCTTTGATAACTTATCCACTGGGAATTTTGATCCTCGTGAAGAAATGAGAAAATTAGATGTGTTGAATAGAAATTTGTCCAGACAGCAACAAGCCCAAGAAAAGAAAGATTAAACTTTTATCGTGGTATTGGTTTTACGGGTTGAAGAAGAAAGAGGACAGAACATGAACTTATATTTCACTTGTATATAGTTGCTCCTTCCAATCTAATTTACCTTTTGCTATTTAAATATACCTCCTTTTCATTTGATAGTTTGGTAAGAAATTTCTTAAAAACAGTATTGAATCTTGACAAATGTGTAAATAAACCATTCATTTCTAGTAGTTTATCAATTTGTGCTAATAACTTGACATTTTTGTCACTGGTATCTAATTGATTTTTTATTGAGGCAAATAACTCATCAAGAGCATTTTGAAATTTGTCAACTGTGAAAGATAGTTCGTCGTCTTGAGATATTGAATTGTAGACTAACTCAAATATATGTAATACCTTTGTAAGGTTAGATTTGACTTGTTTCAATTGGATTAGTTTCAGAATAGCTTCATTATTTATGGTTGACTCGTCCAACTGCCTATTGATCTCATTCAACTCTGTTTGTAAAGACAACACGGCGTTATTGAAAACATGTACATTATATTGCAATCTCGTGGTGCCACTCTCTTCATTATTATTAATTATTTCATTTGATTTATCTAATGCGTCTAGTTTCTTTTGTAAGCTATCATTGGTTAACATGTTCGTATAGTAATCAAGATGAGTTATCAAATGGGATATGTCGTTGGATAGTTTTGTTAACGACTGTTTTGAATATGCCGAAACTGGTGTTGTCGAGCTAGCTGGATTCAGATTGGTTATTGAATTCACAAGTTTGTCAATGTAGCTGGATGGATTGAAGTCATCGTCAAAATACATAGACAATGACTCGTCAGTGTTTGTCATTTTGCAGTTGTAATATCAATCCAAGTATAATAAGTAAACAAAAAAATGGAAAAGTGTTAACCAAAATTCAAAATCAACCAAAAAAAAAAATCTGGCTCGATCAATTTTTTCAAAACAATATGTTAACATTCAAAAGAATTGGGGGTTTAAGACGTGCCCACAAACATGGTCGAAGTTTATTTTTCTTTACAATTATTCGACTAAGTATAGATTCGGCATTTTATAATATACTTATAAGCTATAGAAAAATTAATACTTTTAGTAAAGAGAAAGAATATACAAAAATATCATAAAAACAAAAGGGATATAAGCCAATAAAAACTGTATTGTGAAAGTCAAAATAACAGTAAAATCGAAAAAAATTTAAATACCATAAACGAAGTTCTGATCGTACCAGTTATTTGCCGGAAAAATATAAAAAGAATAAACTGGTATTAGTTAAGCAGAATGGATAACTTTTTAAAAGTGGTGATTTTTGAAGATATCAAATCCAATTTGGAAACCAGCACTGGCACTGGCAGCAGCACCGCCATGACCGATACTAACACCTTTACCAATGTACCCGTTGTAACCAAAGTAACCGGTTGGGCAACCCAAATCGACAGTCTTGGTACCGGTAACACCCAAAGTAACAGTCTGAGTCAATGGACAGTAAGTAGTGACAACAGTTTTGACATCAGAAGTAGTAAGTGTGACGACAGTAAGACCAGTTGGAGCAGTTGTTGGATGACAAGCATTGTTAGAACAAGAAGTGATAGTAACAACCTTAGTGGTTTCAGCAGTAACAGTGACGAATGAGGTAGAGTAAGATCCATCTGGAGTAGTTGTAGAAGCAATAGAGCTAGTAGAAACAGTAGTAGGCTTAGGTTTACTACTGGTAGTACTAGTAGTAGCAATACTTGAAGTGGATGAGGAACTAGTAGTTTTTGATTGGGTGCTTGTGATAGCGGTGGCACTTGATGTAATAACTGGAGGAGTTGGAACGCCTGGACAAATTTGACACACTGATGGTCTTCCAGCGTGTGGACATGGACCATTGTATTTGATAGAACCTTTGATAACGGAAACAATACCAACTGAATTGTCAGTACAAACTTCAAACTTAGAAGGATCGTAACCAAGACCAATGTCAAACTTTTGCGAAATGAATCCATTAGCAGTCAATGTCAAAATACCAGTTTTGGTGTCGTAAGACCAACCTTTTTTACCAGCAATAGTAATAGACAACAAAGGCAAGTTCAAACCAATTTTATGAGAACCATTAGCACCAAAATTGGCAACCTTGAATGTTTGTGGGAGTGACACTGCTTGAGCTTGAATAGTTGGATTACCTTCACCCAAGTAGAAAGTATGTTGAGCATCAATTGACAAGAATGAGTTGGAAATAAAGAATGAAGAAGATTTTTCCAAGGCAATACACCCACTACCAATAATTTTTGTTACTTGTTTACAGAGCTGGTTGGTTAAACAAATAGTACCATGGTTTTCAATTGTGCCACCAACAACACCCAAAATGGCAACAGAGATTGATTTGATTTCTTGAAAAAGATGTAAACAACCGTGATTTACCCAATGGGAAGCGGTAATGTTAATGATCGGAGCCAAAACGTGACCTTTGAAAGCCAAAATGATTTCACCAGTGTTGACAAAAGACTTGACAATAATATTACATGTACTAGCAGCGGCAGACTCTAAGGTGTGAACGATCCATTTACCCTTGTTTTCAATCTTGTGGAAAATGTTGTTAAAGGTAAGTTTTAAGGCTTTAGCAGTAGAAGCAATAAGGAACTCACAATCTTTTTCAATGTTAATATCACCTTGGAAAGCACAATCAAAAGTGTTGATTAAAGAAAATGAAGCACTCTTTTGAATGGAAATGTCACCAACACCAAAATCAAATGCAGCATATTTGGTTAATGAAGAAGTGACATCAAATGTAGCTGACACAGTAGCACTGGTAGCTAATAAGGGAATAACAAGGTTTGACAATAACATCTTTGATTATGAAAACGAAAGACTAGTGTTGAGCTGAAGAAAAGAGAAAAAAAAAGATCCAAGTCATGGAAAAGTTTATATCTTTATATACTTGACCAAAAAAGAATGGAAAAGCATTAGTTGTTTGTTGATTTGTTGTTAAATATGTTGACGAACAAGATCACTTGATGTTGTTGTTGTTGTTGTTGTTGCAAATCTGTATTCAGGTCTACTAGTTTTTCATTCGATTTTTCAATTTTGTGTTTAGTCGTGTTTAATGACGAGATTTACATAAGTAATCTGCGTTTTGAATTAAATAAGAAACTAGGCAAGTTTAGACTATCAACTATTGATTTTCATCATAATAATATATTTTGCGTCAATTTCATTTTGTGATGAAACATGCAATCAAGAGCAATTACATCAATACGAAATGGAAGCTCAATTAAATAAATTAATAAAAAAAGTAGATTTTGAAGCTTACACGTTTATAAGCCTAGAGCAACATACAAATTAAACTTTAATAGTTTATAATTTTTCACTACTAACGTTATTGATTTTCTTATATTGGATCAAAAAAATTTTTCAAGATCTTATTGGTTCACATAATTTTTTTTTTAATCCGTATAAATTTACTTTCTCCTTGACGGTTACAGGAGTTAAAGTTTTAAAACCATAATTAAATTTACGTGGTTTGAAACTACTTATAGAATACTGATCACCGTGAATTTTGAGCAATTATGCTAATGAAAGGGGACTATTGTTTTTTTTTTTGTTTTCAAACAAAGAAGGCAATAAATTCATTCCTAATTTTTGTGTGTAAATTTTGCTTCTAGTATAAATCCCTGAGACCTAAAAATAGAATCACGATGCTCAATTAAATCTATCTTAATAATTAAACATTCTGTTCTATAACATAGAGGTATTAAGAAATTTTTGTTGTCGGATTTGCAGCAAAGAAAAGTATCCTTGGCAAAAGGAATAATTGAAATTGCTAATGAAATTGCTAATGTAATTGCTAATGTAATTACTGAGCTCTATTACAACAAAAGAAACGTATACGGATCTAGAAGTACTAAATTACCTTTCTAGTTTCAGAAGCTATTAGTTAACAATACTTTTATGAGCTTACTTTCGATGACCGATAATTGACCGGCAAAAAAAAATGCTAGAAAAATTCTAAAAGTGCGAATCATTTTTTAACAATGGAATTTTTGAAATTTTGTTAGTGGAATCACAAGAAAAAATGTTTTTGTACAACAAACAGAAAAAGCATCTGTCTTTTTTGCCGGTCAATTATCGGTCATCGCTTACTTTCTCTTTTTTTAGTCAAAGAAGCCGGAAATTGAATTTAGAAGAGGGTCATTTTGTGTATGTTATTGGCTACTTTTTTCAGACCAAATACAGTAGTTTCGTCGCGGTCGCGATTGTTGTTATTTTTATCTTTTTGGAACTTTGAGATTTGATACCCTTTAAGGGAATTACTACTCAAAGAAAAGTTTGGGACTGTTTATACTAGATTCTTGGCAGTTTTTATTACTTATTTAGTTTAAAAAACTGCTTGATTTGTAAGTATTGTATATTTTAAAAGCCCATAGATGACTTTTGACATCAAGTGAACAATGCAAGCTGTAATGCTGTATTGTTTCAGGTACAGTTACTTTTGTTTAACAACAACAACAGACAGTATGTCTAACTCCAGAAAACAAGAAGCAGAATGGTACACAAACAATTACGCTATGATAGTGTCTACAATTAACCAACAGTTGTTATACTTACCCGACCCGATAATCAAGAACTACCCATGCCCCCTGTCTTAGGTTCTAAGTTTTATATCTTTATTTTGATTATCCCTTTTTCTTATTGTTATTGTTTCATCATTAAAATATTTAATATACGACTTGAAAATCATTGCTTAATTTAGTTTTCTGCTTGAGGGGTTTTCCTATTTCTAGAGAAACTACTAAATTAATAACACAGGATAGCAAATCCACTAATGTTGTAAATCATGGACACGTTCAAAGTATAGTTAAATACAAATTAACTAACAATGTGACCATTATAAATAAGACGAGTCCTCTACCCAGGTTACAAGCTGGTAAACCCTGTGCAAAAAAAAACTTTATTTATTTCCTAGCTTTAAAGTTGAACTTGTCAACAAAAAAAGGGGAGGAGGAGGGGGATGGGGAACATAACTATAATCCACGCTTGTTGGAGGGTTGACATTACTACTTCGGCAAGATATTGGTGGTGATACGTCAAGATGATGATGCACCACTACTAAAATTGATTTATTGTCTAAGGCGAGCTTCTGTTTCTTTGTCCTTGTTTAAAGTATATGTATGCAGGATAGAAGGAGTGTAGTTACGAGCACTGGTGTTAATTAAAATTACGCGAACATGGTTTTATACATTCCAAGCGTGTATACTGCAAACCTCGGTTATTTGCAATATTAGCTATTAATATTTTAATCCAGGTTTTTGTTATATTACTTAGTAGAAGCTATTTATTAATTGCTCTTTAAACCAACTCAAACGTTTCTGCTTGTGCATGTATAATTTATTTACAATACAAAAATAGTTTTTTGCCCACGCAGAGAGAGTAAAAAGAAACCTGAGAATGTAAGTCTTTAATTTTTAATTTTGCTGCAATAACTTCACTTAAAGTACTCTCTATTTCTCAATACTATACTCAGGGCCTGTTTACATCATTCGACATTTGTTTGTCCAATTTTACAGAAGTAATATGGGGTAAAAGTTTTCAAAAGGATATTTGGTATTGGTCAATTGCTTTTTTTAGTTTTGGTTAACTAAAGCAATTGAAGACAATTTGATAGACATTTAAAGTCTTCCAAATTGGTTTATCAAAACTGATATACATTAGTTGACTATTTGTTTCTGGTCAATCATTGCTCTTTCCTAAATTAGCTAACTTGGAAACTTAAGACTGAATTAAATAAAGTCCAATTGATTCATCGTGTTTGTGTATTTGCTTTGTGAATTTCGATTTGCAATAGTGTGACTCCAAACTGAATTATCAAAAATTTAAAATAGCTAAGATAGAAAATATTATATCTTAATGTTCATATATCTAAATGTATTTCACAAAATATTAAGAAAAAAGGTATACTAAACTATATATAAAATTTATTTTGAAATCATATAACAAACAATGAAGTAAATTCAACTCGATTCATTTTTTTCATTCTAAATAATTAAAACCATGATAGCTGCAACGGCACACAAGAGTTCAATACTGCTGTAGACGGAGCTAATGGCACCAGCGTTTTTGGAAGATTGAACAGTAACATTAGTGGTGTTGGCTACTTTTTGATCACGTTTGATTGCATCAAAACCAATCTTGAAACCAGCATGAGCATTGGCGTCGATTCCTTTATCGTCAGCCTTAATACCTTTGCCAACATAACCCTTGTAACCAAAGTTACCAATTGGACAACCTAAATCAACAATTTTTGAACCAGCAATTCCCAAAGTCACCGTTTGAGTCAATGGGGCATAGGTTGTAATGACTGTTTGGATATCAGAAGTAGTGAGTGTAACAACGGTGACACCAGTAGTTGCTGTTGTTTTATGACAATGATTATCAACACAGGAAGTCAAGGTGAGAACTTCTGTAGTTTCAGCGGTAACAGTTACATACGATGTGTAGTAAGAGGTGACACCAGTAGTGTAGTACTCGGTTGATAATGAAGTATGTACTGGATTAGATGGAGTGGCAAATTGAGAACTAGATTCAACATCCTTTTCTGAAGAAGTGTCAGTAGTTGATTCTTGATTTGTTGCGGGTGTTACAACTGAAGTGGATTCAACATTTTTGTTTGAAGTGTCAGTGGTTGATTCTTGATTTGTTGCAGGTGTTCCAGCAGTAGTAGATTCAACATTGTTGTCTGAAGAAGTGTCAGTAGTTGATTCTTGATTTGTTGCGGGTGTTACAACTGAAGTGGATTCAACATTGTTGTCTGAAGAAGTGTCAGTAGTTGATTCTTGATTTGTTGCAGGTGTTACAACTGAAGTGGATTGATCCAAAGTTTCTGATTTTTGCTCAGTGGTAGATTCATGATTGGTTTCAGCTGTAATATCAGTGGTACTTTCAGATTTGGATAAAGACACAGACACGGTTGGTTCTAATGAACTTGATTCAGATGCAAAACTTTTCGTAGATTGAGTTGTAGATTCAACTTCCTTTGGGATGGGTGATTGAGGAATATATTCAGTGACAGTTACTGGAGTACATTGACAAATCTGATCTGAAGTACTTTCGAAGGGGTATTCCAGAGATGATGCAGATGCTTCCAAAGAAGTGCTTGTTTTTGTCAATTCAGTTTCAAATGTCTTAGTCTTGTGAGTCTTTGTTTTCTTTGATTTTGTGTACTTGGTTTCTGTAGAGCTGACAAAATCACCAGTCGTTGGAGCATCAGTAGGGATAGTAGTGGCAGTGTCATCATCTCCAGTACTGGTAGTATCGTTTTCGGTGTCGGTGGCACCCGTTTTAGAAGCACTATTATCATTTCCAGTGGAAACAGTTGAAGCTGTGTCATCGTTACCAGTGGTAGCAGTATTGTCATCACCAGTAGTAACAGGTGTGGATTCAATGCTATGGTTACCAGTTGTGGCTGTTGTAGAATCATTACCAGTAGCATCAGTTGTAGAAGCAGTATCATCGTTACCAGTGGTGGCAGTATTGTCATCACTAGTAGTAACAGTTGTGGATTCAATGCTATGGTTAACAGTTGTAGCCGTGTCATTATCACCAGTTTTAGCTGTTGTAGAAGCAGTATTGTTATCCCTAGTGGTAGCAGTATCGTCATCACCAGTAGTAACAGTTGTGGATTCATCGTGACCATTATCAGTTGTGGTAGTGCTGTCCTTGCCAGTAGCATCGGTTAAAGTTGTTGTGTCACTGTTACCCGTTGTGACAATTGTAGAAGCAGTGTTGTCATTATCAGTAGTAACAGTTGTATAATCATCACCAGTAGTTACAGTAGTGGAATCATTATCGTCATTACCGGTACTAGTAGTTGTGGATTCACTGTTGTTGTCACCTGTTGTAATAGTACTGTCAGTACCACTAGCAGTAGTCTTGGAATCAGTATTATCATTACCAGTAGTAGTTGCCTCAGAAGTATTATCTGTGGCATTAGTTGTAGAATCAATATTTTTATTGACAGTAGCAGTAGTGGTGGTGGAATCAGTGTTATCGTTACCGGTACTAGCAGTTGTAGAATCATCACCAGTGGAGGTAGTGTTGTCATTACTGGAAGTGACAGTTGTTAAAGTCTTACCAGTAGCATCAGTTGTCGAAGCAGTGTTATCATTACCAGTAGTTGCACTCGTTTCAGCAGTAACTACAGGTGTAGTTGTAGTTTTACCAGATGTAGATTGAGAGTCTGTGTAAACAATAGTTACAACACTTTGAGTTGGAACTTCAACAATGATCCAACCAGAAGTTGTAATTGTGGTTATGTAGTCCCCAGTCCAAGTATTAGTGGTCGTCAAACAAGAGGTGATGGTTTCCGGGATATCAACAATAACAGTATCAGTCTTATCACCAGTGACAGTGCTTGCCGTGATAAAAGATTCAGTCCAGGTTTTTGTAACAGTAATTTGAGGATTAGGAGTCGTTGGAACTTGAACAATCACAGTGTCAGTTTTGGTACCAGTTTCAGTGACGGTAGCAGTAGTGATTTCCGTCCAAGTAGTAGTGATAGTAACTCGAGGGTTTGGAATAGGAGCTTCAGATGTGGTACCACAGTTGATACTAGCGCCAGAAGTAGTTGTATACCAGGATCCAGATTTATCAGAAGAAACAATAACAGTATCAACTTCAGTATAAACAGCGCCATCGGTTTTGGTTGTAATGATAGACTTGGTTGTAGTAGATGGTTCAGCACCTGGAGCAGAATGAATTCCTGGACAAGCTTGACAGATGGATGGTCTTCCAGGATTTGGAGCTGGACCATTATATTTGATAGCACCATTAAAAACCCAAAGGAATCCAACAGATTCATCAGAACAAACTTCAAATTTGGATGGGTCATAACCAAGACCAATATCAAAATTTTGGGAAAGGAACTCGGTAGCTCTCAAAGTCAAAATACCAGTTTCTTCATCATAAAACCAGTCATGTTCATCATGATGTGGGAAATACATCAAAGGTAAGTTCAACCCAATTTTATGAGCACCGTTACCACCAAAGTTGGCAACCTTGAATGTTTGTGGGAATGTTGTAACAACAGCCTGAATACTTGGGTTACCTTCACCCATGTATATCACCTGTCTTCTATCAATTGGAAATAATGAATTTTCAATGAAAAATGACGAGCTTTTTTCTAAGGCAATACACCCTCTACCATCAATAGTAGTTAACTGTTTAAAAATCTGATTGGTAAAACAAAGGGTACCATGGTTTTCAATTGTGCCACCAAAATGTCCCAACATGGCTAAAGATTTAGAAGGAAACTTTTGTAAGAAATGCATACGTCCAAAATTTTGCCATTGTCGAGCAGTAAGTGCAATGATAGGTGGTAAAAATCTTCCTTGGAATGCAAAAATAGCGTCACCAGTGTTAACAAACGAGGCACCAAGTATCTTACAAATGGCAGCAGCATGGGATTCTAAAGTGTTGACAACCAATAACCCGTCATTTTTAACTTTGTTGAATAAACCAGCAATATGGAGTATTAAGGCTCTACCAGTGGACGTGATGTATAACTTGGATTTTTCTTCAATGGTAAGATCACCTTTGAAAAGACAGTCAAAAGTATTAACTAATGAAAATGATGCACCATTTCTAATGGCAATATCACCAACATTAAAATTGAAATCATGATAATGGATTAATGAGCTAGAAACATCATAACTAGCAAACACAGTAGTTGCTGTTGCAATGAATAGCAAAAGAAAGTTCTTAAACAACATTGGGATTAAAACTTTTTAATGATTAGAAAAGATTGAAAAATACGAACCAAAATTTAGAATACTTCAAATCTTCATAGGGAAAACACAGCTGTTTAAATAATCGAATGTATATAATATACATCTGCCAGTAACCTATGGTCTGGAAGGTGAATAAAACATATTGTTTATGAAATTTCTGGTGGTTTTTCATTACAGCTCGTAAAGGTTGCAAATTATTTTTCATTTTATTTCTTCATATGTTCTGTATTATCACAATAGGTAATGCAGCCTTTACCTCCAGCAGACTTAGTGTTAAGTAATTCATTTTAAAATTTCCCTCTGAAACGAACAAAGCACTATTATGAAAAGTACAAAAGCTTTAGATATAATGAACAAAGTGTGGTGTTACTTTTCTTGCAAAAATATCAATTTGGAGAGTGGTTCGGCGTTTTTACAAGATGGCGTACATCAAATACGACGAGTTCTTGATATAAGTTCTTCCTGGGTATTAATTTAGACCCTTTTGACCCTTGACATTTGACCCTTTATTTCCAAAAAAAATGAACTGTATTTTGACCATTGAGTCGTATTATTCCTAGTGTTTGTATAGTTTGGATAATTGGTAATGTTAATTAGCCATTACTAGTCTGAAAACTAGTAGGGCTACATTTGGATTTGTTCTTATGACTCTTTCATTGTCATATATCAACTGCCAAGCGTTTGCAATTATTTTCCGATGATTGTTTGTTTTGTGGGTGTAAAATAATCAATTGAATACTTGCTTGGGAAGAACCAAGGAAACAATAATAAAGCAACATGCTAGGAAAGTGATTTCAATGTGGTATAACCTTGAGGCAAAAAAGTAATTTGTTTTTCTTTTTCAGCGTTTGTAGATAATATTAAAATTCTCGTGATTGTGTCTCTATTATTTTATTGATTGGTGTAATTAATTGTTCACTGCATTAAGTATGGTAAGCATTTATTGGCCCTATTGTCGCAGATTATTGGATGGGCTCATAAATTTTCGTGTTTCAAATTTGTTAACCCTTCTGAGGTATACGAAACAAATTATTCGTCTAAAACAATACTGATGTTAAGGCTATTGTTGAACAAGAATGAAGTGTACATTTATACTTGGTACTGAAAAAAACAAAAACAGGAAGAAAACGAAAAACGAAAAACGAAAAACCCTCGAAGTAATATGATGAGTAGGGTTGGAGTCTTTTTTTTGAGGTTTTGCTTGTCAAAGATTCCTCTGCAATATCAGATGCATGGGAGATCAAACTAAAACAAGATCTCGATTCCATATTTTTTAGGAAAATGAATTAGCGCTATAAAGTATAAAGCCATTTCCTATTTTATTTTATATTTTATTAAGCACAGGGATTGATTGTTAATGTGATTAAACCAAATTTCTTCTTTGTACATTTGTGTTTGGCTTAATGATTGTATTTTTGTTCATCGTCTTTCTCGTCTACTTACTTCTGTTACTGTTAGTTTTCTCGTGTTGATTCTGCAAATAGAACTGACAATGCAAATAATAAACTCTATTGTTTTACCCTTTGCTTACTTTTTTTTTCTTTACATTGTTGAGAACAAGGGCTAATGTCCTTTTGACCGTGAACTTTTGTGGTGATTGAACTACAACTCCATGAGAGGGCTTTGTTCTGAAGACTTTCAAGATATTCGAAAACAAAACACTACGTTGGGATATAAGATTGGGTTTTCGGACCGAGTACTTGTAGTGCAACAATTCTTTTGTGATTGAGGGATTTATTTGGCTTGTGTATGGTGTGTATCAAGGCGGTCGATGCTTCACTGAGCTACGCAGTAAGAGTCATTTAGTAATTGAATTATACATTGTAACCTTTTCCCTGGCTTGGAATAATCACAATCGATGAAAAAAGCCATCGAAAATTTATTTTTAGAATGTGCATTATGCAAATTGCAAAACATGAGAACCTATACCTACACAAAAGCACTAAAGATTTATCGTTTCTAAGAAATATGTACTAAACTCTCTTGTTTGGCTCAATCAGTTTGAGAATACTTGAAACACCACGAGTACGCTTTTGGGGGGGTTTCAAATTGGGTAGACTGTTTGAATTTCTGAATGCTATCAAAAAATAGTCGAAATTACGTGATTCTTTGAAGATTATCATAATTGGACATTAGTTGATAGTGCTTTTAATTAGCATTGTCCACAGTAAAGTAATCAAAGCATGGAGTGCAAAGCACAGTTTTTTCGTTATAAACTGCCTATCTTGCGATACTCAGTAATTGTAACAATATATTTTCAAATATTGGTATAGTCACCATAGTGAGGAGTGACATTAGTCGATGGTGGTAAAATACTTTGCGAAAAAAGTTTAATCACCAAATCGAGCCGAATTCCACACAAAAATGTTTTGTTGCAAAGATACCATTATACTACCCAAAATTACACCAATGATATTAACCAAACAACTAATATGCTTGTTGTTATTGAGCTAAAAATATTGATCCCAATAATTACACTAAGAACTTTTCACCCAATCAAATTCTTTTCGCATTCTACCGAGATTGAGTTTTAAATAGGAGAGCAACAACTTTTAGACATATTAAACAATCCCTTATCTATATACTTATATTAAAGTTACAGACAACCTTGCCCATAGGACTTCCTCTAGTTAGGACAATAGATTAGTTCATAAACCATATATGAACTTCAACTTGAAATTTTAAGAGTGGAAAAATAAAAGTGCATATGGTTAAAGGTAGAGTTCAATCTCATATACATCACCCTATATCTTGTGCCACTTCTAGTAAAAACAAATCTATATACTCCAACAACAAATGAATCCTAAGTTACGTATGATTTAGCTTGGCTTGGAAACTTTCACTTAAGTTGGTTTACGAAAAGCCAAATTCCAACTGTTTTTTAAATGTCGTTTAACGTACAATTAATGTCGCCCGACATCAGGTAGTGTGAAAATACCAAAAGAGACAACCAGAAAACAAAAAGTTCAAAGAAAAAAACGAACGAACGAGTAATCTTTTGTTGCTACATTCACTTCAAATTATCACCGACTAACAACAACAACAACTACTTAATCAGAGATCTCCCAGAAAATAGTATTAGGTATTGATTCCAACCAAACAGTACCTTACTTTCGATTAGCCCTGCATATATACAGTTTATATGTCTATGGAGCCTAGTCTCTGAAATAATAAATTCATTTTTAGTCAACGTTTCATTTCAAAATACTAATTGTGGCATTCAACCAAATTATAAAATAGGTTAAAAAAAAAGATAAAAATAAAACTGATAGAAGATTAAGAAAGTTAAATAAATTTCGAGAATAATCTTAATTTCACAATTTCAAGCTTTTCAACTTTGCTTTCCGTTTTTTCTTTTTTTTTTGGGGGGGAGGAATACTTTTTTTTTTCTCTCTGTTCCTTAAACCCAAATTTCAAAATATCTACATACATCCTTTTTCCATAGTTTGATATCACTAGAGTCATATTCAGTATTAGTATAGAAGGGACCGTTGAATGGGAAATCATTACTATACAATTTTTGTTACATTAATATAATAAAAAAGTTCTTATCTATTTCAGCTGGCTCTAGGTCCTCCACCACGTCAAATACAATAAAAACGAGAACATCAAACCGAAATTTAGCCGTAAGCTTGTATTTTAATAGGAATTTTTTTTTTGACTCAACCAAGAAGGAAGAAGAGGGAAAAACTGAAGAACAGAAGTCAAAGAGAAAAAAAAACAAACAAACTTCAAACTTATTTAAATTTTCTTTTTTACTTCCCATCCCAACTTGCATTTCTTTCCATTAATTTAAACTTATAGACGTGAATTCTTTTTTTTTGGGATTTACTTTTTTTTTTCCAATTTTGATATATATTTGACATGGGATTACTTTCATCGTTGCTTTGTTGCTCAATAGAGTCGAAAGATGATAACGATGACAAGGTACACCGACCATCTACATCTAATGGTATTGCAACAACCACATCTAACAAGAGCAATGCAGCTGTGACATCTGCAAGTCTGAAGGGAAACTCATCGCGGAATAACCAGCAAGACAAGGCGAAAAAGATAAATACAACAACCACCAAGACAACCAAAGCTAATACAACAATAAAACCAACGACAAATACATCCAAACTGCAATCAAAGAACACTCCAACGCGACATGGAAAGGATGCAAACACCAATGAAAACAATTCAGACTTGACTAAAGATAATGATATTGATGTGATGGGGGATGAAGATGAGGATGAGGAGGATGAAGTTGATGCATTGAAACCATCGAAAAAGGATCTATTAGATGATGATCAATCAATAAATGAAATTGAAACTATAGCTAATACGAATGACGAGTCAAATAATAACACACCAAAGTCTAGTAATGATACAACCAAAACTGACACTAATAATACTAAAATTAATACTAGTGATATAATAACCCAAGTGCCAGAGAACGGAGGGGCATATACAACTACTAACTCAAGCAATAATTATCAAAAAGAAAGTCGTAACCTGGTGCAAAAGAACGAGACCAGAAATGGTGAAGATGATGATGAAGAAGAAGAAGATGAAGACGAAGACGACGATGAAGATGATGAGTCACTTGAGGATTTAACTAAATTACAGGATGGACAAGCATTTAATCCAGAAACAGGATACTTATTAGGTAAGAAGGATAAGAATTTTGGTAATAAAAAATGTCTTATCTTAGATCTTGATGAAACTTTGGTCCATTCAAGCTTCAAATATTTACGTAATGCCGACTTTGTTATACCGGTTGAGATAGATAATCAAATCCATCATGTTTATGTTGTGAAGAGGCCTGGTGTTGACGAGTTTTTACAAAAAATGGGTAAATTATACGAAGTTGTTGTTTTCACGGCATCAGTGCTGAAATATGGAGACCCACTATTAGATAAACTAGATATATATAACTCGGTACATCATCGATTGTTTCGAGATTCTTGTTACAATTATCAAGGCAATTTTATAAAAAACTTGTCACAAATTGGTCGTCCATTAGAAGATACCATAATAATTGATAACTCACCAGCATCATATATTTTCCACCCAGACCATTCTATACCTATCAGTAGTTGGTTCAGTGATCTGCATGATAATGAATTGTTAGATTTGATTCCATTTTTGGAAGATTTAGCAAAGCCAATTGTTGATGATGTTGGATTGGTTTTAGATATATCCTTATAGAGAGAAAAACGAGGGGTGGGACCAAACACCCAATGCAACTAATCATATATTTCTTATTTACTAATTTTATTATTGTGTTTCAAAAGGAAGATGATAGAATGTTTATACACCATTACACCGTCATACTGTTTAATTATTATCCCTAATATTATTTGAATTTCTTTTTTATTTTTTGCTACTCAACAAGTTTCATATCAATTTTTGACAGGATTATAGCTTTAACTGACGCTCTACTAATTTGTTGCTATCATAGCTAGCTAAGAAGTTGTACACCACAAAGTGAATTTTAATATTTCCCATTTCAAAAATTTGCAATACTGATATTCTTCCTGTTATTTTAATTTACCTCTTTTGTTTAATTAATGTATCATATTCTTAAATCATTTCGACACACTCACAGAGAAACACACAAGCATACTAATCCATATACCTATATATATTTATAAATAGTAGCCATAATGTATTAATTACTTTTCTATTACCTTTTGATACAGAGTTGTAACGGAACAAGTGAAAGTCCAAACACAAAACCAAAAACCTCAGATTAACAAGTACCTGTATATAAACAGAGCGAAACAAACAAACCCAAAAAAAAAAAATCCAATGAGATGACCAAAGAAGCTAACTTTAACAACTAATCAACGATTCATTCATTCAGTATTCCAAAGTACCCACAATGAAAGTTAAAACTATAAGCAGGTCTTCCGACACATATATACCTGTGAAAAACACTCAAGAATCAGCATTACCTCGTAACTTGAATCCAGCATTGCATCCGTTTGAACGTGCCAGAGAGTATACTCGAGCATTACAAGCAACTAAATTAGAACGGATGTTTGCTCAACCATTTATTGGACAATTAGGCGATGGTCATAGAGACGGAGTATATTTTATAGCCAAGAATTATCAAGCTACTAATCAAATTGCTAGTGGTTCGGGTGATGGTATAATCAAATATTGGAATTTGACTGATCGTTTAGAGACTGCTAGTTTTAAAGCCCATTATGGAATGGTGAGTGGGATTTGCATATATGCTAACAAAATGTATAGTTGTGGGGATGATAAAACAATCAAAATATGGTCAGTCAATAGTGATGATTTTGACATTAAAGTCAATGATGATGTTGATGGGATATATCGTAATCAACTTGGTGGTGCCGGTGGTGGTGATGGAAAAACCAGTGGTGGATTATTGAAAACATTTATTGGCGAACATTCATTCAAAGGTATTGATCATCATCGTGATGACGATTTGTTTGTCACTGGAGGTGCCACGATACAATTATGGGATGTGAATCGATCCAAACACATTTCCGATTTATCATGGGGTGCAGATAATGTCGGTACAGTTAAATTCAACCAAACAGAAACAAATATAATTGCCAGTTCAGGATCAGATAATTCAATTGTATTGTATGATATCAGAACCAATACCCCTGTACATAAGGTAGTCACAAGTTTGAGGAATAATTGTATCACATGGAATCCAATGGAAGCATTTAATTTTGCTACTGGGAATGAAGATCATAATGGATATCTTTATGATATGAGAAATTTACAAAAGACTCTTAAAGTGTATAAGGGCCACGTTGGGGCGATCATGGATGTTGATTTTGCTCCAACAGGTCAAGAATTGGTGACTGGGTCTTATGATAAAACAATAAGACTATGGAAGACCTTGGATGGAAGGTCTAAAGACGTTTACCATACCAAACGTATGCAAAAAGTGTTTAGTGTTAAATACAGCACCGATTCAAAGTACATTATAAGTGGTTCGGACGATACAAATTTGAGAGTGTGGAGATCCGATGCTTCTTCAAGATCTAACATCAAATCTAGTAGACAAAGAGCTAAATTAGAATACCAAGACAAATTGAAGGAAAGATACAAGTATATGCCAGAAATTAATAGAATTGCAAGACATCGTCACTTACCCAAACCAGTGAAAAAAGCTCAAGATATGAAAAGACTTTATAGTAAAAAGTAAGAAACGAGTGTATTTTGTAGTGTTTTATTTTGAATTTTATAGTATATTATATTTCCAATTGATAGTTTTAATAGATGAAAGGATTTTCTGAACAAATGAAGTTGATGTGAAACTGATTGATTTGTCAATAAAGACTTTTGTAAATAGAAGACAACCCTTGGGGATGATATTTCTTGCGCTTTAGCTATTGCTTCGTGTATTTCAACATCAGAATACGTCCAGTATATATTCTTTGTGAGAGATAGTTGTTTTATCCCTGGCTATTGCAGATGAACCAATTCCGGCTAGTCATAATGAAAACTGGAGATACGAATCTTAGTTTTATATGTAGATTAATTCTATTGTACTGCTTGTTTATATGTTGAATTGTTCGCATCATCTAGCAACGTTCAATCAACAATATATCTGATACCATGTACATGTGATTCAAATCTCTACATGATTTTACAGCACGGGAAAGTTAAAACACAAAGTTAAACAATACCCATGGAATTGACAACAATGTACAAAGACTCAGATTTGAATCTATTTAGTTGGACTTGCAAAAAAAAAAGGTCGATCAAATGAATGCATTAATTAAAGGCTTTTCACATAAAGCCATGCCGTGACTTCTGGCGTTTTATTCAATAATGACGAGGTGTCTCATGACGTGGATGAGTTTGCAATGTCTCGCGTTTCAATAAGACAATAATAAGTTTTTTTTTTTTTTGCACCAATTAAATTACGTTGTTTTGTGAAGAGAATGGAACATAGGTGATGTTCTCAAAACAATATACCAGCTACAAATAACTCATTGCTGATCGGCTGACTCTCATAAAGAATTGTATGCAGACTTCTTGCTATGGCTATGTAGTTGGTTTTATGTAAAAACAGCTAAGAACCAATAATGAAACAAAATCTAAAAGCTAAGCAAAATTGTCTGGTTTTATTGACTAAATTATTTATAGTACAGTTATTCTCTTAATTTAGTGAGTCTTCTAACGCTAGAATCTTCTACCTATACTCTCCACCTCATAATCGAACCAACCATACAGAATACAACCTTAGTTTATAAATTCTTCTTGTTTATGTTGAGTGGTCAGTTCCGTTTTTCCTGTCTATTTGTCAGAGCTTGTGCGTTGCCGAACTCTCTTACTGTTCTTTTCTTTCTTTTTTTTTCTCTCTCATTTTTCTGTTCAATTTTTTTTTATCTCACGAGAGTTACTTTATTTCCTTAACCAATCATATAGCAACCATTCCCACCCTAACACCACCATTTACCAAGCATTATTCATAATCCAAATTTTATGGCTAATTGACTTTACGGGCCTCCCATATTTGTGAATTTGTTTCATTCTAACTTTTTTTTTCCCCCCCTCTTCCTTCCAGCTTTTTCAAGATTTGCTTGTAAATATCATTTGACTTAGATCCTTTCTTCCCCTCCCTCCTGTTATTTGCTTTTTCCATTCATCATGCCAGATAAACATAAACTCAAACTATTTGGAAAAAATAAACACGACAAAGATGACGAATTGTCCTTGTCAACGTCAAACCATTCTCACGGAAGTACACGGAAGTTTTTAGGATTTCATATTGGAAGACATGAATCGGGCGACTCGTTGACTTCTCCAGTTATGAGCAATTCATCCGAAAGTCATCATCACAGCCATCACCCTCATCAAGCCAATTCAAGTGCAAACCATCGTAACCCTTCTCCGGTTCATTCCAATACTGGTACTGCCACTACCATTCCATCAATACAATCACCACAACCTCAAGCATCTGGATTACACCGCGAGGACTCCGATAAAAAATCATCTGGCTCAGTTGTTGATTTGAAAAAATTCTTCAAAACAAAGAAAACCTCAAATCCAAGAAAGGAAGGACATAGTATTTTGGGACAATATAGCAATCAGCTTCATTCACCACCACCAATGGCGCAGGTTCATTCGCCTGGAGCAGGGTCGGGGAACGGCAGTGCCTTGCAATCACGTGAACAATCATCTACGTCATTAGCTACTTTAATCAATCAAACATCTTCTCAACTTTTGTACAATGCTTCACATTCTGTCAATAGCAATCGAGATCCCTTCACGGACGACAACTCTCCTTTGGTGAAGAAGTATGGTAAGATCGGGAAAGAGTTGGGCAGTGGAGCCGGTGGGTCCGTCAAATTAATCACCAGGCCCAGTGACTCCAAGACGTTTGCTGTTAAAGAATTTAGAGCGAAAAGATCTACTGAATCATTGAAGGATTACACTAGGAAATGTACTGCTGAGTATTGTATTGGTTCTACTTTGAGGCACCCAAACATCATTAAAACCATCGATATTATCCATGAAAACAATCGTTATTTTGAAATTATGGAATATGCACCTATAGATTTCTTTGCTGTTGTTATGAGTGGAGAGATGTCTCGAACGGAAATCAATTGTTGTTTAAAGCAAATTATTGAAGGTGTGGCATATTTACACAAATTAGGGTTGGCCCATCGTGACTTGAAATTGGATAATTGTGTTATAACGAATGAAGGGATTTTGAAGATTATCGATTTTGGTAGTGCTGTCATTTTCAAGTATCCCTACGAACAGTTTGGTAACAACAATTCTATTCAGCCGTGTCATGGTATTGTTGGATCTGATCCTTACTTGGCCCCCGAGGTTTTGAAATCTCCTAATAGCTACAACCCACAACCTGTGGATTTATGGTCTATTGCCATAATCTATTGTTGTATGACTTTGAAGAGATTTCCTTGGAAAATACCTAGTCAAGAAAAGGATAACAGTTTCCGACTTTATTGCATGTATGATGATAATTTCCATGATTATTATTTGAGTAACGAATGTCATAAACTTTTGTTGCAACAGCGTAAACTAAAGAATACAATTGTTAGACTGAACAAAAGGAAAAAGCAGCTAGAAGAGGAAAAGGGCGACAAGCCTGAAGAAGACGAAGAAATGAAAGATGCCGATAGTGCACCACAGCAACATCATCATTCTCATGATGTAGAGCTGGGAAAAACTGGTGGATCTACGGTTGGCAAAGACAAGTCAAATGAAGCTGTTACCGTTTTAACAGATGAGCAAGCAGAAGAGATTATGGCACAATTAAATGAGATTGATAGAAAACTACAAGAGTTTGAAGATAAAAAGAATCAACTTAAAGAGAAATATGAGGCTTTGCGAGATGCTGATCCTAGATATCAAAAACAGTTGGCACAAATTCACGAAGAGGAAGAAAAGCAAAGACTAAAAGATGCCGAGCACGGTGCCGATGAGAAAAAGAAATCACATCATAAACAGATTCATGGTCCGTATAGATTGATGAGATTGTTGCCACATGCTGCTAGACCAGTCATATCAAGATTATTGGAGGTTGATCCAAAGAAAAGAGCAACTATGGAAGAAATTCTAGAAGATGAATGGATTAAAGAAATTCAATGCTGTACAGTTAAGCCAGTTTCAAAATCAACAGATGCAACATTAGATTTTATTGAGGATGAGGACGAAGTATTGGTGAAAGGAGTACCTCCACACGAGCATACAATTGTGAAAGAAGGTTGAGGCGGTGAGGCATATAGTTATGTAGTTTAATTTTGGTTACCATTAGTGTTATCATAGTTTGAATTAGTTTATAAATATAGATAAATACCTACTATAAACAGGTTGTTAGAAAGGGTTGTGATTGAAGAGAAGCGCATAAACATTTTCTTGTCTTATCTCGCCCAAGGGTTGGCGCGGAAAAGTGAATTGTAAAGCAAAAAATGAGAGAGAATACTTCTTCTCCACCAAAGACAACAACACTTAGTCTCAATTGAAATACAGCACAATTAACACATACCTTTAAAAAAATGGCTAGACCAGGCTCTGTACCACCACACCTCAATCCATTGAGATTGAAAACAGCGTTGAAAATGGCAATAAGCAAATTGAGGTTTATTCAGGAGAAGAAAACTGCCATAACCAAACAACAAAGACGTCAACTATCTGAATTGTTATCACAAGGTAAAGAATCGAGCAGTAAAATCCGTGTGGAAAATATAATCCGTGATGATATATATATCGAATTATTGGAAATTTTAGAATTGTATTGTGAGTTATTGTTGGCACGTTTACCAATCTTGTTAGAACGAACAACAGTTGAGAAGAATCTACAGGAAGCTGTCAATAGTATTATTTATTCTGCTAACCACACTGAATTAAAAGAATTAGTCACAATCAAAGATATTTTGGTATATAAGTTTGGTGGACCTGAATTTGCCCAACCAATATTGGATAACAAAAATGGTGAAGAAGTACCAGAAAAGGTTGTTAAACGATGTGACATTGAACCGCCAAGTGAAACATTGGTCGACTTGTATTTGTGCGAAATAGCAAGAGCCTATAATGTACCCTATAGTGGATTAAAGGAAGAAGAGGCAACTAATGCCTCAGGCGATAATAGCGATGATGACAATGATGACGGAGGACAGAAGGAATTTGGGTTGGCAGAACCGTTAGGTGGTGTGGCAGTTAAACCTGTCTTTAAGAACCACGATCCTAAACAACAAGAAGAATCTGATTTCGATGCATTAAAAGCTCGATTTGCTGCATTGAAAGGAACTCTGCCATAGACAAACAACATAACGAGTATTTCATAGATTTAATGTTATAAGAATATTAAAACTGTTCCAGCCAGTAGGTAGAGTTATATAAACAACCACTCCGCCCTGCTTGTATTAAATACATTGACGATCCAGCTTTGATACGTTTAGATTAAAACAATAGAAGTTGCTAATCATCTATTTCATTTTGAATAGTGTATTAGTCACTGTAGATTTTAAAATGGGAGGCTGGCTCAGAAATATAGAGAACTTGTAGAACTTAGCTTGGCCCACACCATGGCTTACAGAAATGAAAGAGATCCAATTATCATCCCGATAGTTGACGCGTAAGTTCGAATTAAGTGCTCTATTAGCATCTCGACATCAGGGACTTTAATAATCATTGAACATTTAGCAGATTTTAAATTACTCAAAAAATAATGTTTCTTTTACACACATTATCTGAAAACATTTCGATATAATACTACATGTCAGATCGAGCTAATGTGATCCTGACAGTTGCTCGTTGACAGGACACCTAGCACCAAGTTCGGTGTAACTATTATGACGAAGAAGCACAAAAAAAGAGGCCAAAAAAAATATCTCATGAACCTCAAATTGAAAACAAAAACACAGTAAAAAGTTTTCATCAACTATTAATCAATTTACATCCAATAACGAACTAAATAGACATTCCCTAATTATAGACCTCGTGCATAGCTAAAATCAGTATGGAAAAATTGCAGATATTGACGGAACGACAGCAAACTGAATTGAACCATGCAATAATACAGTATTTACAGCCATTGTGTCAACAAGACAATCATGTTTTACTTGACCAACTCTCCAAATTACTCAACATAGACCAATCAACACAGGAATCAAACAATGTTGAAAAAGTGGATAATTATTTGGAGAAAAGATGGTCCACAGTTTTACGACTTCAAAAGAAAATTATCGATCTTGAAAATGAAATTAGTAATTTGAACAACATTATCAATTCCACTAACTCCGATAATAATGGTATTATATTAAGTAAAGACAAAATTAACTGGATACCTAAGGGTGCTGTCAAACAAAGTTATCAATGTGAAAATATTGTTACCACAGTGAAATTACATCCAAATTTACCTTTGGTGCTCAATGGGTGCAACGATGGAAATCTTTATATATGGAACATATCCAATGATGACAACACAATACCAGAGAAAATGATTAAAGCACATACACGGGCAATCAATAAGATATGTTTCACTTATAAAAAGCCATACTATTTGGCTACCTGCTCCTCTGATTTAACTATAAAAATCTGGGATGAGAAATTCAACCACATTCGTACGTTGAATGGGCATGAACACACAGTTTCATCAATACAGTTTTCTCCAGTTGATAACAGCATTTTGTATTCTGTATCACGAGACAAGAATATTCGAGTTTGGGACATTTTTCAAGGCATAAGTCTAAAAAGTTTTGTGGGTCATAGTGAATGGTGTCGAGATTTAGATATTATACTGCTGGATACTTACGGGGATTTTGTGCTAACCTGTTCAAATGACCAGCTGGCAAGGTTGTCACATGCAAATAGTGGGGCTGGTGTAGCAATGATTGTCGGACACAGCCATGTTGTGGAAACGGTCAAATTTCTACCTTCTTTGCAAGCCAACAAGATACTCGATGAATACATAACCAAAAACACTGAACAATTTCCTACAATTCCTTTGGAGCTACTAAAAGATAAGACGTATAATCAGTTGGGCTTCAAATACTGTATAACTGCCAGTAGAGACAACACGATCAAGTTATGGTTAATCCCACCTCCAACAATTGCTCCCCATAGACCACCACTTCCATCAAAGTACAACAATTCCCAAAGTTGGCTAATTGCAGAACTCAAGGGACATCTGTCTTGGGTTAAAAGTTTATGTGTTCATCCAAATGGGAAATTTATTATTAGTGGCAGCGACGACAAGACAATCAAGTTTTGGGATTTGTCAGGTTTGTTGGAAACTGGGTATGTCAATGTTGTTAAAACGATTATAGGTCACGATGGATTCATAAACGATATTGAGTTTGCCCGATTGAAGGAAGCAAGTGACGTGAGTGAAGAGGATTTATTGAAACAAGTTGAAAAACGAATGAGATGTCTATTTATTAGCGGAAGTGCCGATAATTCAATCAAACTATGGAACTAAACATAGATTACAGGATATGTATAAATATATATATGTGTGTATGTATCTATGTATAGATATATGCAATTAAACAAAATAAATTTTCGTGTAGAGGATTTCTAAATGACTCGATCGTAATAAACCAGATCAAGATAGCCACCTCGCATCGAATTGAAAACATTAATTTCAAATTGTTTCCTGTTTTTAACTAGAACGTTTGCTGCATCCTTGTTTAGTGGGTCAGTTGCATTAGGGTCCAAGAATAAAAAGTTCAATCCCATAAACACCCCAGTCAAACTCAACACGGGTGACCAATCTTCTCTCAAGATATTAAGGCATATATTTCCTTGTAAGTCGATATTTGGGTGGTATATCTTTTGTAAGCATTTGATTTTGGGAGGGTCAATGGGAAAATTTGAGTTTATTTCAATTTTAAATTCGAATTTCCCGTTTTTGTAGTATCCAGCTTGTGGTATCAATTGTAAATTAAAATTGAAAAGGTCATTTGGGTTTGGAAATGTCACTCTTATTGACGAAGGTAAATCTAACTCTGAGATATCCTTTTGCACACGAATTTGTGCTGGAGAAACTCTTTGGTTAGAAGTAGACGTGGAATCGCCTGGGGTGGGTGTCGTAGACTGAGATTTGGCAAGTTTTTCGGCCTCCTCTTGTTTTTTCTTCTGCAACTGGCGTATCTTTAACATGATTTTCAAAATAGATATTTGTTAACGGGTATGGGTGTTGTAATGAAGTTTAATACAATTATTCCTCGCGTGTTAAGTAAAAAAAAAAAAATAATAAGTTCGCCTTGCTTTCGGAATTATTGTTTAGTCTACTTCCTGCGTACAGAACAGTATCAAGTCAGCCTCTATTTTTTGTTATCCTATCATACGACTACGTAATTCAATCAAAGACTCGATCTTTGCAGCATTGTGCTTGAATCCATGTAACTGGATAAGCTCATTTAATCTTTTTAAAACTGTTTTTGTTTGCGCCAGCTCAATTAAATTAGAAAATGGAGCGACATTCTTGCACTGAACTTTCACTAACCACTGAAATTCACCAACAATTATATCCTCGTCACTTTTATTTGGTGAAATCAATTGCTTCTTGGAATGTATCCGCAAAGGTACTCCGTAACTCAAGTTAATGCGGTTATACTCTTCGATAATTTGGTTATCATGTTGTACTGACCCTTGTATGCACTTAATGTAATTCTTCATATTCATCCATAATGAGCTATCCAGGAGTGCCTGGCGACAGTGCTTTTGTAACTGATGAAACAAATAATCACCATCCTCAATACCTAGCACAATCATATTGAATTGTATAATCCAATGTATAAAGTTGTTGGCATAGTAGTTCATGTAATGAAGTTCACAGCTCCTGAATGCCCTGGAAACAATTTTATTGTAGAATTGACTGTCAGACAAATATTGGCTACCCTGCTTTTCTTCGAGTTTATTGAAAATGACCAAGATTGTCATTTTTTTCATCCAATGCCATAATAAACTGCTCTTATTGATTCGCTTCAATCTGCTTGTTAAAAAGCAGCTAATAATTTCAATATCAGCCTCAAAATTCCCTAATATCTGTACAATCAGTTCGTGCAAGTTCATTATACTGTGGTGGTCATTCGCTGTTATCAAATATCCCAATGTCATCAAATATAGTTCTCTCAAAATTGTTATTTCTAGTTTATCTAATGTACATTGGCTACTCTCCATGTATCTATACCAATAATCATGGGACTGCTTGAACATAGCTAAATATGTTGGTTTCGAAATGCCAATTTCTAGTGTGTCATTAGCTTTGTCATCGTAAGTGGCAATTCTATTTTCATTTTGCGGTATCTGGACTATTTGGATTATTTTCTGTGAGCGGCAAGATGATGTGATGGTTTCATATAATTCTCTTATAATTGGCAACTGGTCATTGTCTTGGGTAACTGCTCGTACTTCCATCGGTCAAATTTATTGTATTGACCATCTCTTCCACAATTGGGGAAGAAATCCAGAAAAAAAAAAAATAGCCAAAAACTAACAAGCTACATCTAATGAAGTCAGACACCGTAAAAGTTAATCAAAAAACTATAGAATCATGTCTGTCACTGCTACCTCCCATGACATCTTAAAGTCCATTGATGACTCTATATTACCTCCAGAAGATACATTATCAGAAGCTATGTATAATAATGTAAAGCTAGATCACTACTTCAACAAACTACCAAAGAGCTCGGAAGAAAATAATATCAACGACCAGACAAATCAGCTTATAGTATCAGCTGCACCCGAACTGGAAGATTCCCCTGCTGCAGAATGGAAATTATTAAGAACATTAGCGGGTGCACACCAAGGGTGGATAAGAGCGATTGCATTAGATGAAATAACCAATAAATGGTATGTCACAGGGCTGGCCGACTCTACAATAAAAATATGGGATTTTGAAAATAATTCACTCAAAGCAGTGTTGACTGGACATGTGCTAGGTATACGTTCATTGTGCATTTCTAAACGTCATCCATATTTATTTTCAGGGGGTGAAGATAAATCTTTGCGATGCTGGGATTTGGAAAGAAGTAATTCTGACGCGGGGTGTCAAATACGGTCATATCACGGACACTTGGGAGGTGTTTATTCTATTGGCTTGCACCCTGAGCTAGATGTGTTATTCAGCGGTGGGAAAGACTGTGTCGTAAGAGTTTGGGACATTAGAAGCAGGGTAGAAGCCATGACTTTATTGGGTCACACTAATGATATAACATCTATTGAGACTGATTATAACGATCCACAGGTTATCACCAGCTCCATGGATGGAACTATACGATTATGGGACTTGAGAAAACTGAAAACCGAGCTTTTGATAACTAATCATTCGAAAAGTATACGAAGCATGAAATCGCATCCTAAAGAAGCGACATTTGTATCTGGTGATTCAAACGGCGAAATAAAGCAATGGCTTTTACCAAAGGGTGAATTGTTAAATGAATTTGGAACCAGCCAACTACTGCCAAACCAAAGAGATAATAGCAGAATTATTAACACTTTAGCGATTAATCCAGTTACAAACACTTTGTTTTCGGGATATGACGATGGTAAACTTGAATTCTACAATTACACTACCGGTAACTTGCAACAATCTGGACAATCTCCCTCTTTGGCTGGCCCTGAACAATCGGCAATATATGCCTCAACTTTTGACATGTCTGGTTTAAGATTATTGACATGCCATGGCGATAAAAGTATTAGAATATGGGGAACATCCTATTAAATATATATCTATATATATATTTACCACCCAAACCGTAATTGGTTTGCAGTGAACAGAGGTGGTGTCCAGTTCAATAATTTTGGATTTAACTCATGCTTCTTTTTCTCTTTTACCTTTTTAACTAGTTTTTCATACAATTCCATTATTTGATCGGTTAACACAATTATGTGTTGTCCCTTGTAGTATCGCAACATCTGTAATGTGGTTAATGTGTGTAGTATATCTGTCGTGGTCATGCATGTTATGGATGAAATGTCCTCAATGGTAATTTCATTAGAAAAAATAGGCGATGAATTAAGTCCCAGCCTTGATGCAGCAGCACTAGCCAATACAGCTGATTGGGAGGCATTTGACCCTGGCCCCGGTGTTGGTGTTGCAGAGCTGTCTTTGCCATTTTCAGCTTCATCGTACTCTAACTGAGAATTATTCTTACGGAATAAAGCAGGACTGTTTCTTTCTACCAATAGCTTTACCAATGTGTCTGTCCAATAGGCACGATATGACAACAATCCCAAATCCGATAATGGCTTTTCTGGCGAACCTACTTTTCTTTCAACTTTCGTTAGCATGTATGAAAACTGGATCAACAATTTCCCAAACCCTCTTTTTTGATAGCAGGGTAGAGTTAAAATACACGCCACATTATATCCATCTGCACTTTCTTTTTCTTTAGAAAAATACCCCACGACATGATGACCTTGGTCGGATTTGATGGTCATGATGTAAAACAAAAAGGGATCAACATCATAGTACAATGTCTTATGATCAAGAAACAATTTACTTAATAGACACAAATTTCGACACCATGTTCTTTGCTTTCTGCCGTCTATTTCCCAAAAGCTGACTTTCGAATCTCGGTATATCTCGTTACCTGGCGGGTGTTTCATTGAACATTTTGAACGAAATCTCTCAAACTGTTTTTTGGATCCAAAATAGGATAGTGTAAAATCGCAAATGTATATCTCATCTTCTTCTGTCAATTCAATAGGGTATGGAGAGAAATACCAAGGTTCGATAATGTGTTCACCCAAAATAATCGTTGACAAATTCCTTACTCTTGCCACCTCCAGATGATTTTGGGTCATGGAACCACTCGTACGTAACTTTTTAATTTCATCTTCTCTGCTGAATTCTTCTCCCGGGCGTTTCAAACCTTGGACATTCAAGTTTTCCAAATCCATTTCATCATCTCCCATAATAGGTTGTCCATCACTTGGCTGTGGGGTACCGGTTGTACTATTGGCCGTAGTATTATTTTTGGACAACTTTGTCTGTCCTTTGGATTTGCTCTTCTTTTTCAGTTTATTTTCCTTTGTGTCTGCTTTTATTTCTGGTAAAATAAGACTTCGAGTAAAGTCTATCCTGTCGAGTTCAATCCATTCATCTAAACGTTTGTTAAAATCTTGGTAATGTACATAGAATACCTTACGACCCTTTTTAATATGCTCTTGTAAAATTTCTGCTAGCCTGAATTCTCCATCTTTGGAAACATGTACTTTACATCCTGGTAATATATCTTTTGGTGTAAATTTCTCCTGCTTAATATCTGTATTTGCATCTGGTTCAGTGCTTAGTATTTGAATGGGCGAAGAAGGTTCAGGCGACAAGCTGGAACCCTTTTCTTTTTTGATTTCTGCTACCGCCATGATGTATTACTTGTTGTCGGTGTTATTGTCTTTTTCGTTTTTGATTGATTGATGGACAGTAGTCGTAGGACTAATGAGTTTGATGTATTGATTTTGTCTCAACTGGCGAAATGAAAAACAGAAAAAAAAACTGATTCAATTACAAGTCGTGTCCCGATAGCCGAAAGGGAATAGGACAACTATCAAATACTGTAATCCCAGTTTAGAAATATTGATCTGAAGTTAAGCAAGTGTGTTGCTTTACTAAATTGGGCATCTCCTGAGCTGGTATTTGAAAAAGATTTGAAAAAAGTGAAGTGATATTTTTCATTAATATTTGTACGAATTATCAAGGAAAAATTTTAGTTTGGCATATTTTTGCACAATCTCCCAACACAAACGAAGGGTAGTTGGAAGGAACGTCTTTATACTATTGTTCTATAGAACCCAACATTATACATAAGAACAGCACTGCTTTCAGGAGTTTTGTGATTCCCTTATAAAACGGAGATCGCCACTAAGAAGGTCATACCGCAAACGTTCACTGCACAAAAGCATTTCCGGAGTAGTGTCTCTTACAACAAGGGGGGTGGGGAGATGCAAGTAATATGTACACCCACACACCCACCACCACCTCAATACCATTTCGTACAAGTCTACCAATCGGTCTATAAATTTACTAACATTATTTACTGTAATTATTTAAAGTCTATTTGGGGCACTAGGTGCCTACTATCTTTTCAACTAGCAACAGTCATTCATTTTGCTACCCCCTAAAATTTAATTTGAGTATATACAGTTAGGGGGACGAAAAAAAGAAAAAGAAACTGAAGAGGCATTAATTTCCTCCATCACTATATAGAATCTTCTTCTAATTTCCACGCAAACTGAAATTAATAAGTTTGATAGAATAATTTTAATTGAAATATGTAGAACTGACACAGCAATAGATTTCTTTTTCCTTTTTTTCTTTTTTTTCATCCCTGAATTTTGTTGACGACTTTTTGAAATTGAAATTCTATAAATTATGGTTTGTTCCACAACTTATTTTTCAATGCGTAAAAGCCACAAAATAAAAACATCAAGAGAAGAAAAAGAAAATTCATCATTGCCCCAACTTTTCAATTTTCATTCTTGTTTGTTGGTTTAAATTAATTGATCATTCTAGAGTTTGTAATTTAATTGACCTTCTTTTTTTTCTTTCTTTCTTTTACGTCATATTTCATTTGTTTTAAAACCATATAATTATCAATGCCTGAATTACGTCGTTCTGCAAGAGTTGCCGCTAGACCAGCCAAAGAACCAGAGGCTGTCACCGAACAACCACCTACCAAGAAAGTTAAAACAGCTCCAACAAACACCGCAAAACCCGATGCTGGATTGGGGATTGGTGGAAAAATTCCAGATGTTACTTTGTTGAACCAAGATGGTGAAGAGATAAGCTTAACTGAAGTTGCCAAGGGATCGAAGTATGTAGTTATTTTTGCTTTTCCACGTGCATCGACCAGTGGCTGTGCTAGACAAGTATCTGGCTTTCGAAAACTTGACAAGGACTACAAAGACGTCTCAATCTTTGGTGTTTCTTCTGATAGCGTCAAGGCTCAGAAGAACTTTCAAACCAAGCAAAATGCAGAGTACGATTTGTTGTCCGATCCTGAGAAGAAGTTAATCGGTGCCTTAGGTGCTAAGAAGCACCCTCTGGGAATTATTAGATCACACTGGATTTTTGTTGATGGGGTCTTGAAAGTCAAACAAATTCAAGTATCACCAGAAGTCAGCTTTACAAGTGCCGAAGAAGAGATCAAGAAATTTATCAATGAAAATGAGAACGGGAAAGAAGCTACTGAAAATGATGTCACCAAGGAAGAAGTTAAAGAGGAATCTCAACAGGATGACAAGGAAGATAATACCGAACAAACTGACGAGAAAGCCACTGAACAGACTCAAGATGAAGTGAAAAAGGTTTCTGACGAAACTAAAGTCGAAGATGAAACCGAAGAAAAACCAACTGAAGAACAAAAAACAGAAGCTCCAGTTGTTTAAGCGAATAAAAGTTGACAGTATTTTTCAAAACAAAAAAAAAGAAAACAGGAATTCTTCTATACTATCTCTACCTTTTATATTCCTATGTATCTTTTAATTATGTATAAGTTTTTTTTTTTAAAAAAAAGCATGGTGTCTAGTTAAAACTAATTTATATTCCACCAAAAAGTTTCACAAAGGATTGTAAGAAGATAACTACAAGTAAAGCAACTTTACTTGCCCACCACCAGTGTTGAATAACAAACGAGCAGTAACTGAAATGGAAATCCCAAGTATCACGAGCATCATCAAAATGACCAGTTAAAATTCCCGTTTGACCATCAAATTCTCCCATCATGGCACGCACAACTACTTCCCTGACAGATTCACGTTCAGCAGATTGTTTCTCCTTCGAAGCTATCCATTCGCCATTGATATAATTGTACCAATCATCACACCCTTCATGATCATGACCTGTTAATATAATTCCACTCTTGCCTTTGTTGGGGAACACAATATCCATTACTTTTTGAGTTGTTTCATAGGCTAAATGATTGTGCGATCTCAATTTACCATTTTTGTAGGGCTCTTTCTCATTGTTTATGTAGTACTTGTGTTCAGGGCCATCTCTACATAATCCAGCTTTCTTATACATGGGAACATGCGTCAACAAGATGGTAGACCCTTTAAAGTTTGGATTTTCTCTATCACGCAAATTCTCTAAAAATGACCAAGTGTAGTTCACAAATTCCTCTTGCAAAGCTGGCCCTTCTAATGTTAGTGAATCCAAAACCACTATTCTCCATTCATCTGGGGAGCCCTTTTTGTAATTTATAACATAGTTGTTTTGGCCAAACAATAAATGAAATCTAGCCATGTGTTGCCAAGTTGCGTCACCACTATATCCAATATCGTGGTTACCAGTTAAATTGATAAATAGGGGTTGATCATAGTTTGGGGTTGACCTGTTTCTATAAACCCAATCATAAACATCGTTATATACACGAGACTGGAATCTGTGAATAGGATCCATTGCCTTTTCATCTTCTAACCACTGTTGCCAGTTATAGTTCTCGTGTCTTGCATGCACTTCAAGCGCATTTTGCTTGTATTCCAATGGTTGAGGGAACAATCTCTCGACATACCGGTAGGTACGGTTGTAAAACTCTGAATCTAAAATCCATTGACTCGAAAACAAGTCTCCCATTACAGTGACATGTGAGGGGTTCAATCTTCTTTTCATTGTGTTGTATATGTGTCCTAAATAATAGTCATTGCCATAATTATCCAACCTCTTGATATATTTCGTCAGGGGCCAGTTTCCATTAATTTGAGGGTCCCCAAATAGTAACATATGAATATCATTGCTTACAACTTCCTCCTGTTCCTTGAGGCTGGGGAAGTTCAAAACCAATTTATTCACCCAATCAGTCGGCAAATTGTTATTCAAGAATGTGTATTTTGATTTTTGTTCAGGAGCATTGTACCAGTTGCATTTCTCAGTAGGATTGACAATATCTGGATAAAAGTAAACAAAAAAGTTGAGCAATATTGCAATAACAGTTGCTAGATCAACAAGGGCTTTTATTTTGGGCGAAATTGCCATATTTAATGGTTGTTGATTTAGAGTTGATGTGATAAATTCTGTACTATTTTTCGTTATCCTTCGCTGTTTTTTTTTTTTTCAAGTAGTTTCACCTCGCGTGTTAAATACAGAACAAATCAATCCATATGATCCAAAAAAACATGCTTCAAAGGTCATCAAAGAACTAAACAAGTTCTACATCATTTCTACAAATGAATGTTCTCTGTTGAAACATCTTTCTTATCGTTTATAATTTGTGTATAAAGAATAGTAAAGGATAAAGGTTGGTTTTAATTTTCGTTTATCACTATTCATGAATAATATAGTATGAATATTTAAATAAAGAATAAAAAGGGGAATGAAATCTAAATCACGTTCTCATAGTTCGTAGCCTCTTTCTAAAGTTATATTTCAATCTGCTTCTGTTTACAAGTTGTCTCTCAAAGTTTGGTTTAATCTAGCAACCTTGTTAGCAATAGAAACATCAACAGTTCTGTCACCGACTTCAACAACTAAACCACCCAAGATTTCTGGGTTTACTTGGTTGGTCAATTTCAAAGTTTTACCTTCACCAACAAAGGAAGATTTACCAATTGAAGTTTGTAATCTTTTTAAAATTTTTGATTCCAATGGCTTGGCTGAGGTGACTTTAGCTTCGACAACACCATTGTAGGCATCGTTCAATAATCCGAATTTTTGGAAAACACTGGAGAAGTTACCCAATCTGTTGTTTTCAGCCAAAACAGTCAAGAAGTTGGCAGTGGTTTTATCCAAACTCAAGTCGTTAGCAACAGATTTAGCAATGGCAACTCTGTCGTCCTTGGTTAATGATGGGTTGGTTAAAGCGTTCTTTAATTGTGGGTCCCCCTTGATAACATTTTCGATCTTTTCTAAAGACTTGTAGGTTTGGGCCATGTCGGATTGTTGTATAGTTGCTGAGTATAAAGCATTGGCATAGGTACCATCAATACCAAACAATTGGATTGGTGGTTTGGTAGACTTGGCAGCTGATGCTAATGAACGGGAAAAAACACGAGAAATCATTGCTGGTGTATTGTTGATGCTCTTGATATGTTCTTTTGTTGAAATTTTCTTTCTCTTTGTCTTTTTCTTCTAATTTTTTTTTCGCTTTCTTTCCCACAAGGAATATCGGTTTAGAAATGTTGAGAGATCGCAGTGAGGATTTTTTATTGGATGAAAAAAAAGGGCGCCAGTTTACACGACCTCACACTATTTCTACATACAAAGATTTTAGACTGTGGGTATCAGTTTTTCAGTGTGGTTTTGAATCAAGCATTCGTGAGGCGAGAAAGAAAAAACGAAAGAAAAATTTTCTTCAATACCAAGTAGTACATATACATTTCAGGGACAACTAAACCAACACATCATGTTACCGATAACGAGAAGATGGTTGGGGAATACTGCAAGTCCAGCAGTCAGTCTATTGAAATGCAGCAGAGGATTTGTTCGATTCAACTCTACATCTGAGTTGACTGAATTGGAACTTCAAGATATCAAATACAGAAAACAAAGAGAATTGAGTTTAAAGTTAACAAAGATGAAGAATTATGGAGATGCATTCCCAGCACATTCGCACCCTGGTTCAACGCACTATAAAAAACCAGTGCACGATCATTTACACAAGGGTAGACCCATTAAGGAATTAACGGTTGCAAGATCACACAGAAGTAGTGGTAGAAACAATGAAGGTAAAATCACTGTTCGTGGTCGAGGTGGTGGCCACAAGAAAAGAGCCAGATTAATCGATTTCCATCGTTGGAATGCCGGAAGACAAGAAGTTGTCAGAATAGAATACGATCCAAACAGATCAGGACATATTGCATTACTTAAACATTTGGAGACGGGGGATTTATCGTATATTTTAGCCCCACAAGGTTTGAGAAGTGGTGATATTGTTGAAAGTTTCAGACAGGGTATACCAAAAGATTTTATGGAAGAAATGGAAAGAACTAATAATGGTGAAATCGATGATGCTTTGTTGTCTGCCAGAATATTACAGAGAGGCAATTGTTTGCCATTAAGAATGTTGCCAGTAGGTTCCATTATTCATAATATTGGTTTGCGTCCAGGAGATAGAGCTCAATTGGTCAGATCTGCAGGTACTTTTGGTAAAATTTTGTCGAAACATCCTGAAAAAAACAGAGCTGTTATTAAGTTGTCATCAGGCGAACAGAGATACGTCATTTTAGATTGCCATGCCACCTTAGGTGTGGTTTCTAACAAAGAACACCAATTGATTTCTTGGGGTAAAGCCGGGAGAAGCCGTTACCGAGGTTTCCGACCAAAGGTGAGAGGTGTAGCCATGAATGCCTGTGACCATCCTCATGGTGGTGGTAGAGGAAAATCCAAGTCGAACAAGGTTTCTCAATCGATGTGGGGTTTGAAGAAATTTCAAAAGACTAGATTAAGACCAAACCCAGATCAAATAAGAAACAGAAAGGGCCACTTGATAAATCATGACAAATTTAAATAAGTATATAATCGCCTATTTATCTTGTAAATAATAGATCCAAGCAAATGCAAAGCCAGAGTAAATTCTTTTCTCTCTACTAGCTTCTACAAAAGAGCGGTAAAGCTACATCTGAAGGCTGGAATTGGCGGAAAACCGAGCAAACCAAAGCTCTGAATAGAACAAGGAGCCCCAGCAAATTGCCCGAAAAGTAAAGACCTAATGTGGCTGCAATCAATACAATTGTTAATAATGTTGCCAACAACCATGAGAACGTGTTTGGATATCGATCTCGCGCTAACCCCGGTAACAATCGTCTGATGAAATCAGATAAATTGCTTGTCATTCCAGCTGAATCTGTGGGTGATGTGTTGGACCTAACATGATAAACTGGCAACAAAGACAGATTCTCGGCGGTCTGTTGAGACGAGTTTCTAAAATTGAACAACCCAGAGCACCAACTAATACAATTTCTTGTCCGTGTCTCTTGCGAAGTCGTGGTCAAGTTCCCTGATGAGATTGGTTGCACTAAATCTAATACAGGACTTTGCTGTCTTCCGCCTGCAGATGACGGGATAATCAATTCCCTGTGAGAACTAATAGAATTGCCTTCATTTAATGAATTTGGAGTGGTGGCGCTATACGTAGTACCAGTATTAACAAGCACATCAGAATGACGTCGCAATGGAAGTGATTTTGGAGAATTATCGTTTGGATTTGTTTCCGCCATTGATTAGGTTTGATATGAGTGTTGCAAAAACTTATCGGATCCAAAAAAAAAAAGTACAAACTAATTTAACGCAGAAACAAAGTCAAACAAAACCGGGAAACAAACATTTATAATCATAGACTTTGTCATTTCTTATATGTCACACATCAAATCCTCATATTCTGGTTTATGCTTCTTTTCCCCACATAGCTGATTGTATTCTGCATCATCATAAACGTATTTCAATCGGTTTTCAATTGAGTTAATAAACAGGTATTGATCTTTAAAGAATATGTCAAACTCTAAGACTTCAAGGACTGCAATAGCCAAGCCTCCATCACTCTTCCTACCATAACACTTTTTGACGGTGGACTTGTCCATAAATTTCAAATTGGCTTTATGTATGCGTATCAAACAGCTTCGTGTATTGTAAGTCATTCTGTGATGATACTTGTTCTCAAAGTCAACAATTGCAGGGGAAAACAAAAATATAGCAAATATCTTATGAGTCGAATCGGCCAATACTGCCGTAATGTCTTTTGAATCTGTGGTTGCCGTAAACTTTAATATTCTCAAAATAAACGAAACTGGTAGAACGGTTGGTTGAAAATCTTTTTTGATTAGTGCATTGATATATTGCCCATTGCTATTAATAGATTTAATCACTTCATTAACTAACCAGCTTGATTGCATAATCATGGGAACGTCATTTTCAGGTCTTTGCATGGCAATCAGCACAATGATTAAGAATGGTATAAGTGATGAAAGTGAAACCGATCTAAACATTTTCGCGTACCAATATTTTTTTTTAGTCGGCGAACGTAAGGAGAGTAGGTGTTTTTGGCATCAAATCTTTATTATCTATGTACATAAATTAGTATAACTGTTTTATTTAGGGCTCATTTTCCTTTTCTTTTTTGTCTTCATCATTGCCAATCTCTCAAGCCTCTTTACTTCCTTCTTCTCATTGATTTTCTCATGGTCTACTTCAGCACTTGGTAAGAAAAGTTCACTCAATATTGGCCAAACATACTCTTGTTTATGCATATCGCCATAACAAACACCCATTAAATCATAGGCAAACCACAAATCTATCTCTTCTAGACTCAAGTCACTTGGTGATTGTGATTGAAATATATTCAACTCACAATGACTTTTGTTAAGGTAAGTGTCCAAGTTATCAGCACAACTTTGCAATTCATTTTTAGGAACACAGTTGTTCGAGATACCATAACGAGAACTGAAATGAGTCAATATCAATTTAGGACAGTTCATAAGCTTGCTAACAGCAACAGCTTCAATCATTGTCGAATGTTTCTTGGCTATAGCCTCTTCGATCCAATTCCCATCCATGGAAGCCTCGTGTATTAAAAGGTCACTTCCATAACCACATTCAGAAAATCTGGGATTCGGTCTTGTGTCTCCTGAAAATGATATTTTAAATGTTTCCCCATTTTCGTTCAACTTGAAATCAAATGTAGTCGAATATGCCCAGGCACAATGTAATGCACGCACAGTAGTAACAGAATTCAATCCTACCGTCTCATACATATTTTTTATTTTTTTGTGATCCACCAGCAATAGTCTATCCCTAGGTATTGGTTTGTGTAGGCCGCCTTCATCATAAAACTCTTCAAACTTGTCCATATCAATTTTTATAAATTCTGGAGTTCTGTTATCCATCATAAAATCTTCGCAGCTAATGCATACCAACCTATTCATATCAAACACCTTATTATATTGCAGCTCTAAAGAATACCAATCTTTTAAGAACGTAATAAATTGCCAAGGGACCACAAGGTACAATAATTTCGATTCATCTTGGTTGACGTTGAACCATTCGTTAATTAGTGACACAATCCCCAAATGGTGGTCTGCATGTAAATGACTTAAATGAATTAATGATAACTCTTGAAATATCTGAACAAACTCTTTCCCGTTTTCGTGACCAAATAGACGGAGTAAACTGCCGATTGTATTTTCACCTCCGTCTAGCACTATTGAACGATAAGAGATTGCCCCCGAGTCATCCTGATATGGCAATCTAATTAAATTACCCAACACATTTCTGCAGATGGCCGGCAATGCTGACCCTGTTCCTAACATAAAAACCTGAACTCTATCTTTCAAATTAGTATGCTTGTTACAATCCAATTCAATCTTGGTCTTTTCCATAGTCTCGAAATTGGCAGCATTTGGAATGTCTAGTGATTCTACCTCTTCTTCGAATAACGATTTATTTGTAGTCTTGATAGCAGATGAAGAGTCTGGTACTACACCATTGTCGTTGAGATGATACAGTTGCAAGGCGTGTAGTCTATCGACTTGACTGTTAGATAATGGTTTGAAATTTTCCAGATTGACTAAATTAAAGTTCTCGTTCAAGATTGACTTTATCTTTAATGTATTTGAAATGAAACGATCATTCATAATCACATTATTTGTCATCGAAGGATGACTAATAACATGGTATGTGTCTGAGGGAAATTTTGATAAAAATCTTTCTTTGTAGTCCAGTAAATCCAAATCCAAATCCTGGCCTAACATATGATAAACCAAGCCAACTTCACCTGCGTTTTTGGGGTGATCATGTTCAAACCAACGATCGGAATTTATTGTATTTTCATAGTAGTCGTTACTTGGCACATCTATAACTAAAATCTTGCGGAAAACTCTATTTGGAGCGATCACTTGATCTGGAGTAATGGTATCGCCATTTTTGTTAACCACAGACAATCCGTTAGTCAAATCCCTAAATTGAGGGCCGGGTGTCAAGCCTAATTCCTTTGCCTTTTTCGGATCAAATTTTCCAAGCACAGGCACGAATGAGATGCAATATGAAATTGATTGTTGAGTTGTAGCTATCTCCGATGCCGAGGGCAAATGAACATGTGTATGGATATCATTTTGGGTAGGGTCTGATTTGTAAGATTCTGGATCTCTGCTGTTGACTTGACTGGTATCCAAGGGAAACATCAAGGATGCCAATTTTTTGATTTGACGCACTAGTTTGCTGGAGTTTTCAGGTGGAGATGTTTGATTGGCCGGATCGATCATGATTGGGGATATAACGACTTCCTCATCGGCTATAGTGGGGTTTGTCTCGGCATCCAAAATGTGCAACTTAATACCCATTCGGAAAACAAATTGTCTCCATGTTGCTAGAATGTATGATAGTATTCTTTCACAACCTATTACAGTAAGCCCATTTTTGGTTGCATCACTAACAGTCAAGAAGAATCCAGGCAATCCACCAATGTCTGACCAGGAGAGAATTGACCCGGTAAGAAAAATCCCTTGTAACTTAGAAAACTTGACTTCAGACCCAAATGTGTTGACCACTCTCTGGGTTCCCTCTGGCACTTTTCCAAAAAGATACTTGAACCCTTTTCTTGTGGTTAAACATATTAGAGGTCTCGTTGTATCATCTGTCAAATGTGTAATTGTAGTAACTTTAAACATCAGCGTCCCCTTTGCAACTGGATTATTTGGCGTTTTAGGTTTGCTTAGTTGGGTATTGCAAGTGTGTTGGTGGTATTTCCCAGAATGTATAAAACTTGTTGAAAATAAAGAACGATTGGAAAAAGGGAAGGTATTTTGAAGAAATACTCTTCGCTTTGTATAGTTTTGTGAAATCAAACCGTTAAATCAATGCCTGAAGAGGTCCATGTCCAACTGAAGTTGATGGTCGAAACAGTTTTTTTTCTGGCATCGCATCATATGTCGTCAAAAACTTTTATGTCGTGTACGCTACCATACCGTCAATGTCGTACTTGTTTTATTATCATGTGCAATTTGGACTTTGTATTTTATCTTTGTCATTTTTGTACCATTTTGATTTTACTCCACTTAAAACTTGGCTGAACAGATTTTTTAGTCTAATCATATAAAAACCACTGGACAACATAAACACTTGTTTAGGCTGGATAGAATATAGCAAGCGCCATTCTAGTCGAACATGAGCTCTGAAGTAACGTTGGTACCCACTGTATCAACAACGTCGTCAGACGCCATCATCAAAGAATTATTCCAACAATACATATCGTTACATCCAAACGACAACACTACTTCCAACAACAACAAACAAACAGAGCGTACTGGTTTTTCACTTCGATCGTTACCGATTATAGGTAACTTTTTCCCGGAGATGGACGATAAGAAAAAAGCCATTAATGAGTTATTAGAGATACAAAAAGTGACAACTTCGTATCGAGAATGGTACGATACATCTTTGAAACTAGATGAGTTGTTGGGTAACAATGCATGGAAATCTGATCCGAAAAGCGATATATACGACTATGATTTGATCTACAAAAATCTAAATGAAATGAGGCGAGCCAGATTGAACCACGATTACAAACTACTTTTGTATTACATTAGAACAAAATGGATAAGAAATATAGGTAATATGGGAGATGCAAATTTGTACAGACACGCTTATGTGGGAACCAAGAAGTTAATTGAAGAGTATGTTCGAGAGTGTCAATTATCGTTGGAGTATTTGGTCACCAACGACGAAGTCAACTTGAACGATAGGTATTTATTGGGTATGTTGATCCAAACTAGAAAAAATATTGGACGTACCGCATTGGTGCTTTCAGGAGGTAGCACATTTGGAATATTCCATATCGGTGTGTTGACGACTTTATTTGAAGCAAATTTATTACCAAGGATTATAAGTGGTTCATCTGCTGGTTCTATTGTGGCAAGTATTTTGTGCTGTCATAATAATGAAGAAACCTTTGAGTTATTGAGCACTATTACCACCAAAAAATTCAATATTTTTGATGTTGTTGACTGTGACACCTCCCAAATTCAAGGCTCTTTTAAAAAAGTGTTGTATTATTTGGGTCACTGGATAAAATATGGAACTATATTTGATATTGAAGGCTTACAAGATACAATGATTGGGTTTTTAGGTGACTTGACATTCCGGGAGGCGTACAATAGAACAGGGAAAATCTTAAATATTACTGTATCCCCAGCATCTGTACACGAGCAAACACGGTTGTTGAACTATTTGACTGCACCCAACTGTCTAATTTGGTCGGCTGTATGTGCCAGTTGTTCAGTTCCAGGAATATTCCCTTCATGTTCTGTCTACGAGAAAAACCCCAAAACAAACGAAATCCACGAATGGAATAATGACGAGTCTATGAAGTATGTGGACGGATCAGTGGATAATGATTTGCCAATTACGAGATTACTGGAAATGTTTAATGTTGATCATATTATTGCCGTTCAAGTTAACCCACATGTTGTGCCCATATTGAGAGTGTCAGTGAGCAATATAGGTGGTCAAGTCGAAAACGATTTGATATACAAAATGAAACATCTTTTGAATAATGTCTATGATTTTGTTTCGTGTGAAGCAATCCACTATTTGCAATTGCTCAATGAATTGGATGTTTACAAAAACTTGTCTAATAAGATGATATCAATTTTGTCTCAAAACTATTCTGGTGATATCACTATTATTCCTGAATACAAGATGAGCGACTTTGTTAATTTATTTGAGAATCCAGATACAGAATTCATGCTTGATTTTATATGCCGTGGAGCCAAAGTGTCGTGGCCCAAAGTGTCTATAATTCATAACCACTGTAGTGTTGAATTTGCGTTGGACAAGGCAATAACGATTTTGAGAGGAAGAATTATTACGTCTGCAAACTATCGAATCACATCCAACAGTAGTGGTGTTAGACGCAGCCAGCTGTACTACAAACCAAAACAGCAAATAATGAACTTGGTTACTTCTCCGGTAATGAATGACAGTACTCAATTCAACACGGCACCAGCAACGCCGCTTAAACAAAAGCAAAGACCACTAGGAGTTCAAAGACACCATTCTACGTCGAATACAATTTCCAATAAACACCAACCAAGATCCAAGAGAAATTCAATGAGTGCCACGGATGGCGGGCAAGCCGAAGCCGTTGCTGCTGCGTACTCAACTGTAGGCGGTGCAACTACTCCTCAGAAAAAGCTTTCAAAAGGGATTTCAACCACAGCACTAGTGCAATTGACACAGGGATACGTTTCTGGAGATTCTACATTGGTAAACGATGATTCAGAAAATTCCAATGGACCAGCAACTACAACTAGACGTGGGATTAGAAAAGCTAGGAGTTCAGGGAATATTAGAAATAATATGGACTACAATAATGCTGATCGTCCAGTATCAAGGCTGACTATTGATAGGATTCCCTATAAAAACAATCCATATTTACAACAACGATCAAAAGAATCGTTGGAGTCATTCAGTAAGGCCGAGGAAGGTCTGAGTCAAAGGGAGAAACCAAATTTACCAAGTGTATCAAGATCCAATTCCCACCGAAACTCGTATATTGGGTTGAACAGGTTGAAAGATAATAATCTATCAAAGCAGAATAATAATCTGTACTACAACTTAAAGCAGTTAGGTAAAGGTCCCAACAACCAAGAATTGATCAAAAAATTGGAACAAGAAAGAAAAGGAATATTGAAGAACGGTAATCGAGAGAGTATAGCGAATTTGGAGTTGTTTGCTAATAGTGACGATGATGACTTGTGTAAACTCGAATTGTCTCATGACAGTAGTTTAGGTGATGATGAACATAGCAATGAGAAAGAGTATACACCAGGTGATGACGATGACGATGATGATGACTCAGATGAAGAAGATAGCCAATCTCACAGTGACGAAGAAGAGGAGGATTACGGTGAAAAGGCCAATGGAAGCAGCTCGAAAGTGGCTTTTGAATCTGTGGAGATGACAAACCGTTCAGAGAGTGTTGTTGATGATATTGATCCGTATTTTGGTAATTGATGGGGGAGCAGCACTCCAATTTGTATATTTATTCTTTTGCAAAACTAAGTAGAGTTGGAATTAAGATGCCGATTAATGATAAAATGAGTTCGTTTCTTGAAATTTTAGAATGTGATTCCACTGTAGTTGTGTCACTTTCAACGCTTGTAGGTAATGTATAGAAATCGTTGGATGAAAATTCATGCATGACATGGTTGACAACAAACAAGAATGTACCTGCTGAATACAAGAACAAAACACCAATCACCAAGTTGCTTTTCGCATTAACCAATTTTATAAGGACAAAAGTGAACCAGCATGCAGATGGACTCAGCAAGGCAAACAATAAAATATGCCAATACAATTTTGAATCTGACGTCCCCTCTTGTAGGAGAATTGTTGAAAGACTGAAACTTGTTGGGATTTTATGAATTATGATTGCTGCGAATATGATTAAAGTCATTACCTCTCCTGATGCAAGGGATGATCCTAATGATATTCCGTCAATAATCCCATGAAATATCAAACCCAATGTGATGGGTGAGCCAACGACAGATTCCACGACTGATGACTCCTGGGCTTTGACATTGGTTGAAAACATACAATCGAGAATATACATGGTTAAAAATCCAAGCAAAATAGGAAGCCCTACGTACAGAGCAACATCTGTGGTTTCATGGCTTATTGTTTCTATTCCTTCAGGCAAAATGATCATCATGGCTGTTCCAATTAATATTCCCATACTTAGGAAAGACAAGTATTTTAAATGGTGTTGGGCCACGGTTAATTTCAAAGGTAGTATACCAGCAACAAAAGTTGCAACAAACATAACTAGCGGGAGCGCTATCAACACTAAGGTCATATTGTAGGAAATTTGGCGATGAACTTATTAACAAAGGGTTGATCAATGTGGTGTGCCTGTTGATTAGTGTATGAGCGCGACAAAAGAACACTAAAAAAAAAATAACCAACCATTGAAATCAAAACACATCTTGTAGCATAGACAGATCTCTGATCAATCATGGAAGATACAAGTCTAGTCGACGATAAAATTAATCTAGCTATACTATATTTCAAATCACAAAATTATGAAAAAGCACTTAGCACCTACAATGTATTGATAAACCAATTAAAGAATCTACCACGATCTACGATCAAACAAATACGGAAAAGTTATAATCTACTAGAAACCCCTCTAGTAGGTCCAGCAATCCACCCTAAACTAGGTTCTTTACTAGACCAAAGAGCAGCCACCTATGAAAAGTTAAATCAGCTAGCTAGTGCCTTGAAAGATGGGCGTGAACTAATCAAGCTTGAACCGATCGGATGTAAAGGCTATTTGCGTACTGGGAAGATATTGTATAGCCTAGATAAAAAAGTGGAGGCATACAAATGTTATCAAGAAGGATTATACATTATCGAGAAAAGCATCAAGGATTATAATATTACTGTACCGGAAAAACTATTCACGTCGTTGAAAACACAGTACAAAGCGTTAAATATCGAATTAAAGAGGAAAAGAACCATGGCTGAAACAAAGGAGACCACTAAACTTGTCAAAAAAACTAGGATACGAACTACTGATCCGTTTGCTTATTTTCCAGTTGATATTTTGGAATTGATTTTCCAGAATATTCCAATGAACCAAATCTTGAAATGTCACATTGTTTCCAAATTATGGTATTATACACTAACCTCCATTCCTAGGCTCTATGATTTTAAATGCAGAGCAAACATTGCCTTGAACGAGTTTGTTTCGGGGGTACGATTGTTTAAGAAAATATGCTCTTACTCAAGCTCCAAGCTGGTTCAACATGTTAGGATTAACCATGCCTGTAACAAACAGCATTTGGCAAAAATGTTAGATATTTTAATACGCCAGCAAGGAATATTGCCGCGAAACCTATCTATAATGGATAAGAATTTTAATTTACAATTATTATTTCATTTATTTGCTAAGTCAGGATGGAAGTTGTTGAACTTTCAGAATTTAGAGAGTTTGAAAATAGGGATCAACTGCAGTATAAAGTATGGACATGCCTTGTTGAACATGTTCAAAAAGTTGAAGGCATTGGAAATAGTTATCCTTGTTTCTGAAAAAAGTTCATTGGATTTGATTCCTATTCAAGATAAATTATTTAGAAGATTCAAAGACCAGGAATTGGAAGAGTATGGGTTAGAACGATTGCTTTTAGTTAATCATCCAAAGCTCTTGAGTGACAATCCCAACCCCATATCACCCCAAACATATAGTCCTTACCCGATATTGTTAAATCGAGTTTTCCCTGGATTGACGGAATTGACTTTGGTGTCATTTGATTTCTCCACCACACTTCCTCAGTTTGGAGAGTTTTTAATGCAAACACCAAAGTTAGAGAAACTATACCTTGAAAATAATCAAGCAATAAATATGCTAATTTTTTTCCAAATGCTTGTAAATTATAAACCAACGTTCAAATTGCAAGAGTTTACCTTTAGAGAGTCCTCTGTCGTTTCGGCAATCTCGCTAACCGAGTTCCGCCTAACTGACTTACCACAGTTGAAGAACTTATATAAATTGGATTTATACAAGAATTGCCTATCAGTGACAGGGTTTTTGAAAATGCTAAAAATTGGTGGCAAATCAATTAGACATTTGAATATTGGCCATTCGATTTACATTTCGTTTGTTCTTCATTCGACAAAGATGATTTATCTATATGATATTTTGGATAAATGTCCACATTTGAGCCATTTGTATCTTAACGACATGGATATTGATCAACAAGCAATGGCACAAATAAATAAGGATTTAGAGAGGATATCGTGCCATCTCCAAATGTTGGATCTTAGTTTTAATAAAATCGACGGTGTTAGTTTAATCAGAATGTTTGAGAAATGTCTTATTGTAAATCCTATAGAACAGATGGTTTTACACGGAATGGATATTTCAACAGATACTATACAGTATTTGATTCGCAAGAAGTATGTGAATAGTGTTTCTATGGATACAGCAAGATTGAAATGGCAGGCATTTGGGGTTAATAGTTGGGTGCAAGAAAGGTCGTAGGATGTTTGTAAAATTGTAATTTTGTATGGCGATGCGACATTTATAGTGAAAAAAAAAAATTAAAAAAATTACTTTTGGGATGCCCCAATACCCATCTCTTTCCACCAACATTGAAACGCCAAATGGTATTAACTCGAAGTCAGACACATTATAAGCAACCTATAAAGAAAAAATTTACTGATGACGATTTCAGCGATGAAGAAAAGGTGAGCCCACTGTCACCAGTACAACCAGAGGATGACTATCTGTCTGAAGAAGAAG
>OBUW01000034.1_pt1 | contig 119517 bp, 68 predicted proteins | sample 1475761 | NCBI WGS metagenome assembly OBUW01 (sample SAMEA2579908, study PRJEB22360) | human gut metagenome | biome: human gut; feature: human-associated habitat; material: faeces | place: Denmark | collected 2008/2010
CTCGCGGGAAAAAATACTATCCAGCCCCAATATTTGTCTTCATGGCCTGATTGCGCAGTACCAAGATACTCTCACCATTATGTTAAGACACTTTAAAAATAAACAACACTTTTTCACTATTAAACAATATATATCACTATAAAAAAAACACAATTCACAATAGAGTTTGTTTCCTCTTCTTATCCAGTTTACTGTTATTGCGCTAAGTTCTTCTTATTAGTTAACATATGAAGAAAATCCATACGAATGGCACTCAAACTCTGAAGTATTTTGTCAATGTCTGGATGAGTATCAAGACCCTTAGCATCGATTTCTGATCCCAATTCTATCAAGCTTTGCACTATCTCTTTGAATTCAATAGAAGCCTGACTTTCTATTTTCTTAGTTTTTGCAACATTTCTTTCTTTAAGTTTCAGAGAACCCAAAGAGTCTCGAGAGCTTCCTTGTTTTGGTGGCAGTGAAAGAAGGTTTAGAATTTCTTCATCTCTCTTGATTTTCTTTTTAACTGGAGAACCATTCTTGCCAATGTTTCTGTTCGTATCTTCCTCGCTAGGATTCTCTCGAGAAGTCAAATCAACAAAGGTTTCATCCAATCTTTCAATTCTTCTTTTGAACCCTTCTCTATCATGGACATAGTCATCAGATTCAGGATTATAACTACTGCCAACTGTTACGCTTTGGTTTGTGTTGCTGATGCTTGTTACCACTGAACTCTCACTAGAATTGTTTACCCCAGCATTATCATTCATATTTGAAATTTCAGTAAGGATATTTCTTGGTGGTGGTGGTGGTGTATTTTGATCTGTTGGCAAAGTATCTAAAAGATAAGCAATGGACATGCATGTTCGATTCATTAACAGGTTGGTTGGTAAGGATATTAGTTTTGTAGACAAAAAAGAAGTGTGCGTGATTCAAAAAAAAAATATAAAATTTATAATTAGCGCCCTCCGCCACCACCACCCTCACAGAAACTAATCGAGATAAATATTTCTCTCTCCTTCTTCTTAATCTCCAGACGATATCAAACCTCCAAATTCAAATTAAGTAAACAACTACTTGTTACTCCTTTTTTTTTTTAATCAAAATACTGGTATTCACATCAAATACTTATTAATTTCACATATAATATCATTTCATTAGTAGTAGGAAATACCTTTATATTATGTCGTGGTTTGGACGAGCAACATCAGATGCTCCAGTGGCAACAATTTCTCAAGTCGAATTAGATAATAAAATCGTGGAAGCAACATCAGAATCTATCCCTAATGGAGAAATTGATTTATCAATAGCATTTGAAATCACTGATTTAATTCGTTCGAAAAAAATTCTGAATAAAATTGCCATGAGATCATTAAAAAAACGATTAACATTAATTTATTTAAATCCAAATTTATTATTATCAAGTTTAAAATTAATTGATTTATGTATTAAGAATTGTGGATTTGGATTTTTGATTGAAATTAGTTCTAAAGAATTCATGGACTATTTAATTGATTTCATATTCAAAATTCATTACAATACTAAGGAGTTGACATATGGTCATGGTGGCGGTGATGTGGGCAATAAAATTAAAATTGGAGAAATGATTTTAAAATATTTACAAAATTGGAAAATCATATTTGAAAATCAACAACAATTGCAATATGTTGAAAAAAAATATCAAGAATTAAAAAATCAAGGATTTGAATTCCCCGATAATAATAATAATAGCGGTGAAAATGATGATTTTAATGACCAAGTAACACAATTGAATAGTAAATTTGTTGTTGATTCAGAAGTTCCACCTGATTGGGTAGATAATGAAGAATGTATGATTTGTTATTCCCCATTTTCCATGCTTAATAGAAAGCATCATTGTCGTGCTTGTGGGGGAGTTTTCTGTCAAACTCATTCAAGCAATAATATCCCTTTAGTTAATTTAGGAATTATGGAACCAGTAAGAGTGTGTGATAATTGTTTTGCTAAATATGATAAATCGAAAAAACATCTGAGAAATACTAGTAGTAGTGGGGATTATAATCATCAACTGAGATCAATTCAAAATGATTATGGTGGTACCCATGGATCAAGAAGACAAGGAAATAACAACGACGATGACAACGACGAAGAAGAACAAATTAGAAAGGCAATCGAATTAAGTCTCAAAGAATCTGGCGCTGGTGGTAGTGGTAGTGGTAGTGGCGGACCAAACTCGATACCATCACAATCAAGACCTTCAGCACAACCACCAATTGATCGAGAACCAGAACTGGAAACGGGTAATGCCGATGACGATGAAGATGCCGAAATGAAAGCAGCAATTGCGGCAAGTTTAAAAGAATATGAAACAGAAAAATCAAGACAATCTCAATATCAACAAATACAACCAGTTCAATCTACTCAATCAACTCAACCAGAACTGGATTTGTATAATATTAGTTTTCCAACATTTTCATCAACTTCAAATTATCCACAACCACAATTCACTGCATCACAACCACCACCACAACAACAGCAGCAGCAGCAGGCCCAACAACAAGCTCCATCACAAGATTTATCACAAGCAGAAGAAGAACAAATCAATTTATTTATTACCTTAATGAATAGTATTAAAAATGATTCAAGAAAACAAAAAGATATTATGTATGATACCAATTTAAATGAATTATATGGTAAAGTAATTAAACTTAGACCTAAATTAAATAAATCTTTAAGAAATTCAATTGAAAAATATGAAACATTTTTAGAAATGAATAATAAAATTTCAACTATAACTAGATTATATGATCAATTTTTGGAACAGAAATTAAATATGGCATATGGAAATCATCATATTAGTACACAATTTACTGGAGTTCCACAACAACAACAGGAAGGTCAATTCACTGGTAGCCAACAACAACAACAGCAACAACAACCTCATCTTCCAGCTCAAGGTACTGGTTATCCTCGTTATGGTGGATCTGATACCAATGTAGCACAACAACAACAACAGCCACCAATTTCACCTAATGAATTTTATAATAATCTACCACAACATACAGGATTTCAAAATTATCCATCATATCCTCAAAATCAAGGGACGGCACCTGATAATTCATATCTTTCACAACAACCATCAGGAGCTTCCACAAGGCAAAAACAGCAACAGCCACCAATACAAACCTATCCAAATCAATTACAACCATCTGAACCCGATTTTGAAGATGATGATAATGAGGAACCTGTTAATACCCCACAAATCAGAGTAGCACATAATCGAACATCTTCTGGTAGTTGTCCACTTTATCCAACTAATGATATTATCCCTGATCCTTATAGCGCTAACACTAACAAATCGACTACACCTAATAGCGATGATCATAATTATGTGGCAGTTTCATTACCTCATTATCCTCCACCAGAAGATTTAAGTAATGAATTACCACCACAACAACATTATGTTAGAAGAGCATCTTCTTCATTACCACCAAATGCTTATGAAGATGCAAGTTTAAAATATCCTACATTAGAAAATGTTGAACATGATTATGATAAGAAGAAGAACCAGGAGCAACAACAATCAGTTAATGAGAGTGATTTCCCTGATGTTTCAAAAGTATCACAATTTAATAATAGAGGAGAAGAAGATGAAGGAAGAAGAAATAGTGGTGCCAGTGGTGCAAGTAGTAATAAGAAATTTGTTGTTGAACCAGAACCATTAATTGAATTATAATAAAAGTTGGCAATAATTTTTGCTTATCTAGAAATATTTAGCCAAACTTCTACTTCTATAGTTGTTTAAACAAATGAACAATTAGGTTTATAATGTGTCAATTTTAGTTGCGGTATTTATATTCTGTAGGTTTGTCGTGGTTTATAAACTTCTATTATCCAATGAGGGATTTATTTATCATATGGTAGCACCAGTGTACTATATATTTTTTCTTTTCGTAGTGTTAATCTTTTTCGTGGAAGCCATTGACTAAGTGATTAACTACAATTGATGGATGAGACTGAATTTCTCTTTTCCAGAGCAAATGAAAATTTTAGATTGAAAAAAAATTTTTAATCTTTCCTTTCATTCTGTTTCTTTCTTTAACTAACATTTAATCAATCTATATTGACATAATATATATACATATATATCGGTATATTCACAAGAGTTGGAAACTAATAAACATTATTGGAAGAAGAAAAAGTTATTGAAAAAAAAGATTCTTTATACATAATTTTTTTATTTTTTCTTTATTTAATTTAATTTGTTTTACCTGCCCCAAATTTACTTGAATTATAAAGTGTGTTTAAACTTAAACACATAACGAGAGCTGCCGATTGAAGTTCGATTAATTTAATTATACCATCAACTACTTTATCAAGTGTTGTGGTTAAAAAAAAAAGAAGTGAAAGAAACTGAAAAGTGAAAAAGATCAGAGAAAGAGAGTATAAGCTATCCTTTTCCAAGTTATGAAACATACAATTATTGAAAATGAACCAGAGATTAAATTACAAAATGATTTAAATCATCATATCGAAATCTCACCAAACACTAAAACCACCAATGGCACTACCACCACCACTACCACTTTAAATGTCAATAAGACTTTAAAGGCAATTGATTTAATTGAAACTTCCATTAAAAATCACATTCTGACAATTGATCATGAAAATTGTTTACCAAATGATGAAGATTCATTTTTTGTATGTGATTTAGGAGAAATCATTAATTCAGTTAATCAATGGCAACAAATTTTACCAATGGTTCAACCTTATTATGCTGTTAAATGTAATTCAAATCCACAAATTTTAACTACATTAAGTGAATTGGGAGTTAATTTTGATTGTGCTTCTAAAAATGAAATTGATTTAGTTTTATCATTAGGAATTCATCAAGCCCATGAAAGAATCATTTATGCTAATCCATGTAAAACAAACTCATTTATTAGACATGCTGCTGATGAAAATGTCAATTTAACTACAGTTGATAATGTTCATGAATTATATAAATTGGCAAAATTTCATCCTCATTGTAAAATTTTAATTAGATTGATTACTGATGATTCAACGGCTCAATGTCAATTAAGTACTAAATTTGGTTGTGATTTAAATACTGCCATTGGAGAAATTTTACCCAAAGCTAAGGAATTGGGTTTACAAGTTCATGGAGTTGCCTTTCATGTTGGATCGGGTGCTAAAGATTTTAGTAGTATTTATCAAGCCATTAAAGATTCAAGAATTTTATTTGATGAAATGTTATCAATGGGATTCACACCTAAATTATTAGATATTGGTGGAGGGTTTGAAAGAGAAACTTTTCCACAACTGTCACAAATGGTTAAATTTGCATTGGAAAAATTCTTCCCAATAGAATTTTCTCAATCAAATGAAATCAAATTTATTGCTGAACCAGGTAGATTTATGGTTGCTAATGCATTTACTTTGATTACTCATATAATTGCTAGACGTGATTTACCAACGGGTGGTAACAACAATAACAATGATATGACTCCATCGGCTATGTTATATATTAATGATGGTGTTTATGGTAATTTGAATTGTATTTTATTTGATCATCAAACCCCCAAAGTTTATGTTTTAACTAATGAAAATCAGTTGTTTTATAAACAAGAAATGATGAGATCTTTACTGGTTAACAACAACAACAACAACAACAACAAAACCGATGGGTTTAAGTTTTCAATTTGGGGTCCAACTTGTGATGGATTAGATTGTGTTAGTTCATTAGCTAAATTATCCAAAAATGTTCAAGTTGGTGATTGGTTATTTTTCGAAAATGTTGGTGCTTATACTAGTTGTGCAAGTACTAAATTCAATGGATTAAGTAGTGGAGAAACTAAAACTCTTTATGTTAATTCCAATGAAGAATAAAAAAAGAAAAAGAATCTATAGGTATATGTGTTTACTTATTTATGTATTCAATTAATATGAACATTCAAACTGTCCAGCTGTAGTTACTAGAAATACTACTGGTAAGACAATTCTAGAATTGAAACAGGGCTTAAAAAAACAGCCTTTTTTTGGTGAATATCACACGACTCAAATTAAACTTAGTAAAATTTTCTTGTTGGTTGGTTGACGAAATAGTTAATAAAGCTTGTTAGTAGTAGTAAGTAGTAGTAGTAGTACGTGTATTATATGACAATAGTACAATTACAATACAATAATTAAAATTCTCTTTACTATTACTATTACTAACTATTACTACTACTTTATTATTACTTAATTACTATTACGACACACATCAACAGAGTACACGAAATATTTGAGATAAAGAAATTTTTCTTTTTACTACTTTGGTTACTTTTCAACGTTGTTATTTTTTTATTTGATTTAAAATTACCACCTATAGTTATTACCCCTTTACCCCTTCTCAAGAAGTTCATTAATTTCCAACAAATCAATCATTAGCTATATTTGATCCTCTGCCCTGCTCCTCCCCGTTTCCTACTCCGTTTGCTCAACAACTTTTAAATATTTAAATCAATTTTCTGGCTCCCCATTATCATCATGTCAGGAAATACTGTTCAACGTAATACTGAACAAATCAATAATGCATTAAATGCAATTCAACATAGACGAACCACCACAGGTAATGAACTGAATACCAATACTAATCAACGACAAATCTTGCAAAATCCCACTGGTAGAGATTATACTATTTATGTTACAGATGATGGTGAAAAATATTCAACGGTTGAAAGAGCTGTAAAATCAGTTGATCCACCAGCAACATTTAAACCTAAAGATGAACAAGTTTTTTATCCTAATGGTAAACCAAATCATCAATTTTTAAAACAACATTTTATTCATGAAGGTAGATTACATGAACATCAAGCCATTCAAATTTTAAAACAAGCAACTCATTTATTAAGTAAAGAACCAAATTTATTAAGTGTTCCGGCACCAGTAACTATATGTGGAGATGTTCATGGTCAATATTATGATTTGATGAAATTATTTGAAGTTGGTGGTGATCCCGCATCTACTAAATATTTATTTTTGGGTGATTATGTTGATCGAGGTTCATTTTCTATTGAATGTTTACTTTATTTATATTCATTGAAAATTAATTATCCTGATACATTTTGGATGCTTAGAGGTAATCATGAATGTCGTCATTTAACTGAATATTTTACATTTAAAAATGAATGTTTACATAAATATTCTGAAGAATTATATGAAGAATGTCTTGTTAGTTTTAATGCTTTACCATTAGCAGCAATTATGAATGAACAATTCTTTTGTGTTCATGGAGGATTATCACCTCAATTGACCAGTTTGGATAGTCTTAGAAAATTACATAGATTTAGAGAACCTCCGACCAAGGGGTTAATGTGTGATTTATTATGGGCTGATCCAATTGAAGAATATGATGATGATAATCTTGATCAAGAATATGTCACTAATGTGGTTAGAGGTTGTTCATTTGCCTTCACTTATAAAGCTGCTTGTAAATTTTTGGATAGAACAAAATTGTTATCAGTGATTAGAGCTCATGAAGCTCAAAATGCTGGTTATCGAATGTATAAGAGAACTAAAACAATGGGGTTCCCGTCATTATTAACCATGTTTAGTGCTCCGAATTATTTGGATAGTTATAATAACAAAGCGGCGGTTTTAAAATATGAAAATAATGTGATGAATATTAGACAATTTAATGCTTCACCTCATCCTTATTGGTTACCTCATTTCATGGATGTTTTCACTTGGTCATTACCGTTTGTGGGTGAAAAAGTTACCGATATGTTGGTATCTATTTTAAATGTTTGTACTGAAGAAGAATTGGATGAAGATTTACCATTTAGTGAAGCTGAAATAGGTGTGACCCCAACTACAACTACAACAGGAGCAACACCAGTATCACCAAAAGCTTATCCACCATCAAGTCGTATTACCTCACCTCACAAATCAACCAAACTTGTTGAATCAAGAGCCAACGAAGAAGAGAAGGCTAATGATGGTGATGATGACTCTGAAATGACATTAGAAGAAAAGAAACAAGCTTTACGTAACAAAATCATTGCTATTGGTAAAATGTCAAGGATGTTCCAAGTTTTACGAGAAGAACAAGAAAATGTTGCTCATTTAAAAGAATTAAATCGGGGATCATTACCCAAAGGTTCATTATTACATGGTGCTGATGGATTAAAAAATACCATTAATTCATTTGAAGAAGCTAAAGCTGCTGATAGAGTTAATGAAGCATTACCACCTTCACCAGAAGATTTACAACGATTAAAACAAGAAAAAAATACCAGAATTAGACAACAAATTGAAAATCAAGAAATGAGTGGACCAGTTTTCCAAAGATTAATAAGAAGATTATCTCAAAGTTAAACTTTCTTTTGCCCCTGTTTTTATATAAGAATAATAATCTATATATATATATATATTTATATAGTTAAGCTGTGTTTATTATAAAAAAAAAGACCTGTCAGAGTTGTATCATTTATTTGTTCTGTTTTAGTAGAAAGTAGAGTGCGCGGTTGGAGCCAAAATTAAAAAAAATAAATTGGGGCAAACGGGGAATTGAACCCCGGGCCTCCTCGAATTTTATGTTTGGTAACAAACCCAAACGAGGAATCATACCACTAGACCATTCGCCCAACTTGATGACTTTGCAAATGAGATGGAATAACACAACCATATAAAACTTCTTTTATAAGCCATTTGATTACCACGTTTACAACCCAAAATTATTACTAACTTTTTTTTCACCATTGAAATTTTTGTATTGGCAACAACAACAACAGGGATTTTTCTATTGTTTCAAATACATAGCAACAATGTTCATATTCTTATTGATTCAATATATTAATGAGCATATGAACCAAAAAAAAAAGGCAGAAGATCTCAGATCTTTCCATGAACTGTTCACGAGTTCTTCAGTTTGATCCAATCAATCAAAAATAATGCAGTAACCTGATTATACTATAGCAACAATTAATACTCAGTACTTTTTGTTGGCAAGATATGTGATACATAATTGCAGATGTTGTTGTTTTGGTTTCCTTTCTCGTAATTGTAGAAAAAAGAGACAAAAACAGTCGAGATTCGTCTTTGGTTAAATTAATCGAATTCTGGTAAACCCTATATAATTTGACGAGAAATGAGTTTGAGAGAAGAGATCACGTAATTTACAAATATCTAAAGTAAGTAGTAGTAGCAGTACCAACAGTTAGGTAAGATAGGAGGAACTTGGCAGTAAAGTAAAATAATCAGTAGTTTAGGAAAGAAGTTAGACGCCCTATATATTTGTATATGTGTCGTGTAAATCAGATAAAACTTCATTCTCGTAAGAAATTAATTTTTAAACAAAATGTAAACAAACAAAAACAACAGAAACAGAGAGAGGGAAAAAATTGAAAGAACGAAAAAGGCAAAAAAAAAATTTAACTCTCTTTTCCTTTCCTTTTCCTCTTTCCCTCTTTCTTATTCTTTTTATATAAATATTTATATCAAATAGATTTAGATTTTTTTATTTTAAAGAATTTTTTAATCAAGAAATCAATATCAACATTATAGAACTATGAGAGAAATTGTATGTTCCGTTTATTCCCTTCCTTACACCAAATCATTGGAATCCTTATGTGTTTTGTTGTTGTTGTCTGAAAATTTTTGGTTCTGTTTTACGCGCCTTTTTCGACTAAATTGATTCAAATAGGATTCCCTAAATGATTAATGATTTGGTGTCAATCAATCAATGTTTTATTAAGTTTTATCAAATATACTAACTGCTTTTGCCCTTTTTTTTAGATTCATTTATCAACTGGTCAATGTGGTAATCAAATTGTATGTATAAACACTGAAGAAAAAAAAATTCTATCATTGTTATGTTGTGATCTTTGATCTTTAGTTGTCGGGTTAACACCTGCCAATTGGATCAATACATCAATCAATTAATTCTAATCTTGAAAAAAAAATTCATTTTACTAACAATTTTTTCTTTTATTTAGGGTGCTGCCTTTTGGGAAACTATTTGTGGAGAACATGGATTAGATAACAATGGAACTTATGTTGGAAATAATGAACTTCAAAAATCCAAATTAGACGTTTATTTCAACGAAGCTACTTCTGGGAAATACGTTCCTCGTGCCGTTTTAGTCGATTTGGAACCAGGTACTATTGATAATGTGAAAACTTCACAAATTGGTAACTTGTTTAGACCAGATAACTTTATTTTCGGTCAAAGTTCTGCCGGCAATGTTTGGGCTAAAGGTCATTACACTGAAGGTGCTGAATTAGTTGATTCTGTTTTAGATGTTGTTAGAAGAGAAGCTGAAGGCTGTGATTCTTTACAAGGTTTCCAAATCACCCATTCTTTGGGTGGTGGTACTGGTTCTGGTATGGGTACTTTGTTGATTTCTAAAATTAGAGAAGAATTCCCTGATAGAATGATGGCCACTTTTTCTGTTGTCCCATCACCAAAAGTTTCCGATACCGTTATTGAACCATATAACGCTACTTTATCAGTCCATCAATTGGTTGAAAACTCTGATGAAACTTTCTGTATTGATAATGAAGCCTTGTACAATATTTGTCAAAACACTTTGAAATTACCACAACCATCTTATGCTGAATTGAACAATTTGGTTTCTTCTGTCATGTCTGGTGTTACTACTTCTTTACGTTATCCAGGTCAATTGAATTCCGATTTAAGAAAATTGGCAGTCAATTTGGTTCCATTCCCAAGATTACATTTCTTTATGGTTGGTTATGCTCCATTGACTTCTATGGGTTCTAAATCTTTCAGATCAGTCACCGTCCCAGAATTGACTCAACAAATGTTTGATGCCAAAAATATGATGGCTGCTTCTGATCCAAGAAATGGTCGTTATTTAACTGTTGCTGCCTTTTTCAGAGGTAAAGTATCTGTTAAAGAAGTTGACGATGAAATGCACAAAATCCAAACCAGAAACTCATCTTATTTTGTTGATTGGATTCCAAATAATGTTCAAACTGCTGTTTGTTCAGTTCCTCCAAAAGATTTGGATATGTCTGCTACTTTTATTGGAAACTCTACTTCCATTCAAGAATTATTTAAAAGAGTTGGTGATCAATTCAGTGCTATGTTCAGAAGAAAAGCTTTCTTGCATTGGTATACTTCTGAAGGTATGGATGAAATGGAATTTACTGAAGCTGAATCTAATATGAATGATTTGGTTAGTGAATACCAACAATACCAAGAAGCTAGTATTGATGAAGAAGAATTAGAATATGCCGATGAAATCCCATTAGAAGATGCCGCCATGGAATAAAAGCTGATAAATGCTACAATATAATTAATTATAATTTTTTTTTTGTTCACTTCTAATATAATTATGGTTTTTTTTGGTTTAGTTAATGATTATACCCTTTTATTATTTATCGGCACAATATCTGTTGTATAGTTTGATTTGTTGTCTATCTTAAACTATAATTTTCCTTACTCTTTTCTATATATACGTACCCATTCACATACATATATATAAATATAATCTTGTTTGTTATTTTTTTTTTCTTGTTTAATATAAAGGGTGATTAATGTTTTAATAATAAGAATATGTATATGTAATATACTTTTATATATTTAACGATGTCCTATTCTTTACCACTACTGATATCAATAATAATTTACAAAAATAAAAATGAAATATATACACCAACTAAATCAACTATGCAACATTCATTCATATCTAACCTCCTTTTGTTATTTTAATTTCCTCTTAAAAAGTTTTTAACAAAATCATTTTTATCAACAACATTATAAGAATTTTGTTCATCAAAATATCTCATAACATGACATTGTTGTTTCCAAAAATTAATCAATTCTTGAAATTCCATTTGTCCTTTCATTAATAATACATTATTAACGGATAAATCATTACCAAATCTTTGTCTTTCAAATTCTTGTCTAATTTTAGTTTTTATATTGGATACTGGCATATCTAATTCGTATAAATCAGCAAATTCATTAGCATTTCTAATATATTTACGATACAAGTGTAGAACTCGACGTTTTAATTCTGTGTTTGAAACTGAATAACGGGTTGTTTCGGCAAATTGTGTGGCTAATGTCATTATGTTGAGTTGGTTATGTGGAAGATGTGTATATGTATATATGGAAAGGGTTGATGATATATGTAGTTTGATTTTTTTTTGGACTTGGTATATTTTTTTTTTCGTTATTGGTTTGTTTCTTTCTTACTAAATGATGAACTTTGGTTGGTGGAAATTTTACACGCACTCTAGATTTTGTCTCCATTTGGTTCTGCGTATTCAAAGTCTATTGATGGTTTTTAATATTCCTATACTTGGTCTATTTATTAACCATTTTCTTATTCAAGTTCCTGCTTAATTTGTCTAAGAAAATCACCTGAAGGTTCTAATATCTTGATAAATCTACATAATTCAAAACACCAATCCCATTTAGAAGAAGACTCTAACATTTTAATGATTTTCAATATCACCTCTTTATCATGATCGTTTAATTCATCAGTTTCAGTATCACCTTCATTCTTATAATTAAGATATATGATCAAGTAATTATAACATAATTCAACATTATCAATGGCAATTAATCGTTTCATAAATTTCTCGGGGGTTGTTTCTAAAGCACTGAAAAATCTATGCCAATATCCAATTTCAATTTTTCTTAAACAATTGATATAAATTCTTTCAGAATTTTCTGTAAATTCAATCAATTGAAATAACCGTTTCAAAGGTAGATAATCATCATTGGTTAAATGTTTAAATAAAAGTAATTCAAGACAATAATGGAAATTTTTGAAATTTTCATATTTTTTAAATGAACTTTCTAAATCACCTTTATGTAAAAGATCAAATTCAATGAAATTATTTAGTATAAGTTTCCGAGACACAGTGTTTCTAATAAATAATCCACCCGATTTTGGTTTATTTATTGCTAAAGTGTTCAATCCAATCAAATCTAATGATTTATGATTGAAAACAGCATCAAATTCAAATGGTTGCATTCCATCAGTATGAATACATATCGGTAATAAATTTTCCTCTTCTTCTTCTTTAAACTCCAATACATCTTCAGGTTTTTCTTCCCTATCATTATCATTATAAGATTTTTCAATTAATTCTGAAACTTCATAAACAAGAATCTCTTGTCCATTAAACAAATAAACAAATTCAATATCATTTTCAAATTTAATTGATTTGAATTTGAAAAATTCAATATTTGAATGTAATTTCACTAAATCATACATATTGCTAGGTTTTATTGCTTCAATTGGAGTGCGTAATGATGATAATGATGATGATGTTTCTCGAGATTGGTTTTTCAAAAGATAAATATCACCCGTGGCAAGTAAAAATAAGAAATGTCTATTATTAATCATACTTGTTTGAACCACTTGATTTAATTCAATTTTGGCATTAATAGTTGATAAATTGACGGTTTTGTTCACCGATATAAATATTTTATAATGCTTTATATCCGTATCCGACTTAATAAGTCTATTGGTTGATAAATCAAGAACAATTAATCGATGGTCAGCAGTAAGTATAACAACTTGACTTTTCCCCTTTGTTGGTTCTGATAAATTGATATCGATAAATGTACTTTTGAAATCATATTTCCACATAAGTGAATCACTGGTGAATGAAATTTCTTCACCACCCATTCCATATTTTGTTTTCGATGCATCTAAAACCATAAATTCATCCACTAAATAGTCGCCGTTACCGTTAACATCATCAACTTCTTCGTTCTCTTCAAATGTATGCCTTGAACGTCTATTAACCACAATAAGAAAATCTTGAAACCAAAAATGATGGATAATGTTTAAAGAGTCTGCGAAAAAATTCTTGAAATTAAACCAAAGAACATGATAAATCAGATCTCCCTGTGAGTAAGGGGTAGAAACCGCAAGATAATCACCATAAGAAATTGATAATTGATTATGACTGTTCTTATCTAAACATAGTTTGCCTGTTTGGCTACTCAAGTTTTTGTGAATTCTGCCATTGAAATGACCTCTATCTAGTATAATTTTTTTGTATTTGGCAAGTATGGGGAATCTCAATAAACGTTTGTCACTTTGAATCACACTTACATATTCATGATCGTAAAGTAATCCACCATTAGCTCTCATTAATGGTGTATAGAAAATCTTTTTATCGGTCACCACATATAAAGTAGATGCATTTTGTGATATCACTATAATGTTTGCCTTTAAGAAATCTCGATTGGGATCATTCAGTTCATCAAATTCATTCAAAATTTCTTGTGAATCAAAAGATATACTACCAAATTTTGATAATAGTTTCCAACTGCCTGATGCTTCTAATAATGTGAAAAATTGACCACATGGAGACCATTTAATTTCACCATTAAGATTTAAATTTTTAAGAAATTGTAAGTTATTATTCTTCAACATATATGTATTTAAAGTACCACCGGCACTAGTGTTGTCTTTGGCAATTAATAAATGGCATTGTGGGTTAAATGAAATATTGTCAATGTCCCCAGTACCTATTTTATATCCCATATCTTCTTGATCGTTTCCTAAATGCATAATCCAAATTTCATTCTTCTTGTTAACAAATATAAAATAATCAAAATATTCATTGTACGTGATATACTTTATTCGACTATTTGAATCATACCACGTAAATTCCAGTAAACTAAATAATTTATTTTTAAAATTCAATACATTTATTATTTGGAAAAAATCATCTTCATTATCGGGTGTCTTTTCATCATGATTATTGAAAACAAATAGAGTATGAGAATTTTCTTGTAACCAAAAATCTTTTAATCCAATTCCAATTTTTAAAATTTTAAAAATTGACAATTTAATGGGTTCAATTTCAAATCCACCTATTTCATCTTCAATGGTTCCATTATTTATATTTTCAATATTTTCTAAATTTACCGAAACTTCTTCAGTTCCATGAATAATTGATTTTGTCGCTGATTTGAAAAAATCCGTCACGGAAAACCCCAGTGATGTAGAACTCAACGGTAACCCATTTTGTATTAATTCATCATTTTTATTATGTACTTCATATATTGATCCTGAATAATTAATGGAAATTTGATAAATGATCAAAAAATTATTTTCAGATTGGATAAATAAATTGACAATACTTAATTTTTGAAGCTTAGCTGTATTTACACTAACATGTTTCGTTTTCATTTGAATATTATACCCATTGGTTTCAATTGACTGGGTATTTCGAACATGTGAAGCTAGGGGAAGTAAAGTATGTTGATGGAAAACAAATACACCAGATTTTGTAAGCACAGTAAGTAACGGTGTATGATAAATATGGGCTATATCAATTATATCTTCATTTATTGGTAGATCTATCAGAAATTTGGGACATCCATTGACCCAAACCATTGTGTTATTGCTATACTATATTGGTGTTGTGATAATAATAATACTGCCTTGACTTGATTTGTTGATTTTGTTAATTTTGTTGATTCATTTGTCTCGGTCGCAAAGTTTTTGGTGTGTTCTTTTCCACGTACACATAAATTGGCGAACCATAATCTGAATCCTACAATGCTATCCAAGTTATACAGCTATAGGTTGAATTGTTTTCTGTAAAATACATAGGCTACAATATCAAAGGTCTAAGTCAAGTATTATATGTATTCTGTCTAAATAAAAAAATTGTAAGAACTAAACGAAACGAAACGTATTCTGGTAACAAAAGTTTGTTGCCGTTTCTCTAATTTCTAAGACAGGCTTGGTAATCATCACTATAGAAAGAACCAACAACACAATAATTTTCATTATAACAGGTATCAGATATGACACTACCATTTTTACAATCAGGAACACCGGGACCAAATCTGTATCTAATATTAGAATACTGTTGGTTGAACTCGATATCTGATTCATTTCTCAAACGTTCAAACACATACTTGTGCCAAAAAGTGGCATTTAATGGAGCTCTTTCTGGCCAAGTCTTCTTAGGATCATACAAGTCTCTGGCAGAGTATTCAAATTCCCAAACCGGTTCTTCACCACCATTGACAAATGTATCATTTAATTTCGTCATGTAATTGAATGAATTAATGATATTAAAACTTTCATTTTCTACTTCATAGTATCTCCAAGATGGATTGTAATTGGCCAAAGGTGTAACTGATTGCATGACCCAGGACATGTTGATAATATCTTCAGCTTCCTTCGATGAATTCGTAGAGTACAATATGTGAGTCTGGTCCATATGGGTATGAGCAAAGAAAATGTTTGCAATAGTATATGGACTAAATCTTTCCACGATTTTCCCAAAGATTCGTGATTGTAATGGTAAAGTATCGTAATCTGTGGTAGGAATATGAGCCATAATCCATACTCTTTGACCTTTCTCTTCACTTTCAATCAATTCATTAACTAAAAATTCCCATTGACCAAACAAGTCCGGGTTGGTTGAAAGATCAATGTATGACCATAAGTTCTTTTGATAGTAAGCGTTAGAGTTCAATCCAATTACTTTCAATCCACGGTTTGTAACATATGAGAACCCGGCATAGTGGCTCTTGAGATCATATCTATCTTTAGCTGGGAACCATTCATTATTTATCCACAAATCAACCATTTCATCTTGGTTCCAACTGTAAGATCCATTAAAGTCATAGGCAATAGGTGACAATTGCCCATATTCACCAGTTTCATGATTACCCAAGGCTGGTAAAACAGTCAAGTTATTGAAAAAAAATTTCATTGCTTTGAAACTTTTGACTTCTTCTTCCTTGGTGTATTCTGGGGTACATGACAACAAAAGATGATCGACAACATCTCCAGTAAAGATGGCAAACTCGAAATTCTTTTCTTTGTGCATTTTAGCCATGCTGATCAATGAACTGTTCATAAGTACAGCAGGAGAATCAGTAAGGTACCCACCAAAACTAGTAGCAGGTGCATTTTTAAAGTTCCATCCACGGTATAATGGGAAATCATAATAATCACCCTTAATATACTGACTATTTTCGTCATAATGAGCATCTGGATAGAACGAAAATTCCATTTTGGCCACATTAGGACTAAAGTGTTGATAGTAACTTGAAAAATTGTAACTGCTCGGTAAAAGCTGTTTGTTGTATGAGTCTGGTGCACCACATGGTAAATTGGTACAGTTTGCCTCTGCACCAACATTGTATCTCAATTGAATATGAATGTCAGAGAAATGGAGAACATTAAACACTTCACTATTGTTTTTGTATTTAGGTTCAGAATAATGTTCTGGTTTCTTTTCGGGCCACCATTTGGAAATACCCCACAATTCTTCCACATCTTTAGTGGCAGGCATTTTGCAAGCACCTTTACCCTTGAAGTAACAATAATATTCTAAATCCAAATCACTGGATACATTAAAGTTCTTGAGCATGTGTAAGAAATCATTATCAAAAAAATTGACAGATCCAACTTGCTTAATACCAGAATCAAAGTTATCGTTGAATTTTTGGAAATTTTTGGAATCAGTACTGACGAAAAAGTCAACATTGTCACATTTGGATTCAGTGTTGTTGTTGATAACTAAACAGTGTTTGAATAATAACAAACTAACTAAATGTGACTTATCTGGGTATTCTTCAATCAATGATCTACCATACCTGATTCTGAATTTACATTGATCACATTTAGTAGCATTGTAGTTGGTCAAGTTTTTCAAGTGTGTACCAATAAAATCAGTTTCAGCATCAGACAATTCATTGTAGATGGAGTCAATCAAATTGCCTCTCTTGGCCAAGGAAGCTTGGAGCAGCAATGAATCAAGACCTGGCACAGTGTGTGCTTGGATAGACAACACGAAAATACCAAACAAGTATAAGACTGGAAATAACATTAGGCTATGAATTATAGTTGATTAAGCTATATTGTTATACTTAGTACCATTATCATAGCATATTGGATTGGAGGAATGGCTCGAGTATTTATACTAGACATTATTTCCAAAGTTTCTAGTTCTTATCAACGGATGAAATTCTCTATGCAACAATAGCGCTGAGTTCGGAAATGTACAATAGTAGGTAAATTTACTTTTGAATAATGGTGGTGTGTGCACGTGTGCTGTGAAAAAAAAATCCTCCCCTATTCTAAACATTGATTAACGGTTTGTAATAATGTTATTCCGAGGAGTTGCAATGAATTTCTTTGCCTTGATTTGTTAATTTAGTCAACGTTTTGTCATATCGTTAATATTATACTTTTTTAAACGAAAATGAATTTCAACAATTTCAAGAAATTGGGATGAGATGAGTTGCAGGTGATGTTGGTAAAGTTCATTCTGAAGCATTTTTAACCTACTTTACGAATCGGAAAAATAAAACTTTGATGAAATTTTAATGCGTAATTTTAACAAAAATTACTCTCAAATAATGAAAACGTTCGCAACCAAAATTGTATATTGAATTGCTCACAATGTTGTTGAGCTATTTTCCATACTAATGTAAATGATGCACTTCGAAATAAATAAACAAATAAGTTTTTAATTTGAGATTATTCAATGTCGATTTGCCAGTTATATTTTACTTCTACAAGGTTGAAATGAAGAAGATAATTCAGATTGTAACACCGAAGCAGAATTATCAATGAAAATCCGACTCTTCACAGAATTAGATTTTATGAAAGAATCTTCCAAATCTTTCAAGAATAAACTAGAGACCATGATTACATAACCAGCTTCTATAGCTAATATACAGGATTTACGGAGTGTATTATTAAATTGCATTAATAATTGACAGTATATATCAAGAACACGAGGTTGCAAAACAATATCCCTAAAAATAGAGTCACATCCACCTCCTTCTTCGGCTAGTTTATCAGCTTACTTTGTTTTCACCGAATTCAGTACCAAAGTCAACAATCAATTATAGTGAATACACAAAATCTACCCTGTCGTATTTAGATTTCCATGTTAAAAAGAAATGCCTACCCTGAGGCAATGTTATTCAGTGTCAATACTTAATTGAAAGAGTAAAGCCTATCTTTACGGCGTTTAGTGTTCTTTATTCACAGTGGAAATATTTTTGTATATAAAACATGTGGCACTGAAAAAAACTCCACTTTTGACTAAAAAAAATCGGTTTTCGTCTTTTACGTTGATAAACACACAAAGGGTGTCGAGCGCCGTTTTTTTCCTACCACAATCTTCACCAAACAACTTCTTCTTCTGATGTGATCCAATTGACGAATTTTTTTATAATTTTGATTTTTTTGTCTTTGCATTTTTCTTTTAGGCATTTTAGGCAAGTCTTAGATTAGCCGGCTATTATTGAATCAGGTAATGTTCTACGTATTCGATTTAACATCAAATGAAACTATAGCAATAGACACCCTGCAAGCGCATGAATTACAACCTACCACCACACCTTCAAATCAACAACACATCAAATTAAGAACAATTCTAAACACACTGAAGAGAAGTAGAACTGGATGCCTTCAATGTCGAGCACGAAAGAAAAAATGCAATGAAGAGCACCCCGTTTGTGGTTCATGCAAACGCCGCAAAGTTAATTGTAGTTGGAGAGTTACGTCTAAGTTTAAGATTCTCAAAAATGGACACCAAGAAAATTCTACTTCATCGGAGGAAATACAAGAGTCAAATTATACAAGAGTCGATAACCAATCAACAAATGATGACCCACCGGATCAAAACATTCTAAGAGGATCAGACAAGGCTCTACACCAAAAATCAGATAACACTGATATCATAAGCTTGGATAAAAACTTATCCAGTATTTCCCCCAAATACTTGTCAGAACCTGGATATGACTTTCTGGATTTGAGTTTCTTAGAACATTGCATCCCGTCGCCAATTAATTCACATATTTTCCAACCTTTTAAATATTTGAACGTACAAGGATTATACTTTCTTGATGGGTTTATTGCCAACGTCGCCAAAAAGTTTTCCATTGGACACGAGTCATCGAATTACATATTGAAAACATTTTACCAACTAAGTGAGGAACACGAAGCAGTTTCCTACGCGTTAGCAGCATGGGGTGGTATATTTATCGAAGGAGGATTCACGGAAAATGTCAATCATTTTCTTGGAGAAGCCATCTTCAAAATGTCTCAAGAATATCCCAATTTGAATAATATATCGAAAAAAGATGTTTATATTCTACTCAATTACTATTTGGTTTACATTGGATTGCAAGTTTGTGCTGGTGATGTTTCTCAATGGCATCAAATATTCCATAGAACAATTGATTTAGTAAAAAGACAAGGAGGTTTGAGCAGTATAATTGAAATGTTTGATTGCTCCAATGAAATTAAATGGCTTCTTTCTGATATCCAGTACCATGACATATTATCCCTGAATACTTTCCAAAAAGGTACTATGTTGCCAATGGAAGAATACAATTCAGTTTTCAAAGAGGCAAAAATCTTGGAGTTAGGGAATTATGGGTTAGATCCGTTCCAAGGATGTATACAACCAATCTATTTGGTGTTGGGTGAAATCACGTCACTGGCAGTAGACTTGAGACTTCGACAACATGAAATTGAAATCGACGGAGATATTACACTGCGGTTGGAGTTTTACCACGAAGCAGATAAATGCTATAGAGATTTGAGTTACAAAATAAGTAACTGCATACCCAATATAGAACAGATGAAGTTAATTAAAGACGATAGATATGAGCTAGAGTTGCATCTAACGTTGTTTGAAGTGTATCTGCTTACATGCCAGTTGTGTCTAAACTATCTTATCAAGAAGTTACCTGCCAATACTTTAGATATGCAATTGTTGGTGCTAAATTGTTTAGCTCTGATTGATATTTTGATCGACACAAAAATGAAAAGCGCATTATCGTTTCTGTTATTGGTGTGTGGGATTACCTGTTGTTCCAAAAATGACAGGTCTAGTATGTTGAATAGATTTAAAATAGTTAGTGATGATTACAAGGCAGGTAATGTAACACTAATAAAGAGTATTGTTGAAAAAGTTTGGGAAAGAAATCAAAATGGTCAATTGTGTGTCGATTGGTTGACCATATGTCAAGAAAACAATTGGAACATCTCATTTTGCTAAGGATGTACTTTATGATTTCATCTTTTGAACAGAATATGAGTGTAAATAGGTTTATATGGTTGTTATGTTCGGAGATCATTAAGTGAAACAACCAAATTAATGTAATTTTTAGTGGCGCACTTTTAAACAACAACAACAACCCAAAAATAAAAAGTTAAAATTTGGGAAGTGTGTGTGTTTTCGTTTCGAACAAATTCTTTTTTTTTTTCTCTCTTTTGCTGTCTTTTCAATTCATTTAAACTATTACTTGTGAACATTGGCAAAAGAGTTACTACAGCACCAACTTTTCTGATTCAAGTGTATATCCATTACTATTTGGTGGCAAATGTCTACGTCTATTCAGAACAGAACAATAGAGTTCCAGCAATGTGTTTCTACATATGATAAGATTAACAAAAAGCATAATAAACATGTGAATAATAGTCCTGCCCTATCCACTCCCAAAAAGTCATACTTCAGCCAACAAGCTGGTCTTATAGCTAAGGACATATCTCATGTGACTGAATTATTAAGTAAGCTTGCAGTATTGGCAAAGAGGAAACCTATTTTCGACGATAAACCAATTGAAATAGGTGAATTAACCTACGTGATCAAACAAGATATCTTTAAAATCGAAACCAACATTCAAAATTTGCAAAAATACTTGAAAGGAGACACTTCAGTGTCAATAGATGCCCAAACCACTCAGTTTTCCAAGAACGTGTTGACTTTATTGAATTCTAAAATGAAAAATGTATCTGGCGAATTCAAGAATGTGTTAGAAATTAGACAAAAGAATGAAATAATAAACAAAAACCGTACAGAAAACTTTTTATCTTCAGTGTCGGCATCAAGAAGTAGTAACAACCAGTCGCCATTAGTCGACAACCCTAATGCCTCATTGAGCAACTTGAGTGAAAATCCATTTTTGGCATCGTCTCCACCAGAAAATCTACCATACGACCCAGATGCCGATCCAGATACAAGCTCCCCTTACGGAGTGTCTAATAATGGTGAATATTTATCATTACCTTCGCAAACACAACAAATGTTACTAATGGAAGAACAACAATATGGAAATCAACAATATTTACAACAACGGAATCGAGCAGTCGAGAGTATCGAAAGTACAATTAACGAGGTTGGTAATTTGTTTCAACAATTAGCCACTATGGTGAGCGAACAAGGTGAACAAATACAAAGAATTGATGCTAATGTGGAAGATATAAACATGAACATAACTGGCGCACAAAGAGAGTTGTTGAAGTACTATGCTCATATTACCAGTAACAGATGGTTATTTTTGAAAATATTTGGCGTTTTAATAGTATTTTTCTTCTTATGGGTATTAGTTAGTTAGTTAATTAATTAAGAAGTTAGATTCCGGTAAAGCATTTTATTAATTATTTAATCTTATTTAGAATTACATGACATGGATTGGTCGTGTAACGGTGTATACTTTTTCTTCTTTTGAGAGAACCACAGAATGATTAATTAGTAACTCTCTCTCAAACATTTTCTTTTTTTTTTTGGTCGCTCAATCTTCCATTTGTCTTTTTAGATAAATAATCAACTAGATTCAAGATTTTTGATATCGGATTTGACAACTGTTGTTATAACTATCTGTTTGCATAATCATCATTTTATTTTTTTCTATTCATATTTAGTCTGATAATATACTTGTTGATATAAAATCAAAGGTAACTATTTAGTATCAGAACAACCTTATAATCTCAGCTATCGGTATAAAGTGAGGGCAATCTACACCATCATCCCGGAAATACATCCAAATCAAAACGACAAATCAACACCAGGTTCTTTTCTTTTTTTTGTTTTAAAACACTTTATTATATTAATTATAACTTTAGTTGACTGAATAAAACTTGAATAGTAAACATGTGGGGATATTTTTTTGGAGGAAATAGCCAACAAAAGAAAGATTTACCAAAGAAGGCAATAGTGGAATTGCGAGAACACATACAAACACTAAACAAGAAGAAGAACCATTTGCAACAGCAAATGGATGACCAAGATCAGTTGGCCAGAAAATATGTTAGTTCAAAACAAACAACTTTAGCTAAAAGTGCTTTAAAAAGAAAAAAGGGGTATGAATCTAATCTATTAAAAGTGGAAAACCAGATTGAAACTTTGGAAACACAATTAATTAGTATCGAAGGAGCAAACTTGAACTTGGAAACTATGAAAGCTATGAAACAAGGAGCAAAGGCCATGAAACAAATACATGGGGAATACGATGTAGACAAAGTTGAAGATACTATGGATGAAATAAGAGAACAAGTAGAGTTAGCCGATGAAATCAGTGAAGCTATATCGAGGCCCGTTGGTAATGAATTTGTTGATGAAGATGAATTGGACGAAGAATTGAAAGAGTTGGAGGCAGAAGCTAAAGAACAAGAACAAGAACATAGAGTGCCAGCTCAAAAGGCAAAACCACAACCTGTATCAAGAGAAGAAGAGTTACCACAATTCCCATCTGTTAACAAGAAAGCTCCAGTAGTAGAAGAAGATGAAGATGAAGAAGCATTGAAAGCATTGCAAGCTGAAATGGGATTATGATGTGTTTGAAATACCGAATACGGAGAATAACGAAAGCTTTGTATAGAAACATATATTACCTTTTCTTTGCCCCTGTTTTTTGATAACACACATTCAAATAACGTATTAGTTTTTTTTTTTTAAATAATAATAACCAATTTAAAGATGTTTAATTTGCTGATTTTGTAAGGGTATCACTAGTACTGTCTTATTGGAAAACATCACATTCTTGGGATGGTCAACTCGTGTGATTATAATCAAGATTAAGTTGTATTACTGTAGATTGATTAATTTACAAATAGACACGACTACTTAAATTCTTTTTGTTGTTGTTGTTGTTTTGTGGTTAATTCATCTCACGCATTATTTTTTATAAAAAGTATTACTTACTTAACTAGCTATGAAAATTTTTTTTTTTTGTATTTCTTTTTTCCTATCTCTTCATCATCGCCTCCACTTTAATAGTTTATTATCATTTAAATCACATCATATAATTTTTGTATATCACCTTGCAACAGAAGTGTCAACAACCAAACATATATTAAATACAATCTAACCTTGACAATGTTGCTGGCTCAGAGATCATTAGTAAGAAGAATTACAGGTGTACGCTTGCAAGTCCGAATGTTGCATCACACAACAAAGACTTCAACAGCTACATCACAAATCGATACAACTTCTGCTGGCGATTTCAAGCATTCTGAAGTTTTATCAAAAGTTATGAGTCCTTTAATGTCGATTAACCATGTTAAGGAGGCCCCTAGTTTGAAGAATTACCATAACAACAAAATCACCTATAGGTCATATTTAAATTTAAATCCCGAGAAATATGACCTAGATGAAGAAGAAAAGATTGTCAAGTACTATTCATCTAAGAATGATGGAGTTGAGGTGCAACCATATGCACCAGAAATCCAGTATTTGAAGAATATATTAGAGTCATTCCTGGAACAAAAGTATTTTGATAAAATTGATCAAGTTTTGAAGTCATTGTCAAAGTTAGTCAACGCTACTGAATTCACCGATATTTGCAATAAATATTTAGAAAACATTTTACAAGATGACCTGCTTAGTTTACAAGATTTGAACAGCATTATTGGCCAGCTTCAAGATAAATGTAAATTCAAGACCAATACTCGAACTGAAGCCATTATTTTAGGGAAAATGTTGAATGACAGTGATAATGCACAATCGAGCATAAGTGAGTTTTTTGGAAACATGGAAAAACAAACAATTGTTGAAATTTTGAGAAACATGGATGTTATTGGAGTCGACAATTTGTACAAAGTGTTTGACTGTGACTCGATTGATGCCTCTGTCATTCCAAAAGAATTACAAGAAATTTATCAGGAACATAAACTGAAAGACCACGATGATGAAATCGCCGAAGACATTCTCAAATTACAAGAAAACAAACAAATTAATCCGTTAGACAAAAAAAGTCTTGAAGAATTATTGCCAGTGGATTCATTTGGATTGCAAGTTATTAGACACAGTTTGCTAGGCTTGAAGCCAGACCTGGAAGCTGCTTTAAAGTTTGCTGATCAAGTAGAGAAAATCATTGAAGACGTTGACGATGAAGTGTTGAACCAAGATATCATGAGTGGTAAAATAAATTATTTCGAAATGTACAGCAAGTTGAAAACCGAAGAACAAAGACAGGCTTTTAACGAGGCACTCAATGTTTTCAATCTTGAGAGACAAAAACAAATTGAAATTAGAGGGATTGAAGGTGCAAAGGAAAAATGGAAACACGATTTCGAAGAACTGCAAAAACGAGGGGATTTGAATTTGTCGAAAGGGTTGAATGCACAATGCTATAAATGGCTTCAAGATGTCTTACCAGTATTGGAAAAGGAATACAAACTATGTGAAGCATTAATCAATGGCAATAACTCTGTCATTGAAAAAGATGACCCAAATGCCAAAGATCGTGCAATGTACGCCCCATTTATATTGAAAATATCCCCAGACAAGGCGATCATCATAACAATCCTTGAGTTATTCAAATTGCACTCCACAGGAGGAGTTGTTCGTGGGTTCCGTGCCTATAAAGCTATTCAAAGTGTAGGCAAAGCCATAGAGGCAGAATATCGAATTGGATTGCAAGCAAAAAAAGAAAATAAATTGTTTTCTCAAAAACATTTATCACCACAATTGCAGAAGTTGATGAGAAGAACAATGCAAAAGGGTAATGAATCAACCCCAGAATGGGATGATGCCACACGTGCAAGAATCGGGGGTGTTTTGGTATCTATCTTGATGTCTGTAGCTAAAGTGAATGTTAGAAAGGAAACACCTCAGGGATTAATTGAAGATTTTCATCCTGCATTTTATCACGGTATGCAGTTTATTGCTGGTAATCGTGTTGGGGTTATCAAGGTGCATACAGACATTTCAAATATTTTGAGTGGAACATCATTAACCGAATCAATTCAACCACAGGCATTGCCAATGTTAGTTGAACCAAAACCTTGGAATTCATTTTATGGAGGTGGAAGCTTATATTCAAAAACTCCTTTAGTAAGAGTCAAAGATTCACCTGAGACAGAAGCGTATCTCAAGGCTGCTAACGAACGCGGAAACTTAACCGGAGTGTTTGAAGGCTTGAATGTTTTAGGAAACACCGCTTGGACTGTGAATAAAAAAGTTTTCAATGTCATTTCTCATTATTGGAATTCTGGAGAAGAGTTTTTGAGTATACCTCCTGTGTCAGAAGAGCCACAATTACCTCAAGATATACCTGGAAATTCTGACCCCCAAAAATTATTACACCACACAACATCAAAGTATCAAGCTCTTGATGAATACATATCTAACAAATCTCAAAGATGTGACAATAATTATAGATTGGAAATTGCTCGTGCATTTATCGGTGAAAAATTGTTTTTCCCTCATAATTTAGATTTTAGAGGTAGAGCTTATCCGATTTCTCCTCACTTCAATCACTTGGGTGGGGACTTGACTAGATCATTGTTTTTGTTTTGGGATGGTAAAGAATTAGGTGAAGAAGGATTGAATTGGCTTAAAATCCAATTGGCCAATGTATATGGTGTCGACAAAGAGTCACTTGCTAAAAGAGTTGAATTTGTCAATGAAAACTTGGAAAAAGTCCTTGAATCTGCCGCTGATCCATTTGCCACAGATGCTTGGTGGCAAAAAGCGGAAAAACCTTGGCAAGCTTTGAGTGTTTGCTTTGAATTAGCTGAAGCTTACAAACTTGACGATCCTACCAAATTTGTTTCTCATTTACCAGTTCATCAAGACGGAACTTGTAATGGATTGCAACATTATGCCGCCTTAGGTGGTGACGTTGAAGGTGCCAACCAAGTTAACTTGAACCCTTCTGACAAGCCACAAGATGTTTATACTTATGTTGCTAAGCTTGTTGAGACTAGAGTTAAAGCAGATGCTGAGAAGGGAGATGAATTAGCAATTTTCTTACAAGACAAAATCAAGAGAAAAGTTGTGAAGCAAACAGTCATGACAAATGTTTACGGTGTCACCTTTATCGGTGCTATTGAACAAATCAGGAAACAAATAATACATTTATTCCCTAAAGACGCTGATCACCACGCGGCTGCCAGGTATTTAGCTGTTCAAGTGTTTGCTTCTATTAGAGAATTATTTGAGAATGCCCATTTCATTCAAGCTTGGTTAACTGAATCTGCTAAAAGAATTACCAAATCAGTTACATTAGATTTTGGCGAATCTCAATATTCCGAACAGGAACTTTTGTCAACGGTTATTTGGACTACCCCATTAGGATTACCTTGTGTTCAACCATATCGTTTACACAAAAAGAAACAATTGAAAACTGCAGTGCAAGATTTAAATATTGTGATGCCGTCAAACACCAGTGCCGTTGATTCCAGAAAGCAACAAAATGGATTTCCACCAAACTTTATTCATTCCTTGGATGCAACCCACATGTTGATGACAGCAACAAAATGTGCAGAATTTGACTTGAATTTCGCCTCTGTTCATGACTCGTTCTGGACACATGCTGCAGATGTTCCTCAGATGAATAGAATCATTAGAGAACAGTTTGTCAAATTACACACTACCAATTTAATAGAATTGTTAAAAGAAGAGTTTTCGGAGAGATACAAAGACAATTACCAAGTTCTTCCAATACCTAATAATCACGAATTAGCCCGCAAAGTAAAAGCCATCAAAAAAGAATGGGCAGAGGCATTGAACAGACCTGTTCAAATAGCCGACGAGTTGTATATGGAGCGTAAACGTTTACAGATGTTGGAGTCTGAAGATCCAGAAGAAGTCGAAGTCGCCAAGAATATGGAAACTACTATAAGTATAACGATGAATTATAAGCCATATGAATTTGCAAACCGTCAAGTTTCTAATAGTTTCCAAATTTTAGTTCCTATACAGTTCCCAGAAGTTCCAAGTAAAGGTGAGTTTGATGTGAATTTGGTCAAACAATCGCAATATTTCTTTTCATAAGACAGGCGCATTCAGGATGAGAAGCAGAGAGGTTGACAATAGATATAGATGGGTAGATGATTCAAACAAGGTCATAAGTATTTGTCTTATTGTTAGAGGTAAGCATGGCATTTCTTGTATATAGTTATTGGGATCAATATAAAAAGTATTTTTTAGTTTATAAACATGACACGGCTTTTTGTAGGCTTGTATTCAAGTAATCAATGTTGATGATTACAACTAGAGCTGGTATTGTTGAGAAGACTCCCCTCGTCTAGCTGGTTATCCAAATCATCCTTTGGATCAATCATAAATATCTTATCAGGATTTAAGATCCTGTTAGGGTCTAGGCTCAATTTAATGGTTCTCTCAAGATCAACCGTAGCTTGACCTAATTCGGTTGCTAAATATCTTCTCTTTCCAACACCAATACCATGCTCGCCACTACATGTTCCCGAAGCTTCAATTGCTCTATTTACCATTCTGTCAACCAAGACTTTGACTTTGTGGTAATCTGGTGAGTTATATAGTATCAAAAAATGACAATTCCCATCCCCGATATGGCCCATAATTGAAAATTTCTTGTTGAATCCAGAGTTTATCAAGTCATCGTTCGTTTGAGAAATAACTTTAGCTAGTTGGGACACAGGTACTGCTATATCCGTCCCCCATCCTTGAACATCGTTGGTATCAGGTAAAATCTTTTTACCATATTCAAAAGTTGACCAAAACCCATTTCTTCTGGCAGACCACAATTCGTCATTTTCTTCTTCACTTGAACTGGTCTTAAAGTCTAGCATTCTGTGTTTCGAACCAATGTTTTGAATAAGTCTTGATTGCTCCAAAATTGAATTTTTAGAAGACCCACCCAATTTAAAGAATAGAGTTGGAGTTTGCAACTGCTTTTTCGATGTTGACTCATTCACAAATTCAATCATTGTTTCATCTAATATTTCCATTGCATTAGGCAGAACCCCCTGAGCAATCACATCCAGCGCCATTTCAGCTGCTTCTTTAATGGTCGAGAAACACGCAACACTCACTAATTCATATTTGGGCCGCACATGCAATTTTACAGTAGCTTCGGTGACTAATCCTAGTGTCCCTTCACTTCCAATAAACAATCTCGTTAAATCATAACCAGCACTGGATTTTCTTGGTCTTTGCCTAGTTTTGATAACAGTGCCATCAGCTAAAACCACAGTCAAATTCACGACGTTTTCCTTCATGGTTCCATATTTGAATGCATTAGTACCAGAAGCGCTAGTCCCAACCATACCGCCAATATTTGCCCCGGGTCCTGGATCTGGTCCAAACATCAAGTGCTTGCCATCGGGGTTTGAGCTCAAGAATTCATTGAGATCTTGCCAACAAACACCTGGCTGAACAACAACATCCAAATCATGCGGATGAAATGCTAGGATCTTATTCATTTTTTGAAACGATATGGAGATACTATAAGGTCCTCGAGTATGAATATTCTGACCTTCAATAGATGTTAAGCCAGAGTTTGCAACAATTGGAATTCGGAATTCATTAGCAATTTTTAAAATTTCTGAAACTTGAGTGGTAGAATCAGGGTAGATGATAGCCCCAGGAACTTGGACTTCAGGGTTGGGTGGATGGTGCGTTGAAAAGAATGAATCATTGTGTGATTGTAAGGTTTTTTTATCTCTTGAAATATTGTCAGCTCCAACAATATCAACAATCTTTGCTAAACCAGTTTCAAACTCATACTTAGTGGCATATATTGGGGAATCCAATGTTGATAAAGGAGTTGTGGATAAATCGTCCTCATTTCTACCGCGACTATTGTGGCTTCCAATGGCAATCCCACCTCCCAAAAAAACTATACCAATTATCAAGTACCTAGAAGTCTTTGATGGTAGCCGGACATTTGATTTCACACTGTAGCTTCTGAAAATTCTTGACAATTGCCTCGCTGGAGGTTGAAATTTGGTAAACATGGTGTGTTGCAACTGTACTTACCAACGAAAACAACAAAAAAAAGGGGAAATAAATTGACCAGCAGTTTCTTTTCTTTTTGCTTGATCTAAAAGAAAAGAATTTAGAACCGTTTAGACATTTAATTCAATAAAAAATTTAAAAAGAAACTATAGCATGGTAAGCGATAGATTTAGATACACAATTCAATTAGTTGCATTCAAACCAAGAAGTATGTAGATTCATGCATTGCAATTCACACACAACAAACGTTTTCATTCAGGCAATATACACGTACTATACTATACTATTCAATATATACACTAAACTCAACAATTCAAGGCACTAAATAAGATCAAATGTCGTAGTCTTGGCAACATATAGCTTGTTTACTATTTGCTTGCTTGGGTGATTTTTCCTTGTTGTTCAAAATTCTCTATCAAAGGTAACAACGGTTCCATTTCGGTTCTATCAATCAAATTGAACTCTTTGACAAAGGATATAAAATGGGCGAAAAAAGAGTTCCAGTGTGCCTCCAAAGATAAATGGATTATCTTGTCGAAATGATTGTGGTATATATGGGCAAAAATTCTAAACATTTGTCTGCTAATGTTCTTGCAGTCTTTTATAAAATTGGGTGGAAATGCTCCGCCATTCTTGGTAGGGAATACGCTTTGATCATTCAACTTGTTGGTGACCCAGGTAATAACATACTCAATATACTGGCATGCCGGTAAGTTAACAGCTTGACCAGAAGAGTTAACCCATAAATAGTTTGTGTTTGGTCCCGCATTCATTGTTGGATATGCTTCAGGAGTAGCGTATTCTTGGATAACTCCATAGAACCGGTTTAAATGATTGAAAAGTTCAAAGATGTTTAACGCCAACCATTCACAATAATCCACATATTTCGGAAGCTGGACAATAGTCTTGAAAGATCCCTTGACCAAAGCAGTTTTCACATAAGGTTCACATAAAAACAAAGGCGGATCAGCATTCACAGTTGTGCTTTTGGTAGTCTGAATGGAAGAACGCTTCAGCGGCAGTACACTTCCCAGCTGTTGTTGATATTGAAGCAGCAGTTGCAGATCTTGGTGTTGTAAAGATTGTCCTGTTCTGCTACGCTTTGTAGGAGAAGACGTGTATGCAGCTGAGCCTTGTGCACCTTTTGAAGATAATTTTGAAGGGGAAAACTTGGTAGGTGATTGTGTTCGTCTCAAACCATTGCCAGATAGATTTGAATGAGAGTATATGGCGTTATTTGACGGTTCTAAATCCTTCTTGTTCTTCTTGGACCCTCTCCCAAGTCCACGTATAGTATTTAAAAAAGACATTAGCTAATTAATATAGTTGGTTAATGAAAAAAGGCTGTAATCTATAACACCTGTTCTGTCAATTCCTGTTATATTTTTTCTTTCCTCTTCTTTCTCTTTTCCTTTACCCTTCGTGTCCTGTATTCGAGACACACAGAGTTTGATGTCGCATTCTGTGTTGTATTAAGAAAAGTTTTCTTGTTATATTTTGATTGTTGGACACGCACATACTAGTTATTCTCTACAGCTTCAATTGATTGTTATATCATATTACTTTATTGAAAAAAACTGAATATATATAGATATTCTGGATAATGTTGGCCCCATTACGTCATGTAAAAGTTAACCATTACGCTGAGCTTCCTCTATACGAACCCACCTAATGATTGGCCTACTTTAACCTTTTCACCAACTTTCAAATTGAATTTAAAGTTCTCCGGTGCCTCAAATACCAAGACAACAGTAGAACCCAATTTAAAACCACCAATATCTTGACCCTTGCTTAATGGATACCCGCCCAACAATCTACTGGCGTTTGTGTATGTTGCCTCGTAAACAGTGTTTTTTCTTAATTTCTTACGCTTTTTGTCTTCATATTCACTGTTAGTTATCGTCAAAATATCATTAGCAGAGTAATCTTTTTGATCCAACAATGGAGTACTCTCATTTACTGAAGAGGCAGAGGAATAAACCTCATGTTCATAAATATCGTTGGTCTTTAAGTCTTTATCAAAATTGACCACAATACTACCAACATTAGTGGCACCAACTGGAACCATTGAAAAAAATCCATACTTCCAATATCCTAACAATGCCACTCTTTCATTCAAAACAAATAACCCTTGAAGTGTCTTTTGGAAAAATGGGGCAACCGAAAACAACTCCCCGATAAAATGACGTCTGAGAGTAGTCACCCAACTAGTAGGTGAATGAAAATGATGGTAATCACCTGGGGCTAAGTAGATAACCGCAAAATACAAATTCTTTTTACGGAAATATTCAACCGGATTTGGTGTCAACTCTTCTGCAACTCGTAACTCCTTGGAAAATGACGCCCTTTCTCCAGCCGCAGTACCATCGTGTTCGTCTTTGTATGTCAATTCATTCATGTGGTAAGTTGATTTCGAATTCCCTCCAACAAGATCATCCATTGAGTAGGAGATTCCATTTATTTTAGCAAATTCTTCATCACGCTTCACTATCGTCTCGTCATCACTATTGTAGTCAAAGTTTAATGAATGGGTAGGTGCAGCGAGTTTGCCAGTGTCAATACCCAACAATGCGTCAATTGAATAAGTCATTCCCTTGACTTGTTCAATCTCACCATTCTCAACAACACCAAATTTCAATACTTTCCCATCTGCAGGAGACACTAAATCGCCATCAGCAATTGGTCTTGCATCTGGTTTAATATCTCTATAGAAAAATTCTGATAAGTTTTTGTAGCTGCTCAAATCGGGATTCTCCATTTCATCCAAGTTAACACCAAAAATGGCAGAATACACTCTGTAGGATGGACTTCGAATCCAAACAGGTAAATTGATCGAGTTGACTTGGCCCCATAATCGAGATATGGTTTTCAATGGTAATGTCGAATATGCATATAAATGCCAGGATTGTGGTCTGATCTTGTATGGGTTCTCTTCATGGTCACCCCTTTCATACTTTATCTTTGCGTACACCCCACCCAATACTATGGTCAACGAAGTTACCGTCCACCATCTAATAAAACGACGACGTTCTTTACCCATTTTCAACTTTTTCAATTTCGTTTTCAATTTTTGATTGGCATTGGCAAACAGTCTTTTCGAAATCTTGAAACTGCCAAAAGGTAGCATATGACGTTTACTAGGTTTGTTAGCATTACTAGCATTAGTAACTGGGTTTCTTGACCATGTAGAATAGTACAACATGTTTCTTTTTGGTCTTGGAATTTTAGGAAATTGATAATAATAATAACTAAAATAGCGTCTTTGTTGATAATTGGTTGAACTTGGTGTTTGTTGGTGCACTCGTTCTGCCATCTGTGATGCCCGTGATAAGGGTTTGTTGAGATTATCTGGACCGTACATGAATGGGTTTGGTACCAGTCGAACAGAGGTTTTCGACCATCTAAACGAAATAGGTTTGAGTGGCATTTTCAATTTCCTAATTCAGTCAAACAAAGGAGTAACGAAATAAAATAAACTAAACGATGGAGAAAAGAAAAATTTGTGTTTGAAAAAACACGAGATCGTTTGTTGTTGTGGTTTTCTCCGCCTCAACCTCAATCCAAGGAACAACAATCTTTATTTTTTCCCAATTACACACACAAATACATTGAAGCACACGACTCTTAAAACGACATAGTTTACCCCCCATTGTTGTGCTTGAGGAGTTGATTTCAGATTATTTATCCCTTAGTCATATATTTATTACTTTCATTAAAGGCTACATATATTCTAAGTAAAGGGCAAGTAGATGTTTTAATTACGAACTCTCCATAGTTTATGTTTTAATCCCTCAATGAACTCAAGAGATATGTAATTCAATTTGTTATTTCGAGCAATATGATTAGCATATTCAAATAATAATTTGAGGTTCCATATATCTTCAACGGATTTTGGCGTTTGTGCATTGTTTATCAATTCCAATTGGTTGTCAATAATGTTGAATACCGATAATCCTGAACGTACACTGGACGAACGCAAATCCAGCTCCACGTGATTAGTGTTTTCACGATACCACGCTGCTTTAACCTTTTCATCAAGATTGTCTAACATTTGAGGACTAAGTATATCTGTCGTATCCTCCTCTGGTCTCACTGGTTGACTATAATTCTGTAAAACTGACCTCACATTTGGTTTTAGAACTGAATGATTATTGCTTTTTTCAACATACAAAGTCAAAGATTGTTTGAATTTTTCTAAAACCTCGGAATTAAGCAGAAAGTCTAAAATCACTTCGAAATGAGCACTCGAGTTTGTTTTCAAAGTTAGAATCTCGTTGATATCAGGAAGTAGACAAGGTGAGATACTCTCTATGACTGAGTCATCCTTCATGTTTATTGCAACCGGAATCTTGCATGGTCTGCCCGTACTGATATCTCGCACGATCAAGCATCTAGGTTGTATTGCCAAAGCCCAAAAATGTCTCAAAGCCTGCAAGTGTATTTCATATTCACTATTCTCTGTCGGATAAATTGGATACAACGATGTGACTAGGCAAGCAATAGCAAATGGTGAGCTGTCAAAAGCATACTGTCCGCCACCTAAAAACAAAAATCCCAAAGCCGTATTAATAGCCATGAAACACCCAAATCCCATTTTTTTATTTGTATCGTTATGCAATACTCTTAATCGACGGAAAACTTCCAAATCACCACTAGCTGCCATGATCACGGAAGCACATAGTGCTAAAATATTTTGAAGATTCACACACCCCTTGTATGCAATTTTCTGGTCATAGTTTAATGCGGGTTTTGCACTTAATTGCATTACTTTGTCAAGATATTTTAGTATAGTATCTCTGGCTTCCAAATTATGGGAAGATGCAAATTTTAGGGCCATCGACAAGCACGCTCCACCTAATACGTTGAAATACGTCAACTGATCACCATCAAGATGCTCAAAAGCCACTTCATGTCCATTGCCAGACATGTATTTATGAGCTACTGACGATGGCATTTGAGAGGCAGCCCAAGTATCTGTACATGAAATTTCATTCCACATAATCAAATTCTTAGCCAAGCACCGTAGAAATAACAAATCAGGACGAATATAATCTAGCATTTGTTCGGTTTCTGGGAGTTTTAGCTTATTGGCAACATTCACATTTTCAGTTTTCAAGTATATGAATGCCAATGCCATTATGGCCCCACAGCATGACTTGCCTGATTCTTGAACTGGATGGTAATCCTTCATAGCGATAGCTAAAGCCATTAGCTTGTCAATCACGTGGGTATCATTTAAACCTCTCAAATCATCACCTTTACCTAAATTGACGAATCCTAGAGCAATACCAGCTGCTAATCTGTACCCTTCGTGGACTTGCTCTGTGTCGTTCTGCAATACCGAAGCGGTGATCTGTGACAATAAAACTTCGCTCATTCTGCGATGCTGACTTTCTAAATACAACAAACCAATTCCAATTAACCCTGCTGTTTGAACCATTGTTGGAACGTTCAAATCATTCGCCCCTTGCGGCAAAAGCGCCACTGCATGAACAGAGAGAACTTTTGTCAATTTGTTATCCATGGTGCCACGCAAACTAGCTGCCATACCTATTAACAACCCAATACTAGTGAGTGGATGTTTAGGACCGAGATAGTTATAAATGTGCCATTCTTCCAAACGTTTTAAATGGCCGTTCAACCCCAAGCCCAAAAGAAACCCAGCATGTTGGGCATTCAATTCTGGGGGTTTATTGAAAATTATCCAACTACCACTAATCCCCTTTGCAAATGGCCCAATGCTTAGCCCAGATGAAACACCATTGTGGAAGTGACCCCATTCTGAAAAAGACTTCAGAACTCTATCTTCCGAATAAACAATATTTGTCATTGTTGGTGATATTAGCGTATTCAAATTAAATTTTGGAATGGGGAATTTTTCTGTCAACAAGGGATTTCGACTAGCATATACCAAAGCAGCTCTACCCAATGGTATAGTTAATGTACGAAGAGCTACTATTACTGCCAACTCTCTTTGTTGTAAAACCAAATCGTATTCTGTCACATTCTCGTCTACTTTGAGATAAGCAGTCTGGGTCTTTGTTTGATGTAGCAACGTCGTTATCTCAAAATATCTTCTGTCTGCCTCAAAGATCAATTTTGTGATATTCATTCGCTCTGCTTCTGATTGTCCATCCCATGGAGAAAAGTTTTCGTTATCTTCCAAAACTTCATTGAGCAAAGATGACAAATCTTTAGTGCTTGTATGGGGTTCCGTATTGATATCAGCACTAAAATCCGCATCTAAAAGAAGTTTGTTCAAGTCTTTTCGACCCACCAAGTCAAGTGTCTGAGATGTCCATTCAAACTCTGGGCTCTCTTGGCATATCAGCAAGGCTTCCTTTAGAGGTATGGATATACCCAAGGGATACGTTTCAAGCAAATCTTTGGTGATGCCAAACTCCAACATCAAACTCACAATTGCACTTGGTCCATATTGTGAGGACACAAGAACTTCAAATAGTTTCAAAACGTAAAAAGTTCTCGGGGTTACCAATAAATCAACAGTTTCTGTTTCTTCAACTAATTGTGAGAATGTTAGATACCTTACTATGTTATTGGTAAATAAACTCGCTAAAGATCTCAACAAGTTTGGAGGTGCTTCAAGAATCAATGCCAGTAAGAATCGAGTGTTTGGATCTATATTCTCCGGCTTGATTGAATAATACTTGATCCAAGGAGCTGGCCAACCCATCCAAGTAGTTAATTGGCATAATAATAAATTGATATTGTTTAAACATTTGGCTTTTGTTGAATCCAATCTTATTTCTTCTCGAATTAAATGCAAAGAAATGGTGATATATGGAATAAGATCATGCAAGTTATAGTTAACATCTGAAGTTTCATGAATACGTTTTGCCACAGGTAGTAATTTGGTAATTTCGTTCTGAACACACTGTGCCCCTTCACTGAAGGGGAAAATCAATGACAACAAAGCAGCGACAAAGGCTTCCCATTCGTCGGCATATTTAATTTCCACATAGGCCGATCTCCATAGCATCCACATAATATGGTTGATACTAGAGCCCGATAAATACCGGAAACACATCAAACACATCTTAACAAGTTCAGAAGATGGCTCTAACACTATTTTTATTATCATCTCTGATCCATCTATCAACTTCAAAGCTAATTTGGAATCGTATGAGTCAATCAACGAACGGACTTTCAATTTGTTTCCAAATGTATGTGAAGCCGACTTCACACCGAGAAATGGATTAATAATTGAAAATTTTTGGTGCTCTGTCAATATGATCAAATTCCCTTCATGTTTTGTGGAAGTTAGGGGGATGCAGTCAAGACAAGAAGTTTTGAAAGCTGACAGATGTCGGCTAAACGAGGGGTTTCTATAAATCAAAACAGCACATTCCTTCCTTATTCTGTTGAAAATTACAACACCCTCTTGATCTTCAAACCAGATATTGAAAATTCTCAATTGGTCCTTTTGCAATCTGTTTCCAAAACTCTCGATTCTTGATAGTATCATGTCCTTCTTAAACCCTGAAAAATCTTGTGACAAACTGTGGCAGTCACTGGACACTCTTCCCACAGATGAGATATCAGATAATAATGTGCTTGTTCTTTTCTTTTCCATATTGAGTGAAATTGAGTGCAACGGCTCAGTTCCATTCTCTTCTTCCAAAATACGTGATGGATTGGGTGTTGTGATTGATCCGTACCTTCGTTTCTGATTCCTTGCCAGTTGTGTTTTGCCAAACGTAGTAGTTCGGCTGGGCGCTTTGACGTGATATATACCGATAGACCCATCTGAAGCATTGAAAGTAACACAAAGCGAACACACTTTACTCATGTCTTTTCTTGGGAAAGTCATTACTTCTTCTTTTGATGAAATCACTGATGTTGATGCAGTAGCTACAATCCGGAAATCGCCCATGGGGTCAACCAAGGTCAAAATCGCTGCTGAATTCAAATGTGAAGTATTGCTATAGAGTGCACCGTTGTGGGGAATTAATGACTCATTTTGGTCTCGTTGTAATACTAATCCAGATTCAAAGGGTAATGCGTTTTTTAATGCAAACGGTAAACTGCAGACATATGACTTACCATCAGGGTAGTATACGTGAATATGCTTCTTCAAACTAACGACCAACACCTCTTCTAGTTCTTGAGAATTTGAGAAATGAGTATACGTTGCTGTCACAATGTCTTCTTCGTATGTTAGAACTTTCATTATGATTGATCCTTTGATCACAACTAGTTTTCTCTTTGCAATCAATAGTTGTTTGTTCTGCAGAAATAATGCCAATTGGTAAGGATCTTGAAATGGGACTGGGTAGTCCATGTCCTCCTGAATATTAAGGATGGGAAATTTCAAAAGATCATTATCTTGAGAAGATGTCATTTGAAACTAACGAGAGGGAATGACTGTTAGTTGTTTCGTATATGTCTAAATGCGTGTTTTGATTTCGGTTTCTTCAAAAAAAAAATTGTTCTAATTTTGTATGTGTTTTTTCGTGTCTCCAATATTTGTTAGTTTGCCTATCCAATACAAAGAACTTACACCAAGAAGTTTGAGAAGGATATCTCTACAAGTCCACATGGCATAAATCAAATCAAAACTTCTGAGGCCCTTACTATTTACAGAATTTTATTGTTCAATACAAAATACAAAGTCACCTATATATACCTCTTTTCTTTTTATTATTCACAGTGCACATTCTGTTTATTCGATGATTCTGGTAATCAAACCAGTACCAACAGTTTTACCACCTTCTCTCAAGTTGAAACGTTGGTTGACTTCTAATGGACAAGATTTGATCAATTCACCAACCATTTCAATGTTGTCACCTGGCATGATCATTTGAGAATGGTCAACACCTTCTCCTTCTGGGAATGAAAATGTGGTAGTGACATCGTTAGTTCTGAAGAAGCATTGAGGCTTGTAACCTTCACCAAATGGAGTGGAACGACCACCTTCTTCGGAAGTCAAAATATACAAGGAAGCCAAGAACTTCTTGTGAGAAGTAGCAGTACCTGGTTTGGCCAAAACCATACCTCTCTTGATTTCATCTCTTTTAACACCTCTTAACAAAACACCACAGTTGTCACCAGCCATAGCAGAGTCTAATTCTTTTTTGAACATTTCAATACCGGTAACAGTAGTCTTGTAAGGTTTGTCAAAACCACCAACAATTTCGATTTCTTCACCCTTCTTCAAAACACCTCTTTCAACTCTACCAGTGACAACAGTTCCTCTACCGGAGATGGAGAACACGTCTTCAACTGGTAACAAAAATGGTTGTTCCAAGTCTCTTGATGGAGTTGGAATGTGTTCATCGACAGCATCTAACAATTTCAAGATAGCTTCCTTACCAATTTCTGGTTTCTTGTCTTCCAAAGCCATTAAAGCAGATCCCATAATAACTGGAGTGTTGTCACCATCAAAACCGTAGGTGGATAACAATTCTCTCATTTCCATTTCGACTAATTCCAACATTTCAGGGTCATCAATAGTATCGACTTTGTTGACAAACACAACCAAGTCTTGAACACCAACTTGTCTGGCCAATAACAAATGTTCTCTGGTTTGAGGCATTTGACCATCAGTGGCAGCAACAACAATGATAGCACCATCCATTTGAGCGGCACCAGTAATCATATTTTTGATATAATCAGCGTGTCCTGGACAATCAACGTGGGCATAGTGTCTGTTCTTGGTTTCGTATTCAACGTGGGCAGTGGAAATAGTGATACCTCTAGCTCTTTCTTCTGGAGCTCTATCAATAGAACCATAATCCAAGAAGTTGGCACCACCTTGTTCGGCTAAAACTTTGGTGATAGCAGCAGTCAATGTAGTTTTACCATGATCAACATGACCAATAGTACCAATGTTGACATGAGGTTTAGAACGGTCGAAGGCAGCGTAGGTTCTGATCAAGGCCGGACGGACCTTTGGGAAAGCTTTCCCAGTTAAGCGTAAAGTTTGAGTTAGTGTTTTTAACATATTCAGAAATTTCCACAATAAATGATGTAAGTAAATTCACTTGATTATGTGGATAAATCGTTTGTTTAGAGAATAGATAAAAAGTGTTCTAATGTACAAATGTTTTCGTCTGAAGAATTTGAAAAAAAAAAAATTTTTTTTGTAGAGTTGATTGGATGGAAGAATGAGGTTTCAACAAGGTCGTGTGTGCTGGTGGATTTTTGCCAGCATGATTGCACTGACTTATTGTTTCCACCCCTTACTCGTCTCTTACAATCATCACCTAGATTTATATATATTAATAAATATATTATATCATTTTGAGTGGGTAATAACTATAAAAGTTGTTCTCTTTCCGGATCCCTAACTTCTGAGTTATGATCTAATTCTTCATGTCTGTTTTCACTGACGATCCTTTCTATTGCCTCTCGCTCCAACTCTTCAGCAGATTCTTCACCAACATGTCGACCTTGAAAGTACACGTAATAAATACAAAGGGATAGTAACGTCCCCTGTAATAAAGCTGCAACCAAATACGATACCCATGAGCTCCAATGAGACCCCTTTGTAAAGAATAGCGTAGCAGTGAAAACAAACCCACCAGGGGTTTGTATACACATCATTCCAATTGACAATGTTCCTGGATGCTTAAGTCTAAAGGTGGTGTAAATCTGAGGTACATATTTAATCACAGTAAGCAAAGCCGACATTAAACCATTCACATTGGCAATAGTATATAAAACTGCAGAATTGGTAGAAAACCCAAGTGCAATCTCTAAGAGTGACACTGCTGCATGAGCAGCTACAAATCGTCCCACACGTTCAATCCTTTTGTATTCGTCTTTGTCCTGTTTGATTGAATCTTTCGTAACTGAGAGAACCAACACTAAAATCAAGATAGCACACGTGCATTGTATTCCGATTTGAAACAAATTCAACTGTGAGTTAATACAATTGAAAGTGTCTAAAGCCCCTATGGAACAGCATTGTCGTGCCTTAGAGCTCACCAAAATGATGTTGGTCAATGTAAATATTGATGAACACGAACCCAAAAGTAAAAAGTTTGTGGATAACCCTTCAGAAGTCAACTTGATAAATATTCTCCGATACTGAGGTAAATAACTTATAACAATACCAAATGATATTAATATCAGAAACACGAAATTGATTACTGAGGCACCATCGTAAACCGAACAATTATCCAACCCATCGTCCCTCTTGTTAAAATCAAACAGTTGGAAACTATTGGTTATTGGCTCTATCATATCTCGTATTAAATTAACACCAAAAGTATTCCAGTAGTGAGGTTGTATGAATCTTGTGCTTTGTATTTACCCCGTTGGAGCTTTACACAATCTCTTTTTTTTTGCCCCATGCTCCTTTGACTGAGGTGACCAAGTCGCGTAAGAATTAAATGGGATTTGCAAAAAACACAGTCTAACAATTTTTTTTTTTTGGCATTGACCTTAATTAACAACCACTACATTTACAAAAAGCTTGTTTATAGCAACATCCATCGCCTAGTACATTGATTGAAATAATGTCCCAACTATGGGCAGCAGCTGCAGCAAGGAAAAGGAAGAATGATTATACCTCAGGGTCATCCAGATGGGTGTCTAACGAACTTAATAATCAGTTTATGATTTCATTTCACCTGATACATCAATTCATTGAGGAAAACCAGATATACCATGAAAGTTTGGGAACATTAATGGACGGAATTTATCTGGGCACGTTTGATCCCGATATAATAAGAAAAGAACAAGTACCAGATCTTACTGAAGCAAAGAGTCCTATAAAAGAAACTCCGCTACGGCCTATTTCAGGTCACCTTCAATCATCTCAAGCACCATCATCACTGCTGGCAGTCAATACATCCAAAGCTACATTTGAAAACACTCAATCGCACTTTTCAAATTTGCACATCGAATATCAACCACAACCAACCCTCAAACCGTCACTGAAAGATTCTGATGTTGTCGTTTTTGACAAAGCTTCATCATATAATAACTCTCCAAATTCCGAGAGTAAAGATGGCCAAAACAGACAAAGTGATGGTCTAGATGACTCGTTTCAAGCTATCAGCAAGGCTATTAGAAAAAGCATTGCAGGGAGAGTAGGTGACACTATATTTAAGCAAGACTTGAGCGGGCTGGATTTGTTACCAAACAGGTCAAGTTCGAAGAGTCAATATTCTAAGCTGGATACTACTATGCAATCTTTAAAATCTGATGAAAAATCATTAGCTCCAAAAACACCCAAAAGTAGAAGTTCAATGTTTATTGCATTGCCCACAAGAGAACCAATAGTTATAAAGTCTGTGTCGAGAAGGAAACTGGGCGTTTCGAAAAGACGGACAATGGAAAACACTAAAAGTTTAAATTCTGACCAGAATTCAGTGACACTGAATACGAATATTAAGTCAGAACTAAATAACACCCCAGTATCCACCAAGGGAGAGAAACAAAAGTTTGAACAGATGTCGCCGGTGAAACTACCTGTAGATAAGAGAGTATTCCGAGAAAAAGTCCCTATGTTAAGCACAGGCGAAAAAGATGATAATGGAGAAAAGAAGGTTGATAAGCTAGTGGAGAGGACAATGAGAAAAGAGGAGGAACACGTGGAACATGTTTTTACACTACCAGAAGTTGAACATGAGAAGCCTATTGTGTCAGTCACTAGGAAAGTTGAAAATGAGGAATCAGTCGTACAATCTACAGACCCAAAAGATGTGACCAATGACACTGTGCTGCCTAGTGGTATTTGGAGTGCCATTGGTAAATATAGGTCATTATCACCAGTAAGAAAACCGTTATTCAATAGTAAAACAGATGACAGTCCCAGGTCAATACTGGCATCTACGTCGAGGTCGAGGTCACGATCTCGATCAAGATCCCCCTTGAGAAAAGAAGTTTTGGTACATCGAAAGAACTCCAGATCACCTAGGCATGAACTATTTCGTGGAAATAGCCCTACTTCTCCTTCAAAATTAACAGCAAATGGAGGTGAAAGTGACCTTATTAACAGATTGACAGCCCCAACAAGTTCCAGCGCTGCTAAATCAAAATCGCAAAATCGTAAAACAGACGGCAGAAAGCCTGAAAGAAACAAGTTCTTGACCACAACTTTAATTCCTACAACTGGTGGAAACAATAAAGCGAAAGAGGTATCTCCTATAAAGTTGAAATCCGAGCCGTACAGATTTCCAAAACTTGAAACGAGTAGCATACCTACCTTAAAAATGTCAATGATGGAGAAAAGGAGTGAGACCACTCTTTCAAAGACTAGGCAAAAATACATAATCAAGCCAACAAACACTTTTAAGCGGAAATCTGAGCTCGGGAAGGAAAAACATGAGCATAGTATAATACCGCAACACACACATTTAAGTGAAGATCAGAAACTTGAAACCAACCCACAAACGACGTTGGGTTCAACTACACAAGATAGAAAGAGTGAGCAAAGGATCAAAAGGATCAAAACTGCCAATGGTGTCGCGTTACCGGAAGCTGCTCGTGGATTGCTAAATAAGGATAATGCTAACAAAAAGAGTATTGCATCTGTTGCAATTACCCCAGCAAGAGATGAGATTCGAGTGGGGAACAATGTGCTTCCAGTTACTCCTACGAGGATATCACCAAGGAATCTACCGGAAATTGATTCAGACGAAGAAGGCGACTTTTCTAAAAAAAAGATTTTGCAACCTTGGGCAGATAGTCCGATTCTTCGTAGAAGCATAGCTGCCAGTAGAAGTATAGATCCAGCCACTGTGATCACCAATAATCCAAAAATTGATTTACATGAGACATTCCAAAGTGTGGTTTCTGCCAAAAGAGGCCAGGAATCGCCTGCTGCAACTCCAAACATGCGACAACAAGAAAAAGATATGAAGAGATACTTTCAACAACTGGGATACATTCAATAGTTGTATTGTTTAAAAAACGAAAAAAAAAAAAATTGTGCCTATTTACGAGCTGCCAAGGCGGTTTCTTTATTCCATTCAGATGTCCATTTGGCGACGTCTAATTTTGGAACGACATAAAGTCTTAAAGCGTTATCAAACAATGGTGCCTTAGGTTTTTCATTCATCAAAGCATTGTTAACTTCAATTTTCTTGCCCACTTTAATCAACCCACCAGATTCAGTTTCCATAAAGCATTCCAATTTTTTGACATTGAAATCCTTGTGTTTTGGATCATCAAACCATTCCCTAGGTCTATTTAATACCATCTCTAGCAATTCCAAAGGAGTAGTTAATTCGCTTATTTCTGCAATAAAGTCAAATTCATCGGTGGTGGGGTATAGTATCATAGCAGGGAATATTAATTGTGACTGATAATCTTTGGGGTCTTCCAATCGTATCTTGGCAGTCTTCAAGACTTCTGGAGGAGATGAGGACTTCACTATTTCAATGTGTCTTAATTTTATAGAATTCTCCAACACGATATTTTTCAACCGCTCTTGTTCCTCTTCTTGTGCCTTTTTAGCTTTTATTTGAGCTAAAGTTTCTTGCCTCTTTTGAACTTGCTGTAATAATTTCTGTAAATCTTTGTTTTCTGGTTCTATATTTAGACCGTATTCAAGCACTTTGATTGCTTCATCGTATTTTTCAATTGCAAAGAATGCCTTTCCTGAACGGAAACAAGCCTTAATATTCTTCTCATCAAGCATTAATACTTTCTTACAATCTTCAATGCACCGACGGTAATTTTTCAACTCCAAGTTACAAGCAGCACGATTCAAGTATAATGCTGAATTGATTGCGTCCACGTCACAGTTTACTTCAAGACCTTTCGTATAAAATATAATTGCATCTTTGTATTTTTTAAATTTGTAACAATTATTCCCCTGATTTTTGAAATTTGAGGCAATTTCGTCAGGATCACCTTCATATGCCAAACTTTTAAGTGCTTCCAAGTTTACATTTTCTCCGCCATCTCCATCAGTTTCATCTAACTTTGTCATAAAAAATGGCAATCTATTCAATTCCTCAATAACCTCGTCTGTGGTCTTGTTAGAGAATTCTGATAATTGGGGAGGTAATTCAGGTTCACCTGCTTTGGGAACATATCTTCTTCTATCCCATTCGGAAACGTATTCTTCTTCTTTTTCAGTGACTGGCTCTATTTTGGACATTGTTTAATGTTGGTGAAGGAGAGTTGGTTGAAAAAAAGAAAGGTAGAGAAAAAAAAAAAATCTTTTGGTGCAAGATGAGATCGCTTTAGGTTTCTTTGGTTTCTCTAAATTCGCATCCTTTTTTTTTTTGGTTGTCTTGGATTCTACTTTGGATTGTGTAAAGATACCCCTGACTAACACTCACAACCCATCAATCTAGAAATCTATATCTAATTGTATATTTACATAAGATAACTGTATGTTGTTACATAATGTACTGAGATTGACAATTTCCTTGCTTCCCTCATTTTAATAACCATCCAGTTCCCCCCTTTTTCTCCACCAATCGGATACACCATGTAATTTACCACCTTTAACCCTTTTGATCCCATTCATTGCTGTTAAGGATCCCGTTTCCAAAAATGTGTGGCCCAACTTTTTCATTGAACTGGCTATTCCAGTGTGTTCTTGGTCCCATACGGTGAGATTTTCACTCATGACGCTTTCAGGGATCAATTGATGGTGCAAACGAGGAAATGCTATTGTCGATAATAAATCGTATTTGCGGTAATATGTCCTGACAATCGCTTGTAATATGGCACTGGTAATTCTACTGCCTCCTGCGGCTCCAATAACAAAATCTGTTGAGTTAGTGGCGTCGTTTATGATTATTGTTGGTGCAGTAGAACTCAATGGTCGTTTCCCTGGGTGAATAAAATTGAAAATAGAAGGAGTTAAATTAAAGGCATTGCTAACATTTGGTAAAGCAAAGTCATCCATTTCATCATTCAAGATGATCCCAGTTTTACTGTCATAAATCATTGATCCGAATAACAAGTTCACAGTAGTAGTCATTGCCACTGAATTGTCATTTTCATCTACAACCGAAAAATGTGATGTTCCTTGTGGTTCTGCAATGTCATATTTAGGATCATAATGTTTCCAATGGAAAGTTTTTTCGTCAGAGTACTTTTTTTCGTCTAAAACGTCATCTATCCAAGTGGAGTTGGTGTACTTGTCTATTAAATCTTGTCTGTTGTCAATGTCTCCAAACCTGGTACGAATGGAACTGAGCCACTTGAAGCTCTCGACTAACTTATGGGTGAAAAGGGTATCATCATCCGATTCGTTGAAAACTCGATCAAAAAAATTCAAGCCTGCTAACAATCCTAATCCCGATGATATGCCATTGCTGGTATAGAAAGTATAATTATTGATGGTAGAAATTAGTGGCTTTTCCAAGTTTACCTCATAATTAGAAAAATCCTGTACAGTGGCAATTCCTCCCCATTTTTGTATAGTGGAAACTAAAGACTGAACTATTGGACCGTTGGGATCATAGAAAATACTGCTACTGCCATTATTGGCAATTAATTCTAATGTGTTTGCATAATTTGGTCTTGTTATCACATCTCCTTCCTGAAGCAATTCTCCATTAGGTTTGAATATAAAGTCCCATGAATCCTTCAATACGGGTACTCTCAGTAACACCAAATCGTACTCTTTGGCCAAAACAGTTTCAAATATTTTCAGACATTTGAATCCGTTTCTGTTTAATTTTATTACTGGTTCAAATAACTGCTTCCAACTCAAGTTCCCGGATCCATGCAACTTAAATAACTCATATAAACCTTTTAACTCTCCCGGAATTGCAATACTCAACCCTCCAATTTTAGACAACACGAGCAGGTTTCCGTACATTTCTTTATATGCCGATCCTGGGGCCATTTCACGAGCATCAATACTAATTGCATCACCATTATTTCTGCTTACTATAAATCCTCCACCACCTATCCCAGAGCTATGTGAATTTACCGACCCAATACATAAAGCAACAGTAACAGCGGCATCAGCAGCATTCCCACCTCGAAGCAATATTTCTTTGCCCATGGTAGAGCACAAGGGGACATCACTTGCGACCATTGCCTTGCTACCTACGTGTAAATGTTTAGGTGATGGATTTAATTCTGGTTGTCCTATTTTATCTGATAATGGGTCATCACTGATGTCAACATGTAAAGTCAAATATGGATCTGATCTGGATAAGTTTTCTGGGATCTGATCTATAAACGATAATGGGGGCAACACCAAACCGCTTGACCGGTAGATTGTTGATAAGGAATAGATAAGCAATGAGAACACACAAACGACAAAGAAAGTGCTTCTAGGTATTTTGCAATTGTAGTTTGTATTCTTTATTGGGGGTATTTCTGACTTCATTTTGGTTATAATAGCATTTATATGAGTATGGTATTACCAAATAGATCTAAGATATTGTGGCCGTTTTTTGGTTTTATTTTTTTTGTGGGTAAGATTAGATTTGATTTGTAATGAAACAGCAGCAACAAGAAGTTTAATAATGCCACACAAATTTCTTTTGTTTGGTTTTTTTTCTGTTGCTTATTGTTCTATGCACTTTTGACTTTATCGCAATTGTGCGAGGAAATGGTTGTTTTCTGGCCCTAAACTTTTGGGTGTCGCACGATACAACGGTACTGTGGATTCACTCAATAAACTGGTAGCAAGTAACAACGAACACACAAATTGAGTGACTTTTTGTAGGCAAAGGATGGTATTTATAAGCTGCATATATAGATTTTTTTTTACCGGGCGGTTCTCTATTAGAGCTCGAGAAGCAGTATAATCAGTTGTATGTGTTGTTGTTATATTCTTTGCCTCATTTCTTTACCGTATGTGGCAAGATCAAGCGAGAACTTCAAACGAAAAACTAAAATGTGAAAAAAAAAAACTTTAAAACACGAAACAGAAAAAAAGAAAGAGAGAGAAATATTCCGAAATGCAATGTCTAATAGCTCATCCCCTCTTCAAACCACTTTATAGCATTGTGAATTGTTTACTTTACGTAATAAAATGTCGCCAGATAATGAACCACAACCTCCAAATGAAGATGAGTTGCTCAACAATATTTTGCCCTCATACCATATGTTTCAATCTACAGTATCAAAGAATTTAACCCCAACAAATGAAAACTATTCTATCGACCCACCAACATACGAGATGACCCCCATCACTTCAGAGACCCCTTCGTTGTTGACTTTTAGTAGAATGCAAAGTCCCGTCGATGAACGACTAGAAACTGATAATTACTTTCCCCAGAGTGATAATGACTCGGTCACCTATAACCAAGAAAGTGAGGATATGTGGAAGAATAGTATTTTAGCTAATGCTGACAAATTACCAAATCTAACTCATAAGAAAAACTCAATGAGTGAGTGTTTACAGATTGACATTCAAGTAACAGAAAAAGTTTGTCAAAGTGGAATAAAACCTATATTTATGGATCCATCAAATCGAGAGTTTAAACAGGGTGATTATCTTCATGGTTATGTTACCATTCGCAACACGTCGGATCAGCCCATCCCCTTTGATATGGTGTATGTTGTTTTTGAAGGAACATTTACTACTCTAGATACACTGTCTGGAACAATTTCCACTGAAATGCCAGCGTTAAGATTTAAGTTTTTGACGATGTTGGACCTTTTTGCTTCATGGTCGTATGCTAACATTGATCGACTTATTACTGATAATGGAGACCCCCACGATTGGTGCAATGGAGAAACTGATCCATACGACAATACATTATTGTCTATCGATGTGAAAAGGTTGTTTCAGCCTAATGTAACGTACAAGCGATTTTTCACATTTAAAATTCCAGATAAATTATTAGATAGCACGTGCGATCAGTACAATTTGCCAACACATATAGAAATACCCCCAACACTAGGCATTGATAGAAACAGTTTCCCTCCTTCATTTTTATTAGCGAACCAACATTTAATAGTTAAAGACTTGTCGTTTCTGGATAGTTGTTTGGCTTATCGTATTGATGCCAGAGTAATTGGGAAAGCATCAGATTATAAATACAAAGTTGATAAGGATCAGTATGTGGTGTCCAAAGAAGCATCGTGTCCTATAAGAGTTGTACCTACGCCTAACTTGGAAATGGAATATAATTTTCAACAACTCAAACAAGAAGCGGAGCTTTATTACCGAGCTTTTGTGGACTCTGTAATGGTCAAGATAGAATATGGAAATGAGTTGTTGAACAACAAGCCTGGGTATAGTAATACCTCGAGACCTAACTTGAGTCCTATGATGAGCAACGATAGTGTTAAATTACGACAGTTGTACGATGTTGCTGACGATACGTTTAAAACTAATTTAAGAAGTGGGAAGAGTATGCGTGATGAGGATTATTATCAATGTCTTATTCCGTTTAAGAAGAAATCAATTACAGGATCAAGTAAATATCTTGGGATCATTTCCTTGTCAACGATTAAGGAACACTATAAGATACGTTATACCCCACCGACAAGATTTGGGAAAGCTCCTCCTCCAAATGATACTGAACTTCTAATACCACTCGAGTTAAATTATTTCACTGAATCTTCCACTCCGTTGAAAAATTTACCAGAAATTAAAGCAATAGATGTTGAAGTAGTTGCATTGTCAATAAGATCAAAGAAACACCCAATCCCAATAGAGTTTACCACTGATATGTTGTTTGCAGAGAAGGAAATTGATATCAAGAAATCACAGCCGGCCAATTTCAATCTGCTTGTTGTTGCTCGATTTTCAAATTACTTGAATGAATTTCACAAACTAATAAAAGGAGTGGGTAATGAGGCATTGAGATTAGAGACTAAATTATACCAAGACGTTAAATGCTTGGCATCATTGAAGACAAAGTATATTAATTTGCCAATTTCAAATTTGGTGTTTGAGACAACTTCGCAAAATGGTATTGGAACCACAACAGAGGTCAAAAGTTTGCAATGGCAAGAAGAACAATCAGAAAAAGGCAAATTGTTTACCAAAAAGTTTGCAGTTAGAATGAACCTAAATAATTGCAGTCTGAAAAGTAATGATAACTCGTCTAAAGGGTTAGATAGAATTACATTGGTGCCTAGTTTTCAAACATGTTTTGCCAGTAGATTGTATTATATTAAAATGACTGTGAGATTGAATCATGGAGACAGTTTACTTGTGAATGTTCCTTTGAATATTCATAGATATTAGAACTTCTAGGAAGATGGGTTGTTTATAGTTTGGGTTATGTATATATATTAATGTTAGAAAGTTATGTTTTGTTTGGCAGCAGTTTTCAGTATTTCCGTGTTTTTTTTTGCGCTTTCCTTTTTCTTGTTGTTCTTTGTTTACTGAAAAATTTTAGATCCAGTCTCCTCTCTTCTTTGTTTCTATTATCTGTTCTAGATTTCAATCTTTGGTCTTGATCTTTTTTGGCGTATGATTTTTTTTTTGGTAAAACCAACACTACCTTTGCCTTACTTGTTCTCTTTTTTTCTTTCTTTTTCCGTTTAAAGTTGTGTGTGTGTGGTGACCAGGAGATTATCAATTTTCCACATGAGATTATTATTGAATTGACACCTATTCACATTTATAAATTTAAACTCTCTTCCAAATACTGTTTGCAACAAATACAAACTATAAAATTTAACTTTCTTCACAATTCTTTAGTATTTTCTTTTCCAATTGTTTATTTCTTTACTTCATTTCATTTTGTTATCTTATCTCATACCATGGATGAACGGAACAAATTCAAGTTAAAGTTGTCATCCCTTTCATTAAAAAATACACCTTCCAGACAAGCAAGTGTATCATCGCGTAACCAAGGGGATGATGAGGCCAATGAATTGATTAATATTTTACCTTCATATCAAATGTATCGATCCACTATAACGAAGAACTTGACTCCCAGTGTTGAAGATTTGCGAACAGCTCCACCTAGTTATGAAGTCACTCCTGATTTGTCGACCGTTCAACTACACGATTACTTTGCATCGGTGCCGACATCTCCTACATTGGATCCAATGCTATCTGAGCCTTTGGATGCTGAGTCTGCAGCAGTTCAACAAGATGGTGAGCAAGATGATGAAACTATTTTGGAAAACGCACATAAATTAAAGCGATTGACATCCACAAACAAAGAGATCTCCAAACTGTTGGAAGTGAAAATACGTCTCACCGAACATATTGGGAAAGTGGGAGAGCCGTATACTTTGGTTGATCCCTTGACTTTGGAATTAAAACAAGGAGATTATATTTACGGGTTTGTTTTGATAACTAATAAGACATCTAATGTTATCCCTTTTGATATGTTTTCAGTTCAGTTAGAAGGCTGTGCTATATTTGGTAAAACCAATAATAGTACATTGGTTGAACAACCCTCCCATATTGATAGGTTTCTCAACATGTTTGATTTCAACGCCCTGTGGAACGACGCATTTTTGGACCGTCTAGTGACAGAACATAATGACCCAACCCATATCGGGACTATTTATGATCCAATTGATGGCACATATTATCATCTAGACCATAGGAAGATTTTAGAACCAGGAATTACCTATAAAAAGTATTTTACGTTTAAAATACCGGAGAAATTATTAGATAGTGCATGTGAACACCTGTTAATTAAACATTTGCAAATACCTCCCACATTTGGAGTATGCAAAAATGAGGTCATTAGTTCATTAAGACATAAATGGAAAGATCAACAAAATGGGGCTCCTGAAGAAACGGCATCAAAGAAATACAAATATGCTTCTTTAACAAACGATTTTGCATTTAACGACACCTCAATAAGTTATTGTGTGAGTGCTCGAGTTATTGGACGTGCTTCAGGGTATCAGCACTTGTTTGGTTCACTTGGGGGTGTTCATGCAATTAATGACAAAAATGATGAATATGTTGTTGCTACTGAAGATTATAAATATTTACGAGTTATCCCTGTTACAAAGGCAATCGTCCAGCTAAACCGATCGATGATCCATCAAGAAGCACGTTTGTTGTATACTAATATGGTTGATAAAATTAAAGAGAAAATCGCTTTAGGAAGAGATATTATGATTGCGAACCAACAACAAAATCTGCTTCTGCCTGTATCAAGCGCTGGTTCGTTACGCCCCATTTCAAGTTCCAATTCATTTAACCAGCTTACTGCTACCCATTCGTTACCCACATCGCCTAGTTCATTTTCAGTACGAGCTGCGCTTCAAGAGGGTGCTGCCTCTACACATGCAAACTCTCCGCTTTTGACACCAACCTCAAGTTCAGCACAGCTAGCCAAAATGCAGCAATCGTACTACTCTAAAGTTAATCAGAGAGATATTCATGTTTCCAATGACCTGAAATCAGAAGTTTTCCATCCATATAAGAAGAAGAATCTATTTGGGAACTCAAAAATAATTGGTTTAATCGCCTTTGGTACACCCAAGAAGGAGTACTTTGTGAATTACGTTCCCTTGGAACTGCTTCTGTCGAAATCAAAGAAAGTGTCACCTTCAGTCTTGGATATTCCCTTTGACTTGACATTTATTTTTGGTGACGAGAAAACTGGATCTGTGTCGTCGCTACCTGAGTTTAAGTCATTATCTGTTGAATTGATTGCGTTGACCGTGAAATCAAAGAAATTGCCAATCCCTGTTGTTATACATCCAGAAATGATGTTCGATAACAAAACTAAAAATGGGGGGAGCAGCAACGACAATTTTGATATATTGACGATTAAAAAGTTTCAGAAATATGCTGTTGAATTACTGAAGTTGTTAAAGGAAGTGGGTCCGGAACCATTGGATGTTGATAGAGACTTGGTTTTAGATATCAAGTGTTTAGCGAACTTGACAACAAAATATGTACATATGAAAATCAAGGACGTGGTGATTAAGGCAAATGAACAATCGTACACTTCGATCACAGCTGTTCCTTGGCAGAAGGAGGTTTTAAAATCTACAGACAGCACTACTGGTAAAGAACAAAGTACAGTAAAGTACAGTAAAAACTTGAATTTATCGATAGATTTAGCTAATACGGTAATGAAGCCAACCAATCTGACAGATTTCTGTTTAGTCCCCGATTTTCAAACCTGTTTGATGGCTAGAATATATTACTTGAAGGTTGATTTGAAGTTTCATACTGGTGAAAAGATAACTTTACGTGTACCTATTGTCTTACAGAAAACCTAAAACAAAAGCAAATAACGATAGAATCAACTAAGCCATATGGTACTTTATATAATGCGAATAGATTTAATAGACATGTTTATTATTATCCCATTTTTATGGAAAAAATAACTCTCTCGTTGGACAATTGTAGAGGTATTCGTTTACGTCAGGTGTTGTCATATCAGAGTTTCAATAATAGAAAATTACTGTTTAAACACTGTCTATTCTATAAATCTCTATCTTAATAATTGGTCTTTGACTTCGAAATTTCCTCCCAAGTATAATGTATTTCCGAAAGCTTGAATAACTCCCCTTTTGGTATTCTTCTCAACATCTATAACTGAAACCGAGGTGTTGAATGGGACCTTCAAATTATCTGGTGTCAACTTGTTGTTTAATTTGTACCCCAAATCTTTATGTAGATAATTAATAAATCTAGTAATTACACCCCCGTGGGTACAAATCAAAACATTATGGTAATTTTGCTCGATAATTTCATTCCATTCTTTTTCAACACGCTTGCATAATGCATCTTCCTTTTCCCCCAAATTACGGAATCCAGGACCATACTTTTCTAAGGCATCCTTCAAATACATCCCTTCAACTTTCCCCATGTCTCTTTCTCTCAAATTGGGTGTGTACTTTACTGTCTTTGTTTGTTGGTGGGATAAAATTGGTATCAACGTTTGCTGGCATCTGCTAAGATCTGAAGATACAAAATAATCAAACGGAATTTTGGAAAGGTATTTACCAACGATCTCTGCTTGTTCCTTACCGGTCTCATTGATATCTGTATCTAAATGTCCTTGTAAGATCTTTTGCACATTATGGTCTGTTTGACCATGTCTAACAATAAATACTCTGATGATTTCAGGGTCAGGATTTTCATTAATTTCAAAGGTCATTTGATATTAGAGGTGCTGGCGATGCTTTTGTAAGAAAAGAAAGAACAGAGGTTACTGATAACTTTTTTTTATGACTATTATTTTTATAATTTTTTAGTTCGATTTACGCTCCTAAAAAAATGTTTGTTGCACAATTCACGGCATCATGTTGTTGTTGTTGTTGTATATTTACAAAACTGCTACAAATCTTTGGCAATTTCTTTGAACTCATCAAGTACATCTTTCTTCATTTTATAACCATGTGTATCCGGATTTGGAAACTTCTTTGATTTGACATCTTTGGTATACTGTTTTACACCTTCAACACCCTGTTGGAAGAAATTGTTATACTGCTGAACAAACTTAGCCACGTGCCCATCTTTCATTCCCAACAAGTCAGATATAACCAAAACCTGGCCCGAAGTATAAGGTCCAGCACCTATTCCAATTGTGGGAATTGAAAGCTTATCTGTTATGTACTGAGACAATTTATTAGGAATACACTCTAACACAATTGCAAACACCCCAGCATTTTGTAAATTAAGGCATTCTTGAAAAATCCTGACGGAATCATCAACACTTCTTCCTTGAAGTTTATACCCTCCTAACGAATTATGTTTTTGGGGAGTCAATCCAACGTGACCCATGACTGGTATACCAACTGAAACTATTTTCTTGATGGTAGGGATAATCTCTTCGTTGCCTCCTTCGATCTTCACAGCTTGAATTTTACCTTTCTGTATTAGTTTTACTGCTGTCGTAGTAGCCTGTTCAATCGAACTTTCAAAACTTCCAAAAGGCATATCTGCAACCAACAAGGAATGGGAGTTACCTCTCTGAACTGATTTGACATGATATAAAAATTCGTCAAGTGTTAACTCATTGGTGTCGTCGTATCCTAAAGTTGTGTTGGCCAAAGAGTCACCTATAAGATTTATGTCAACTTTTGCTTGTTCTAATATCTGTGATGTAATAAAGTCATGGGATGTGACCATCGAGATAGACTCTCCCGTTTTGTATAACTCATGTATATCCGCAATGGTCTTTCTAGCTGCACTGGTGTATGAAGATCTGAAATAGGAAGAAGTTGAAAAGAGACGTGACAGCCCCACAAAAGCTCGTCTATACATAGTTCGTTGGCAAATGAAATACTTTTAGATCCGGAAAACGTTGTACTGATTTTCAACTTCAATCATCACGTACAAGTATTGGTGACCAAAAAAAAATGGTCGCAACAAAATTTTTCAGCCCTAACTTGTTGGGGAACGAGATTCCGAGGATGAACGAAATACAATGTTACAAACCGTCTTGATTGCATCAGTTGCAATAGTTACAAAAACTAAATTGAATCCCTACAACCAATATTTTGATCTTTTGGTATTAGTCATGTTGTTCTTAGATGATAAATTTTTGGAGGGGATATTTAATTTATATTGTTACCTAATATTGCATAAATGTCGATTTGCAGGACACAAGTCCGGACGATTGCACGGAATAACGTCCCGAAAATGGGAAGCAAGAAAAAAGTAGATTAGTATTTATATAAGCCCAAAATTACTGGATTAAAAAAAAAAATCGTAATAATGTTCAAACGATTCTTCTCTTATACACCAAGAACTTTCAAGATGGCAACATTCAACAATTCCTTTTTGATGAACCACACGTGTCTTCGTATCAAAGACCCAAAGGTTTCAATTCCGTTTTATACTGAAAAATTCGGTATGAAATTGATTGCCACCTTTCCATTCGCTGATTTTACATTGTATATGTTGAACTACGAAACTGAAGCTAACAAGCATCTCAATTGGTCTGCCAGAGAAGGTGTGTTAGAATTATGTCACAATCATGGTGTTGAAAACGATTCAAATTATAAATTGAACAACGGTAACGGTGAGAAAGATCGTGGATTTGGTCATATCTGTATGTCAGTTGATAACATTGAAGCATTTCAAGATCAATTGTTGAAGAGTGAAGTAAAGTTCCAAAAGAAGTTGAGTGATGGGAGACAAAAGAACATTGCTTTTGCTTTGGACCCAGATGGATATTGGATTGAATTGATTGAGAACGGAATCAACAAGGTTGCAAATAAAACCGAGGTTTCCTCCTACAAATTGAACCATACTATGATCAGAGTAAAGGATCCTAAAAAGTCATTGGAGTTTTACCGCGATGTTTTAGGATTTAAATTGTTGTCTACTAGTGAACATGAGGGAGCTAAATTTACCTTATACTTTTTAGGTTACGACCACGATCCAAACTTTAAACAAGATACATTGGTTCGTAACGAACAAGCCAAGAGAGAAGGTGTTATTGAATTGACTCACAACTGGGGAACCGAATCCGATCCAGAATTCAAAGGCTACCATAACGGTAACAGTACTGAAAATGGTGCTTTGCAAGGTTTTGGACACACATGTGTTAGTTGTGAAGATCCTGCTAAATTTTGTCAAGAATTGGAAGAGAAGTTTGGTGACAAATTAGATTGGTCTTTGAAATGGGATCAAGGAAAGATCAAGAAGATTGCCTTCATTAGAGACCCAGATGGTTATTCCATTGAAATTTTAGGACATGATTTATTTGCTGACTCATTTAAAGAGCAAGCTAATTTGTAAATACGTGTGTAGTCTGATGTACACCAACAATAGTAGTTTTGCTTCTTATCAAAAATAAAAACAATTTGTCATTGCCCACGATTCTCCAAATAAGGAGAAGCGCGTTAACAAAAGAAAAAAAAAGAACTGTGGAAGATTACTAATGTGACTTGGATTTATCTATTAGTGTGCGTGGTAGTGAAAACATATAAATAGCAATTGTTATTTCTTCGGTTTTAACAACTGTTATAATTTGCCTTCCGCCCCTTTTTTTTCTTTTCTTTCTTTCTTTTGATGTTCCGTACATTATTAACCAAAAGACTATTCAATACATCAACAATGGTTTCATCTCAAGTTAAGAACAAGGTCGAACAATTGATCAAAACCAAACCAGTTTTCATTGCCTCCAAATCCTATTGTCCATACTGTAAGGCTACCAAAAGCACAATTGAAGCTATAACAAAGGATGCTTACATTCTTGAATTAGACGAAGTTGACGACGGTGCTGAAATCCAAGAAGCATTATTGGAAATCACTGGTCAAAGAACCGTTCCAAATGTCTTTATTGGTGGTCAACATATTGGTGGCAATTCCGATGTGCAAGCTTTGAAGTCTAGTGACAAATTAGATGACAAAATCAAAGCTGCTTTATAAGTTTGATACAATCTGTAGCTAGATTTTACTGGACTATTTGTAGTTAGATAAATATAAAATTATTTAAACTGTTAATTTATTGATCTTGTTGTAGTCTGCGTCAGAGAAAACTGAAAATTTTTTTTTTGGTTTAAATCGCTTTTTATTTATTAGCATTTCCCTAATACAACATTTAAACAATGTCGAACGTTGGACTACAAGTCAGACAAGCGGTCCCTTCTATTGACCCTATAGTTGCTGAATATGCTGTTGGGTATATTCAGCATGTTTCTAATTCCACAGAAGACAGTGTTTTGGCACAACAAGTGGACATTCCCCAAGAAATGGAATTCATTAACGACTTGTTAGTTCAAGCAGGTGGTTCTTTAGAGAAGGTCGAAGCATTAACTCAGGGTTTAAAGAAACAGTTATCAGATAAATTGAATGAAAATATGGAAAAGTTAGCACTTACTGGTGACACGTCCAAGCGATTGTTGGATATAAATGTTTTACAAAACAATACCAAAAGAGATATCAATTCATCGTTGGCTTTATTGAACAGTGGAAATGATATTGCCCACACTGGTAGACAGATGGAAAGTAGAGTTGATAAGAAGAAATTGGAAAAACAAGAGAGAAAGATTGCGAAGAAAGTTGCTAAACGAAACAACAAATTTGTCAAATATGAAGCTTCCAAGTTATTAAACGAGAAGAAAGAAGAGGACTACGATTCATTTTTCTTGGAAATCAACCCCATGGAATTTGGTTCTAGTGCTGGTAAGTCTAAGGATATCAAGATTGATACTTTTGATCTTTACGTCGGTGATGGTCAAAGAATCTTGAGCGAGGCGTCATTGACATTGGCTTATGGTCGAAGATACGGTTTGGTTGGTCAGAATGGTATTGGTAAATCTACATTATTACGTGCCTTGTCGAGGAGAGAGTTAAACATTCCTAAACATATTTCAATTTTACACGTCGAGCAAGAAATTAGAGGTGACGATACACCAGCTTTACAAAGTGTGTTGGATGCAGATGTTTGGAGAAAGAGTTTGTTACAAGAAGAGCAAAAAATTAACGAGAGAATTGCTGAAATTGAGAAATTAAGAAGCGAATTCGATGAAGAATCGCTTGAAGTTAAAAAACTAGATAACGAAAGAGACGATTTGGAATCGCATTTACAAGAAGTTAGCGACAAACTTTATGAAATGGAATCAGATAAAGCAGAAAGTAGAGCAGCAGGAATCTTGTATGGTTTGGGTTTCACAAAGGAAACTCAACATACACCAACGAAACAGTTTTCAGGGGGGTGGAGAATGAGATTATCACTAGCCAGGGCATTGTTTTGTCAACCAGATTTATTGTTATTGGATGAACCGTCGAATATGTTGGATGTTCCTTCCATTACCTTTTTAGCAAAGTATTTGCAAACATACAAGTCAACAGTGTTGGTTGTGTCGCATGATCGTGCATTCCTTAATGAAGTTGCTACAGATATAATCCATCAACACTCGGAAAGATTAGACTACTATCGTGGGTCCAACTTTGACTCTTTCTATGCAACTCGTGAGGAAAGAATCAAGAACCAACGTCGTGAATACGAAAGTCAGTTGGCCTACAGAAAACATTTACAAGAGTTTATTGATAAATTCAGATATAATGCTGCTAGAGCTCAAGAAGCACAGTCTCGTATCAAGAAGTTGGAAAAATTGCCAGTGTTGGAGCCACCAGAAGATGAGAAAACTGTCACTTTTAAATTTGCTGAACCCGATAGCATATCTGCGCCAATCTTGCAATTGCAAGATGTCAGTTTTGGTTACGATACAAACAAAATGTTATTCAAGGATGTAAACTTGGACGTTCAAATGGACTCAAGAATAGCCTTCTGTGGTGGTAATGGTACTGGTAAAACTACATTGTTGAAACTTGTCATGGACCAACTCTCACCAACAAGTGGATATGTCAATAAAAACGGTAGATTAAGAATTGGTTATTTCGCACAACATCACGTTGATGCTATGGATCTTACGCTCTCGGCCGTTTCTTGGATGTCACAAGCTTTCCCTGGTAAAACAGATGAAGAATATAGACGTCATCTAGGGTCTTTTGGTATTACGGGGTCATTGGGGTTGCAAAAGATGCAATTATTATCAGGGGGTCAAAAGTCGAGAGTGGCTTTTGCGGCTTTGTGTTTAAACCAGCCACATATATTAGTTTTGGATGAACCGTCCAATCACTTGGATACCCAAGGTTTGGATGCCTTGGCAGATGCTTTAAAAAACTTCAAGGGAGGTGTTTTGATGGTTTCACATGATGTTTCTATCATTGATAGAGTATGTAATGAGATCTGGGTTGCTGAAAACAACACGATTTTCAAATTCCCTGGAGATATTTATGCTTATAAAAAACACATTCTTGAGTCTGCTGATATTGCTGGTGTGGTTAAACAACATTGATTGTGTTTTGTGGTGTGAGAAAAGGAAAATTGTGTCTTGAGGTGCAACATGATAGAATTAGTAGTGCTATTTTTTTTGGTGTAGTTTTTTCTCTATAAAATAACATCTCCCAAGAAATCTTAGATATACACTTTTTTTTTTTTATAAACACAATATAAATACCAAACCTTAGAAACACTTACCAAAAGCCAATGCTTCAACCGTTATCAATTAAGTCTAAACTAGGTTTGGGCTTGCTTTTATCATATACTTCATATGAGGTTTATATGCAAGTGAGGACTCAATACATTATCAAAGCAAGAAAAGAAGAGTACAAGAATTTAGAAAATGGAACTGATATTGATATATCTAAATTTAGATCGACTTCTGTTGGAGGAATGTTTGTCAACCCATTTGAGGAATATCGTCCCCAGACAGCATTTGAGTTTATTTTAGTGAGGATTATGCAACTTTTTGAAAGTGTTTATGGTAATACGATCGAGCTTCATAAAAAACTCCCACAGCCACATGATGGTGCCGTTGAAGTGGAAGATATTTTAAAAGTATTCAAGCCTGATTTAGAGAGATTTAGAAAGAATTCAGAAGTTTTAAAAAAGTGCATAGAAAGCAATAATTTCCTGCAATTAAAAGTAAAGCCAAGTTGGTTTAATTCGATTCCCTTGCATCAACAATTACTTTTCACTTGGTTGGGTCAATCTTGCACCTTGTTTCAAATTCTGGGAGTTAATTTTTTAACTGATCCTATAATTAGTGAACACTTGATCACTCCATCTATAGGACCCAAAAGATTGACTCGTTCCCCAATGGATTTGGACCAGATTAAATTTGCAACTAATGACAGCTTGAATTTTGTTTTGGTATCACACGATCACCCTGACCATTTAGAATTGGATTTAGCTGGGAAAATCAAAAATACAACAACTTGGATTGTACCCCTTGGCTTGAAGTCGAAATTGGCTCGTAAAGGTATATATAAAGTTATTGAGATGGACTGGTGGGATACAATAGACATTACTAATTATATCAGTGATAATTTGTCTGACAAGTATGAAATCGAGTGTGTTCCTTCTATGCATTGGTCCGGTAGATATGTGATTGATTCTAACCAATCTTTGTGGTGCTCGTATGTGATTAAACGTAACGGAGAATCACTAGTGTATCATGCGGGAGATACTGGTTATCTGAAAGAACTATTTGATGTTATAGGTAAACGATGCGGTCCAATAAAGTTGGCATTGTTACCAATAGGTCAATATTGTCCTAGCTGGCACCAAAAGCCTCGCCACATTTCACCAGAAGAGGCCTTGCGTATTTGCTCGCAAGTGCAGGCATCATTTATGAAAGGTGTTCACTGGGGGACATTCAAGTTGAGTGGAGAACCAATTTTAGAACCAAAGAATTTATTGACTGAGCTAGCCCAAAAGATTGGAAAGGCGGAAACTTATAGAGTTCCAGAATTTGGTTTGACATATCTTTTTGATTTACAAAACAATACTGAGACAGAGATTCATGTTTAGATAAATCATAGATTATAGATTTTTTTTTAGGTATTTGTGTTTGTCATTTCAGGTTTTGATTTGTTTACTACGATTATTATAAATATTCTTTTAATTTTTATTATCATTATTATTATATACACGGGATATGACAGTAGGGCTAAACATCAATTACATTATTCATCTCTGTAGATTGCTCTTAATTTGGCTCTTTGCATGGCAACCATAGATTTTTCATAATTTTGAAATCCCGATTCTGATCTAATCACTGATCCAATGGACATAAATAATCCAAAGGTTCCAACTGACCCCATTATATATTGACCCAAGGTTCTCATTACTCCATTTGGTCCAGCACCATTTTGTAAAATAGAGAACCCACCAAATAAAACACCCACACAGACTCCAACAGTGGAGCCCATGATAGCACCCATTTTAAATTTATCCCAATTAGATGGTTGGTGACCAGCGTATTGATATTGTTGAACTGGAGGCATGGCTAAATGACGAATTCACGGCTGATTTTCAACTGAACAGATGTTATTGACCTGAAAGCTAGAGACAGAGACAGAAACAGAGAAAAAAAATGACTTTATAACACAACTAATTTTTTTTTTCCGATCTACCAATAAGCAAATTGTAATTTAGCACGACTAGTTGGATTTTTTTTTTCTTAACATCAAGAAGTTTCAATCTTTTCTTTTGTTTCTCTCACACCTTTGAAAAACCTCACAAGATAAAGGTATATTGATTAATACCCTTTTTGTTGCTAAAAATAATACTACTACTTCATCATGGGTGCAAATGGGTCCAAACCAGAAACAAAAGTGTTTACTCCAGATACTCCAATCGACTTTAGTGCCACATTCTTATCACAATTGGAATCTTCTCCTGAAGTATGTCCCCAAAAAAAATATTTGACTTTGAAGATTGTCGAAACCAGATAGATAAACAACAAACAATTATACTAACATTTTCCTATGTAGTCGGATTTCTCCCGAGCTCAATATACCGAGAAATACATTCAAGATAGAGTAGCTGCAGAATTGGCCAAATTGGAAAAGCAAACAATAAGCAGTTTCAAAGAAGCCACTGATAATGCCATATTGAAAGATGATCCTGAAGATCAGAAACTTTCAGTTGCGGCAACAAATGACAAGATTGCTAAATTGACAAATACTTTAAAAGAAAACGCATTATTGGGGAAAGTTGTTATTCCTCCAAATGTAGAAGAATCGAGAAACGCCGTAATCAGTTGTTTAAAGGAAAACCAAGGTAAGAGTTTAAACTGTTGGGAAGAAGTAGAAACATTTAAAAGATTGGTCAAAGATTTATAAATAGAGCTGCTCTCAGCAGTGTTGTTTTAATACTTGCTTGTTGTTTTGCCCTCTTGCTTTTTGATTCATTTTCACGACACAATGATCTATATATTTATATACAAAATTTTCGTACATATTCCAAGAGTCATATAAAACAAAATTGTTGTACCACTAATTCTAAAGCCCTAAGCCTTTGTAAATCAATAATAAAGCTGAGTCGCTTTCACCACCGCCAGCTAAAGTTTCGATCTTTTCTTTGTTTACGGAGCTCACCTTATCATCGTTAAATAACCACCATCTCTCGCCATCCAAGTCTGTTGGATCCTTGACGTATGCTTTATAATGACCACCATCGGCAGATGATCCAGCATGAGTAATGACTGCGTTTAATTCATACACACTAGAAGGGTTTTCTGTGGTGGTGTTAAAATCAACGTTGGGCAAAGCGCTATTCAAGTCGTCTTTAAACTTACTCTTGATTGATGTTATTTTCATCTCATCCTCCTCTTGTTGTTCCAATGGTGTTAAACTGGTGTCATTTTTGGTCTTTTTGAAATCTCTTATCATATCCAAATTATCTTTTTCAACTTTTCTAATTGTATCTCTATTGGAAACTTTATCTGCCTTTATTGATACATCCAACATTTCTGCTAAATCTAATTCAAATGGGAATTGAACCTTTCTCAAAATCTTGGATTTCTTATTGATGTCTCGTTTCCAGAAAAATCTAATAAAATGTACTGTCAAGTATTTTGGTAATCTAGTTATGGTCTTGGTTGTTTCATACTCAGTATCAGCATTCAAAGTTGAATTATGTTTTTCAATCGTTTCTTTTAATCCAGCCAACAATCCATCTCTCAAAAAATTGGTCTTGACGCCGATATGACAATTCAATTTATATGCTTCTTCAAACCCTTCTGTGACATCTTCTGGAATAGCCAAGCATTGAGTCTTGGTGTTAAATGTAATTTTGAACACATCATCTATTTTCAATTCGCTTCTCAAAGAGCTCAAAATTTGGGAAAATGCTTCTTCGGCGTCTTGTTGTTTATAAATACCATTTTGTTGTTCAGCAAATTGAGGATAAGATCTTCTGAAAAGAGAAAGAAATGTAGAAGGAGTTATAACTTCTTGTTTTTTCGACATTTGCTGGAACATACTTTTCAATGACAACACAAAGGCACTATTGGCTTGATTGGCTCCACCAAAAGTGTAATCTTTCAACCTGTTATTCACATCATCAATATGGAATATTGTTTGTAAACTTGAGTTCAAGTAACAAGTGTTCCCTAAATTGGTCAACCCACTAGGTTCATTACTAACTTTAACCAATTGATTTTTATTCAAATCTTCGAGAAAAACTTGTTTTTCAACTGGCTTTGAAGGCAAATTCTTGTCTGGAGTGCCTAAAACCATAACTGGACTTTTCAAATTCAAAGTAGATACAATCACCTCATCGGTCAATTTGCCTCCCTTTATCAAAATTTTTTGTCTTTCTGGTGGGATCAATGTCAATTGTTGAATTTTAGACTTTAAGGTCTGACCATTGTCTTCTTCTTGAAGTTCAATGTCATATGTTTTGCCTGCGTTTTTGATAGTGACTTCAAAAAAAGCGGTTAGTATCCAGTTTGGAAACTCTATGTTTTTGTATTAAATTGTTTCTATCATTTATACATACTTGTGTACGCCATTGTTGTCTTTTGTTTAAGAAGAAAAAGTTGATAAATGTGGCAAAATAGGTTTTGATGTGATTAGAACTTACAAGAGAGAGAGAAAAAAATTTGGGAGAAATTCGAAGGGTCATTCGTGTACAAGTCCCCAAAAAACACACACATAGACACAAACATACGTTAATTTCAGTATTCATCAAGTATACAGTGCAGATTAAGTAATATACAATCACCACCACGCTCAGGATCTAGACCATAAGTATAAAGCATCCCTTCTGTTGTGACCACATAAATATGAAACAAACTGACCTCCATCAAGTCTTGCTTAGCGCTTGCATTATCACTAGCTAAATATGTTTGTGGAATTAGATCTTGTTGCAAAACATTATTCATAACAGCAACTGATTTGGTATCTTTCGAGTGAGCATTGATTTTTAAAGAAGCAAAGTTTCTTGTTGGTTCCAATATTGAGGAAAATCTTGATGGTAGAAAATCTCCCATTTTTTGTGCTGCTTTTCTACCTAAAGTCTGGGATGATCGTCTGATTATTCTGGCCATGGAGAGACGATTTTGATCAATTAAAGGTTCTGTCTTTGGTGAATTGCTTTGAACATCTTCAGAGTTGACACTGGTGTATGAATTTGTCGAGCCTTGCGAGAGTTTCCTTTGTTTCGCTGGTATTACTTCAAGCGACTCGTCATCAATATCGCCATCTTCGTCATCAACATCTGAATCGTCACCATCATCTCTAATGTCTTCAAATTCCTCAGAATTGCGTTTTATACTTTTGGTTTGTTCATTTGACTGCGATCCTTCTGTTTCTTCCTCTAGTATAGTTGCAACTGCAGGTATCTTCTTTTTTTTATGTTTAGTTTCCAATGCCTCTTCCTCGCCTAATCTAAATATATGTACGGTTAAACTTGAGCTTGTTGCCAAAACATATTTATCATCAGCACTAAATCGAAGCGAATAGATTTTGGTGGGATAGGTACCTCTTCTGAATTGGTAAAGTTTGGTCCCTGTCGCAACTTCAAAAATACGAACAATTGTTCCCTTGTCACTAGCAGTTGCTAAATACAACCCGTTATTGGAGAAAGCCATCGACGCTATAGTAGATTTATGTGCTTCAATAACTGAAATTGGTTGTAGAGACGTTAAATTAAAAATTATAACGTCGCCAACCCTGTTTGGGGTATTGCTCACAGATGAAATATTATTTTGTGTGGAATTGCTGCCGCCATTTGTGTTAATACCTGAGGCCAATAAAGAGTCGTGGGTAATTGTTTTCGGTGGTGACGGGTATGCGAGATAGCTGTTGGAGTCATCGTACGAGATAGCAGATAACCCACTGAGGTTAGGGCTTGTTTCGATAGTATGTAATAATTTCATAGTGGTGATATCGTATAGATAAATTTGATCTTCTAGGACCACGATTAATCGAGTATTTGTAAGCTTCACCTGCAATATTGTCAGTGGGAAAATCAAATCACAGATAGTTGATTTCGTCTTTGTGTTGATAATCTTTAATTTTCTGGGAGATGAACCAATTTCTTCACCTTGTGCCACTGTTGCCAACAATGAAGTACAATACAACATCTCAACTATTCCTGTGCTTTCATCATTTTTGAATTGAAAACTCCTGCCAAAGTTTGGCTGGCAATTAAAGATCTTGTATCCGTTCTTTAATCCAATAGTAATACATGATGCATCTTGATTGAAAGAGATATAGTTGACAATCTCGCTATACTGTTGATTGTTTTTACTTGAAAACGATGACCCATCATTACTAAAACTGTTGGCATATTGTTTGGAAAGTTGTTGCTGTAAACTAGCAGTAGCTGAACTTGACAGTGTTTGTAGCATTATAGGCTAATTCTGTGGGGGGGTATGGGAGGGTTGATTTATGTGATGTCGCGTAATGGATTACTCCAGAAGTGGGTGGAAATGTAAAAAAAAAAAAAAGAGAGAGAGAAAAAGAGAATGTCAAACTTCTTGAGTTGGTGTGTGTGTGTGATTATCTCAAACTGGGTTTTGGGTTGTTTTTTTTTGGGCCTTGTTGATTTTGTATGCTTCTATTTTGTGGATTTTTTTTTTCTTGGTTGTAGTTGTTGTGACAATTTCTATCCCACACTTGCATTGTTAGAGATTGCGCTACTAACTAAATTGGTCGAATGTAATAACAGCATGATGAATAGAGAAAATATTGAGATCTTCATGTAAGATGCATACTTATATATTGATATATGTAAATACTCTTAAAGTGTTTAAAAATACTAAATGTTCTTAGCTAACCAAGTTGTGAATCTGTCAATCATTTCATCGGTAACATCATGTCCAACACCTTCAGCAACATAAATGCTGGCAGCACTATTAGTGCTCAAATAGAAATCACACCAAACCGAACTCAAACTGTGGGGCACTAATTTATCCTCACTGCCAAAGGATGCAAACATTTTGATTTTATTCATTGGATAGTTTTCAAAAATTGCTTGATCTTGTTTCGAGATTCTTTTATGTAATGTTTCTGGATATTGCTTTTTCTGTTCATCGGTGAGATCCAATTCGTCATAATTGAAATAAAAGTATTTCTTATCGTTGTTAGTTATTGATTTTAATCTAGTCACTAATAATGAAGTCAAGTCACTGCATCCAACAACTGGTCCAATTATTTTAACGTCATGGGGGTAATCTATACCATAGCGAATAACTACATGGCCGCCTAAAGAGTAACCAGTCAAGATATTGTGGAATTTGATTTCAGTTCCAGGGTTAATTCTCTTAAATTTGTCACTTAAATAAGAGTCCAAGTTTAAATAAGATGGCAAATAATCCATTATCAATCTTATGTTTTGGATAGTCCCTTCAATAATTGACATCATATCAGCACCATGGGTTTCATTATTTTCTGCCCAATCGGAGTTGCTATGTTCGTTAACTAATCTTTGTCCATGGTTAGGATTGTCGAATGTAACACAAATCAAAGGAATATCATAGTCTTGGGATTTCTTGTCATAAAATTGTTTTAAATAGTTATAAGCAATTGCTTCTGTATGTTTGTGACTGCCGCCCCTATGGTGAATTAAGTAAATCACGTTGATTGGAATTGCTTCGATCGGATGGTCAAATTTGTTGAATTTTTCAACGTATGAAGCTAGTTTGTCGGAGTTGTAGATATATGTCGAAATGCCTCCGATGTTGTATGTTACTTTTGAAAAAGATTCTGGGTCGAATTGAAATTCTTTCATGGTTGAGAAGTAAGAGTTAAAGAACAAGATGAAAAATGTTTGGGTGGAGAAACTTTATTATTGTTAAAACAGGGCCACCTTTTTTTGTTGGTTGGTTGCCTGAGGAACAGATTGTTGGAGAAATTATATACAGGAAATTGTAAAATTGATTATAAAGAACAAAATACAAACGACCTTGGTGATTAATCAATATCCTGAACTATGTGACAGTAGGGTGGATTTGTGAAATGGAATTTTGAGCTCTAGACAAGATACTCGCCTTCTCATTTGACAACGGTTTTGCCAGGGGTATTGCAAATGTACATGTTTTTCTGATCGCAAGTGGGAATAATATTTGACTGATGGGGTTCAGGTCCATCTTTATAGTCTGTTTGGTAAGCTAATTGTGTTTTCTTGGATTATTCATCCCTTACATGCAACTGCATTGTCGTATTGGTATTTCTTTTGATTTATGGCATTGACAAAGGAGATTGAACAAAATCGGTGTTGCGATTATGACACTTTCCTGATTTGAAAATATTAATAAAGATATGGTCTCTTGTATAATATGTAGGGGATTTGAGACTTACTGGACCTTGCATCGATTGACTTTTATTCTGGTATGTTAGGTGTAAATGCTGGTGGCAATTCGTTGGCGTGGGGTATACATTAACTCCGTCGCGGAAATCTAAATTAGTCGCTGCATCAATGAATAGCGTTTGGTTGTGTGTGTGGCTCTTTTGCTAATTGTATTGTTTAGGTCATGTTTAGTCAAGTGTTGTGCGGATAGTGTAAAATTACATCCGTCTCCCTACCAATTTCTATTTATCTGTCTGGCTGTCACATCCTCATTTGGCCACAAAGTTAAAGAATCATAAATGTAGATTAACTCACAAGTGGCTCTATATCTTATAAAGTACTGTGATTTTGGCCCACATCGAGTGCCAAATAAATAAGAGTGTGAAACCACTCACACGTTAAATTGAAAATCACACACGTTTGTTGTTTCGTCGATTCACATGGAAAGTTCTATTTTGCAACGGAAAAAAGCAACAAAGAAGCCACCATCGAGTCAATCTAGAACTTAATATATACCAAAAATGTCAACTCCTCTTGCATATTCTTCAAGATATTTATCATATTTACAATAAATAGAATCCACTTTGCCTCCCGTGGTATTTCTCTGGTTTGGGTTTATGTGTGACACTTCTATACAGATGTAGTTTACAACTGGGTTTCTTTTTCCACTTCTTTTTTTTCCACATTTCTCCACTTTACACAAAATTGATAAAGTTTTAGTCAATGAATTTTTTCTCTTTTTGTATTGTCAAACCTCCCATATGTTTAACTTCTTGGGTATTTTTTTTTTTTCACAAGCTAAATAAACAATACCTCATTCAAACAATTGGGAACGCTTTCTCCTTAAATTGATTTGACTATAAATATCAAGGGATATTCATTTTGCCTTCAAGTTCCTGTTTTTTTTTTTCCTAATTTTCCCCAACTATTCGTTCTAAGTAATTTCCCCTTTGTCCAAAAAATGTCACCACCTTCTAAAATTGATGAATCTTTTACTGATATCGGTAATACTAGTACTTCTTGGTACACTGAAATCAAAAGTATTGAACCGGGTGTCAAGCATTTAACTGACTCCTTCTTCACCAAGCAAAAGACACATGATATCCAATTCAGATTAAACCAATTAAGAAACCTTTATTATGCTGTCCAAGATAATGTTGATGCTCTTTGCGAAGCCTTGAGCAAAGATTTCAATAGATCTGCCAGTGAAACCAAAAATTTGGAAATTGTTGGTGGATTGAATGAATTAGTCCACACCATTGCCAGTTTACACGAATGGGTTAAACCAGAAAAGGTTACCGACTTGCCAATCACTTTAAAATCCAATCCTATTTATATTGAAAGAATCCCATTGGGTGTTGTTTTGATTATTTCTCCTTTCAATTATCCATTCTTCTTGTCGTTTTCCGCTGTTGTCGGTGCTATTGCTGGTGGTAATGCAGTGGTGTTGAAACAATCGGAATTGACCCCTAATTTCACAAGATTGTTCAGTGAAATTTTGACCAAGGCTTTGGATAAAGATATCTTTTTGGCAGTCAATGGTGGTATCCCAGAAACTACCGAATTATTAAACCAGAAGTTTGATAAAATTATGTACACTGGTAACAACACTGTGGGTACTATTGTCGCTAAAAAGGCAGCTGAAACTTTGACTCCAGTTATTTTGGAATTGGGTGGTAAATCTCCTGCATTTATCTTAGACGATGTTCAAGATAAAGATATAGAAATTATTGCCAGAAGAATTGCTTGGGGTAGATTTACTAATGCTGGTCAAACCTGTGTTGCCGTTGACTATGTTTTGGTTCCTAAAAAACTCCATGACAAGTTTATCACTGCATTGAAAAAAGTGTTGAATGAAGAATTTTATCCTAAACTTGACAAAACTGATAAAACTTATACTCATGTTATCCATGACCGTGCCTTTACCAATTTATCCAAAATAATATCAACCACCAAAGGTAAAATAATTGTTGGAGGTGAAACTGACCCAGAAACAAGATATATTGCACCAACAGTAATTGATAATGTCTCATGGGACGATTCATCAATGAAAGGTGAAATATTTGGTCCAATTTTGCCAATTTTAACTTATGATAAATTGACTGACTCTCTCAGAGACATTATCAGAAACCATGACACTCCTTTAGCTCAATACGTTTTCACTTCTGGTTCTACTTCTCGTAAATATAACAGACAATTGGATCAAATCTTAACAACTATTAGATCAGGTGGTCTTATTGTTAATGATGTTTTGATGCATGTTGCCTTGATAAATGCTCCATTTGGAGGGGTTGGTCAATCTGGTTATGGCTCTTATCATGGTAAGTTTTCGTTCAGAAGTTTTACTCATGAAAGAACTACAATGGAACAAAAATTATGGAACGATTTCATGGTTAAAGTAAGATACCCTCCATATAACTCAAATAAAGATAACTTGGTAAGAGTTTCGCAACAAGGTTACAATGGTAAGGTTTGGTTTAGTAGAACTGGTGACGTTCCAGTTGCTGGACCAGGTCGTTTCTTTAGTTCTTGGAATTCGTTTGCCGGTGTCATTGGTTTGCTCACTGAGTTCATTACCAACAAACAATAAAATATGTGACATTGGAGTTTATAGTGTTTGTTTTGTTTGTATTTTTATTCCTAAATATTGACAGTTTATTTATTTGAAGGTTGACACTATTTCAATCCTCTATATGTTACATGTAAAATTATTAAGATTATTTATTGATATTAATTATTATTATTAAGATTACTGATTATTAATACTATTAGAAATAAAAAAAGGGGTGCAGGAACCTTCCTTGAACCATGTATGTCCTTTTAATTATGTGGAAAGTCCTCAACACTAAAAAGGGCAAATTATAAATCACTTTCTAAAATTAAATAAGATTAAGAAAAAAAAAAACCAATGATAGGACAATTAACCATCATACAATTAGTCGGAAATAAAGGTAACTTCAGTAAATCCGACCCCATCTTCTTTCACTTTTTCACCATCACCATTATTAATGTCGATTGTAAATTCGTTGGCGTATTGGTAGATATAAGGTCTGGCTCCAGCTACACCACTAACAATATTTTTAACAAACTGAGGAATTTCAGCCATAACGTCGACTCTTTCAACCAACTGGCTCAAATTACCAGATACACTAGCAACTTGTTTATCTTTATCTTTGCCATCAATGTAATTGAATTCAATTTTTTGTGGCACGTCCCAACCACCGACGTCATCAAATTTGGTATCTGAATGAACAACTTGATTATCTATACTGGCAATCAAAATTTTTTCATTATCGGTAACAATACCAATATTGACTTTTGTAGTGCCATAAGATTTTGGGGTGGTGAATTCCATTTGCACTGCAGAGTGATTGGCTGATTGAAAGTTCATAAAGTTCCATGATTTGGCAGCATGGTGAGGTTTCATTCCTTGTAATGCCATAACAAACATTGTTAATCCATTGTTGATTTCAATCACCTTGTTGTCAGCAGTGGTTATGGTACCATTGACCTTACATCTTGGCCAGAATACATGTCTCATTGAACCCCATGGTTGTTCAGGATCTTCGCCGTAGAATGACATACCATCATCACCAAATATAACCCCATCAGTCAATCTTTCCATTTCAAACTCAACGATGGATTCCTTGTTAACTGAACTCTTTAACTTATACACTTTATTATCTTTCAATTCTAAACTCAAATCCTTAGCGTAGAAATTGCTATCCTTGATTTCAAAATCCTCCAATTTAGTCGATGTCCATAAATTAATACTTTTATCTTTGACGTTATATAATCTAAAAGTGAATTGGGCAGTTGTTGTCAACCCCATGACATTCGAATGAATAATTTGTGCAAATCCAATATTCCCATTGCTCAAATCGGTGAAATAAAATGTTTGAGTTTCAACATTGGTATAATTTGGAGAAAGCCATTCGAAATCCTTTGGTTCAGTGGCACGATAGATTTTTCCATTGTTGGTATCAAAGATTCTTTTGGTGATGGGCTGAATTGCATCAGGTCCATATTCTGGTTCTGCTGTCCCTGCAACGGCAGAAAGTCCTGATTGTACCCATTTAAGCATGATTGGTGGTTGGTTGGTTTAGATTGATATTATGGTAAAAAAAAAAATCAAATAAATAAATGCAGTTGGGATAACTTAACAATGATTAACAAAGGGTAAGGATCAGGAAGATTCTCTTTTTTTTTTCTCTTTTCTTTCTAGATTATATATAAAATCTTTTGTTGAGTTTAATGTCGCTTAGTGATGGAGGAGAAAAAGAGAATGAAATGAGTGAGTACGACAAACAAATAGGAGACAAACAAAGAATGTGTGTGTGTGTGTGTATAACTAAAGATGTCGTGCGCATATGATAATAATAGTTTTACCTAGACATGCTGTTTCTCTGTACGAGGTTCATAGCAACCTTGACGTCATTTAGGTAAAAAAGTTAGCTTTGACGTTCGTTATTTGCCAAACTCTGTAGAGACGTCAACTGTGCCAAATCAATTCTTGCATGAAACACTCTGGTTGGATTTTGGAACGACTGGAATATATTTTGTGTAGTATTCACTGCACTGGCCATCTTCGTATAGAGGGCAAGATGGAGTCGTTAAATCGTTGCAGACAACCTAGCCTTTGTTCAAAAATTTAATAATAATAAAATGCAAAAACTATATTGAAATCTAATATAAATACAAACTGAACTTTAAATGAATTATAAAATTAAAAATTATACAACCATAGTATTGGCTCTAGAAAATGATGCATATCTTTGGAATGGGTCGTTTCTTTCCAATTCATATTCCGGGTTTTTGGCTTTGGAGCTACGAGCAAACACACGCTTGCCCCATTTCCAAGCTTCTGCTCCCAACAAGAACAATGCAGTAGTACCAACAGCAACCCCCCATTCCCAAGTAATTGATTTGTGCAAAAATACCTTAGTGTTGATGACAGGAATATAAATAACTGGGAACACCGTTACAAACCCGCCAACAATAGACCAGAATAAAAATTGGTTAGCCCAAAGTTCACTGAAAGGAATAAGTAAAAGAGACTTCTTTGGATCGAGACATTCCCATGCCAATATAAGTGCTTGCCAAGTCATTGAGGCAAATGCAGTGGATCTACCTTCAAACACCAAGGAACAAAGATCTTTGTCAGCATTTGTGGCATTACAATCAATACCCAAGTCACCATTTCCAGCACCATATACAACAATAACAAAACTCAACAAACAGGTTGCAGCCATAATCACACCGTATGCAAACATATCAATGATAACTTCCCAAGTGAAGATAGTATTGTTTGGTGGTTTTTCTAAAATATCGTCAGAAGCAGCATTTTGAGCAAGACCAATGGCAGGGAAGGTACTTGTAACCACCAAAATCCAAAGGACTTCAACTGGACTCAATGGGAAAACAGAATATCCAGTTTCGTCCAAAAATGCTAAACCAATCATCAAATAAAATGCTTGAGCAACATTTTCTGCCAATAATTGCAACACGAATTTTTGAATGTTAGCAGACATCCTTCTACCTTCTTCAATAGCATTCAAAATGGAAGCAAAATTGTCATCGGTCAAAACAATGTCCGATGCATCTTTAGCGACATCTGACCCATTCAATCCCATAGCAATACCAACATCAGCTTTCTTCAAAGATGGAGAATCGTTGACACCGTCACCAGTCATAGCAGCAAACTTCTTTCTTCTGTGCAAGGCATCAATCATACGAACTTTGGTTTTTGGTGCACAACGGGCAATGACCAAGGGTAAAACGGGCAAATTATCAATTTCATCGTCAGTCAATGCATCAAAGTCATTGGCACTCATGACCATAACTTTAACGACGTCTTCACTATAATGGTACAAATTGTGTGGCAAAATACCAACTTCTTGAGCAATAGCTTTTGCTGTACCTGGATGATCACCTGTAAGCATATGAACATTGATACCAGCCTTGTGACACGATTTTACCGACTGAGCAGACTCTTCTCTTGGTGGGTCATAAATACCAATTAAACCTTGGAAAATCAAATGTGATTCAACTTGTTCACGATCGTTCATATCAGCATCGCCAAGTTCTTTAGTTGCAAATGCCAATACTCTTAAACCTTGAGATGATAATGCGGCCATATTTTCTTCAATTAGCTTAACGTCATCTTCAGTTAATTTGACTAAAGTTTGAGAATCATAATCGTCTTCAGTTCTTTCGCCGTACCAGTAATCACACAACCCTAGAAGTCTTTCAACAGCACCTTTGGTGTAAACCCTAGTCTCGCCATCTTTTTTGTAAATGGCAGACATTCTCTTGATTGAGGAGTCAAATGGGAATTCAGCCAAATGTTCATATTCTTGAGCTATGGATTCACGACCGTAGTTTAATCGAGTAGTAAAAACTTGAATAGCAATTTCAGTAGCATCTCCGTGTGCTTTCCAAAGTAATTCTCCAGTATCTTCGTCTTTGGTTTGATTGACGGTAGCAATATTTGCCAAAGTGGCAGTCATTAACCATTTGTGCATAGATTCAGGCATTGGATCAGGATACGGTTTATTGAAATCAATTTCTTCATCGGTCTCTTTAACAAATTTAGGGGAATATGGTGCAAATCTAACATCACCAACAGTAGGGTTGTATGGTTCATTTGAGTTTTGTACATCCAAAGTACCAACATTTGGCAACCAAACTTTTTTGGCAATCATTTTACCTTGAGTCAAAGTACCTGTTTTATCAGAACAAATGTCATTAATACCACCTAAAGCTTCCAAGGAGTCAAATTTTCTAACAATGACGTTTTTTGTCACCATGACTTGTGCTCCAACTGCCATTGTAATTGTCAAAACAAGAATAAGTGCAGAGGGGATCATTGAAAGTGCAACACAGATGGCGTATATGGCTACTTCCTTATTAACGTGGAATTTCTGAGATCCCATGACAATAATAGCGAAAACTACTGCAACGCAGAATAAAAAGATGGCTAACCAAGATAACTTTCTTTGCAATGGGGTACCCACAGTGACACCCAAGATGTTACCAACAACGTCATAAATAGTGCCAGCGGCAGCTTGACCATATTCTCTCTTTTGGGGTTTTCTGTCGTTGGATTTGTCGACTCTTCTAATCAAGCCAGAGTTTCCTTTCAAGGATTGAGCAATAGCACCAATTTCTGTGTTTAATCCCGTAGCGAAAACGATACCGGAACCTCTACCTTTGGAAACGATTGAAGAAGAATAAACCAAATTTAAACGATCACCGACTGGTACTGGCACCGAATAGTCAGTATAAACAACTTCAAAATTTTTAGCAACAGGTAATGATTCACCAGTCAATAACGCCTCGTCGGTTTCTAAATTCATACAATCAAATAATCTAAGATCAGCAGGCACAGTATCACCAACTTTAATGTGGACAATATCACCAGGGACAACTTCTTCTGCTGGAATTGTAAAATCGTCACCATTTCTGGTGACTCTGGCTGTTGGGGAACTCAAATTCTTCAAAGATCCCATAGTTTTTTCAGCCTTGACTTCTTGAACGAACCCAACTGATATGTTAAGAAAAACCACAAATGCAATAACACCTCCCGATATCCAATCCTTAATAGCAAGGGCAATTATCATACTGATGATTAATACCAAAATCATGGCATTGAAAACTTGATGAGCAAGAATTTTGGGGTAGGATATTTTGTCACCTTCACCCAAATTGTTTGGGCCATATGCTTGTATTCGATTTTCAGCGTCGTGTGCTCCTAAACCATCAACAATCGAGGTATTGAATTCTTGAGCAACTTCATCGATGGTTAATCTGTATGCTTGAAATGTTGAATTTGGATCTCTTGGTGGCGTCGATCTGTCGGATTCTGACAAATCTGAGTTAGCACGTTCTTTGGTATCGCCTGAGGCGTAATTCGAATTCTCTTTAGTCAGCGACATTTATATTGTTATCATAAATGGAATGCCCTAATAAATTGATGTAGTTAAAACAGTAAGTAAACAAGTGGATATTCAAAATTGAAAATAAATCAAAAACTTATAGCAATAATTCAAATTGGGTTTCCCTAAATTAATAAATATCTTGCAAAATGAATGTAAAAGTATGCAGAATATATTTGGTAGTTTATAATTTGAAAATAACTTTAAAAATAAAGAGTATATATCATTAATTGAAATAGATAGCAAATGGAGGGGAATTGGATCCCTATTTATATTTTCATGATATTTCTTATCTAATGATGATACACCCACTTCCATTTGTCAAAGTATTTGTGCATCTTGAATTTTCCATGTTTGATTCATGCATCTTAAATTGTGGTGTGTTAGGCTTTTTTTTTTTCTTTTTTTTCTTATTTCTTATTTTGCTACATTATGGAGTTTTGGTAAGCTTTGTTATTTTTTTTTTCTTAGCATTTGTCGTTTTCTCTATTATGTAACTCCTTTCCTTCACTCACTCACTTATCACTAATTTTTCGTTTTTTTCTTGGTTGCAATTTCTGCATCATGGGTTAAAAAATTATTGATTAATTATCTTTATCTTTATCTGGTGCTATTTTTAAAGTTTTGGAAGGGTGGGCAAGGCGAGCAACTGGCGGGAGCAAAATTAAACTTCTACCACGACATATAAAACCGCTCTCTACCTATAGATAAGGTTAATATTCCGAGAAATCTTAGCACTATTAAGCCCAAATATATAGATGGTTTCTATGATCGTGTGTGGTTACACTGAATTGAATTGAATTGCTTTTTACTCCAGTTGTGACTACTTTTCGGGCAGAGGGGTTAGTGTAAACAGAGATGGCAAAATTGATTCTTTTTCTACCAGTTGGAGTTTTCTGATTTATTTTTTTCAATTTAAAGTTGCAATTTTTAGTTATGCAGTTATTACAATTGGTCAACAATCCAGAATACCATGATTCTAATCAAATCTATTGGTTGTTCGTCCATTATTGATATCACACCAAAGCATAGTAGTAGTGATTATTTGTGAAGTTTGTGTTATCGCCATAGTCCTACAATACACTTGTCGAGTCCACGTTTTTTAATTGAATATATGTAATTTTGCACTATTGTTCTATTGAATTTTTTTTTCTTGGTTTCGAGAGTTGGTGATAATTGTCTTATTCTTTTTTTTTTCTTGTCAAAAAGCTTACATTCGTAGATCAATTAATAGTTGCTACCTCGGTTGGATGGCTATAGTGAATACTTGTTATTATTTTTAGCATGAATCTGACAAGCAAGTCTGGACTCAATTGTTTAAGGTAATTCCGCTTGTAATAGTTCAAGATATTGTGTCAAAGTCTTGGACCTGCAAAGCAATCTGTATTGTTATTCTCTTTGCCCAGTATTTGTGACAGATACCCATCAATGTCATTTCTTAATTGGTCGTACCTAATCCCTTCAGGTTCTAGTTGTGCCACTAATAATTACTAAGCCTTGTTTGCGAGTGCCAGTACTTATAGATGTGGTGGAGTGGAGACCATTAGAATGGTGATAATTTCACCAAGAAAAACATGACTTTCCTTAATATTTTTTTTTTCTTGTCATTAACCCCCAAGAATGTCGCTGTTTTAGATATAGATGCGAATTCAGTTTCGTAAACTACACAAAGACATGTCAATTCAAATGAAGGCACTAATTAATCGCCAATTTGTTTTATTGATAAGTTAAAATTAACCTGCCGGATTAATCATTTGTTGAGTTCATTCAGAAAAGAGGTGTGGGGTAACTAGGGCGGAATAATTGCAGTACCCTAGTACATGTGCATTTCTTTTACGAGTAGTAAAGGCACTGGGTTGTATGGTGAACATTACTTTTTATTGTCATAAAGTTCACTTCTCTGCATAAACACAGCCTTGTGGTTAGTAGTAGTGAATAAGTCCTTTTTGAACTAGTTTCTCAAACCAAAATGCATCTTTGTCGTTCAAATTCCAGGCAGCTCTCGTAAATTAGACTAAATGAGAGTATACGGCTCAGCACTTACTCAAAATACAAATTACCATTACTTCCTTTAATGTACGCAAATCTGTAATTCGATAATTGGTCACATTGATTGTTAATTACGATCAAGGACCAGTAAAGGGAGAATACTTTTGCTGATTTATCTCGGTAGTGGGAACGTTGAAAAAAAAAAGCCAATTAAAAAAAGAAAGAAAAAAAATACTTCCGTTCCAAGAGAAACTATATAATAATTCACCAGTCATCCTGTTAACTATGGCAACTGAAAGAGATCAAGAAATAATTGACTTTATAGACCAAGGTAACTATACCTATGCACAGTCTTTAATAACTAAAAAACTTGCCAAATCTCCTCAAAAGTTGTTTTATCATGTTCTACAGAATGAAATACATCTCAAAAGCGGTCAACGAGAATTGGCAATAAAAAAGAATTTGGAATTGTTGAACAGATACCCTAATGACCCTTTGACTATTGAAAAATTGAGTGATTTTTTCAGTAAAATGGAGATGGAAAAAGAGTCCAGTTTGGTGTATGAGAATGCAATCAAAAAGTACCCTGTATCTACGGAAACTCTATGTTTGAGTTGGTTTGACAACTCGATTGAAAAGTATGATTTCAAAGTATTTAACCGTATTTTCATGTATTTGAATAAAAATGGAAAGTCAAGGTTACATACATTATGGTATGCATTTAGTTTCCATTTGTTATTGCAAGAAGGTGAGACTGACAAAGCAAGTTTGTATAATTCTTTGGGTAAGAAACTAATGGAGGGTTTACAACCATTTGAAAACACACAAGAAATCTACGTATACACATTGTTTTTGAGTTCTAAAGAAATTGAGCAAGTGTTGAGTGGAGTCACTTTACCGTTGGATCTTGAGTTGAAGCTTTTGTATATGAAAGCGATGAAAGAAAATGCTAGTTTTGAAGCATTGCATGCATATACAGAGAAATTGCTTTTCAAAGAAAAGTTTGACGATTTTGATACTTGGAAATTATGGATTTTGTCAGGTAAAGAGATTGGCAAATCGTTCGAGGAATTGGATCAAAAATTGACCCTGCCAACAAGAAATATATCGTTGTTGAAAATCGAGTTGGATATATTGTACTCTAGGAATATCGAAACCAGTGTCGAGAACTACTACCAAAAATTCAACACTAAATTGTGTTGCTATGCTGATCTTTCTCAGTATGAACTACCAACTAGTTTTATTGGTAGTCTTAAGAATTCAACTTCGGAGGAAAACTTAATTACCGTAGTCAACAACAGAAAGTTTGTGAATCAAACAGATAACTGGGATGTTTATGAAAGGTTTTCAACAAAAGAAGGAGCTGAGTATGATAGTAATCCAGTTAATGAATTGACATTACGAACAATTGTCTCAGATTTGGACTCTTCTCCTCAAAACACAATCAAGAATATTGTCCTTCTCAAGCATTTACTAGAACAAGACAAGTACAACTATAAATTGAAATTATGGTTAATGAAACTTTACTCCCAATTAAATACAAACGATTTGATTTTCCCCATTTACAACGGACTAAAGATCAGGATGACCCAGCATGAGACATTGAATTACTATTTGACAACCACTAACCCTTCAAAAATCAACCTTGATGCATGGGTTGATATCTACAGATTTTATCTTACATCGAAACAAGAAATCAAGGAGAGCATTATTCAAGGGTTTGACAACGGGGTGTTTAATAAACTTGAAGGGTTTATTAATTTCTCCAAGCGCATGCAAAATTCTATTTCTTTAAATTTTACAGTGGCTAAAATTCTCCAAATATCGACAATCCTCGGTACTGATGGCTACTTGAATTATTTCATTCATTATCTTAAAACTAACGAAGCTTTGATAGTTTCTGACTACACTGACAATCGTGACTTTAAGTCGGAATGGAATGGGTTAGAAAAAATAGATTGCATTGATGTTCCCGTGAACGATGTCGCCACAAAATTAAAACTCTTGGTTTACTCTATAGTATTCGAAGATCAAGACGCAAGCAGATTATTGAAGGTTTTCAACAAAATTACTTCCAACGCAAAGTTCTCTGTGTTCGACAATTTGTTATATAAACTATACTTTAATTTGTTGAAGATTACAAAAACTAAATTGAATCCACAAGAGACACAATCATTGTACAATTATTTACAGAAAAATTTGAAAACTGATAAATTGAAAATATTGATACCAGAAAATTTATTATCGGGGGAATTGACTCAAAATTTAACCAATCTTGTCGAATTTATAAAAATCGTTAAGCTTCTTGCTAAAAGGCATCCTTCGTCATATATGAACCAGTTGGTTAACCTAGTGAAACCTTTTGGCAAAGAATTCAAAAATCTAAAACTAGTACAAAGGCAACACGAGATTATTGATTCAATGGATTTTGAACCACCAATTTCTGTGGATATTTCTCAAACCAAGCTTGAAATTAAAAGTTCTATTGAAGATTGTGTTGTCGCCTTACTTAATAGCCTATAGATTTTTCTTTATAGTTATTCCTAGACTAGCAGTCATTTGATTAATAGTGTTCAATGCTTGTGATAATAAATATTTTCTGTACTGCAAATCAGATTGTTTGGAATTGACTTTAAATTCGTCACGTAGGAATCTCATCAAATCTTGACGTTCATGAGTCTTGTATATTTCTCGACACAATTCGCGATATATTGATATAGCTCGGCTTCTAAATAGAAATTCCTCTAATGACAAGGCATTTTTTATTGTACTCTTTGTAGCAAATGTTCGACTGAATGGCATGGGATGGAAAAAGGGTGACTAGGAAGTAAACGAGTCTTGTCATCAAATTATTTTGAGAGAAAGAAAAGCATCAAAATTTTTTAATGGGTGACTATTTTTGTGCGCTACACTACTATTATTTACTCTCAACAGGACTCCAGACAACAGTTGTGGTGCTTGAATTAATAGGTATTTCGATCTTTCTAACTTCCAACTTTGTTGGTATGTTAAAGATACTGTTCAGTTTTTTTCTATAACCGGAGCAGCCTATAAAAAAATCTTCGACAGACCCATAATTTGAAAACTCTAATATATCTTGTGCTGGCAGAATCACACTTAGGGTATTTTCAGAATTCAACACTGTGCGTTCATCCACATTGGCGTCAGCAATAATCCATTCTAGATCTCGGATGATTGGGTCTTTGGCTGTGTTTGATTTGGGGTCCATTTCTTTTCCTGAAAGATACATCCAATCGTCGGGAAAGCAACCAATAATTTTGCAACTTACCATATATGTTTTGTTGTCAATAGTCATGTCCAATTGTTTTAACTCTGAAATAGTAAAAACCTGTTCTTCTTCTGGAGACCCCACTGTGGAACTATTGCAGAAATCAAAATCGCCATGTTCTATATCGGGAACTAGATTCTGGGTTGGAGACGAGCTTATAGTATTTGGATCAGGAGGATGAATATACTGTGAATTATGGGGTGGACTCTTGATTTTCGTGTCGGGAACTGATGATATGGCATTCAAATGTTGTACTTTATCGCTAACTTCGGAAGAATGGCCTGTTGAAATCAAAAATTTTGCGGGCATAAGCCTAGGAGCCAAGTGAGAGACTTTTGAAAAATATTCTTTACGGGAAACAATGTTTCGGAATAAATCATCTACCACGAGTCTGTCTTTGTTGCCCAAATATTCATAATCAACAATCTCCTGATCATATGAATACGGCTCATAAAATCCTTGATATAGTCTGGTCCTCAAGGTCATCTTAACCACCAAGAGTTTGTCATGTACATCTAGTACACCACTGGCTGAATAATATTCCTCTGCAAGGTTATATTGTTCTCCAAATATTCCTGGGTAACTCACTTGGATCCTTTTTAGTGCCTCAATTTTTACTGGTATAGTAAGTAATTCGTTTCTGGCAAGTAACAACCCACCATTATAGTACTCTTGGTTTTGGCATACTCGAGGATGTGATGTGAAATCAGTGACATCCATACCAATATAGTCTCTCCTGCTAGGATAAAATCTTACAACCAATCCACAGAAGCCTACTCTTGGGCCTTGTTTTTGACCATCCATTATCTCAGGAAAATCTTCTATTTTTATTAAATCCCTAGCCATTTCGTACTGGAGCTGGGTATGTAATTGTAGAGATAAAAGTTGACAAGTGTTAATGAAAAAAAAAAACTTTTGAAGGCGCGCCCTATTTTGTTTGTTTATTTTTCGTGTTTTCCTAATAAAGCACATGGTTTTCGTAACACTACCAGCTAATACATCGATGGCAAGCTTACATTTCTACTGAACAGCTAGAGGAGTTTAGTTAAGGTTTGTCCAGGAATAGCACACTACTTTTTTCTCTTTAACACTATTTAGAATGTGTTTTTGTTGTGTGTGCCTTCTCATGATTGTTACTCTGCCAAGATTAAACGAGGACTTATCGCCCTCTTTTGCACTATAATGTATAATCCAGAGCTTATGTTAACAATTACGGAAATAAACTAGTTGGTACTAAAGTGTGGAGTTTGCGCATAGAATAGAAAATCTCTATTATATTCTAACTTCGCTTATAGTTTGTTGGGTTTAGATGTATCAATCCTGCTGAAAACCCACAAAATTGTGTGGTGCTAGTCACGTGAATAGTAGTGTCTTAACTGTCTCCGTGTGCCGGCTCCGTGGTATTAATGATTTCAGTGCAGATCTTGAAATAGTAAATTTGAGTACCTACAATGGGTAGATGATCACATAGGGAGGTGACTTTGTAGTTTTTACCATCAAGAAGTTGGGTGAGATGTATCGTTTATTTATTCAACCTCTCGTATTTTTTTTTTTTTACTAATGGAGTTATCGCAGTAAAGGTCTAATAAAAATGAGGTACCCCATTCTTGGTGTGAACTCATCTCAGTAAAGTGTATGTCCCTAGAACAACAATGCTGTTGGTTTTAGTTGCATTGCATATTTACTATCTTTGATTGCGTGACAACATGTGTAGATCTTTTACAAACACTCTACACTCAGGCGAGGGCAATGATACTGATTGGGCCATTATTTGGATGATTCTATTTACAACATCAATTATTGGTAGGTATAACTGCTGTGCGTGCTTTTATTCCATATACCACTTGTTGGGTTTTTGTCTAGTGATTCAAAGTATTCTTCTTAATTACGTGCATCCAAAATAGATACCATTCAAATCTGATACACTATTAATTACCACATTTTCGATCGACAGTGTTAAAGGTGATTTATCGATTTCATCTGATAGTCTATGGTTGTTAGCAATTGGCAGAAAGGGATTCTTCACAACGAGAAGAGCTGTTCAAGGATCGTTGGTGTGGCGTGTATTTGGCCATACGCGTTTGTTTGTTGAATGGTGAGGACCACGTTCGGAATTAACTAATGACCCAACTTTTGTGTGTACTTTGCCAAGAGGCAAAAAAAAATCAAAATACCGATATCTGCGAAGCTTTAGTTGGATTTTTTTAGTATACAATTTCATATATAAACCACTACACATTTCCACAAATCTTTTTGGGTATTTCATCCCTTCTTTTTTTTCTTTCCCCATATCATTCAATAATTTTTTTTTACATTTTTTTTTAGGTTTTCTATACTATAGAATTAATCATTTACTAATCCAATCATATATCATTACACATACAATATGCAATACAAACTGAGTAGAGCTACATCGAAATTGTCTCAAGTTGAAATAATACCTGCTAAAACTGACGTTGGTGCTTTGGCTAATAGAATAAATCTTGAAACCAGATCTTTGCACGATAGAGCAGACAAGACAGTTACCTTAAAATTTGCCCTTGCTTTGAGAAATTACAAAGTTTATCGTCAAGGTTTGCAAGCATTCTATCATGTATTTGCTAGTATTGAAAAGGCCTTGTACAGACAGCTTGAAAAGAAAGATGAATGGAGTGAAATGTTGGAGCAAGTTTGGAAACCGGAGATTGCTAGAGCTGGTAAAGCCGAGCAAGACTTGTTATTTTTCTACGATGACAACAAGGAAAAATTCATCAAACCTATTATGCCTGCACAAATTGAGTTTTGCAAACACATTTTGGAAGTTACTGAAGAAAAACCATACTTGTTGTTTGCCTACTTGCATGTGATGTACTTGGCTTTATTTGCTGGTGGTAGAATAATGAGATCGTCGGTCCTCAAAGCTACTGGTATGTACCCACAAAGAGATGGTTTGTCACATGACGATGTGGTCAGAATGGGGACTAATTTTTTCACATTCGATGTTCCTGATGAAGATTTATTGAGATTGACATACAAAAGAGATTACGAGTTGGTGACAAGAAATGGTTTGACGGAAGAACAAAAGTTGGAAATCATTGAAGAATCAAAATACATTTTCGAACATGACGTTAAATGTGTGGCTGAATTAGAAAAACACAACATGGACAAACTTTCGGGTACTTGGACATATTTCTTAGTGACAAGAGGCTACTATGCTGCCTTGGTACTTCTCTCTTTGTTGGCTTTGATCTACTTAAGAAGAGTTGTCAATAAATTAACCTAAATAAAAAAATAAAAACACTTATGAAAACTTCTGTACATTAATTTAGATAATATATGCCTTTTCTATTGTGCAATATCTTCTGTATGCTCCATCTCTTCATTGGTCTCTTCATCGTACTCTTCTCTTTCCTCCTCTTCTTCTTGTTCGTCTTCTTCAAGTTCATATTCATCGGAATCGCTGTTGTCATCACCTTCATCAGAAGAATCATCTGGGTTATATTGCTTGTTCAATTCATTGCTAACCCCATCTGGATGGTCCTCTATCCATGTTTCCACCCAAGAGCTTATTCTATCAACGTTTTCATCCATCTCTTCAGCTGTGTCTGAACGCAACTCAATTACTATGTCAGGAATATAGCTGTCCTTTGCTTCTTGTAATATCACTTCCATGATCTCACAATCCAAGTTTTCTTGTAATTTTAGATCATTGTAGTTTCTAGTCTTTAATCGATCAAACAAATTGGAATTGTCTGTACGCAATACAACCACCAAATCAATTAATCTTTCTGGGAAAATATCACAACAATGCCAATCAACGACCACTCCCCCCTTTTCCAAATCAGGCTCTAACGAGTCTAGCAATTTGTCCTCGTCTACAATCGAAGTATCTAACTTGGCATCATAAGATTCAATGCAGTCTCTTTCCTTTGCTATTTCACTGATATTAAAGTGCTTGAAATGAATCGTCGTCTCTTTACCAAGAGTTTGATTGAGTTGAGAAACTAAACTCAGGGAATGAGATGATTTCCCACACCCAGGTGTACCTGTTATAATTATGTTTGGTGTATATCTTCTTGACATGGTTGTCGTAGTGATGAGATGTGCAATTTGAGGTTGCCTATTAAAAGAAAAATCTTCTAGAATTTTTTTTTGTTTTCTTTCTCTCACTCTCGTTGCAAGACTTTTTTTTTTGTTCTGTTTGTTGAGAATTCAGCAACTACTATTCATAGAAATCAGCAAACATGGTGTCATCTACGCTACCGCCAGAAGAAGGATTAGGTAAATATGGAATGCAAGGGTTGACCTCATTGGTTAAAATGGAACAGTCTGATATTACCAATTTTGCCCTTGGTCAAGATATAAGTAAATGTGGTTTGGACTTGACTAAGGATTCCGAAATATTAAAAAACTTGTCGTCGCCATGGGCTGAAACTTCCCGGTCTGAAGTTGAGCCTTACTACAACTTACCGAAAAGCATAAGAGCGTCCAGTATAAATCCACCACCGGGACCTTGTGATAGCAAGATCCAGAATTTTACTGATGAAACATTGTTCTATATATTTTACATGAAGCCAAGAGATACGTTGCAAGAATACGCTGCTAGAGAGTTGGTGGCACGTAATTGGAGATATCACAAGGGTATACAAGTCTGGTTAACAAAAGATAGTAATGTGGAGCCCGTCTTGATCAATCCAGATGTCGAAAAAGGTGTCTACATTTTCTTTGATCCTCACAACTGGGAAAAGATAAAGAAAGAATTTGTGTTGCATTATAGTCTAGTTCAAGCCTAATCTTTTGTGTATGTAACTTTATCTACTTTGACTTCTCCATCAATTTGAGTGTAAATATACAATATGCATGTCGAGCCATGCGTGTCAAGTAAGCAAAATGAAGGGATATTCGAGTTTATCTCGCTCACTTCGTGTAAAGTTTGTTTGAAATCGTCCAGAGCAGACGTGCTGGTCTCATTTTCTACTTTCGGTTCAGCTTCTTCGGTGTCGTGACTTTCTTTGTCTGTCGCTTCATCATCATCTTGGCTCTTGTCTGCTTCTTCCCGTTCCTCCTCGTCGTTTTCTGGCCAGTCAAAGTTGAATGCACCAGTGGCACTGCCAGGATTGATAAAAAATTTGCCATCTAAAGTGTATGCTTCAACTTTGTGAGTACCTCCCCAAATCAACACATCCACATCTAGTTCTCTTGCAAATGCCGATAATGCTAATGGGTCGCCTCTTGGAATTACTTGAAACCCGTTGGTGTATCCTATCTTTAAATTGTCATGAACAAATCTATTGTATAGTGGGATATTGCTACTCTTATTCAACAGGGACAACTGTTGAGATAGAACCACAGGATTATCAAACTCGCCTTTAACCAAGTTGAATTGTGGAGATATATTGGTTAAGAATTGTAATATGGTAGACGAATTTGTAATGTTGCCTAAACATATCACTTGGTTTATTTTGCTATTACTGGGTGTATTGTTTGGTTGAGGAGCTAATAGTTTACGAAACTTGCTCGGCAAATCGACTGCCCGTTCAGGAACAAAAAGATCACCAATTGCTAATGTCAACATAGTAGGAGGATGGGTATTGTACTAAAAACGTAAATTGGTTTTGCGTGGTGGTGGTTCTTTTTTATTTTTATTTTTTTTTACGTCTCGGTTTTCGCTAGAAAGAATTGTTTATTATTATAAAATCTACACAATGTGCCCAGTTCTTTGACCAATCTAATGGTCACTAGTAATCTTTTCCAATACTTGAGGGTAATTTCTAAAGATATCATCGAATCTATTTCTATTTGTCATTTGGAAGATTTCTGGGTCTTTCGCCAAGGCAACAAAGAAAGTCGCGGTACCACTTTCAATTACTGTTAAGGAGATACGGTTGATTTGGCCAGCAATTAAAAATGCAAAGGCAATAACCGGAGCATAAAAAGCACCACCAGAATTGTACTCTGGCTTGGTGAATTTCAAGTACAAGTATGCCAATAACGCAACCAAATATGCCACAAACAATGAATACAAGTTCAAGGCAGTGTTGATGAACATATCATTGATCAATGCGTCCATACCTTTGAAACGAATCAAATCAAACGTATCCTTGGCAGACTTGATATAGCTTTTCCCGTATAATGCGACGTAGCAATAAGCGTACTTGTTTAAATAACGAACCAACCAATCAATAAACCCGACAAAGAAATCCAAAATAATCATACCGCAAACACCCCAGCCGTTCCCGTCAGCAGCAAAGTTGGACCTAAGAATCGAAATGAATTGTCTCAATAACTGAATCAATGACACAATTAATGAACCGAAAGTGATTGATCCAAAACAATAGGTCAATGCACGTTTCAATGAGGATAATGCAGGATGTTTTGGAGCACCTTGATCTGAATTTGCCAAGTAGTACCAAGTACCATAAATTCCTGCAATAACCACATGGATGACGTTTCTAATTACTTCTGAAATGTAGTACCCAGCAAAGAAAACAAACACCAATACCCCAATTAACTTACCTTTGGAACAACTGCCCCCGCCCACAGAACAAGCTTCGTTGTTGCTGTTAGGGTCATACTTGACATATGTTGCAACAATTACAATACTGAACAAAGCACTAAAGGCAGCACTAAAAATGAGACCAATAAAGGAAGCAATTAAAGTTGAAGGGTACATTTTCATGACATCAATAACAATGGTTAATATGGTAGCACTTAATGGGATTCTGTGGCGGGACGACCAATAGCACCAGGCACCAAACAATGCAAAGATAAGAAACACAATTGCGGCCGAATAGTATTTTTCCACAAAGTAAAAGATGGCGGTCCCAATACCCAAAACGACATTCAAAATAACACCGGTCACAATAAATGCCTTAGGGGCTAATCTGGCAAACACGATTATAGCGGCAGAGAGGATGAATGCCATGACTATAATAAAAGCAAACAATATGATTGTGTTGGTGTTCAATGTAAAAGTGTTTCCTGAGCCATAAATGGACCCCCCTTGGAAACCGTAGGTCGACCTTAAAGCGTTCAATGTGATACCTGCCACGGCAATGAATCCAGCTACTACCAACCAAAAAAATATGGCAAATGGCCAATCGTTGAACTTCGGTTTTTCAACTTTGAAACTGTCATCGAAGTTTTGTGATGGGGTTGGTTTTTCATAGTAACCAAAATCTTGCTGGCGCTCCATATCTGGGCGAACATGATAAGTCTCATCCTGTTGTTGCTGGTATTGAGGATGGTTTGGAGGTGGGTAATTGGGTGGTGGATAATCACTCATTTTCTGTTGCAATGGAAGTAAGTTAGAACAATATTGAATTGAAGACAACGAAAAAGAAGGAAACTACAGAGGTGTATTTATTTTTTCTGTTTTTAATCACCCATGTTTTTCTTTAGTAGCAACATTAGTTTTGTGTCCTGAAATGGGGCTGGAGCTAAAAATAATACACAAGTGAAATTTCAAGTTTTGTTACAGTATGTGCCAAAGGCAAAAAAAAAAGGTTAAAAGCAACTATAAATTTTTTGGAACACCGCAAGATGAGATTTAAATCCGAGGACGTAGCAGTTAATAAGCAATTGAATATCGACTCGGTAATAACAAAAATAGCATGCTCTTTTAGTTGTGCCGGCATCGCAGATGGCGTGTTCCAACAGATTTTTTTGGGGTGTATAACGTTATTTTTTATTCATATTTTTGCAAGAATATTGTAGCAAAACAAAAAGTAGACTGATTTGGGAGACTTTATGGGAAGTAAAATACCACACTAGAACACACCAAGTGTAGCAGCTAGTCCAGTAGTAGACTAATCACTAGCGTTTGGCTCTTGTCTTTCAAAACAAAGACCAAGAAATATAACAAAAGTATAAAGTAAATGGTGAATATCTGTCTCATAAAAGACCAGAAAAATTCAAGCACCACAAGAGGCTCTTATGGCCAAGTTGGTAAGGCACCTCACTAGTAATGAGGAGATCGTAGGTTCGAATCCTGCTGAGAGCATTTCTTTTTTGTTTTTTTTTGCTGCAAGTATTGATCGACCTGAGCACTGCTAAAGATTTCCAATCCTTGGTCTGTGGCCACTGTTATGGTACGACTCTGTTTGTAGTTATTTTAGTCAGCAATCAAGTGGTCGTGTGCGATTGATGAAATTGATGTTTCAACCCGATTTGTAAACAAAACACATAGATTCACCAACAGCAGAAAAAAAAAAAGAAACCAAGTTTCTGATCTGTCCCTAGTATATATATTTTTTTTGAATTTTTTACCCCATTCAAAACCTTATATATATATTATTTTCAATTCATGCATACCCGTTATAACTATTATCGATGGTATCTGATAAATTAACGTTACTTCGACAGTTTTCTGAAGAGGATGAGCTATTTGGCGACATTGAAGGTATAGATTACCACGACGGAGAAACACTCAAAATCAACAAGTTTTCTTTCCCGCTGCTGGCACTGTCGCCGCTGTTTGCCATAACGGGCCAATCACCAAATATGAGGTCAATAAATGGGAAAAGAATAACACGAGAGACATTGAGCGAATATAGTGAAGAGAATGAGACTGACCTTACATCGGAATTTTCAGATCAGGAGTTTGAGTGGGACGGATTCAATAAGAACCAGAGTATATACCAACAAATGAATCAACGATTAATAGCCACAAAGGTTGCCAAGCAACGGGAGGCGGAACGAGAGCAAAGAGAATTGATGCAGAAACGACATAAAGATTATGACCCGAATCAAACGTTGCGGTTAAAAGATTTCAACAAGTTGACCAATGAAAACTTGACTCTTTTGGACCAGTTGGATGATGAGAAAACCGTGAATTACGAATATGTCAGAGATGACGTCGAGGATTTTGCCCAAGGGTTTGATAAAGATTTTGAGACTAAATTGCGAATACAACCGTCAATGCCCACACTTCGAAGTAATGCGCCCACACTAAAGAAGTATAAATCTTATGGAGAGTTCAAATGTGACAATCGAGTGAAACAGAAGTTGGATAGAATTCCGTCATTCTATAACAAGAATCAGCTACTTAGCAAATTCAAGGAAACCAAATCTTATCATCCTCACCACAAGAAGATGGGGACTGTAAGGTGTTTAAATAACAATAGCGAGGTGCCCGTTACATATCCGTCCATTAGTAATATGAAACTAAACAAAGAAAAAAATAGGTGGGAAGGAAATGATATAGACTTGATTCGATTTGAAAAGCCGTCTTTGATTACTCACAAAGAAAACAAAACTAAGAAACGACAAGGAAATATGGTCTACGACGAACAGAACCTACGATGGATTAACATCGAAAGCGAACATGATGTGTTTGACGATATACCCGATTTAGCTGTGAAACAGCTACAGTCACCAGTTAGGGGATTGAGCCAGTTTACCCAACGCACCACTTCAACCACTGCAACAGCCACAGCCCCTAGCAAGAATAACGAAACACAGCATCTGGATTTTGAAATTAGTCGCAAACTCGTGGATAAATTCCAAAAAGAGCAAGCAAAGATCGAGAAGAAAATTAACCATTGGTTCATTGACACAACCAGCGAGTTTAATACTGACCATTACTGGGAGATCCGTAAAATGATAATTGAAGAGTAACGTGTTGAGCTAGCATGCCTTTTCCAAACCTGTCTAATTCGGTAGTTGCAAACCGCTTTGAGCTAGAGAACAGTGAGCCATTAGCTTGAATGGTAAACCTGAGTGAGATGAGGTCATTGCGGGGATAGAAGGTTCAGTCCGTATACCCCAATTTTTCTATATACCATGTATTTTTATGTATACCTTTTTGTTCAATTCTTTTTTGTAGTTTACATTTTTGATATTTCCCGAATTGATAACGCCTTGCAAAGGAAATATTTTTATAACATTGTGTTTTCGAAATTATGTAAGGACCTTGCTATTCATAAAAAAACATGTTCTACAGATGTGTGACACCAACCTCAAAGAAGTTCTATAAGTTAGGGTTTTTGCATTACTACCTTTAGTTTAAAATAACCTTGGTGGAAATCCTTGATCAGGTTATCAATACTTGTCATTTTAAATATACAACTAGTCTCCACAACTCTTTTAGCAGAATATGCTGCAACAAATGCAAATTACACCAAGAAGCTGACGGACTCGTGGCAAGTATTGGGCCACCACTAGTAACATTAGAGTATCGTATTAAGAGAGCCAACCATATTTCAGGATTGACGATTGGATTGAAACTGAATCAAACCACCTAAAATCCTTCCTCCATTTTATTGGGCTGGGTTTACTTGTCACTTTTGAAAAACGTCTCAAGTGTTTGGATATTTTATACTTTTCGCCTACAAGTTGACAAAGATATGAAAGGACAGATGACAACCATTACTAGTTGGCACAAAGTGTTAGGTAATACCATGCAGAAGAACTCAAATATTTTACATCAATTACACGATCAGAAGATAACGGAAGGAATTGTTAAACCAAGGAGTTAGTAGTTACTTGGAGAGTACACTCGTGAGATACTTTGTTAGACTCACACCAAGATAGTTTTCAACACAATTTGTATTTCCATTTTTAACTATTATACGTGTATGTAAATATATATTTGAATCACGGTTTTAAAAATTATATTACATGGTAATTAAACCGAAACCAACAACGATAGAAATACCGATAGTGGCAATCTTAGTCAACAAGTTGACAGAAACAATGCTGGCAGCAGATTTACTACCACTTGAACCAGATGACGAGCTGGAAGAAGAAGAGGAGGAGGAGGAAGAAGATCCAGATCCAGAGTCAGAAGTCGATTGAGAAGTGTCGGTTCTGACGGTACCAGATACGGTACCTAATCCTGAAGAGCCAGCAGAGGACAAGTAAGCAGAACAGCTGCTAGCAGTCTTGGCACTTTGTAATGAAGCAGAACCACCAAAGTCACAAGCAGATTTGCTTTCCTTGTTTTGTTCGTAATACAAGTTCATGACAAAACTCAATTTATCCTTGCTGTGGCATGGGGAGTAAGCACCATATTCACCTGTGGTTCCGTTAGCATTAATACCATCACAGTCAATCTTAGCACAAATGTAGGAAAACAAGTCTGAGTAGTCGTCTGAATCAACCTTGTCGTCAACAACACATTTCAATGAGGCACTCATACATTCACACACTTCTTTGTCTGGGGTTGGTGGCAAGTTTGTAGATGCTTCCCAATTGTTGGTGTTGGTTGGACAAGTGGTTCTGGAAATGGAGGAGGCAGATTCAGCAGAAGCCTTAGCGGAACTTGGGTGGATGTCTTTGATTTCTGATGAATAGTAGGAGTAGTCTTTCAAAGTTGAAACAGTGTTGTCTTTGATACTAACCAAACCATAGTTGTTTTCTTCTTCAAAATACATGTAAACAATACCACCAGACCAAACTGGAGTCATTTGGTCACCAAAAAGAGTAGCCACTTCTGTGAATTTTCTTGGTCTAACTTCATTACAACCGTATTCGGAGAAAAAGATTGGGATACCCAAGTTTTTGTAATCGTTGGTAGCAGATTCATAACCAGAAGCTTTGTAAGAAGAGTCTCCACACCATTCGTACATGTTTATACCGAAAAAGTCAGCAGCTTCGTCTTCATCACCACAAGCAAAGTAGTCGGCTAATGAAACTCTGATGGCGGAATCATCATTGGCAGAGTAACCGACTGGAATACTTCTGTAACCTTTGCTTTTGATGTAGGCTTTGGTATCTCTGATAGCAGCCTTAACGAAAGCAGAAGCGTCAGTGTTTGATTTCTTGTTGGTGACTTCATTACCGGCAAAGAAACCTAAAATGTTAGTGTAGTTGTGGAACAAATCGACAACAGAAGTGTATCTTTCAAAAAGATCCAAATCCCAGGATGGGTCGTCTCTGTTGATGGATTCATCTGGTTGGGACAAATCGGCAATGACATAAATACCGGCATCTTGCAACATTTGCATACATTCAGTATGGTCTTGACTGGTGTCTAAAGCATAAACTCTGATGACATTGGTGTCGACAGCTTCCAAGTATGGAATATCTCTTTTACAGTGCTCAGGATTAGCTAATGGGTCAACAAATGATTCGTTGGAGTCCAAGTTATTTTGTTGGTAAGCAATACCTTTGATGTAAAATTGGGATCCATTGTTGGAGTAGAAGAATTTGTTACCAACAATTTCAATAGCAGGCAAATCTTCGGCAGCCACGGAAGAAACGAATGAAGTAGCAGCCAAGATTGATGGGAATAAAGATTTCAACAACATAGCGATCGAATGTGTGTAGTTTCTTTGACGATGATTCCTTGAATTTCTTGGTAGAAGGAAAGTACTAAACGGTAAACGGATGAATGTCAAGAAAAAAAACCAGTTAAGGGGAGGAAAGCCAAGAAACAAGAAAAAAAAAAGAAAGATGAAGAAAGAAAAAAAAAATTGTTCTTGATTTGGACTAATTGTTCATTAAATATGAAACAGAGGAGAGTAAAAAAAAAACAAAGGTGATACGCAAAAGTAAATGTAAATAATTTCATCATTTATTTTGTCCTGTACAATTCTGCTACTGTTGTTGTTGGCTGTGCCTATTTTAATTTGGAGATAATGAAAAAAAATTTTTAACCCAAATTGGTTTTTTTCTTCGTTTGTCGGCTAAATTTAAAGCAAAACAATTAAGAAAAAAAATTTCGTGTCGTGTTAAGCCAGAAATTGTTCTCTCCTATTGTCGTGGTATTTATTTTATTGTTTTGCGGGTTTGCTCGTCTGTAGAGCGAATAGTACTACCACACGACGTACGGTTTGGTACAAGGCAGGTACTATACTACAACGCCAGCGATGTTTAAGCCAAGGAAATATTTTTTTTCCTTCAACAAGGCTTTTTTGTATCCCGAATAATAAGCTGACATGTTACCACTTCTTCCCATCTCATTGACTACCTTTGATTATTGATCTTTAACAGCAACTACAACACCCCAACCCAAGCTTGAACATATAGCTCGTCACTCCTCAATCGTTTCTACTCATTTCTATTCTAACCGGTTTAGGCGTTTTCATAAACACTGTCACAACAGGATTTAGTGATGATACTGCATAGTAGCTGACTATTTTTTGTGTACCGGATCAATATATTACACAAAAATGCACTAAAAAAGAAATTCATTTTGAGGCTATGTCGATTCCAGATATAGCAATAAACATTCCCTTTCATACGCTAGCCTTTCTACATTCGCCACCAAACCTTTGCAATTGATATGGCCACTCGATCCACACGACGCGTACACTTGAAAGGGATAATCAAACGCAAATACTAACATTTTTTGATGATGTCAAAACAACTTTAAAAATAGGTCTAATTGTTTTCAGGTACGCGTGTATGCTTGGATTAATGGGCTACATCATGGTGTTGTGCCCTGTCAACTTCCGACTCTAGAGATTGTCTCTGTCATGTTTTGACAATCGCGTGAATTTGTTCTTAGTGATTACTTGCATATGGCCCGTCAGAGTAATACCTGCTTAGATCCTGTTGAGGTATGTTCTGATTTAACCCAGACTAAGGGAAGTGTTTCCTGTACGATTAGTAGAATGTGTAGTGCCTGCAAGCATACTGTCAACTATGAATGATACCCATCAATAGATTTCTAGTGGTTAGTCTATGAAGGAGATGTAACACATATTTGCAATCCAACCTTTCTCTTTCTCTGAGTTTTATTCTTACTAGAAATAGATTAATAGCATAGTTAGTTGGCATTAACTAATTAACCCAACCGTTGATATAACAGTATTAATATCCACGATACCTAAGGCAGCATGTCTACAATAAAACCTTTGGCTTTTTATTTACAAGAGATGTGAAATTGCCAGCATATTTTCCCTGTTTTTCCGTGCAAAAATTGCCCCAAAAAATGATTTTACCACCACCTACAAACTCTTGTCTAACAAACTTAAGCAATGAAGTCACAACGCAATTCTAACAGCCGTCTTCCAAAATTTTATTGGTTGAGTCTTGCCAACTGATTACAACGGGATCATTTAACACCTCACCATGTACTTTAATCTTGGATAAATTTAAAATGCCGCACTCATCCCACCACCACCCCACTTTCTCCCCCAACCAGGAAAAATTTTGTAGTCAATATAAACCGTTAGATTCATACAGCAAACTAAAGGACAAGGTGTATACCCTGAACGTCTCTACACCGTAACTTCAAATCATCACCAACACACCCACAATCTGTTCACCTACATTCGTAGAAATTCATGGAAAAACTTCCATTTTTTAGGGCCACATATCCTGCATTTACGATACACCCGCACCAACAAACAACACACAATAAAGATTTTCACTTTTTTTTTTTTCCAGCCTCCTCCTCCTCTCCGGTGTCGAGATTTTTTATTTTTTGACCATCTTATACTTAACTCTAGTTTCAAACTAACTCCACCAAGACAATGTCAGATACCGAAAAGACCACAGAAACAGATTCAGAGGTAGGATACCTCGATATATATCTTAGATTCAACGATGATATGGAAAAGGACTACTGTTTCCAAGTGAAAACCACCACCGTTTTTAAAGATTTATACAAAGTTTTTAGAACATTACCCATTTCATTACGACCAAGTGTATTTTATCATGCCCAACCTATTGGGTTCAAGAAATCAGTCTCTCCTGGGTACTTGACTCAAGATGGAAATTTTATTTTTGATGAAGACTCACAGAAACAAGCAGTTCCTGTTAATGACAATGATTTGATTAATGAAACAGTGTGGCCCGGTCAACTAATCCTTCCAGTTTGGCAGTTCAACGACTTTGGGTTCTATTCGTTCCTTGCATTTTTGGCATGCTGGTTATACACCGATTTACCTGATTTCATAAGTCCTACTCCGGGAATTTGTCTTACCAATCAAATGACGAAATTGATGGCATGGGTATTGGTGCAGTTTGGCAAGGACAGATTTGCCGAAACTTTACTTGCAGATTTATATGATACTGTAGGTGTGGGTGCTCAATGTGTATTTTTTGGATTTCATATTATCAAGTGTTTGTTCATATTTGGGTTTTTGTACACCGGGGTTTTCAACCCAATGAGAGTGTTCCGTTTAACACCAAGAAGTGTCAAATTAGATGTCACCAAAGAAGAATTGGTTAAATTGGGATGGACAGGTACGAGAAAGGCCACCATTGACGAATACAAAGAGTATTACCGTGAATTCAAGATCAATCAACATGGTGGTATGATCCAAGCACACCGTGCTGGATTGTTTAACACTCTTAGAAATTTGGGTGTCCAATTAGAATCAGGCGAAGGGTATAACACTCCGTTGACCGAAGAAAATAAATTGAGAACCATGAGACAGATTGTTGAAGATGCTAAGAAGCCCGATTTCAAATTGAAATTGAGTTATGAGTATTTTGCTGAATTGGGATATGTTTTTGCCACGAATGCAGAAAACAAAGAAGGCAGTGAATTGGCTCAATTGATTAAACAATACAGAAGATACGGATTATTAGTCAGTGACCAAAGAATCAAAACTGTGGTCAGGGCCAGAAAAGGCGAAACCGATGAAGAAAAGCCAAAGGTTGAAGAGGTTGTTGAAGAGTAAAGGGCGAGAGAGAAAAAAAAAAAGACACCAAAAAAAAAAACACACGTCTTTTTTTTGTCTTTTGTTGTTAAGTTTTAGATGATAAAGTATATAATATCAAACAATATAAATAATATATTAATACGTTTGTTGCCACAATTGTCAGAGCTTACATATATTAATTCTACTTCGCCGGAGGTACTCCTAAAGATTGAAGGGTTAGATCATAGTTTGATCAACTACGAATTTCTGAATAATCTACAGCAAATGGTAGGTGTCATCAACCGAGACACTATAGTTATTGAAAATCTTCTGAAATACAATTTGGATGAGTTTTCGTTGGTGCAATTGTTTAAGAAGTTGGGTGACATAAAGCAGTGTTATATTGTTGACAATAGGAAAATTGGGTTCATTGAATTATTGTGTGATGAGGTTGTCACTGTTTGATGCACGCCCCTACACCATGAACAATAAGAACGGTGTGTATATAAATAGTAGTGTGTACAACCCAATAATTAGTTGGGCCACTTTTCAAGAATGACTCTAAAGACATAGAATGTACGAACACTTGTATTCTGATGTTACCAGTATAGTCAGACCAGGAGAAGTGGGGGAGGACAATTCAGTGCCCTATACTAAGAGTAGTTAGTAGTAGGAATTTCATATTTTCTAACGTTATGTGCAGTATCGCTAATGTTTGCGAGGTAGATTTTGTGGAACTAATTAAACAATCAAAATGGCGGGGAGGGAGGAAATAATGGGGGACGATCTGGAGTAATAAAAAAAAAGCTATTTCCACCACGAATATTTATTGGAACTGTGAGGATGTAGCCCAGGTGAGGTGGCTTAATGAGCCTAGCTGTCACTAATAGTTATTGACTCTCAAAAGATCAGACTCGACACGTTTTCCCCACCGACCAAAAAAAGGTTTCGAGGATATCTGCATGCAACAACCATAAAAGATTGATTGACAACAGACTACTGTGAGAACTATCCAAAAAAATAATGCACCACAAGGAAATAGGGGGTCAATATAGTGTTATACATACGAGAGCAAATCATGATAGACTAAAAAAAAAGTACACAGAACACAATTTAAAATTCTTGTCACTCCTAAACAATTTAATTTATCCTATATATATTCGTGATTGACCCACTTTTTATTCGAAAAAAGCAGTCAGATTTTGTAACTACATATTCCAACACATTAGTACATGAACACACAGAATGACCACCCCAACATCCATTTTGTCACCCTGTGACTCGTGCTTGACACTTTCAGACAAGTCCCAACAATACAATTCCCAATACCTTATGAACTATCTATCTTCGAGGATCCCTGAAGAAGAAACCGAAGTATCAGAAATCACGGTGGTTTACGATGGTAATGCCAATATCAACATCAAATTATGCTCTGTTGTGTGTTTGATCAATATATATTTACATAAGAAGATAACTGTTGAGGATTTAACAGTGAACCATTTGTTTGTCTATTTATTCTACCACCAGCATAATTTATTCAATAAAGAAATATATATCGATCAGCTAAAACTAGTTCACTTGGGAAAGAAATACCAGTTCTCGACATTGCACAGCATACCTTCACCAAGACTAATTCATGACTTACAGATTGAACGGTACCCTACATTATTATTGAACATTAAAGAAGACAATTACCTACCATTTAATCTCGACGTTGGGTATTATTTGACCTGTCAGCAAACGTTTGTTGACAAATCTACAGGTGATGTTACTTGTCTCGACACCTTGATAAGAAAATGGAAACGACTTCAGAATCATAAGAACGGAAGCAATACATCTAAACGAAGAGGGCTTAAGAATTTTCTAAAAAGTATTATGGTTTGAGAGACTACCATATACGATGTACTTATTATGTAACAATTCTACAATTAGTTAAATACTTTGTAAAAATATATGAATTACTCGTACAATTAAATGACATTTATTTGTTATTTGTGTGGGTGTGGTTTCCTTTTACTAATACACCCAATGTATATATATGGGGCGACAAGTAAAAAAAGATCCCTAGTTGGTTGATATATGGATTTCTCTTATTTCATAATATACAAAACTCCGATGCTTAGTAACCGAAAGCAGCTAATTTTTGAGCGGCTTCAGATTCAGCAGTAGAAGCTTTAGCAGCGTTCAATTTTTTGGTCAAAGCCTTCTTCTTGGCGTAGTATTCAGCAGATTGGACTTTTCTCTTTTCTTCTAATTTTTCAACAACTGATTCGTATTTCCAACCAACAGCTGAAGATAATTTACCAACGGTGGTGTATTTTCTACCTGGTTTCAATCTTAAGACTCTCAAAGCTTGAGGAACAACAACTCTCTTTTTCTTGTCGTATGGTGGTGGGACACCTTCGAAAACCTTCAATCTTTCCAAGGCTGCTTTACCTCTGGCAGTTTTGTGAGGAATCATACCTCTGATGGCCTTGTATAAGATTCTAGATGGGGCTCTGAAATGGAATGGACCCTTCTTCTTGTTGTATCTAGTAGCTTTTCTCAAGTAGTCGTGGTACTTTAATTTGTTTCTGAAAAATTCACCAGAAATGTTCAATTCTTCACATCTGACAACGACGACTTTTTGACCATTAAGGATTTGTTTAGAAACAATAGAGGCTAAACGACCCAACAAATGGCCTTTACCATCAATAACAACAACTTTTTCAAATGAGGACATGGTTGATTGATTAAGATAGAAGGAAAGGTTAAAGGAAGTTTTCAAAAAAAAAAAAAAGAATTTTTTACTATAGGGAAAACGACTGTAGGAGAGAAAAAAAACTACTCAGCTCCAGTGCGAAACTGTAAAAGTTGGTGGTTGTAACCAGTAAAAAACCGGAAAAACAGTGCGCATTGGGTGATAATGGTCACCACTAAGAAAAAGTGTGTGTGCAGGTTAGGGCTATAGCCCTAATCCACACAACAAAAAATTTAGCAGCCAAAAAGAAATATTGATTCCCGAGTTCAACATATATTCACTATACAGTTAATTCATTCTTTTTAATCAAAGAGTTTACAACACTAAGAATGGCTTCGATTGAGGCTTGTGACACATCGTGATTGATACCACAACCCCATCTAGTAACTTTTTCACCATTGGCATTAACATATGATAATTCGATATAAGTTGCTGCCTTACTACTAGAACCACCTCCCAAAGAATGTTCTTGATAGTTTACAACTTCAAACAAAACACCGAACTTGTTAGAAATTGCATCAATAAAAGCAGAGATAGGACCATTACCTTGACCTTTAATGGTGATGCCATCATTTAATTGAGCAACAATTTCTCTTTCATCGTTTTTATTCTTGGTGATTTCAAAATCCTGAATGCTTAAAGGGGCACTCACCAAGTATTGTTCGTTGAACAAGTTTACAATTTCATCAACCTTCAATTCTCTACCCAACAGGTCAGCAGTGTTTTGCACCAATCCTGAAAAGGCAACTTGTAAGTGTCTTGGCAAGTCCAATCCCAAAGATCTAAGGATGACCCAGGCAGCACCACCTTTACCTGATTGGGAGTTGACTCTAATCACGGCTTCGTAAGTTCTGCCAATATCTTTTGGATCTAATGGCAAGTATGGGATAGCCCATTTGTCTCCCTTTTGTTTAGCAAAACCCTTTTTAATGGCGTCTTGATGAGATCCACTGAAGGCACACACCACAAGTGAGCCACCGTAAGGTGATCTTGCGGGCACCGGGATTTTATTACAACGTTCACTAACCTCAATAATGCTCTCGATATCGGAAAAGTCCAAATTTGGCGCAATACCTTGGGTGTACAAGTTCAATGCCACCGTGACCAAGTCAACATTACCGGTTCTTTCACCGTTTCCAAACACACAACCTTCCACTCTATCGGCACCAGCCAACATACCCAATTCGGTAGCAGCGACACCACAGCCACGGTCATTATGAGTATGGGTGGAGACAATAATCTTTTCACGTTCAGTTATGTTTTGACAAAAGTATTCAATCTGATCAGCATAAACATTAGGACCAGCAACTTCAACTGTGGCAGGCAAATTGAAGATCATTGGGTTTTCCACTGTTGGTTCCCAAGCTTTTTTAACGGCTTCACAAATCTCAACGGCAAATTCAACTGGCGTATCTGAGAAACACTCTGGAGAAAACTCCAAATTCCATTCAGTGTCTTGCATGTTAGGGTCATCTTTAGTTAATGATCTCACTAATTTTGTAGTTTCAATGGCCTTGTCTATAGCGTCTTGTTTGCTCATACCGAAAACAACTTCACGGAATACATCAGAGGTTGCCAAATATGTATGAATGGTAGCACGCTTGGCCCCTTTTACCGATTCCACTGTTCTTCTGATCAATGGTTCACGAGATTGGGTCAAGACTTGAATAGTTACATCATCTGGCGCATTTTCAACGGCGTATCGGGTGAAATCAAAATCAGTTTGCGAAGCAGAGGGGAACGAAACTTCGATTTCTTTAAACCCAATATCAATTAATTTATGGAAGTATTCTTTTTTTTCTGGAACCGACATTGGATCTGGCAAGGACTGGTTACCGTCTCTTAAATCAGTGGAAAGCCAGCGGGGAGCTTTAGTGATTACTTTGGTGGGCCAAGTTCTATTGGGCAAGTTGATCTGTTTTGGTGGAGAGTATTTTTTGGAAGGGTCTCTAAGCATATTCTTATATTGGAGCTTAACTGGGGGTATTCTAGATACCCATCTTTGGAAAACCTTTTGCATCGTTGTTGTGGAAAAAGAAAGGGTAGTTGAAGTGAAAAATTATCGAATCAGAAGAAAAGTATATTTAATCGAGGTGAATAAATTTCAGCCTCACCGGTGGCGGTGGTGTTATGACACAAGAATGAGTCAGCTCTCCGTAACAGGAATAACAGGTAGACTTCCAAAATAGGAATGTACAGCCAACTACATTTAGCATTGCTTAGTTTTTTTTTCTCATTTTTTCTTTTTTTGTTCTCATCTCATCACAAATGAAACATTTTTCTAAAAAAAAAAAAGATTCTTATAGTTATAGCTTTTCTTTACATCTAATCGAATATGGCTAAAGCATCTAAAGTTGACAAGAAATTGTCTAAGAAGAAAGAAGAAAAACCTGCTAAGAAGGTTGAAGAAGAAAGTTCAAGTGAAGAAAGCAGTTCTGACGATAGTTCTAGTGAAGAAAGCAGTTCTGACGATGATTCCAGTGACGACAGTTCAAGCAGCTCCAGTGATGAAGGTTCTGATAGCGACAGCAGTGATGAAGAAGAAGTAGAAAAGAAAGAGAGTTCTAGTGATGAAAGCGATGATGAAGACAAGAAGGAAGAGAGCTCATCTGGTTCTGACGAAGAAGAAAAGAAGGAAGAAAAGTCTTCTAGTTCTGACAGCGAGGATTCCAGTTCTTCCGATAGTTCTAGCTCAGAGAGTGACAGCGATAGCGACTCCGATTCTGACTCCGACTCAGAAGAAGAACCTTCTAAGAAACGTAAAGCTGAAGAATCCAAAGAAGAAGAGTCTGCTCCAGTCAAGAAATCCAAACCAGCTGCTAGCACTGAAGAACCAGCTACGTTATTTGTTGGTAGATTATCATGGAACATTGATGATGCTTGGTTAAAGAGAGAATTTGAACACATTGGTGGTGTTATTGGTGCTAGAGTCATTATGGAAAGAGCCACTGGTAAGTCTAGAGGTTATGGTTATGTTGATTTCGAAAGCAAATCAGCCGCTGAAAAAGCTCTCGAAGAAATGCAAGGTAAGGAAATTGATGGCAGACCAATCAACTTGGATATGTCTACTGGTAAACCACATGCATCTAAATCCAATAACGATAGAGCTAAACAGTATGGTGACAGTCAATCTCCTCCAAGTGACACCTTATTCATTGGTAATCTTTCCTTCAATGCTAACAGAGACAATTTGTTTAATGTTTTTGGTGAATATGGTAATGTTATTTCATGCAGAGTTCCAACTCACCCAGACACTCAACAACCAAAAGGGTTCGGGTACGTTCAATTCTCCAGTGTTGATGAAGCCAAGGCTGCCTTAGAAGCGATGAACGGGGAATACATTGAAGGTCGTCCATGTAGATTAGACTTTTCAACTCCAAGAGATAACACCAACAACAACAACAATAATAGAAGAGGTGGTTTTGGTGGTGGTTTTGGCGGTCGTGAAAGATCAGCTACTCCAAGATCCGGTAACAGCACCCCAAGACCAAATAAGTCAACTGAATTCAAAGGTACTAAGAAGACCTTTGATTAAACCTAGTGTATAATAGTTAAATAAGTTTTCGTAGTTTTAAGCATAAGATTTGTTACCCATTTTTTTTTTCTTGCCGATTGTGGCACCCCTTTGACTAAAAAGGACAAGAAAAATAATAACACGACAATCAACAAGAAGCGAATGCACCAGAAAGCAAGATTGACTTGTCTTGGCTTGATCTCAACGGTTGGTGACGTACAAGCACTTAAGATAGAAAGAGGTTGGACCGAACGACAAGCAGATGTGGAATATTTCCGGAGTTTTTAAAGTGCTGGTCATCTGGTGGCGGTACACTGGAATGATCATAATATAACATAATTTCACACTAAAAATCAGGGCTTAAATGAAAGGCAAAAATTTTTTATCTATCATGGTATGGAAAAAACTAAATTCCCGCAAAACCAAACCTTCACTATATTGTGTAATTAAGAAAAACGTCAACTCTCCCCTCTAATTCCAAGAAAAAAAAAAAAAGGAAAACTGATAGATTGTGTTTCCATTGTCTGTGGTTCGCTCTACCCCCCCGTTAGTATTTTTTTTTTCTTGGTGGTCGGGTTCCTACTACACTCAACCTGTTCCTAGCTTTTGAGGTTTCGATAATTGACAAGTTTAAGAGGTGTATATTGGCGTTGTGCTGGGAACACCAAGTGTACTACATAAAATTTTTATTAGAGTTCACAGAACTGTTGTACATTGGAACAATAGATTTAAAGTTCACAAACAACTAGGAATTTCAAGGAGATAACGGAAATAAAAAAAACATCAGGTGAAAGTGTATTGCTTAAAGAGCCCACCTTCCCACACCCATAGTTGTAAGTAGGGCAAATAATAAATAGTACGTCTACCAAAAAGAAAAAAAACTAAATTAGTCTCCACCACCAACTGCCTCAAAAGAAAAAGAAAAGTTTATCAACCATTCTCATTCTTTCTTTTTTTTTTTTTCTCTCTACGAACAGAAAAAAACAACAAATTTCCTTACCTTTTTTCTTTATTGAAACACCTTTAGATTCCTTGCTTATACTGAACCATCCCACTAATGAGACGAGCAGTATCAAAAATACTACCCACCCCCAAACTATTTAACGACTCCGCCCATTTCCATTCAAATTTCAGGCTTGAGTACAACTCAGTTGATGATTTTTACGTACAGTTAGATAACCCACATAAGGTCTGGTTACCAGGAGAAGAAATCTCAGGACAAGTTGTATTAATTTCGAAAAAGAATTTGGCAAATATAGTCATAACGTTGTCGTTGGTGGGGTTTATTAAAATAAATGCATCGTCACATCTGAAGTTGAGGCCTTTGAAGCATACGTTATTTGATTATACTATTAAAATCTATGGTAAAGATGAAGAAGAACAAACAGACTCAGCAGAGTTTAGTAATGGACTTTTGAAAGGCGAACATGTGTTTCCGTTTATTGTAAAGTTGCCCAATAAAAGAGTATATACGTCGATTGATTTTGGGAAAGGTTCCATCAACTACATTTTGAAAGCAGCTATAGGAAACTCGTCGTCCTATGTGATACCTGCCTCGCCCGACAATGCCAGTACTAGCAGTTTAACGAAAAAGAAAATACTACAGAATCCTAGTCACACATCAGAAAAAGTCATAAGTCTAGTAAATCCAATAGATGTTTCGTTATTGCCTCGACCGAAACCAAAGAGATTGATTCTCAAAGATCCACGAACTAGCTCAAACAAAAAGTTGTCTCGCACGCAAACGTCAACGTCAACCATCAACACCATGTCTTCTAACGAACACGACCATTCGTTGCCCGAAGGTGCCACACCTGAAGATTCCGACCACAAATCATTAAAGTCGATACCTGTGCCCACGATCAAAGCCATATTGGAAGTGCCGCAGCGTGGATACTTGCGAGGCGAGCTGATCCCGATCAAGCTTTCTATCAACCATTTACGAAAGATCCAGGATTTCAATGGTATTATAATAACGTTTGTCAGAGTTTGTCGATTAGACAATGGCCCAGATGGAGTTGTTGAGTCGTTTAGAAAAGATCTACAACAGTTGATACTTCCCTTGTATGTTGATCCTGTTACTTTCCAATCCGAAATCAATTCGTCGCTACGAGTGCCTGCTGATGCCTTCCCGACAATTTTGGGGTGTCCGTTAGTTTCATTCCAGTACTTTGTTGAAGTACTAATAAACCTTTCTGGCAAATCAATTGCGCTTGATTCTGATGTTGATGCACGCGCTAAAGCCAACCCGCAAGCAACCAAATCATCACTGGACAAGTTTAAGTTTAACTTTGATTCCACCCAAACCGAGAGATCTACCTATATCAATACCGATAGTTATAAACGACTGAAGAAATTTCTACAATTGACAACAGAGATCTACATTGGAACCCATCGTCTGTCAACGCAAGAAGAGCAAGCACCACAAGCAGAGGAAGTGGCATCCCGCAGGTCGTCGTCCATGGCATCGAATTCCAATTCATCACCGGCAGTATTTTCTACATCCTCACCACATTCACCAGTGGAGCACCAGTACGCAGGTGCGATCAACTCAATACCCGAATCAGTTGCAGTTAGTAATTTTACACCACCTTACGAAAATGTTGTGCCGCTGTATGTGCCACCAGAATTCGTGTCTCATCTACAGAACCAGTCTGAGTTGTCAGAAAAGGAAAGAATGAGACAACATGAAAGTAGTCTTTTGCCGTCAGCACCACCTGATGATGAACAACCAAGTCCAGTCAACATGACTTCGAATCAACAACCATTCTCGTTTTTTACATACCAGAACACCAACACGTCCCCGCCAGTCCCATTGGATGACGATTTGTACCAGGAACCAGTTGATTCAGCGCCAAATTACTTGAACGTCAACAATGACCGTTTGATAGTTCCCCAGGATAATAACTCGAATTCAGAGACGTAAACATTACATATTATATAAAAAATTAAAATATACACACAAACACACACATATAAATTATTGATTCTGAGCTAAATAAAGTTGTTTTTGCAACGAAGTGACATTGTCTTTTAATTGATCTCTTTCTTGTTTCAATATATACAAGTCAGCTTCCAAGTCTTTGATTTTCATATTGTAATGAGCTGTACTAATAACGTCTTCGTCGTCGTCGTCGTCGTTATTAAGCTCGTCGACACCAGGACTATCTTCTCCTTGTTGGTATTCATTAACGACGGGGGTACCATCACGAGAGCCAAGTTTTTTGGAGCTGGCTTTTTTATAAAGTTTCAACTCGTTATTTTCTTTAATCAATCTTTCCATTAGAATTCGTTGGTTGCTTAACTCTTCTTGGTTCAATTTCAATGCCTTACTGGTATTGTTGACAGACTGTATAGATTCACGGTAGTTTTCTTCCACGGTCTTTAATGAAGTGGTCTTTTCTTGCAACTCTTTCCTGAGAGCTTCAATTTCCTGAGAGAATGTGGTTTCGTTTTGTTTACCAATCTTTAACAACTCGTCGACTTGCAGTTGTAACTTAGCCACCACGGGGTGGCTTTCTGGGTTGATTACCGGAGGAGCAGACAAGTCACGGCTAGAACTGGAGGCGTGTTTTTGATTCCACAACGACACCAAATTGCCCAATTGCGATGAAATGTCTTTTCTTGATTTTGCTGAACTCAAAATAGATCTGTCGTCATCTTGGAGTTCAACTTCGCCATCTGATATATCGTCGTCATTATGTATGGCCCTATAGTTTTCAAATTCCAAAGACAAACTCTCGAATTTGCTCTTCCAATCGTAGATTTGTTTGTGTAGAGCTTCTTGGTCTTTGACTTGGTTTGACAACTTGTCGATTTGTTCTTCTTGCACTTTGATGACTTTTTGGAATTTGTCTAATTCGCCAATTTGGTGGTCCATAAATGGTTCAAACTCAGCAAACTGGTCCTTTAACTTTACATTTTCTTGTTCCAAGTAAAGCAACTTGTTGTTCAACTCTAATCTTTCCAATTTGTAGCGGTTCAATTCGGAGATATTTGTGGCCGTTTGCGGCTGTTCTGGATCCCATGCACTTGGGTCGAGCGACGATTTTAGTTCGTTGATAAGAACGTCTTTTTCTTCAATTTGTTTGGTGTAACTTTCAGCATCGCGCTGCTGCGATTGGTGTAACAACGAATTCTGGCGTTCCAATTGTTCGATTTTTTCTGTGGCCTTTTGCATTTGTTCTTTGGTGGTGGCCTTGAGCTGGACCAATTCGTTGGTGAGTTCCGAAATAATCTTTTTAACTTTTCCAGATGCGTCAGGTGCAACTGCTGGTGCGACCACTGGTTCTGCGACTGGTGCAGTGACTGGTGCAGAGACTGGTTCCGTGACAGGTACCGCGACTGGTGCAACCTCTGGTGCCCCACTATGATCATCAAACTTGGGATCAAGCGATCTTCTTCTAAATGGTTCGTCGTCAACATGGCCATTTGTCACTTCTTGGGGTTGGTTCAACGAAGTTGTATCGTATGGTGGATCATCGTCGACTTGAGAAATAGTAGTTGAAGGCAAGTCGACTTCGACAAAATTATCGCCACCACCTTGTGTTCTTTCTGGCGATGGCGAGCCACGAGCTGAGGCTTGTGGGGTTGCAAAATCCTCGGGACCACCAGAAAAGCTTCTTGCATGACGGTCGTAACCTTGGAGATCATTTCTAGCAGAAGCAGCGGGTTTCTTGGGTTTTGGGAGTTCTTCGTAAGAGGCAACCGGTGGAATAATGGTTGGGGCATTAACAGGTGCACTTGCGGCAAGGAAGTGATCGATTATATTCAAGTCCAATTCATAAACCATAGTTCCAACTTCCTCGCCATTGAATGATTCATATGTTTCGAAATTGTGAGGATCACTATCAACATAGTCGTTCTTGTCGCCTCCCATGATAAGGATTTTATTGAATTTCGGTAACAATGTCATCGAGTGACCGCATCTTGGACCAGGGCCACTCTTTTCAGCTGACGATTGCAACAGTGACCACTCCAAAGTTTGCAAATCCAACACATACAATGAGCTGTAAATAATTCCTTGGAAATCATTACCACCATACACATACATTCTATCATCAGCCACACAACTTGAGTGTTCGTTGACTGGCGGTGGAATATCTCCGGTAGTTGTAACCTGGGTCCAAGTATCGTTAATGGCATCAAACACCCATAAATCGTTGGAAACCTTTTCATTATTGTAGACTCCACCAAACACGTACACCTTGTTTTTGTAAACAGACATTGAATGGTTGGTTAATGGTGGTGGCTTGACGTCGTTCAATGGCTCGACCAATTGCCACGTTGCCTTGGGGGATTTAAATGAGTTTAATTCAAAGTAGTACAAATCGTTGAAAACATCGTTTTCCAATTGACCACCAAACAAGTAAAGACGAGACGATGTGTTGTTTAATGATATCACTCCTATGGTATGGCCGTATCTTCCATTTGGTTTATTCAAAATGTGGTTCGGAATGGTGTACTTGTGGTTATTGATGTTGAACAAGTAAAAGTTGTTGTCGGGGAATCCGTTTGTGTCGGTATCGACAGTGTCACCTCCATAGACAATAAATGCGTTTCCGCACAAAACAGCAGCGTGGCCAACTCTTGCTGGCGGGTTGTTGTTGTTGACCACTTCGATATTTTCTGCGACATAGTTGATGATATCGCCCTCGTGGTTGATTTGCGGGACAATTTTCCATGTATCGCCAAATACTGACCCATCCTTCAATCCACCCATTAAGAACAACTCATTTTTTTCGCTAGCAATAGATGCGGCTGCGTGTCGGTATCTGGGGAAGGGGGAATCAAATAATTTGAACCGGTTCCATGGGGTTGTCACTGACAAGTTGGCGTGAGGCGGTGGCCTTGAGGTGTGGGCTGGTTGATTGGAAATCAGTGGCATTGGAGCTGCTGAGGAATGCAAAATGCTGGAAAACCTGCTTGTAGATTTTCGGTTTGCTGAATTGGTTGATGAGGAAGATGAAACTGTAGTATCAGGGTCCAGTTGATGGTCTTTTTTCTTTAATTTACCACCTAACTTAAAGAGAGCCATAAATTATTATCCAAATTTTGAAGTGAGGGGGGGGTGGAGGTTAGTTGATAAACAAACCGGTGAAGAAAAATTTATATTAAAAATTTCTTCTCGTGGGAAAAATTCACAAGAAACAACAAAATTGAGGAGAAAAACAAAAAAATGTTGGACAATTTTTTTTGGAAGTTATACAGTTGTCAATAAGGAAAGTGGGAGGTTTTTTTGAAAAAAAGTATGATCTACAAGAAATGGGAAATAATTGTATATTTATATAGAAATAAAATAGACTTTAGGGGTTCCCAAATGGGTCGAGATTCTGTCAATTGGTTATGGGTATAGTTTTGACACAAAAACAGAGAGGAAAAAAAAATTGATTTCCTAATTAGGCAACTCATTTATTACCACGAATATACTTGATTAGGTTAAAAGATTGGCCGAATAGATGAGGATGAGATCCGTAGCGGTTATGTAAGATTGGTGGGGCAATAAAGGTGTAAACAAAACTATGTTGTTGTGTAGAAAAAAAAAAAAAACATCAACAAAAAAAAATTCCACGATAACTCATTCACCAACGAAATGGACTCGCCGACGTATGACCCCACGACACATCTAAATAAAATATTTAGTTCTCCCGATACGTTGAATGAGCTACCTCAATTGTTAAACCATGTGTCGCAGTACAAGAGACAGTTGACAGAGGAGATTAATAAATCGACAGCCAAGTATGAGAGGGTTGATTTGTCGGAAGATATTTCCCATCTTGCCACTAGCATTGGCGAAATCAAACGCGATTCCAGTATGACCAAACAATCGATTTCCCAAATGACAGGCTCGATACAGAGATTGGATTGCACAAAGAAGAATTTGGTTGCGTCGATGACCTTGCTAAAGAGATTACAGATGTTGGTTAATGTGAACAACACGTTGAGTTCGATATTGCCGAGCCACGACTATAAGGAGATATATCAGTTGTTGGGTGTTTTGAAGGAGTTGCTACAGTTTTTCCAGCCGTACAAGTCGATTGACGAGATAAACCAAATCAATCTTATGGTTGTCCACACCCAGAACAAGTTGATTGATGATATTTTTATGGATTTTGAGGAGTACAAGAACAAGGATGAAGAGCAGTTGTTGTTTGGCGCCAGAATTTTGGAATTGATTGATGTAAAGTATAAGGACAAGCTACTTGCGTGGTTCTACAATTTACAGTTGCAAGATTTGCAGGAGATTTTTAGTGGCGAGGCTGGGTCGTTAGACAATTTGAATCGGAGGTTCATTTATTTCAAAAACATACTCAAACAGGTTCAGCAGTATAAGATTTTTCCGTGGGACATTTCTAATGCCATAACACAAGAGTTTTGCCAGATTACTCGACAGGATATATCAAAGTTGTTGTACAACTCCAAAATCGAGTCAAAGACGCTTTTGGATAATTTGACGAAAACGTTGGAGTTTGAAAAGTCTTTGGGTTTGCACAACGAGATTTCGCTGGTGTTTGAGCCGTACTTGTCGATCTGGGTGCATGAGCAGGATAAGTATTTGAATTCAAAGATGTTGGAGTTTTCGGCCGTACCGCAGTTACCGCCTGACGTGCCCAATATTGCTGTGTCGTCGACCGAGTTGTTTAAGATCTTTAATCGGTTATTGTCGCACATCACTAAGCTTACCAATGGCGATACCATTGTTGATTTGGCAAGGGTGTTTAACAAGTACTTGCTTGAGTATAATCGGAGGATTTTGGCTCCTATTTTGTCGACCGACGATTTTGGTGCTGAGTCGTTGAAATACTTTACCATGTTGTTGAACACAGGCGACTATATTATCAACAATATTGAAGAGCTTGCCGACAAGATCCAGAAAACGACAACGCACACTATTGCGCCGTTCAACACCGACGCGTTTTACCAGTTGATCAATAAGAGCATTTCCAGTTTATTGCTTAAAATGTCGATTGATTATAAGCCGTGCTGGCGGGAATTTTTTAATTTGGATTGGGGGCAGTTGGATTCGGTGAACGATATTTCGTCGTACATGAACGATTTGAAGAGCAAGACCGCAGAGAACTTGAGGGTGATTCTTCCGCTCATTATCAGGGATAGCTATGTGCGTAATTTTAACGACAAGTTGGTCGAGATGTTGGTGACCACTATAGCTAACAACCTCAAGTTTGTCAAGCCAATGACTGCGACGAGTGTTGAGCAGATACTTATGGATGTGTCGTCGTTGAAGGAGGATGCGTTGAGGTTTCCGTTGTTTTCGGTTAAAGATGTCTCCAAGTCGTACCAGAATTTTGTTAACCACCAGTTTGGGGATTTGCAGAGCTTGCTTAAGTTGTTGATGGTGCCGTCAATTCCCGTTGAAAATCTTATTGAGAGCTATTTTGCGTTGATTGGCGACAAGTCGGTTAGCAATTTTGTCAAGGTATTGAAATTGAAGGGGGTCGACAAGGCGCAGCACCATAAGTATGTTGACAACTTTAAGTTGCAATTGAGTGTAGATGATGGGTCGGTTACAAGCTGTTTGTTGTTGCAGAATTTGGAGGAGGAGGAAGAGGCGTCACGTGCCGCGACCCCGGATGTGAAGTTGAATGAAAAATTTGATGTGAGCAAGATAAACGAGAATTTTAAAAATTTTGGTAAATTTTTCCGTAAAGATATAGGTAATGAAAGTAGTTAAGATTTGTGGTATCAAGACGGTGGAGGCAGCGAGTGTTACTATAGACAATGGAGCGAATCTCTTAGGGTGTATACTAGTTCCTAATCGTGCCCGTACGATTGATTTGGAGGTGGCAAAGCAGATTGCTCGCATGGTAAAGAGAGATAGGAACCCACCGCCAAAGTTTGCGGGTGGTACCTCAACACAACACTTTGAACAGGTTGCACAATGGATTATTGAGAATGGGCCGTTTTTAGTTGGGGTGTTTAGGAACCAGCCAAAGGAAGAAGTGTTTCGTATTGCGAGGGAGGTGGGGCTAGACTTTATCCAGCTCCATGGACTGGAAGATAAGCTAGAGTTTTTGGGTACAGAATTTGGGTTAATTCCCAGGTATGTTGTTCCTGACGAGCTAGACCTTTTGGAAGAGCAGAGCTTGCTGTTAACGCAATGTGTGAGTTTGCCGTTGCTTGATTCGGAAGTTGGGGGTGAAGGGAAGTTACTTGATTGGACGTTTATTGAGAAGTTACCTACAAAAGCTATACTTGCTGGTGGGCTAACCCCTGAGAATTTGCCTACATTTGACAACATTTTGGGCTACGATGTTAGTGGCGGCGTTGAAACCAATGGGGCAAAAGATTCATTGAAAATTATAAAGTTTATACAAAAGGGACACGCTCAGTCGTCTTGATCCCAGTTGCCCGGTCTTGGCTGTTGTGGCATAACTGGGCCTCCAGCTCTTTTAGCCATGATTATTTGATCTATAGATAAGATAGTGTTTGTAGCATCAACAGCTAAATCTATAGCGGATTTCTTTGTAGCCAAGATATCCAACACGGCAGTATCAGCCACCTCTCCTGAATCTATATCGATACCAGCTCTGAGACCAGTGTCTTCAGCGTGGGCAGCATGGAGTTTACTTAATATTTCTGAAGAGTCGTGACCAGAAGTTTCGGCCAACACTCTTGGGATCACCTCAAATGCCTTGGCAAAACTCTTTATAGCTAATTGCAAGAGCCCAGGAGTGGACTCGCCATAGGCGGTGATACGCTTCATCAACTCTATTTCAACTGCACCGGCACCAGGCAATAATCTGTTATCTTTGATCAATCCTTTGATGGAGTTTACACCGTCGTCAATAGCTCTTTCGATATCGTCCAAGTTGTTTTGGGTTGCCCCTCTTACGACTATGGTGGCGGTTCTTGAGCTCGACTCGTCCTGTCTAAAGATTGTAACTCTGTCGCCACCAATTTCTTTGGTTTCGATGATATCGATTTCGCCCATTTCGTCTGGTGTTGGTGCGCCCAAACGAGGCAAGGGGGTGGCGCCACACACCTGGCAGATTCTTCTTAAATCGAATTTCGATGGCACTCTCAACACCAAGATGCCGTACTTGTTGAGGTAATGTAACGCCAACTCGCCCACACTAGAACCAGCAACAACCACCTTAACTCCTGAATCGTGGATTTCCTTGCACAACTGGTCCAACTGTTGTTCTTCGCCCTTGGTGAAATCAAGCATTTCCTGGGCATTGTGGAGGAGCACTGTACCTTTGGTTTCGGTGGTGGAAATATCGATGGGGTTGGTAAACACGACAACTTTGGATTTGGCGGCGTTTTTGACGGTACCTTCAGGTTCTCTTGGGAAGACCATACCCTTGACCACTTGCGATTGGGAGAGCGATGCACCCATGACCTTGACCACTCTTATGTTGTCGACATTGAAAGACCCGTTCTTCATAACTAGGGCAACGGCATCAACGACGAGTTTGGCGATGGTATCTTCTACGCCGTACTGTTTAGCGGCGATCACTGGCTTCACTGCTTTTAATAGGTCAGTTTCGAACGACTCGACTTTTTCAACGACCAACTCGTCCAATGTTTTCATCACAAACTTGTTTGCCAAGTTGAACCCCTGGATGATTTCACTGACATTCAAGCCCAATGTTAACAATTTTTCAGCAACGTTGAGGAACTCGCCAGCAAGGATGATTACTAGGTTAGTGTTGTCGCCCATTTCGAATTCCTGCTGCTTTGATGCCTGGATCAAGATTTTCACTACGGGGTGGACAATTTCCAATTCGTTAAGCATGGTGGCGGCATCGTTGGTGATGAATTTTTTGCCCAACTTGTTGACGATGATCTTGTTTCTTCCACTTGGACCCATGGAGGTGAGTAAGATAGAGGCGATTTCACGAACTGCTTCAACATTTCTGATAATGGCTCCGTCGGCATTGGAGAAGGAGGAGTATCCTTGTTTGAATAAGCCTGAGTTTGGTGCTTGTGGTAACTTCAACGACATTGGTGGGCAATGAAAAAGAAAAAAAAATTTTTTGCGTGTAATTTTTTTTTTCTTTGTTGTTCCACACTCATGATTAGACTTTATCCAGGCATAAGACCTTTGCGTACAGGGGTTGTTCACTTTTCCACCAAACAGGCTATACGGTCATCGTTGTGGACTATACCGAATGTGTTGACATATACACGTATTATTACTACACCGTTTATTGGATACTATATAACTACTGGCCAGTCTACTGCCGCGTTGCTGTTGTTCACGTACTCGTGTGTCACCGACTTTGTTGACGGGTACATTGCTAGAAAGTACAACATGAAGTCGATTGTGGGGTCGATTGTTGATCCGTTGGCCGATAAGTTGCTTATGACGGTGTGTACGGTGTCGTTGGGGTATGTTCATGCGATTCCTCCGGTGATAGCAAGCATAATAATTGGCCGCGATGTGATGTTGAGTTTTATGTCGTTCTACTATAGGTACAAGAGCTTGCCGGCGCCCAAGACGTTTGATAAGTTTATTAGCATTGGCCAGATTCCGACTATAAGTGTGCACCCCAATATGTTGGGCAAGATCAATACGGCGTTGCAGATGGTGTACATTGGGAGTTTGGTGTACCGCCCGTTGGTTGAGTCGGTTGTTTCTGGGGCCGTTTATGATGGGTTGGGGTTGGTTGTGGGGGCGACCACATTGGCGAGTGGGGCCAACTACTTGTTTAGCAAAAGTTCATGGAGATATGTAAAATGACGGGGTTGTTGTGGGCGATGAGGATGGTTTTGACTTGCTGGGGGGAGTAGTTGATGGTGGTGAGGACTTTGAGGTAGAAGAGGACGAGCAAGTTGGTGTTGTTGTACATGTTTTTTATACAGAACCGGCCCACTTGGGTGTGGTTGAACTTTAATAGAAAATGATAGAACCATAAGAGTTTGGGAGCGGAGTGGGGAGTGGATTGTAGGATGGAGAGGCAGTCTAGTGTGAACTGTTGTAGATACGGTGTGAATTCGCCTGGTCTGATACGGTTGAGGAGGGCGTGGGTGATGTGGGAGTGGTGGTCTGTAGAACCACGAACCAAAAAGTATTTAATGATGTGGATAATAGTGGTTAGGTTGTAGTGTGAGTAGGCGTAGTAGTCGATGCCAAGGTCAGCCAACCTGGCAATTATCTTTGGGTCGATATTGTCTAGCAATAGTGTCTTGCCGATGCTTTGTTTGTGCCTCACAATTGCTAGGGCTAGGGGGAGCATTTCTTCCTTAGTCTTATCCAGACTCTCTTTCTTACTGTGTTGCCAAAATAGTATTTACCCTTCCACTTGGCGCACTGGAAAAACACGTTTGAGTACATCCACCCGTGCGGGTCGACGTCGTTGAACATAAAGACGTACCAGCGGTCCCATTGCCATTGCCAATCAAAGTCTGGTAGGGGGTAGTTTTCAAGGGATATGGGGATCGACAATTTCTTGCCGTTGATGCTTTGGTAATGCGACGGGTCGATTATGGGCCATAATGATTTGTGCGAAAACAACGGGATACCAAAGAGTTTTATTCCACGTTCGTGCTCGATGATAAAGTCGAACTGGTAAGGGTGGATGGAGGAGTTGAAGGATGCAAGGGAAGAAAGGTCTGTGTGTTGGGCTAGTTGTCGTACTAGCTCGTCCTCGGTAGATGACATGACCACACCACTTTTTTTGCATCGTAAAAAGATTGAAGGAATTTTTTTTTTTCTTTCTGTCTCACAACTTTCTTTACCAGCCATGAACTTTCCACCATTTGAACAACCACTCTTTGACCCCAACCAAGCGGAGTTGCTTGAAGAGGCAGAGAGGGCCAAGAACTCCAGTATCCCATTTCATAATCCATTTGATGTGAACTCGTATCCGATTACTAATCCGCCTATATTTGATTCGACAATGACAGTTCCGTATACTACAGATGGGGTTCCACGTCGAAGAAGAATATCGATATCGAATGGTCAGATTGGCCAGATAGTGAGCCACGAAGCGTACTTTGCCGAGGATTTGGATGTGCCACCCGAGTTTGAGAGCAGACCGCAGACGTCAGTGATTGAGCCACCACCACCGCCGCCACCACAACCACAACCACAACTACCAGTAGAAATTGCTGGCGTTCCACCACCAAACCATCAACTAATCTACAACAACGAAGTGATTTACAACCCCGAGAATGGGCCTATACCCGGGACAGCTGCATGGAAGAAGGAGCGGTTATTGGAGAGAAACCGGATTGCTGCGTCAAAGTGTAGGCAGAGGAAGAAACAAGAGCAGGTGCAGATCCAGAACAATATTGCCAAGATGGAGAAAGAGTTGAAGAAGAAAGACGCAAAGATTGCTGAGTTGGAGTATACGGTGGAATTACTAAAAGCAAGTATAAAAAGCTGTATAGAAGATGGCAACACCGACAGGTTGAAGCAATTTATTTAGTTAATGATTCACTAGTTTCTTGAGGCCCCGGGCCAATAGACGTTTGAATGATACGCGAAACACCAGCAACAGGAGTTTCAGCAGTGTAGTGGGTTTTCCAACCTGGGACGTGACCGAAATGTTTGTAGAGCAAGGACAAGACCTTGTCCTGGTTGGCCTCGTCGTAGTAAATGACCGCATTTGGACCGGCGTCAAAAGTGTATGCAGCAACGACTTCTTGCTGGTTGATGGTTTCTACCATTTTTATAATCTTTTTGGACGTATCGTTGAGATAGAAGATTGGGGGGTAGGAGTCTAAACAAACGGCATGGAAGGAGTTGGAATCTTTCATGGTGAGCTCAGCGAACTTTGGAAAGTCTTTGTCGAGGATAGCCTTTTTCATGGCCTCGAACCTTTGGGGGACGACCTCAGCAATACGGTGGGCAAACAAGTCTGAGGTTGCGACAGTCGACTGCATTCCTGTGGTGCTGGGTGTATCTTTCTTGTCGTCGCTGACCACCAAAATGACCGCTCTGAGTGATGGCCAGTGCTCTAATGGGGCAATTTCCACGGCCTTTGAGTCTTGTCCGTCAGGTAAAGTACCCATTTCCCAGGCCACAAACCCACCAAAGAGCGATCTGCATGCTGAGCCGGAGCCTTTACGGGCGATTTTCGACAATTCCGACATGTCTTGGGGCAACTCGTATAACTTTGCGATTGCTGAAACCAATGCTGCAAAGCCAGCAGCGGACGATGCCAAACCTGCGGCAGTAGGGAAATTGTTTTCCGAGACGATGTGCAATTTCATTTGTGATAACTTGGGGGTGTCGGGGGATTGTTCGATAGAGGCACGTAACTTTCTCAAGTCTGCTAAACACGCTTGAGTACGTGGAGTATCTAATGATTCCAACTTTCCATTGAGCCACAATTGGTCTTTTTCGAATGATTCAGATGCAGAAGCGGTTGTCAAGGTTCGCAAATCGTCTTGGGATAAGGTGACGGAGATGGACGAGTTGGTGGGCAAGTTCAACGACTTGTCTCGTTTCCCCCAATACTTAAGGGTCTAAGTACGTTAGTAGACATTCAATTGATGGTTGGTCTTGTTTTTACTTACGGCGATGTTGACGGGTGCTGTGACAGAAGCAGAGTACATTGATGGTGGGTTGTTACGAAAAAAATTTTTTTTTTTGGTGGTGTTTTTTTTTCTCACATATATATATACTACACACTTATTTTTTGGTCCATTTCCAAATTCTGGCTTTACAATCGCCACTACCTGTAGCGAAGATACCTTCGGTTCCCTTTGAGTTTAGGGATACAGCGACTGAGATGACCGAGTTGCGGTGGCCCTGCAACATCAACAATGGATTACCTGAAGCTTGGTCCCAGAAAATGACACCACGGTCCTTTGAGCCCGACAAAATGTACTCGTTGTCGGGGGTACAGCAGACCGACAAAACAAAGTCCTTGTGGCCAATGTAGGTTACCTCGCAGGTCGACTTTTTGTCGGACTTGCCTTCCAAGTGCCACAACTTGACGGTTCTGTCTAAGGACCCGGAAGCGATTTGTTCGCCGTTGTTGGAGAAGGCGACAGAGTAGACTGAATCTTCGTGGCCATTGCCGTTTTCGTTGCCGGAGTCTAAGCGTTCGACCAAGAACCCGGTAGTTGAGTCCCACACTCTAACGGTTCTATCTAATGAGCCGGCAGCAATGAGTTTCCCGTCGGGGGAGACGGCCACGGTGGTGACGCCGTCTTCGATCGACAAAGTCAAGGAACACTGGGAGGTTCTCAAGTCCCAGATTCTGACTGACCTATCGCCGGAGCCTGAAACCAACCTATCGCCATCAGGGAAAAAGTCTAACGAGTAAATGTCTTGTTCGTGGCCCCTCAAGATTTTGATAATTCTCTTTGTGCTCAAATCCCAGATTCTAATCAACTTGTCTTCTGCACCTGTCGCCAAGAGTTTTCCGTCAGGGGAGAAACACACAGATCTGATGTACAAGTCGCCTGAGGCGGTGGTGTTGTCGTCTTTGTTTTCGTTGGAGGACTCGTCAATCAATTTGGCGACCAACTCTCCGGTGGTGACATTGAACACTTGGGTGGTTTTGTTGCAACCGGTGGCGATGAACTTGCCGTCTCTGGAAAATCTCACACAGCAAACAACTGACGAGTGGTCTAAGGAGTGGACCATGTCGATATCCAAGTCTTTGGAGAACGCTGGGTTGTACAACACATAGTATTCGAGGTGCTGTTTCTTGAACTCGGGGTTGGCTTTGGCAATGTCTAAATCTTGCAAGAATGGTGGGATTTCCTTGACGTGGTTAGCTCTTTGGGTGGGGTTGACAATGTATTGTGACTTGTCGATAACCGATAATGATGTGACCGGGGTTGGTGGAGCAGGTGGGGCGGCAGGTGGTGCCACAATCTGTTGTTGCTGCTGTTGCTGTTGTTGTTGCTGTTGTTGCTGTTGCTGTTGTTGTTGGAAGCCATTCTTCATTTGCCTGTCTCTAGTGTCCAACTCGTTCTTTAACCTCAATATCTCTTCCTCGTATGCCTCTTTGATTTTTCTATGGGCCAACTCCAAGTCATACACTGTTTGGCGGATTTGTTGCATTTCGGCAGCTTGTTGTTGGTACTTTGAGTCATAATCTTCTTGGACCTTTTTGAAACTGCTTGCTTCGTTTGAGGCGTAGTCGAATTCAGTTTTGATTGCATCCAACAACTCTGTCAAACGTTGTTGGTGCTGGGTGCGTTGGGGATACATGGACATTGCTGGTGGGGATGGAAGAAGTTGTGTTGTTTTTTCGTTGGTTTTTTTGAACAGGGGGTGCGCTTTTTTCAAATGGCAGATTTTTTACGAATTGGAATAGTCGTGTGGAGCACAATTTCTTGCGAACTCTAATCAGGAGTGTAGTTAGACACACAACTGTCATGGGGTATATTCGAGTGATCTATTATACAGGCCCCCTCTTTGTTTTTATTTACTCTACATATAGTTTTTGCATAGTAACTTGCAATCTAATTAATAAGAATGTAGTGACAATGTTTAGAAGAGGGGTTTTGACTGTTAGCTACACCAAGAGTAGTAAAGCTGTCACTGCCCAAGATCTTACTTTTACGCTGGGTATCACAAGAGTGTTTTGTAAAAGTTTTAAGCTGATCAAACGATTGAAGACTTTTTGTTTAAGAAATTGGTCAAAATTTCCACCAAAAAATAACCACCTCAGGATAGTTGTTGTAGAGTCGACTGACTCAAGTAAAGAACGGAGTGCAATTTAAAGTAGTTGGTCCGTTAAGCTAGCTCAGTAATGTGTGACATAATTG